>OGQR01000129.1_pt1 | contig 75554 bp, 68 predicted proteins | sample 1553271 | NCBI WGS metagenome assembly OGQR01 (sample SAMEA2579970, study PRJEB22360) | human gut metagenome | biome: human gut; feature: human-associated habitat; material: faeces | place: Denmark | collected 2008/2010 | reverse complement strand
TAGATTTTCTTATTTTCGTACAACGGAACAAAATAGACCCGGCTTTGTGCAAGTTTGCCGATCAAAAAACTTGAAACTGCCTTTTGCCCACTAATCGTTACAAGGAGTCTGCTTGCTAAAATTGTGTCTAACGTTTTTCTAGCAAATGGATGGAGAAGTCCTCCGGTGCATCTGAAAAATCGATCGTATACATATTTCCGGTGGAATCATATTTTGCATTGTCATACCGGAATGTGGCTCCGTTTTTTTCTAAATGATAGATGGTACGTTTCAAATAGCGGCAGGAGATAGTCAGTTCTTTAGTGCTGCCGGATGAGAGATTTATAAGTCCATGCAGGGCATCGGAAAGGTTGTTGCCTGTGTGTGGGAAAGGCAGTGTGAGCTCATCAATTTTTAAATCCAGCATCGTGCGTACCGTCTGTCTGGTCAATCGGGTGATTTCTTCAAAATTGCCGGTGGCAAGCAGTTCCGGTTTTACCATCCAGGTTCCGCCGCAGGCAAGGATCTTTGGATAGTCTAAGAATTCAGTCAGGTTTTGCGGAGTTACTCCACCGGTTGGCATAAAACGCATAGTATGGTAAGGAGCTGCAAGAGCTTTGATCATGGACAGTCCACCGGAAGGAACGGCAGGAAAGAATTTTACGGCATCTAAGCCCATTTCGATTGCCTGTTCCATATCACTTGGACTTGAGATTCCGGGTGTGATCGGAATATTTTTTTCGATACAGTGGGAAACAACTTTGGGATTAAAGCCGGGACTGACAATGAATTTTGCTCCGGCGGCAATGGCACGGTCAGCCTGTTCTGTTGTTAATACGGTACCGGCACCGAGCAGCATATCCGGGAACTGATCTGCCATGATGCGTATGGACTCTTCCGCGGCAGGTGTACGGAATGTAACTTCTGCACACGGAAGGCCGCCTTTGGTCAATGCGTCTGCTAATGGGGCAGCATCGTATTTGTGATCTATGGCAACCACCGGTACGACACCGATATTTGAGATTTCTTCTAAGATTTGGTTCATAATAATACCTCCTGTTGGAATTCCTATAAGGTATTAATGTCCGACAGGAGGTAAAAATATACGAATATCCATGATTAAGATAAAGTCTGGAATACATCACTCGTTCGCATTTTTAAAGAGCCTTTTACAATGTATTCGTTCTGCGGAGCATCCGGATTGCTCATCAGATAGAAAAGCTGCTGTAATGCTAAATCTACCGTGCGGTGAATCGGTCTGCAGATCGTATCAAGACTTTTAAAAAGCACTGTGCTGCGGTTTTCCGTAGAAAATCCGGTCAGGGAAAGCGGTGCATCATGCAATTTGTTATATTCATAAATATAAGGGGCAAGACGTTCCGTTACTTCGATAGAAGCAGCTAAAAGTCCGGTGCAGCCTTTTCCGGTGATGTGCGAAGTCAGATTCTCGATATAGTCGCGGTCTGTTGTATTACATTCAAAAATCCAGTCCTCGTGAAATCCTTCCGGTGTTGTCTCCATAGCGGCACGATATGCCTGAATGATCTCACGGCTTGTAGAAAATTTAATATTCCGGCAGATTAAAGCGGTCTTTGGGTATCCTGAATTTACCAAAGAAAGGACAGCCTGAAATGTTGCAGAGTAATCACTCTCTATGATCGAGGTATGTTCGCAGTCCGCAGGTGCGCGGTGGATAAAGACAACAGGTATATTTGGTGCAATGGCATCTGCAAGTTCCCTGTATTCGCTGGAATCGGAAAGAATGATGATGCCTTCTGTAGTCCGTCCGAAAAATTCAAGATAAAATCTTTCTTTTTCTAAATCGTGGTTTGTGAGTCCGATTACCAGTTTGTAATCTTTCTGGTAGAGTTCCTGTTGAAAAAGATCCATAAATGCAGTTGTAAAACTACTCGAAGCATTTGCTAAAATGAGTCCGATCGTACGTCCGGTTCTGTTTTCCATCGGTATACCACCACCTTTTCTGTCATTTTGTACATTATAACATGAATTATAAGAAAAATAAATGAAAAACACACAAAAGTGTTTACAACCGAAACAAACTTCGTTATGATAAGGATATTCTTATCAAACATCCCGTCCGTCACCAATGATAGGAGGTCATTGGTTGGAGGTTGTATTCTGGAGTCCCGCAAGAGGGGGACAGACTACAAGAAATATGAAAATCTTAGCAAATATCTACAGAATCCGTTACGGTATGCAGGTACGGACCTTTGAAAATTATGAGGCATATGGGAAGTATCATTTTATGGAAAATCTGCAAAAACAAAATAGGCAAAAAAAGAAAGGTCATGTCTTTGTGGATTGCAAAAACGACCGGAACAGACAGGTGTGGAGACTTCTTCAAAGAGCCGATACCGTTGTCATAAATTTTCCACAGGAGTATCCGGTACTTCTGAACTATTTTCAAAATCATCCCCGCATATCGGGAAATATCTTTTATCTTATCAGCAACAGTCCGTCTGATCCCATGGATAATGAAAAAATATACCGCAGAGTGTTTCGTTTAGAACCGGAAGAAACAGGAGTCATCCCCTATGACGTGAGGTTTGAGCATTACTATGCAAAAAATCAGGGGTTTGCCTGTCAAAAATCCGTTATAAAGGGAGAACCCTGTGGAGTAGGGGAAGAGTTTGCAGCTAAAACTTTTGAAATTGCTGTGAAACTTTTAAAAATGAATTGCGTTTTTGAGGGAGATACGTTATATTATTGCTAAAGTAAAGGAGAGTGATTTTTTGGATTCGAGTGAGGCGATACGGCTCATAATTCTGGTGGTATTGATTATGCTTTCTGCATTTTTCTCATCGGCAGAGACAGCACTGACCACCGTCAACAAAATACGAATGAGAAAACTGAGCGATGAGGGCAATGAAAGGGCAAAGACGGTATTAAAGATTACGGAGAACTCAGGAAAGATGCTGAGTGCGATCCTGATCGGAAACAACGTAGTAAACCTTTCCGCTTCTTCTATTGCAACTACACTGGCAATTGATATGTTAGGCAGTAAGGGAGCAGGAATTGCAACAGGAATTGTAACACTGCTGATCCTGGTATTTGGTGAGATTTCACCGAAAACAATCGCAACGATCCATGCAGTGCCGATTTCAATGGCATATGCGAATGTCATCTATTGGCTGATGAAACTGCTTACACCGGTTATTTTTGCCGTAAACCAGATTGCAATGTTCTTCTTAAAGATTTTGCGTGTAGATCCGAATACGGATCAGAATAAGCTGACAGAAGAAGAATTGCGTACCATCGTGGATGTTTCCCATGAGACAGGTGTCATCGAAACAGAAGAAAAAGACATGATCAATAATTTGTTTGATTTTGGTGATGCGGAGGCAAAAGAGGTTATGGTACCGCGTATCGATATGACTTTTGCAGACATCAACAATACCTATGAGGAGCTGATCGAACTGTTCCGAAAGGATAAGTTTACAAGACTTCCGGTTTATGAGGACAGTACCGATAATGTCATCGGTATTATCAATATGAAGGATCTGCTGCTCTATGATGACAAGGAGACATTCCATATCAGGGATATTTTAAGAGAGCCGTATTATACTTATGAGCATAAAAATACCGCAGAGCTGTTTATGGATATGAGAAGCTCATCGATCAGTATTGCAATCGTATTAGATGAATACGGGGCAACCGCAGGACTTATCACACTAGAGGATTTATTAGAAGAGATTGTCGGAGAGATCCGTGATGAATATGATATAGATGAGGTAGACTCGATCGTATGGCTTGGTGACCGCGAGTATGAGGTGCTTGGTTCACAGAATTTAGAAGATTTATGCGAGGAATTAGGACTGAAGTTTGAATCGGAAGATTATGATTCCATTGGCGGATATGTGGTCGGCTTACTGGATCATTTTCCAAAGCCGGGTGAGAGCATCACAACGGAGGATGGAGTCAAACTGATCGTCGAGGCAATGGATAAAAACCGTGTGGAAAAGATACGCTTGATCCTCCCGGAACCGGAGAAAGAAAAAGATTTGTAAAATTGTTGCAAAGAAAGAGTAAAAGTTTTCAAAAAGATTTGACGTAGGCAAAAAGGTTTGCTATTGTCAAGACGGATATGAAACCCGTTTGCAATAAGACAACGAGACTTTTGTTGTGCAGAGCAGCAGGAGTCTCGTTTTTTAAATCAGAAAAAGAATGAAAAGAGAGGGAATGAATGAAGCCGGAAACGAAGAAAATAGTAACAGCGTTAGGTTTGATCAGTTTTACCGTGGTCATGTTAGGAATCGCTTTGAATTTTGGAAGTGTGTGCCGCTGGATTACGAGGTTGATTGATGTCTTTATGCCGTTTATCATAGGGATTGTATTTGCGTTGTTTTTAAGTGTGCCAATGAACTTCATGGAGCGAAAAGTATTAGCAGGAAAACAGTTTGATAAAATGCGAAGGACACTTGCCATTTTGATTACGCTGGTATTGGTATTTGGCATTATCGGAGCGGTGGGGGCATTGATTGTTCCGCAGCTTACCAAGACCGTCAGCAGCATCATTCAGGCAGTGCCGGAAGCAATGCAGAATCTGGATAATTATCAGAATGAGTTATCCGAAAAATTTCCGCAGTTTGCAGATACGATTATCAAGGTCAATTTAAGCAGTGAAAGAATCATCAACGAAGTCATAGGTTTTTTAAATAACTGGATGAATAACTCAGACAGTTCGGCAATGGCAAGATTAAGCGGCACTTTAGGGAATGTGCTGAATCTGTTTATCGGTTTGATTTTTGCTATTTATGTACTGGCACAGAAAGAAAAACTGAAACGGCAGACAAGAAATCTGTTACAGGCATATCTCAAACCATCGGTTTCGGACGCAGTCTGGAAAGTGGGAAAATTAACAAGCATCACATTTCAGAAATTTATTTCAGGACAGTGTTTAGAAGCCTGTATTTTGGGAACCATGTTTTTTATCACGATGACAATATTTAAAATACCATATGCACTGTTAATCAGTGTACTGATTGCAGTAACATCCCTGATTCCAATCTGGGGAGCATTTATCGGATGTATCATCGGCTGCTTCCTGATTGCGGTAGTGAATCCGATGCGCGCATTGGGATTTTTAATTATGTTTTTAATATTGCAGCAAATAGAGGGCAATCTGATTTATCCTCATGTAGTGGGCGGTTCGATAGGACTTCCGTCTATCTGGGTATTGGCAGCAGTAACTGTCGGCGGTAAACTGTACGGCATTGTGGGAATGATATTTTTCATACCAATCTGTTCCGTGCTGTATACACTTTTAAAGGAGAATGTCAGATACCGTTTAAGAAAAAAGAAAAATTTAGCAGTTGTTAAGGAGGAAGAAATAAATGCGTAAGACAAAAATTATCTGTACATTAGGACCGGCAACAGACCGTGGGAATGTATTAGAACAGTTAATCAAAGAAGGCATGAACGTTGCAAGATTTAATTTTTCACATGGTGACCATGAGGAGCAGAGAGGAAGAATTGAAAAACTCCGCAGTCTGCGGGAAAAATGCGGACAGCCGGTAGCGGCACTGTTAGATACCAAGGGACCTGAAATCCGCTTGAGGGATTTTGAGGGAAAAAAAGTAATGTTAGAAAAAGGACAGACCTTTATTTTAACAGGGGAAGAGGTTTTAGGAAACAGAGAGCGTGCATCCATTACTTATGAGAACCTCTGGCAGGATATGACCGTCGGAACAAAGATTCTGATTGATGACGGACTGATCGGGATGCAGGTAGATAAGATTGAAAATAAGGAGATTTACTGTACGGTTTTAAATGACGGTGCGGTATCAAACCACAAGGGGATCAATGTGCCGGGCATCCATTTAGCAATGGAATATCTGAGCGAGAAAGACAGACAGGATATCCTGTTTGGAATCCGGGAGGATATGGACTTTGTGGCAGCATCCTTTGTGCGTTCCGCAGATGATGTATTAGAGATCCGCAGACTTTTAGATGAGAATGGCGGATGGAACATCAATATTATTGCAAAGATCGAAAACGGAGAAGGGGTGGAAAATATCGATTCCATTATCGAAGTTTCCGATGGCATTATGATTGCCCGCGGTGATATGGGTGTGGAGATCCCTTGTGAAGAAGTTCCGGTAATCCAGAAGATGATCATAAAGAAAGTTTATAAGGCAGGAAAACAGGTTATCACGGCAACACAGATGTTAGATTCCATGATGAAAAATCCAAGACCGACAAGAGCAGAGACCACAGATGTTGCGAATGCCATCTATGACGGAACCAGTGCGATCATGCTTTCGGGAGAGACCGCGGCAGGAGATTATCCGGTGGAGGCACTGCGGATGATGGTTCGTATCGCTGATCGTACCGAGCATGATATCGACTATAAAAAGCGATTTTTCCGCTATGAAAAAGAGGAACAGCCGGATGTTACCGATGCAATCTGTCATGCAACCTGTACCACAGCACATGACCTGAATGCAAAAGCAGTCATTACCGTTACGAAGTCAGGAAGATCGGCAAGGGCAATTTCAAGATATCGTCCGGCGTGTCCGATTATCGGCTGTACCATGGAAGAAAAGGTCAGCAGACAGATCAATCTTTCCTGGGGCGTTTATCCGATCGTAATTAAGGAAGAGAAAAATGTATTTGATCTGTTCGCACATTCTATCGTAGGTGCAAAAGAACATGGATATTTAGAATCAGGAGATACGGTAGTCATTACGTCCGGTGTACCGATTGGAAAATCGGGAACAACGAATATGATGAAGGTAGATACCGTACATTAAGCGAGAGAGGAGAATACAGATGGCAGTCAGTTATCCAAAAGAACTTTCAAAGTGCAGTAATGAGGAGATTTATCTTGCACTCTTAGAACATGTAAAAAAACTTGCAGAACAAAAAGCAGTTCAAGATACGGCGAAGAAGGAAAAGAAAAAATTATACTATATTTCAGCCGAGTTTCTGATTGGAAAACTTTTATCCAATAATCTGATTAACTTAGGAATTTATGAGGAAGTCCGACAGGAATTAGAAGATGCGGGAAAATCCCTGTCCGAGATCGAAGAATTAGAACCGGAACCGTCACTTGGCAATGGTGGTTTAGGAAGACTGGCAGCCTGTTTTTTAGATTCGATTGCAACGCTGGGACTGAATGGCGACGGTGTAGGTCTGAACTATCATTACGGACTGTTTCGTCAGGTCTTTGAAAACAATGCACAGAAGGAACTTCCAAATCCATGGATAGAAAAGGAAAGCTGGCTGACAAAGACGGATAAGACGTATACGATCCCGTTTGGCGGTTTTTCGGTGCAGTCACGGATGTATGATATTGATGTGACCGGTTATGACAACCGTACCAATAAACTGCATCTGTTTGACATTGAATCCGTGGATGAGGACATTGTAAAAGAGGGGATTTCTTTTGATAAGACAGACATTAAAAAGAATCTGACGCTCTTTTTATACCCGGATGACAGTGATGATGACGGACGTATCCTGCGTGTGTATCAGCAGTATTTTATGGTGAGCAATGCGGCAAGACTGATCTTAGACGAGGCAAAAGAGCGTGGATCAGATCTCTATGATCTGGCGGATTATGCCGTGATCCAGATCAACGACACACATCCGACTATGGTAATCCCGGAGCTGGTACGGCTTTTGATGGAAGAAGGTCTTTTGATAGATGAGTCAATTGACATTGTCCGAAAGACCTGCGCATATACGAATCATACGATTTTAGCAGAGGCATTGGAAAAGTGGCCGATCGGATATTTAGAGAGGGCAGTACCACAGCTGATGCCGATCATCCGTCAGTTGGATAACCGTATCCGTAAAGAAGTCCGTGATGAAAGTACCTATATTATTCAGGATGGACTGGTACACATGGCGAATCTGGATATCCACTATGGGTTCAGTGTCAATGGTGTGGCATACCTGCATACGGAAATTTTAAAGAACAGTGAGTTGAAAAACTTTTATCAGCTTTATCCGGAAAAATTCAATAATAAGACCAATGGAATCACGTTCCGCAGATGGCTGCTGCATGCCAATCCGAAGCTGACCGAACTGATCACGGAGCTTATCGGAGATGGCTTTAAAAAAGATGCAACAGAATTAGAAAAACTGGCACAGTTTGCAGAAGATGAGACAGTCTTAAAGAGGATTTTAGAAGTAAAGCAATCTGCAAAATGCGAGTTGAAAGATTACTTGAAGCGGACACAGGATATGGAGTTAGACGAACATTCTGTTTTTGATATTCAGATCAAACGTCTGCATGAATATAAGAGACAGCAGATGAACGCGCTCTATGTGATCCACAAATATTTTGACATCAAATCGGGGAATCTTCCAAAGAGACCGATTACTGTGATCTTTGGGGCAAAAGCTGCACCGGCATATATCATCGCGAAGGATATTATTCATCTGATTTTATGTTTGCAGGAATTTATTGCAAATGATCCACAGGTGTCACCATATCTAAAGGTAGTGATGGTAGAAAACTATAATGTGACGGCAGCAGAAAAGCTGATCCCGGCATGTGACATTGATGAACAGATCTCACTTGCTTCTAAAGAGGCATCGGGAACCGGAAACATGAAGTTTATGTTGAACGGAGCGGTTACCATCGGAACGATGGATGGAGCAAATGTGGAGATCGCACAGTTAGTCGGCGAGGACAATATCTATATTTTTGGAGAATCTTCTGAGACTGTGATGGATCACTATGCAAAAGCAGATTATGTGTCAAAAGATTATTATGAAAAAGATGAGGATATCCGGCGGGCAGTGGACTTTATTGTCAGTGATGAATTAAAACGAATCGGCAATGAAGAATATTTAGAGCGTCTGCATCACGAACTGATCTCAAAAGACTGGTTTATGACACTTTTGGACTGGAGAGATTATATGGAGATGAAAGAGCGGATGTTTGCTGATTACGAGAAGCGTTCGGAGTGGGCAAAGAAAATGCTTATCAACATCAGTCAGGCGGGATTTTTCTCCTCAGACAGAACGATTGCGCAGTACAATGAGGATATCTGGAAGCTGTAGAGGAAGTTCAGATTGCTCTTTTCATTTTGAGGTAAACTTGATATACTGGTATCAATGTCGTATTTAGATATTTCGAATAGAAAGAATAGGGAATACGATGGAAAATAAGAGAGAATCTGGAGAAGCAGAATGAAATTTCAAAAATATATGGCAGTTGGTATCTTAGGTCTGACCATGGCATTGGGATTTAGCGGATGTCAGAGTGAGAACCAGAAGAATCAGGATGCCTATCGTAAGATTGGAATTAACAGTATGGCAGAGGGCGATTATGATAAGGCGGTCAAATCCTTTCAGAAAGCCTTAGATACGTCATTAGGAAAAATCGGTGCCGAGGAGATAGACATCTGTTATTATAAGGCAGCTGCCCAGTTTGCAAAAAAAGATTATGACGGTGCGATCGAAACTTATACGTCACTGATCGATTATGATAAGGAAAATGCGAATGCATACTATCTGCGTGGAAGTGTCTATTTAGATACAGATAAAAAAGACAAGGCATTCAAAGATTATAAGAATGCGGTCAAATATGCAGGAAGAGAGTATGAGATTTACGAGGGCATTTACGAGAATCTGACCAATAAAGGTGAAACAGAGGAAGCGAAGAACTATCTGAAAAAAGCACTGGACATCAAGCCAAAGGATGGTGCAGATTATGCGGAGCAGGGACATGTGTACTATCTCTTAGAAGATTATACACAGGCAAAGAGCAGTCTGGACCGGGCAATTGATAAGGATGATAAGACAGCGCTGCTGTATTTAGCAGAGGTCTATAATGCAACGGATCAACAGGAACAGGGGCAGGCACTTTTAGAAAGCTATGTCAAAGAAAACGCAAAAGACAGTGAAGCGTTGAATACCTTAGGCATGATGCAGATGAAAGACGGTAATTACGAGGATGCTTTAAAATATTTTCAGATGGGCTTGAAAAATAAGGATGCCGTGAACAAACAGGAACTGATGAAAAATGAGATTGCCGCCTATGAGTACAGCGGTGATTTTGAGTCGGCAAAAAAGACGATGCAAGCCTATATCAAAGAATATAAAAGTGACGAAGAGGCAGTCCGGGAATACACATTTTTAAAGACCAGATAGGAGAAAAGCATGCCGCTTTATGAAGTAGAACAGGAGACAGAGCGTGTCATTTTAGTAGGTGTTTCACAGCAGGACGGCGACGATGCCGAGGATTCGGTAGCAGAGTTGGCAGAACTGGTGGAGACTGCCGGTGCAGTCGTTGTGGGAACACTGATCCAAAAGAGAGAGAATATCCATCCGGGAACCTATGTCGGAACCGGAAAGGTATTTGAATTAGAAGAACTGATCGAAGAGACCGGTGCAACCGGTATTGTCTGTGACGATGAACTGTCACCGGCACAGTTGAAAAATTTAGAAGAAGCATTAAAGACGAAGGTCATGGACCGGACTTTAATTATTTTAGATATTTTTGCGGCAAGGGCTTCTACCAGCGAAGGAAAGATACAGGTAGAATTAGCACAGCTAAAATACCGGTTAAGCCGTCTGAGCGGACTGGGGCGCTCTTTATCCAGATTAGGTGGAGGAATCGGCACCAGAGGACCCGGTGAGAAAAAATTAGAGATGGACAGGCGGTTGATCAACAGCCGTGTGGCACAACTGAATCGGGAATTAAAAGAGGTGCAAAGGCATCGTGAGGTCAACAGACAGCAGCGGAAGCGAAGCGGGATACCAGTGGTGGCAGTGGTCGGTTATACCAATGCAGGAAAATCCACACTGTTAAATCATTTAACGAATGCAGAAGTTTTAGAAGAGGATAAGCTGTTTGCGACCTTAGATCCGACAACGAGGATTTTAGAACTGACCAACCATCAGAAGGTGCTGATGACAGATACGGTAGGATTTATCCGCAAACTGCCGCATCACTTAATCGATGCTTTCCGGAGTACCTTAGAGGAGGCAAAGTATGCAGATATCATTTTGCATGTGGTAGATGCCTCAAATCCGCAGATGGATAAACAGATGTATATCGTATATGATACCCTGCGGAATTTAGAAGTAGAGGGCAAAAAGATCATTACGGCGTTTAATAAAACAGACCGTATCGGGCAGCCGGAACCGCTGCATGATTTTCGTGCGGAGCGGACTGTTCATATTTCCGCAAAATACGGAGACGGTTTAGAGGATTTAAAAAATATCTTAGAAGAAATTTTACGCGAAGAAAAAGATTTTTTAGAGTGCACGATACCATATCGGGATGCCGGAGTCATCCAGAAGATCCGCGAAAAGGGCGAGCTTTTAAGCGAAGAATACCGGGAAGACGGCATTTTTGTGCGTGCCTGGGTACCAAAAGAGTTTCACTATATGTAGAAAGTTCAACAAAAAATGAACACTACATATAGTGCTTTTTTATATTGACTTCAAAAATGCGATTTGATAGAATAGACGTACACGATTTGAAAAGCGTATCTTTTGAACAGATATGGAGGGTGATGGAATAATGTTCAAAGTAGTGAAAAGAGACGGGGAGACCGATGACTTTAATCTGGCAAAAATTCGTGGAGCGATAGAGAAAGCGTTCAAAGCAACGGGCAAGGAATATACAGATGATATCATAGAACTGTTAGGGCTTCGGGTCACTGCAGATTTTCAGTCTAAGATTGAAGAGGGAGTTGTCCATGTAGAGGATATCCAGGACAGCGTTGAGACCGTGTTAGAGCAGGCGGGTTATACAGATGTTGCAAAGGCATACATTTTATACCGCAAGCAGCGTGAAAAAATGAGAAATATGAAGTCTACAATTTTAAATTATAAGGAAATCGTAGACAGCTATGTAAAGGTAGAGGACTGGCGTGTCAAAGAGAATTCTACCGTTACATATTCCGTAGGAGGCTTGATCTTAAGCAACTCCGGAGCGGTTACAGCCAATTACTGGCTTTCAGAGATTTATGATGAGGAGATCGCAAATGCACACCGCAACTGTGACATCCATATTCATGATCTGTCCATGCTGACCGGTTACTGTGCAGGCTGGTCTTTAAAGCAGTTGATCCAGGAAGGTCTTGGTGGAATTCCGGGTAAGATCACTTCTTCTCCGGCAAAACATCTTTCCGTACTGTGTAACCAGATGGTAAATTTCCTTGGAATTATGCAGAATGAGTGGGCAGGAGCACAGGCATTTTCATCGTTTGACACCTATCTGGCACCATTCGTAAAGGTGGACAACTTATCCTATGAGGAAGTAAAAAAATGTATTGAATCCTTCATTTATGGTGTCAATACACCAAGCCGCTGGGGTACACAGTCTCCATTTTCCAATATCACTTTGGACTGGACGGTTCCAAACGATTTAGCAGAGCTTCCGGCAATTGTTGGCGGCAGGGAAATGGATTTCAAATACAAAGACTGTAAAAAAGAAATGGATATGGTCAACAAAGCATTCATTGAGACCATGATCGAAGGAGATGCGAACGGAAGAGGATTCCAGTATCCGATACCGACCTACTCTATTACGAGTGATTTTGACTGGTCTGATACAGAGAACAACCGTCTTTTGTTTGAAATGACATCGAAGTACGGAACACCGTATTTTTCAAACTATATCAACAGTGATATGGAACCGAGTGATGTACGTTCCATGTGCTGTCGTTTGCGGTTGGATTTGCGTGAACTGCGGAAAAAATCCGGTGGTTTCTTTGGCTCCGGTGAGAGCACGGGTTCCGTAGGTGTGGTTACGATTAACCTGCCGAGAATTGCATATCTGTCTAAGAATGAAAAGGAATTTTATCAAAGATTAGACCATATGATGGATATTTCAGCACGTTCTTTGAAGATTAAAAGAGGTGTTATTTCCAAACTGCTTGACGAGGGGCTTTACCCATATACCAAGCGTTATCTCGGAACCTTTGATAACCATTTCTCAACCATTGGGCTGATAGGTATGAACGAAGTAGGACTGAATGCAAAATGGCTTGGAGAGGACTTAACCCATGAGGAAACACAGGAGTTCGCCAAGGACGTTTTAAATCATATGCGTGAGCGTCTGAGCGACTATCAGGAGACTTATGGCGATTTATATAATCTGGAGGCAACACCGGCAGAGTCCACAACCTATCGTCTGGCAAAATATGATAAAAAGCAATATCCTGGTATTATTACGGCAGGACGTGAGGGTGAGACACCGTATTACACGAACAGCTCTCATCTTCCGGTAGGCTATACCTCAGATGTTTTTGAGGCATTGGATATTCAGGATGAGCTTCAGACCTTATATACATCAGGAACTGTATTCCATGCATTCCTTGGAGAAAAACTTCCGGATTGGAAAGCGGCAGCAACGCTGGTACGAAAGATCGCACAGAACTACAAACTGCCGTATTATACGATTTCTCCAACCTATTCGATCTGCAAAGAACATGGTTATATTGCAGGGGAACATTTTACCTGTCCTCACTGTGGAAAAGAAGCAGAGGTTTACAGCCGGATCACCGGTTATTATCGTCCGGTTCAGAACTGGAACGATGGAAAGACGCAGGAATACAAAGAGCGGAAATTATATGAGATCAGTCCTTCTAAATTAAGTGAAGTCAAGACAAACATTGTTACGATTTCAAAGGACGAGGTCAAGGTGGAGCCGACCGATAACATCCGCTATCTGTTTACCACTAAGACCTGTCCAAACTGTGCAGCAGCAAAAGAAATTCTGGGCGAAGAAAATTATGTGCTGATCGACGCAGAGGAAAATCAGGAACTGGTTGAAAAATATGGTGTGATGCAGGCACCGACGCTTGTCGTAGTAGAAAATAACAGGGCAAAAAAATACGTCAATGCGTCAAATATCAAAAAGTATGTAGAAACAAAATAATCTCCAATATGCAGAAAAAAGATTGAAATAGAACGGAATGCCGCAGCAAGCGATAGGTTGTTGCGGCATTTAAAATTGATGCAAAATGACGATAGCAGACAAAAAAGGAGTATGGTAGAATAGTACATCATTGGTGATGAAAGAATAAAATGAGTAATGACGCTGGATGTAATGAATATTATTTGGAAAACTCGCACCAGTGGTGCGAGAAATGGAGAAGAGTATGGGAAACAATGAAATACAGGGTTATGAACCTTTTGTTGATGAATTAAAACAATTAATACATAAAAAGCAATATCATGTATTAAAGGTAATAAATGCAGAAACGATCAATCTTTACTGGGAGATCGGAGAAGAAATATACAGGCAACAGCAGGAAAAAGGCTGGGGAAAATCAATTGTTCAGATTTTGTCTCAGGAATTACAGAAAGAATTCTCGGGAGCAAAGGGGTATTCTGCTGCAAATTTGTGGAGAATGCGTAATTTCTATTTGACATATCGTGATTCAGAAAAACTCGCACCACTGGTGCGGGAAATTAGTTGGAGTAATAATATCATCATTATGGAAAAATGTAAGGATGATTTAGAACGAGAGTTTTATATCCAGATGTCAAAACAATATGGTTGGACCAAACGTATTTTATCAAATTTTATTGAGGCAAAGACATATGAGAAATATTTGACTAATCAAACGAATTTTGATCTAACAGTGCCGGAAGAAAGAAGAGTACAGGCAAAACTGGCTGTAAAGGATGAATATACGTTTGACTTTGCGGAACTTTCTCCGGAGTATTCAGAACATGAATTAGAACTCCAGTTGGTAAATAATATTAGAGCCTTTTTAATTGAAATGGGTGGGGATTTTACATTTATAGGGAATCAATATCATTTGATGGCTGGTAGCAGGGATTTATATATAGATCTTTTGTTATTTCACAGACGGTTGAGAAGTCTGGTTGCTATAGAACTGAAAATAGGAGAGTTTGAAGCAGAATATGCGGGAAAAATGCAATTATATCTGACTGCATTGGATGAACAGGTAAAATTACCGGATGAAAATCCATCAATTGGTATGATTATCTGTAAAAGCAAGGATAAGACATATGTGGAATATGCACTGAAACAAACGAGTGCCCCAATCGGTGTGGCTACATATCAGTTAAGGAGTACGTTGCCGGATAATATGAAAGCAATGTTACCGGAGCCGGAAGAGATTGCAAAGAGGCTAAGGATATTCGAACAGTAAATATTCGTATCTATATATTTAGCGTGAAGGTAGAAAAATAATAGCTGACAGATACTCCATCAAATGCGAAAAAAACTATTGACAAAATACGCCAGAGTCAGTATAATAGCATTTGTGTTTAACACTTATGCGCGAGTGGCTCAGTTGGTGGAGCACGACCTTGCCAAGGTCGGGGCCGCGGGTTCGAGTCCCGTCTCGCGCTCTTTTTTATTTTTAGTTAAACCCCTGCAGCATGAGACTTTGCAGGGGTTTTCTTTGTGTAAAAGGAACTACATGATTGAGTGACCGAGAGTGACTGTCATCCGATAATGAGATTGTTTTAAGCAATTCTTGCATAAGACATCTCCCCATCCTATAAACTTTACTAAGAATAAGTTTCGTGGTTCGTATGAAAATAAAAAAAATCAGAAAAAAGAAAGCAGCATCCGTGATCGTAGCGGCACTGGTTCTCTTTTTAGCAGGAAACGGAGCAGCGTCTTTGACGCATCAGTGTCTGAGTAATTTTTCTCCTAAAAAAGAACAGGTGGAAAACTGGGGGCTTGGATTCGGGGCGGAAGGCACGCAGCCAAGCGGAAATGCGACACCGGAGGAACTCAAAGAATACGATGCACATTATATCGGAGATGCCAAAAAGAAGGTGTTGTACCTGACGTTTGACTGCGGCTATGAGAATGGCAATACGGAAAATATCATGGCGGCATTGAAAAAGCACAATGCACCGGCAACCTTTTTTGTGGTGGGGAATTTCTTAGAGACGAGTCCGGATCTGGTAAAAAAGATGGTAAAGGAAGGATATACGGTAGGAAACCATACCTATCATCATCCGGATATGTCCTCCATATCGGATAAGGCATCTTTTCAGAAGGAATTAGAGGGAGTGTCAAAGTTATATAAGGAAATCACCGGAAAGGAAATGACGAAATACTACCGCCCGCCACAGGGAAAATACAGTACGGAAAACTTGAAGATGGCAAAAGAACTAGGCTATCAGACCTATTTCTGGAGCCTTGCCTATGTAGACTGGAATGTGGATGCACAGCCGACAAAGGAAGAAGCGTTTAACAAACTGCTGCCAAGAGTCCATCCGGGTGCGATCGTACTGCTGCATAATACATCTAAGACAAATGGGGAAATACTCGATGAACTGCTGACAAAGTGGGAAGAGATGGGATATACATTCAAACCGCTTTCGGAATTAAAATAAAGAGTCATATTTTAACAGGTGGAAGCATAATCTATAGTAATGAAAAAATGAGGAGGTTCCATTGAGTTCAAAAACAAAAATCGTAGTATTCCACATGAAAGAATTAATCTATACGGCAATATTTGTGGGATTGGCAATTCTTTTTATCATATTGATGGTATGTATGTTTGATAAAAAAGGAGATGACAAAAAGACAAAAGAAACCATGAAATATCAGGCAGGAGTCTATACCTCCTCAATCCTATTTAATGACAATGTGTTGGATGTTGAGGTGGCGGTAGATGAAAAAAAGATTAAATCCATTTCACTGGTAAATCTGGATGAATCGACGGCAACCATGTATCCGTTAGTAGAACCGGCATTGGAGAGTCTGTCCGAGCAGATCTATAAGAAACAGTCGCTGGAAAACATTACATATAGCGAGGAAAATCAATACACCAGTATGGTCTTAATCAATGCCATAGAGGATGCGTTAGACAAAGCAGAAGTGAAAAAGTAGTGGAAGCAAAAGAACCCCACGGAGATTGTATACAACAGATCCGTGGGGATTTGTGCATTTGAAAAAATAGAAATCCTACTCTGCCTGCACTAACGAATTCTGGTAATCTGCAAGTGCGGAAGCATCCACTTCAATCGTTTCAGCAGTCTTATTAGAAGCCTGTCTCTGATAAATGGAATAACCACCCCAGCCGATGATAGCGGCACACAGGGCAACTGCGCATACACGGATAGTAGCGAGCTTTGTTTTTTCTTTCTGCATATCTTTTTTCCGGCTTGCCTTAGCGGCTTTATTGCGATCTACTTTTTCCTGGCTCATAGTATAAAAAACTCCTTAATAGAAATATTTTTTTTGTATTATAGCACATTTTTATGCAAAAGAGCAAAAAAATAAAAAAGATAGCAAAAGTGCGGTTGCAAGCATAGGAAAAATGGGATAAAATCAATAGTGAATAAGTAGCAGAGGAGAACATTTATGAGCAGAGCAGACCGTATATTTATAGATATGTGTAAAGATATTTTGGAGAACGGTGTCAGTACAGAAGGCGAAAAAGTCCGCCCACACTGGGAGGATGGAAGCAGTGCCTACACCATCAAGAAATTCGGAGTCGTCAACAGGTATGATCTATCCGAGGAATTTCCGGCAATTACACTTAGAAGGACAGCCATTAAGAGCTGTACGGACGAGATGCTCTGGATCTGGCAGAAGAAGTCTAATAATATCAAAGATTTAAACAGTCATATCTGGGATGAATGGGCAGATGAGAATGGGTCTATCGGAAAAGCCTATGGCTATCAGTTAGGAGTCAAACATCAGTATAAAGAAGGCATGATGGATCAGGTAGACCGCGTCATTTACGACTTAAAAAACAATCCATTCAGCAGACGGATCATGACAAATATCTATGTACATCAGGATCTGCACGAGATGAACCTCTATCCATGTGCATACAGCATGACCTTTAATGTAACACAGAAAAAAGGGGAAGATCGTCTGACCTTAAATGCAATTTTAAATCAGCGTTCACAGGACATTTTAACGGCGAATAACTGGAATGTCTGCCAATATGCAGTGCTGGTTCATATGCTGGCACAGGTCTGTGACATGAATGTTGGGGAACTGGTACATGTCATAGCAGATGCGCATATTTATGACCGCCATATACCGTTAGTCGAGGAGCTGATCCAAAGACCGGTTCATGATGCACCAAAATTCGCATTAAATCCTGAGATTAAAGACTTCTATGATTTTACACCGGAAGATGTGACTGTGACAGATTATGTGACAGGTCCTCAGATAAAAAATATTCCGGTAGCAGTATAATTGCCGCCAAAAAGGAGAAAACACCATGAATTTAATTGCAGCAGTAGATAAGAACTGGGCAATCGGACTTAAAAACAAATTGTTAGTAAGCATTCCGTCAGATATGAAGTTTTTCAGGGAAACGACCACAGGTAAGGTAGTCGTCATGGGAAGAAAGACCTTAGAGAGCTTTCCAAACCAGAGACCGTTAAAAAACAGGGTTAATATCGTACTGACAAAAGACGAGACATATCAGGTTAAGGATGCCTTGGTAGTCCATGATATGGAGCAGTTAAGAGAGGAACTTGCAAAATATCCGTCAGAGGATATTTATGTGATCGGTGGAGAGAGCATCTATCGCCAGCTTGTCGATGAGTGTGATGTTGCACATATCACAAAAATAGATTATGCATACGAGGCAGATGCATATTTCCCAAATCTGGATGAAAAAGAAGAATGGGAGATCACGGCAGACAGTGAGGAGCAGACTTATTTTGATTTAGAGTACCGGTTCCTGAAATATGAAAAGAGATCATGCTAGAGAATTTTATATATAGCGTTAATGTAACATTCCCGATTTTTTTGGTAATGGTGATCGGATGGTTTCTGCGGCAAAGGGGAATGTTTAATGATAATTTTATTAATATAGCAAATAAGTTTAACTTTACAGTAACACTGCCGTTTATGGTATTTCGTGATATTTCGGCAGTAGATATCCGCAAGGTGTTTGACGCAGAGTATGTGCTGTTTTGTGCGGTGGCAACATCGGTATGCTTTTGGGGCATCTGGGCAGCAGCCAGATTTTTGATGAAAGATAAGAGTATGACGGGAGCGTTTGTGCAGGCATCATTTCGCAGCAGTGCGGCAGTCATGGGATTGGCGTTTATTTCAAATCTGTATGGTCCGTCCGCGATGGGACCTCTGATGATTATCGGAGCAGTACCCCTTTATAATATCTATTCCGTCTTAGTGCTCACCTTTGAAGCAGAGGGAGAAGAACAGGATCGGGATACGGGAAAATTAAAAGAAGCATGTGTAAACATCTTAAAAAATCCGATCATTTTATCTATTGCATTGGGATTAGCAGTATCCCTGCTGCGTCTGGATTTTCCGGTACTGATCGATAAGACGATCAATAATGTGGCATCAATGGCAACACCGCTGGCATTGATCACTTTAGGAGCAGGCTTTGAAGGAAAGAAGGCACTTGCAAAGATCAAACCGACATTAGTGGCAGCCTTTATCAAGTTAGTGGCGCAGGCAGCCGTGTTCATACCGGTAGCCATCCACTTTGGATTTACGGGAGAGAAACTGATCGCCATTATGGTCATGTTAGCGGCGCCGGCAACGCCAAGCTGTTATATCATGGCAAAGAGCATGAAAAATGATGATGTGCTGACCGCAAGTATCATCGTGGTCACAACCCTGCTTGCGGCATTTACGCTGACTGGGTGGATATTTATATTGAGAACAATGGGGTATATCTAACGAGTTGTGGAAGCAGGAGGAAGTATGGATATTACAGGAAGAAAATTATTTGTAAAAGCATTACAGGAAGAGGGCGTAGATACCATTTTCGGTTATCCGGGCGGAATGGTTACAGACCTCTTTGATGAATTATATAAACAGGATGGCATTGAGGTGGTACTGCCAAGACATGAGCAGGGCTTACTGCATGAGGCGGAAGGATATGCCAAGGCAACCGGAAAAGTCGGTGTCTGTCTTGTCACAAGCGGACCGGGAGCAACGAATATCATTACCGGATTAGCAGATGCACATTATGACAATATACCGTTAGTCTGTTTTACCGGACAGGTTCCGTTAAATCTGATCGGAAACGACGCTTTTCAGGAAGTGGATATCGTTGGAATGACAAGAAGCGTTACTAAATACGGCGTGACGGTTCGTGACCGTAAAGATTTAGGACGCATTATTAAAATGGCATTTCACATTGCAACGACAGGCAATCCGGGACCGGTTTTAATCGATATTCCAAAGGATATACAGGTGGCATCCGGCCCGGCAGTCTATCCGGACAAAGTAGAGATTCGCGGATATAAGCCAAGCACCGGTGTACATATCGGTCAGTTGAAAAAAGGCTACAAATTATTAAAGGCTGCAAAAAAACCGCTGTTTTTAATCGGAGGCGGTGTCAATGCGGCAAAAGCCAATAAAGAACTGTTAGAGTTAGTAGAATGTACGAAGATTCCGGTAGTTACCACTGTAATGGGAAAAGGAGCGATCCCGACCGATCATCCGTATTATATCGGAAACAGCGGTATGCATGGACGATATGCAGCAAATCTTGCAGTCAGTGAGTGCGATGTACTTTTTTCCATCGGAACCCGTTTTAATGACAGGATCACCGGAGATCTGAACGAGTTTGCACCAAATGCAAAGATTGTACATGTCGATATAGATACAGCATCCATTTCCAGAAATGTTGTGGTGGATGTACCAATTGTAGCAGATGCAAAACTTGCGATCCAAAGACTGTTAGAGTGGGCAGAGCCGCAAAAGACGGAGAAATGGAGAGCCTGCATTGCACAGTGGGAAGAAGAAAATCCGTTACAGATGCGAAGAGACCGTGGACTGACCCCACAGATGATCATGGAAGGCATCAATCAGGAATTTGATGAAGGAATCATTGTTACGGATGTAGGACAGCATCAGATGTGGGCAACCCAGTATATTGACTTAAACGAGAAAAAGCGTTTTATTACCTCCGGTGGACTTGGTACGATGGGCTTTGGCTTTCCGGCAGCCATCGGAGCAAAGATCGGATGTCCGGATAAAGAGGTGATCTGTATTACCGGTGACGGTGGATTTCAGATGAATATTCAGGAATTTGCAACCGCAATGTGTCAGGAGACGAATATTATTGTCTGTGTATTGAATAATTATTATCTCGGGATGGTACGTCAGATACAACAGCTTTTTTATGGAAAACGCTATGAGGCAACCTGCCTGAAAAGAAGAAAGGCATGTCCGCCGCGCTGCAAAGGACCGGGAGCGGACTGTCCGCCATACGAGCCGGATTTTGTAAAATTAGCAGAGAGCTACGGGGCATCCGGAAAGAGAATTGAAAAGGAAGAAGAGATTCTGCCGGCATTGCAGTGGGCGAGAGAGCAGCAGACACCGGTGGTACTTGAATTTATGATAGCAACTGAGGAGATTGTGCTTCCGATGGTAAAGAGCGGCAATCCGATGAGTGAAATGATCTTGAAATAGGAGGAAAGAGATGGAACGAGACATGAAGAACCGCTGGATCGCATTATATGTGGAAAACCAGGTCGGTGTGTTAGCAAAAGTGTCCGGACTTTTCTCCGGAAAATCATATAATCTGCAAAGTCTGACGGTAGGTACGACAGAGGACGAGACGATTTCCCGTATGACCATCTGCGTAACCAGTGACGATATTACGTTTGAGCAGATCAAAAAACAGTTGAACCGTATGGTGGAGGTCATTAAAGTGATCGACCTTACGAATATCCCAATCCATATGAAGGAGATCCTGTTTGCAAAAGTAAAAAGATGTACGGCAGAGGAAAAAGCGGAGGTCTTTCAGATCGCACAGGTATTTCAGGTACAGGTAGCAGATATCGGAAAGGACAGTGTCCTTTTAGAGTGTAAGCTGTCAGAAAGACGCAATAATGAACTGATTGCACTGTTAAAGTCAAAGTTCAAACAGATAGAAGTCGTACGGGGCGGTGCAGTTGCGATTGAATCCATAAGTACATCCTGTAGATAAAATAGGAGAGGAAATGGTTGGATGAGAAAAAGTAATTTTGAAGCTGATACAAATATGACAGATATGGTCTGCGATTTTTTGATCGGGATTGCTGTGGTCATATTGAGTTATCTGTTTTTTGGCAGAAGTGGGGAGTTTTCCCGCTTTTTCTGTTATGGTTTTGCATTTTCCGTTATTTTTATCTTAGAAAAAAAGGACGCAGGCTTGTATGACAGGACAAGATTTTTCTATATAGACAGAACCATTAAAAAAGTGACGTTTTCGTGGATGGTTGCCGGGGGTATTTTGCTTCTTTGCATACTTCCGAGCGGAGAAATAAAGCAGGACAGAAAAGCCTTGATCTTCTGTGCGATACTGTTCTACATCCTGTTTGTGATGATCGCATTGGCAAGGAGGATGCAGAGTCAGAACCGTAACCAGACAAGAACGCTTTTAGTCGGAAACTGTGAGGAATATGAAAAATTTCGTCATTTTTTAAAAAAGACAAATCTGAATCTGAATATCGTCGGATATGTTGGCGATGGAGAAGAGCCGGAATATGTAGGCACCATGGAGAATTTAGAAGAACTGATCCGTGAGTATGCGGTGGAGCAGGTGTTTTTCATGCAGAATATCAAAAATCAGGATTACAGAGGACAGATCGCGCTCTGTTCCCGTATGGGTGTCAGTGCAAGTATCGTCATGGATCTGTACCAGTCAAATTATGGTGACAGCTATGTCAATGCACTCGGAACTTATCCGGTAATTACATACCATACCGTAACACTCAATGTATATAAACGCAGTATTAAGAGAAGTATGGATATCATCGGAAGTCTGGTGGGGATCATTTTAAGTTCTCCGATTATGTTAATTGCTGCGATCGCAATTAAGTTAGACTCTCCGGGGCCTGTTATTTTTAAGCAGACACGCGTGGGCAAGAACGGAAGACATTTTACAATCTATAAGTTCAGGACCATGTGTCAGGATGCAGAAAAGAAAAAGGCAGAACTGCAAAAAGAGAATGAAGTGAAGAGTGATCTGATGTTTAAGATGGAAAATGATCCGAGGATCACGAAAGTAGGAGCATTTTTAAGAAAGACCAGTATTGATGAACTGCCACAGTTTTTTAATATCCTTTTAGGAGATATGAGCCTGGTGGGAACACGTCCGCCGACATTAGACGAGGTGCAGAAATATCGTGCGGATCACTGGCGCAGGATCAGTATTAAACCGGGACTGACCGGAATGTGGCAGGTCAGTGGAAGAAGTCAGATCACATCATTTGATGAGATTGTAAAGCTGGATGTCAGCTATATTGATGAGTGGAGCTTAGGACTGGATATCAAGATTTTGATCAAGACAGTCTTTGTGGTACTGAAAAGAAAAGGTGCTTATTAAGAGCAGAAGGAGGCAATGATGGGGAAAAAAGCGGTAGAGCTGTATCGCTGTAAGAATCAGCATGTTACAGACGCATATGATAAGGCGGTATTTAATATTTGTCTGCAAAGAGAAAAAAATGGCTATAAATCTTTCCATTTATGCGGATGTGAGCCGGGAGTAGGTACGACCTCCGTGGTAATGGAGCTTGCGATCTCATTATCCTGTGCAGGCTGGAAAACCGTGATCTTAGACGGAGACTTACGAAAAGGAAATAATTACAAACGTCTGAATGCAGATAATAAAAAAGGATTGGCAGATTATGTCCGGGGAGATATTGGAAAAAAAGATATGATATATAAGACGAACTGGCCACTGTTAGACTATATCCCATGTGGAACTATCAACGGAGAGAATCCGCTGCATCTTTTATATGCATCTAAAATGGCAGAAGTCATGGAAATATTAGAAAAGAAATATGACTTTGTACTCATTGATGTACCGTCTGTCAACAGTTCCGTAGATGCAAATATTTTTGCCGTAAAGTCGGATGCAACGATCATGGTTACGGCAATGGACGGTTCTTCTAAAAAATGTTTAGAAGATGCCTATGAGGAACTGATCGCAAACAGTGCAAATGTTGTCGGAGTGATCGAAAATAAGATCAGTATGGAAGAATACAAACGTTATCTGAAGGATTATGACTATTTTGACAAGAAGAAGTTCGTAAAGAACCGAAAGGAGAAATATGAGGCAGATTAAGAAGATCATTGGAGGAATGTTGTGCTGTGTACTGATCACGGGATTGTTTTCTGTGCCGGTTGATGCAAGTAAGAAAAAAGCTGCAACAACAGATACGGAAACAACAGAAACGGATACGACAAAGCAGGATGACAAGGACAAGAAAGAGACAAGCACAACTACAACGCGTGTAACAAGCAGTGCAAAACCAAAAGACGGTGAGATTTCTAAGGTGATCGTTGAGTCCTATGAGATTGAGGGAGATACTTCACCGGGAGATGAGTTTACCATTAAGGTAACGATACAGAATACCAGCAGCCAGTTTGATGCAAAGGATATCGTTGGATTTATGTATTTCCCAAACGGTGGTCTTTATATCCAGAACGGTGAGGCAAATGAGAAGTTCTGTGCCGTTCTTGCACCGGGAGAAACCACGGTATTAGAGTACAAATTAGGCGTGGCAGAGACTTGTTTAGATGACACGGCGTTGATCGAATTAGATATTGACTATTTCAGTAATAATAATGCCAATGTAACGAATGCCAACTTCACACCGGCAATTGTACAGAGCGGTGATCTGTCTATAGATCTCTTGTCTGTAGCAAAAAGTGTGGAAAATGGTACGAAGCTGTTAGTCAGCACCCGGTATGAGAACAAAGGGGAAAAAGACATTAAAAAAGTCATCATGCATGTGACCGGAAGTGTCAAGGGCGGAAAAGCCGATATCAAGTTTGACGAAATTGATGCAGGCAAGGTTCAGACAAAAGAAGGGTTTGTGGAGTTAGAAGGCTCCGGTATGCAGCAGATCAAAGTTTATTTTACCTATGAAGATTCCAAGGGCAACCATTATAAGACGAAAGAGCAGACTTTTAAGGTGGAGATTACCCAGAAGGGTGTCAAAGAGAGCAAGTCAAGGATCAAGAAATTTATTGATGAGATTAGCAATCCATTCTGCTTAACGATGATAGCGGCAGCAGTGGTGTGTCTTGTGATCGTATTGTTATTTGTACTGGATAAGAGCCACAAATCAAAGCTCAGTAAGCGGAAAAAGAGAAGAAAGGAAGATCGTGATGAATAATAAGCGTTTGATAGAAATTGATGTACGCAGATGTTTCAAGGCATTAAAAACACATCTGTCCTGGATCTTTATGTCGGCAATCCTGTTTCTTGCAATCGGAATCGTATTTGCACTTGCCACCGAAGAAAAACAGGATATGTATAAGGCATCTTCGAGTGTGTACTGTATCACAGAGGGCGGGGATTATTCCGCAACTTATGACAGTACTAAGCTGATGATGACTTATGCAGAGATCGGAAAGAGCCAGACGGTCTTAGAGAGAGCCAATCAGATCATGGGTAACCGTTATGAGAGCACACAGGATATTTTAGATTTAGTGGATATTGATTATGACGAGAGTGCAGTGATTGAATCCGCATTGCTCCGTGTGAATGCTGTCGGACCGGATAAAGATGAAGTGGTAGAGGTTGCAAATGCCGTAGCAGAGGCTTTTGTGATCGAGATGTCAAACATTACGGAAAACGGAGATGCAAGAATTTTAGATAAAGCAAAATTTGCAGAAAAAGATGTGAATGCACAGAAGAATATCTTAAAAGTTGTCGGTATCTTTGCCATAGGAGGTGCCGTGCTCATGTGTATCTATCTGGTATTGAGAGAGATTTTCTCAAACAAGTTAGTAACGGTAAAAGACGGAACCCTCTATGGAAAGATCAATATCATTGGTGTCATACCGGATTTTAACAATACGGATGATTAAGGATTTAATTTAATGACAACTAATTCCGGTGGATTGTTAAAACGCGGAATGGAGGCATCTCCAAGTCCACGGCTTGAGATCAGGGTGGCATCACCGATGGTATATTCGCCTCCGGCATATTCCGGGAAGAATGTACCGTCATTTCCAAAAATTCCGCCCCAGATTGGGAGTCGGACAATGCCGCCATGTGCGTGGCCGGAGAGGATCAGATCATAGTGATATGGTGCAATCTCTTTAAAGTTATCACTTCCATGATAAAGAAGAATGTCAAAATCTTTGTCAGAAGCGATCGGAAGGGAGTCGGTCAAGTACTGTGAAAAGTATTGTCTGCCATACAGAGTAATGGACTGACCGCCCTTTTTTAATTTTACCGAATCATTATCCAAGTCAGTGACACCATATTTTTGAAAGAGAGCTAAAAGCTCCTGATACTGGGTTGCAGCAAGAGAGGTAAGCTCATGATTTCCGGTAACAAAATAAATCGGTGCAAGGTCTTTGATCCCTTTTAAAAGGTCTTCAACACTGCTGATGGAATCGTGGTCTTCATCTACGATATCACCGGTCAGTGCAATCATGTCCGGTTTGGCAGCTTTTATTTTTGAGATCAGTTCTGACTGGTTTTTGCCGAAATTTTTGCAGTGGAGGTCAGAAATCTGTACAATCGTATAATCGGAAAATGCCGATGGGATTTTCTTATTATGATAATTGTAAGTTGTGACAGTCAAAGGAGTCTGCAGACCGTGATAAATATAAACGGCAAGACACGCAAGCAGCACAAAAACAATGAGTGATATCATTCTGGATTTTACTTTCGATCTGGATTTTTTACTCATATGAAACCTCCTGAAAACTAGGTGTATCATATCATAGGTATGGTCAAAATACAAGGTGAGGGAAAACAATGAAAAAAAAGATATTATACATAGCAGAGGCCTTTGGCGGCGGTGTATTTACCTATTTTACGGAGCTGGCAAATGCAGTCGCCGAAGAATATGAAGTGCTGATCGCTTATGCGAAAAGAGCAGAGACACCGGAAAATTTTGAACGTTTTTTCCGCTCAGATATCCGTTTCGTGGAGATTTTGCATTTTCAAAGAAGCGTGAATCCCCTGCAAGATTTTAAAGCCATGCAGGAAATCCGTCATTTAGTGCGGGAATATGACCCGGATATCATCCATCTTCATTCCTCTAAGGCAGGTTTTTGCGGAAGAATGGCGATTAACTGTAAAAAACACAGAGTCTATTATACACCGCATGGATATGCTTTTTTAAAACAGGATGATTCTGCCCTCAAAAGAAAGATTTATTTTTTAGCAGAAAAGGTTCTCTCCATGAGCCATGCAAAGGTGATCGGTGTATCTAAAGGAGAATATGAGGAAGCATTAAAACTTACAAAAAATGCAATGTATATCAACAACGGAATTGATATTACAAAGATCCCAAAGAGCGGTAAAAAAGAATTTGACAGGGAACATCCGGTCATCTGTACTTTAGGAAGGATCAGCTTTCCAAAGAATCCATCGATGTTTAACCGGATCGCAGAGTCATTTCCTGAATGGAAATTTATCTGGATCGGGGATGGAGATCTGCGGAGTGAATTGACCGCATCGAATATTGAGATCACCGGCTGGATGGACAGAGAGGAAGCCACAGAACAGCTTGCAAGAGCAGATGTTTTTCTGATCCCATCCCTTTGGGAAGGACTTCCGGTGGCACTTTTAGAGGCAATGTATCAGGAAAAGCTCTGTATTGCCAGCCGTGTCATTGGAAACCGGGATGTGATGATCAATGGGGAAAATGGATTTTTAGCAGACCGTTATGAGGATTATGTACGGATATTAAAGGACGTTTCAAGCGGTAAGATTCCGGTGGAGAAGATACAAAAAAGAGCAAAGCAGGATGTGACAGAGTCCTATAGCACCACGAAGATGTGTGGAGAATATTTGCGTGTTTACAGAGAGGATACGAAATGAGTCAGAGTTTGATCAGTGTAATTGTTCCGGTTTATAACGTCAAAGAATATCTGAATACCTGTGTGGAGAGTATTCTAAACCAGACCCATGAAAATTTAGAGGTTATTTTAGTGGATGACGGGTCTACCGATGGCAGCGGAGAAATCTGCGATTCTTATGCAAAGACCGATACCAGGGTACAGGTGCTGCATACCACAAACGGCGGACAGGCGGCGGCTAGAAACCGCGGAATTGAGGTCTGCAAAGGAGAATATCTGACGTTTATAGACAGCGATGATTCCATGGAGCCGGAATTGATAGAAACGCTGTATCTTGCACAGAAAAAGAGCGGTGCGAATCTGGTATCCTGCCGCTGGAGAAATGTCTATGAAGATGGCAGGATCGAGAGAAGCAGTGGTCAGACCAGTGGAAGTGTAAACGTCGGCAAAGAGGAAGCCTTAAGGCGGATGCTTTATCAGATCGATACCGATGTCTGTGTCTGGGCAAAGCTGTATCAGAGAGATTTATTTAAGAGTCTGCGTTTTGAAGAGGGAAAAATCTATGAGGACTTTGCCATTATGTTTCCGATATTAGAACAGACCCAAAAGGTTACTTTTTTAGGCTATGACGGTTATTGCTATTTACAGCGGAGTGCCGGAACCATGCGGCAGAGTTTTCACCGAAAAAAAATGGTACTGATCGACTACGCGGAAGTCATGTATCGGCACATCAGTACAGTTTATCCAAAGCTGGCAGAAGCGGCGGCATACCGTGCGGTAAGAGCGGATTTTAACATCTATTTACAGATTCCGAGAACGGCAGAATACAAAGAGGAACGAAAAAGAGTCGAAAACTGCATCAAAAAGTACCGCAAAACCGTGTTAAGAGACCAGTATGCAGGCTTTGGAACCAAGGCACCACTGCTTTGTACCTGGATCAGTTTCGGACTGGTTTACCGGTTAAAGGATATGAAAAAATTAGGGAAGAGGCAGGGACAGATATGAAAAAGAGAATTGCACATATTGCAGGCGGCTTAACAACCGGTGGTGTAGAAGCTGTGATCTATAACTATTTTTCTAAAATAGACCGTAAGGACTATGAGCTGTATTATATTACCTATGATACACCCGATCCGGCGGTAAAAAAGAAATTTGAGGATATCGGCTTTCATGTCTACGAGGTAACGAAAAAGAAGGAAAACCTTAAAAAGAGCTGCAAAGAGGTTTATACGATCTTAAAAGAGAACCACATTAATATTGTACATTCCCATATGACCTTAATGTCGTTTGTGACCTCTTTTTTAGGCAAACTCTGTGGAATTAAGGTGCGGATCGCTCATTCCCATTTAGCGTTATACCCGACAGGGATCAAGAAGCCGGTCTATGCATTTTTTAAGTTCTGCACCAGAGTGACTTCTACCGATTATATGGCATGCGGAAAAAAAGCAGGAGAATATCTCTACGGTAAGGCAAATATGAAAAACGGCAGAGTACGGATCATGAATAATGCCATTGATACTGAAAAATATGCATACAACGAAGAGATACGGAATAAGAAACGCGAGGAGCTTCAGATCGGTGACCGTTTTTGTATCGGACATGTCGGCAGATTTGCAGAGCAGAAAAATCATGCATATTTAATTGACATTTTTTATGAGGTTCATAAAAAGAAAGAGGATGCGGTTCTGCTTTTAGTCGGTGATGGGCCGTTACAGGAAGATGTAAAAGCCAGGGTACATCAGTATGGTTTAGACGATGCGGTTATTTTTGCAGGCTCAAGGGATGATGTGGGAGAACTGTATCAGGCAATGGATTTATTTGTACTTCCGTCTTTATTCGAAGGACTTGCACTGGTATTAGTTGAGACACAATGTGCCGGATTGAGGATTCTGGTATCGGATGCTGTAACAGATGAGATCAAGATGACAGACCGCATGGAATATCTTCCATTGCATGATAAAAAGGTATGGGTCAATAAGATCCTTTCTATGACAGAAGAGATCAAAGAAGAAAATCTTGCATTACGGAGCAGGGGAAGAGAAGAAGTAGCGAAAAGCGGTTATGATATTATGACCGAAGCAAAGAAGCTGGACCGGTTTTATGAAAAGAGACTGGAAGGACGGCGTTAGGAGAAGGATATGGCAGTTTACATCATTATGACAATTATATCGATGCTGTTTGCCGGCTATGCACAGAATGTTAAGGAAGTGGAAAGTCTGGATTCCACCTACCGGATCCTCGGTGTGATGGCATTTTTACCATTTGCGGTTGTGTCGGCACTCCGTTATCAGGTCGGAACAGACTGGCCGATCTATAATGATTATTTTCATTCAATCCCGGCAGGAGGCAAGAAATTTACGGAACCGTTGTTCAATCTGTTAAACCGTTTTCTGTATCATTTTACACAGAATTCATACATCTTGTTTGCCGTGGTAGCGGTACTTTTGCTGAGTTTTATGTTTTTGACCATTTTTCAGCAGTCAGAATATCTTACGCTTAGTATTTTGATCTTTGTTGTCAGTGGAGATTTTTTTAACTCACAGAACCAGATCCGCCAGATGCTCGCCACGGCAATCCTGTTGTATGCTTTAAAATATGTCTATGACAGAAACTGGAAGCACTATTTTTTACTGTTACTCATTGCAGCGGGAATCCATATCAGCGCATTGCTGTTTGTACCGGTATATTTTATCTATGGAAAAAGGGTCAATATCAAAAAGCAGATCATTGCCTACCTGATCCTTGGCATATCGGTGCCGATTTTAGGAAAACTGGTACTGCGTCTGATCTCTAAGACAAAGTACGGATGGTATATCGGTTCTATGTATGATACGAATAATTTCTATCTGATCGGATTTGTGTTTACACTCTTTTTCTTAGCGATTTTTTATTACTATGTATATTGTAATCCGGAGCATGATGTAAAGTATGAGTTTTATGTAAACCTTTACTATTTAGCGGCGGTAACGGTCCTGTTTTCTTCCGTAGTGCCGCAGGCAGATCGTCTGATGAAGCTGTTTGCATCTATTACCTGTTTAGCAGTTCCAAAGCTGGTATTCAGGGAAGAGGACCGCAATAAAAGGATTCTTTTGTATATGTTAGTAGTAGGGGCGTTTACGGTGAAATTAGTTTATGATGTGTACAGAAACGGCTGGTATGATGCAGTACCGTATCAGACGATTTTTTCGACGCTGTAAGGAAATAGAATTATGAATCAGAAATTTCGCAATTTTTTAAAAAATTTCATGCATGCACTATCCGCGAATGTCATCCGTCTGATGATCTCCGTGGTGATGACACTGGTACTTCCAAGGATTTTAGGAGTAGAGGAATACAGCTACTGGCAGTTATATCTGTTTTATGTGACGTATACGGCATATTCATCGATCGGCTGGTGTGAGGGTACTTATCTGAAATATGGTGGAATGGAATATGCCAAGTTAGACCGCAGCCGTATGGCAGGACAGTTCTGGGCATTGGCAGTCTTTCAGTTGATCTTCTGTACGGTTTTTGGTACGGCAGCTCATTTTTTGATCGATAATCCATATAAAAGTACGATCCTGATGCTGGCACTGGTATCTTCGATGTTTGATATCCTGCGTTATCTGCTGCAGAATATCCTTCAGACAACCGGACGAATCAAGGATTTTGCAAGGATCATGACTTTAGAAAGAATGTTGTTCTTTGTATTATCCGTTGGAGCATTGTTGTTAGGTTTCCGTAATTTTTATGTTCTGATCTTTATGGAGATCACAGGCAGGATTCTGTCCATGTGCTACGCGATGTATGTGTGCAGGGAGATCGTCTTTGCAAAATTAGACAGTTTTCATGAGATCACAAAGGAATCAAAAGAGATTATCGGCATCGGCTATAAACTGTTAGTCGCTTCCTTTGCAAGTCAGCTGATCATAGGAATTGTCCGTTTTGCGATCGAGCAGAAGTGGGGAACGATCGTATTTGGAAAGGTTTCACTGACACTTAGCCTTTCGAACATGGTCATTACCTGTATCGGTGCGGTCAGTGTGGTACTGTTTCCGATGTTGAAAAAAATGAAGGAAGAGACCTTAGAGGAATTGTTTTTGACCATGCGAACGGTTCTGACCGTTCCGGTTTTAGCAGTGCTGATCTTTTACACACCGATGCGTTGGATCTTAGAGCTTTGGCTGCCGCAGTATCATGACAGCCTGCACTATCTCGCAGTGCTGTTCCCGATCTGTGTCTATGAGACACGTTCCGTTGCCCTGATCGACACCTATCTGAAGGCTTATCGGAAAGAAAAACTGATCCTTTTTAACAGTCTTGTGACAGTTGGTATCAGTGCATTGCTGTCCTGGATCACGGTATTTTTAATGGGAAGTCTGGATGCGGCAGTGATCAGTATTGTGCTTTTGATGATGTTTAAAAATATTTTTTCCGAGAAAATGTTACTTCGAAGCAGCCTTCCTGTCAAAGTCTGGAAGGACAATATTTTAGAGGTTGCATTGACCGGGATTTTTATTCTGGTGAACTGGAAGATTGGTGGCATTACTGCAATGCTGCTTTATACAGCGGCATATATCATCTATGTGTTACTGAAATCAAAAGATATTAAGCGGGAAATGAAAAATCTGAAAAAAATTGCAAGAGGATAACAGTTATGGCAAATGAGAAGAGAAATGCATCCATTGATATAACAAAATTTATACTGGCACTGATCGTTGTAATGCTGCACAGTGCAACGGAATGTCTTGGAACAGAGCATATGGCAGTCCGGGTGATCGAATACAGCGGACGTTTCGTTGTACAGTTCTTTCTGATGGTTTCCGGGTATTATTTTACGAAAATGTTAGTGGAAAAGGGAACCGGTTTTTTGAGATTTTTCGTGCGGATGATGAAGATTTATCTGCTTTGGTCAGCCGTTTACATTTCTCTTAGTTTTGCAGTGAATGTTCTATTAAATGGAGAGAATGCAGGCGAGGCAGTGCTTGGCTATGTAAAGAATTTTTTCTTTGTCGGAAGCTACTGGCATCTGTGGTATATGGTCGGATTGATCTATGCACTCTGTCTGACGACACTTTTTTATAAGATCGCAAAAGAGCGGGGACTACGGATATTACTGGGGGGCAGTATCGTATGTTTTGTATTCGGAGCACTCTGCTATGCCTATACGCCGCTTATGGAGCGGATCACATGGCTTAGACCGTATCTGGATGCATCCTGGTTTTCCTCGTTTTCAGAGATTATGTGTCTGGGAATCCCATGTTTTATCTGGGGATATGCGGTGGTTTTATTCCAACAGAAAAATGCAATGAACCCGAAAAGGGATGGCAGATTACTGATCCTTTCGTTGATCTTATATACGGTAGAATTCTGGAGTATCGTAGGTCTGACCGGAAATACACATATACGAAGCTTACTCAGCACACATTTTGTTACATTTTTCCTGATGCTGGTATTATTAGAGCATCCGGCAAGTACATGGGAAAAACAGGGACTCTTGTGTAAGGACTATTCCACCTATCTGTATTTAGCCCATCCGCTTTTTATTGCGATCTTATCTGCCGGACAGGATATGATCGGCATTCAGCAGCCGGCAGCACTGTATGTTTTAGAAGTACTGGCGTTCACATTGTTCAGCAGAGTGGTGCTGCAGTGGTGCAGACAATTCAGGGTAAGGAGAAGGGGTACGAATGAAAAATAGAAATGTATCGGTAGATTTATTCCGCTTTTTGGCGGCACTTAGTATTATGTTTTTGCATACCTGCTGGGGACTGGATGACAGCCTCTTAAATGCCTATCCGATCATTGGGATTGTCATTGGACGATATCCGGTCATTTTATTCTTTACGATATCGGGATATTATTGTTTTTTGCAGATTTCAAAGGGACGCAATGCAGCAAAGACACAGATACGCAGTCTTTTGAAGGTTTACTGTGTCTGGACGGTGGTCTATTATCTGATGAGTTTTGTCTTGAATGTAGCAGCAGGATATGAGCCTGTTGGAAAATTCTTCGCGGAGAGAGTGCTGTACTTTTTTACCGAGGGCAGTTATCCGCACCTTTGGTATGTGGTTTCTTTGATCTATGTTATGATACTCATCTGTCTGGTATATGAATTATGCGGTGAGAAGGGAATCCGGATTTTGGCTGCGGTATCGATGATCCTGTTTATGATCGGTGTCCTTGGAACATCGTATTTGCCGCTTGGAGAACAGATTCCGGTGTTGGGAGATTTTTACGGATGGAAATATTATTTTGTATTCCGCAACATTTTCTGTTTAGGGCTGCCGGGAGTGATGTTCGGTTATTATATTGTAAGACTTTTGCCTGTAATAGAAAAAAGACCAAAGCTGGCAGAAACAGGATTTTTTATCACGTCCGTTTTAGGTATGATAGAAGGAATGATTGTCATTCAAAAGGGATGGATCTCTGATTTTCCGAGTATGTTTTTGATGCCGTTTGTACTGATCTTTGGAATGTCCTGTCTGATCAGACATCCGTTAGGGCAGTTAGAAAGTCATGCGGTATTTTTAAAAAGGATGTCGTCGTATATTTATTTTGTACATCCGGCGGTGATCGCAGTGCTCGGATTTTTACTACAGGTGACAGGTGTGCACCTTTCTTATTGGATGGATTATATCATTGTTGCGGGGCTGGTGTTATGCTCCGGAATCATTTTGATGAAGATAAAAAGACCGTGGACAAAGCTGTTTATTTAGAAGAAAGTGGTGAGAAAGAAGATGAAAAAAGCGATCAGGATCTGGGGAGGGCTGCTGTGTGCCGTTGTTTTATTCGTGGCAACAGTCGGATGTACCAACGGCATGAAGGGAAAAAAGGAGTCCTATCTGTATCAGTTTGAAGGATATGACTATCAGTATGCCATTACGAAAGACCAGCAGGAGAAAGTGTTTCGGATGACGCCTGCAAAACGGACGGTCGAGGTATTAAATGGAGTCGGAAAATATACGATTTTAGGCGAAAAGGACAAACCGCTGTATACAACGGAAAAGATGAAGGATTATACGGTGGATGAGTCGGGGAAAAATCCGGTTGTTACGGTGCATTATGCCTTATCGGACAATGCCGGGGATGTGACTGCGATCTATACGCTCTACAAAGAGTACATGGATGTTGAGATTTCTTTAGAAAACTACAGTGGAAAAGATGCTGCTTCGGCATACTATGTCAGGGAATTCACAAAGAAATATCAGAAGGTGGAAAAGCGGAGTGTCGGAACGTGGAAATTCCCGGAAAACGATGATTTTCCATATCAGACATTTGACAGTCTTGCCTGGATCCACAGATTTAAAGATGGTGGAAGTATGTATACATTCTATGAAGGCGAGGAGGCACAGCCCAAGAATTATTTAGAGGCTTACCCGGAGCATGCAATCCCGCTTACGATGTCTGAGGATCAAAAACCACAGGAAAAGCTGCATTTTGCACTGGTATTTTCTTCTGAAAAGGACATAAAAGCAGCCGATAACCGTGCGTTGTTTGCAAAAAAGAATTTAGATACGGCACTTTCTTTTAATTGTACGACGAAAGGAACCGGCAGTGCTACGCTTTATACGCAAAAAGATCTGAGTTTTTTAATGGAAGTGGAAAATCTGACGGATCAGAAGAAAGACGCAGAAGTGTCCTGTCAGATTTACGGATATGACGGAAGTACCTGTTTAGAAAAGACGGAGAAGTTCTCTGTGAAAAAACAGGGAAATGCACAGAAGAAAATTTCTTTTAAAGCACCTTCCTATGGGAGTTATTATGCGATCCTGACGATGCAGTCAGGAAAGGATACCTACAAAGAGGTGTATCCGTTTGCCGTTTTAAAAAAGCATACTTATCAATATACAAAGAGCAGTCCGTTCGGCATCAGCGGTGTTCATTTTGGACAGTATCAGCCGAATGAAGATACGATCTCTATTTTACAGGAGCTAGGTGCAGCGAATGTGCGTGTCGGACTCGGCATTCCGGAATATGCGGAAAAGGATACAAAACTTTTAAAGAAAAATCTTGCCAGCCTGAAAAAGAGCGGTATCCGTATCAATGGTCAGTATCTGCTTTTAGACGACTGGTCGGAACCGTTCGACCCGAAGGTCTATGAACAGGCAATCCGAAGTGTGTTAGATGACGTTGGAGATTTACTCGATGGCTGTGAGGCGGGAAATGAGCCGAATCTCTATGCAACTTATTATGGTTATTCCAAAGAAGACTATATGGCATATTATTATGAGGTAAATTATACAGGAGCGTATCCGGCGATTAAGGATGCAGGACTAAAGTATTTAGGAGCCGGTGTTTACCAGGGTGAATCCATCTGGTTAGAAGGTCTCGATTACTATGGCATTATGGACAAACAGGATGTGTTAGTAACACATGGCTATGCATTTCCATATTCCCCGGATCTGACGAAAGACCCACAGGTAGAGCTGAGTTTTGAAAGCAGTCTGGTAAGAACCCGTCAGTTCTTAGATAAGACCGGAGACAAGACATGGTATTTAAATGAGTGTGGACTGCCAACGACTCCGGAGCAGACAGAGGGGATTTCAAGCGGCGTGGATCTGCGGACACAGGCAGACTACATGGCAAGAGAGCTGTTGTTAGCGTTATCCTATGGTGTCGATGAGATAGAGGTCTATTCAATGTTTGACCAGCAGAATCTCTATCATACCATTATGCCGGAAGAATATGAGAACAATTTCGGACTGTTTTATCAGCAGGATTACAGCGGAAGGATTTTTCCAAAGCCGTCTGCAGCAGCTTATGCAAATATTACAAGGCTCTTAGAGTCTGTGGAAAAATGCGAGGAGATCTCTGCCGGTTCCGATACCGTGCGGGCATTCCGATGTGATCTGAAAAAAGAAAACGAAGAGCTGTTAGGCTTATGGAGCACGAAGGAGCGCTTAAGCAATGACAGTAATGAAAATATTGTAAGAACGCCGAATCTTCCGTGGGTCAATCAGTGGACGGAAAAGGAGACCGTAACGATCCCGGTAGAAGCGAAATCCGCCAAAGTCTGTGATCTGATGGGAAATTCCTATGAGGTTCCGGTTACGGATGGAAAGATTGAGGTTGAGGCAACGGGAGCACCGGTGTTTGTGAAGTTGGAGAAGTAGGGACTATAGGCGAACGCCAAAGAATAAAAGATTAACAAAGGAAAAAAATCCCCCATAAGCAGATTTTGGTTATTTACCTTATCTGTTTATGGGGGATCCTATTGTAAGTCCACATCTTTATGCGGCTTATTTTTTAATATTATCTCTGATATCATTTCTAATGCTATCTTATTGATCACACATCAAAAATGTTCTTTTTAGCGGGCAAGGATGTCTGTGATCTCACCAATATACATGGTGTGATAGTCATCCAGATTTGCCTTGGAGTACCATTTTTCATCAATGTCCATGTCGATAAACATATCTTTTGTGATTGGAACAGCCGCCATTTTTTTACAGATAAATGCAAGATTTCCTTCATCAACAAAAGGAACATCATTGTGATAATTCAGATTTAAGCCGGAAGTCTTGAATTTGTCTTCCTGCCGTCCTGAAACGGCTCCAAAGTATTTTAAATCGTTTTTGTACTTCTTATCAAAGAAAGTCATGGAAAATGTCTCTCCATTGTCGATGAATTCTTTGGTGTAGCGGGATTTACGGATAAAGATAAATGCAACGTTTTTGCCCCAGAGAAAACCGAGTCCGCCCCAGCTTGCTGTCAGTGCATTTGCTTTTTCTCTGTTTCCGGAAGTGATCAGCATCCATTCGGAGCCGATTTTTGTAAATGGGTCAATCTCGAACATATCGGAAGGATAAGTCTGAAATGTATGCATAAAGATACCTCTCTTTCAAAAAATATTCATTCGCGGTGCAATGTGTTGAGTAATGCACGGGCATTCGCCCTATCATCCAACAAAAATGTAACCGACTTTGTGCAAGCACAAGTCTGCTACATTTTTATTAGATGGCACTGCTCATTGCTTACGCTCATCACTTCGTGAGTGGACTCACTCAGTAATTTCGTCGCTCGTCAATCATGCGAGTATGTTGACTCGCTTGCACTCATTATATCATATGTGTCAGGGGCATGTCAGTAAGAAAAGAAAAGTGAGATATAAATAAAAAGCATAAAAAGGGCATAAACTATAAATGAGAGTTATATTCTACATAAGCCATCGGAATAATCTTGACACCATTCAAAAAAAGTATAATAATTGACAACAGATATAGAATTAATACGTTAGGATGGAGGCTTATTTATGGAAATAAGAATGGAAAAATGTAAGGAATTAAAGCAGAAACCGGATCAGAAGCATTTAGGCTTCGGCAAATATATGACGGATTATATGTTTGTAATGGACTGGACAAAAGATGAGGGATGGAAGGATGCAAGAATTGTACCATATGCACCGATCACTTTAGAACCGGCATGTGTAACACTTCATTATGCACAGGAAACTTTTGAAGGTATGAAAGCATACCGCACGGCAGAAGGAAAAATCCAGTTATTCCGCCCGGAGATGAATGCAAAGAGAATGATCAACTCCAATGCAAGACTTTGCATGCCGGAAGTGCCGGAAGATATGTTTGTAGAAGCAGTAAAAGCATTAGTAAAAGTAGAAGAGGACTGGGTACCGTCAGAGCCGGAAACTTCTTTATATATCAGACCGTTTATGTTTGCAACAGAAAGTGCTCTTGGAGTGCATATGGCAACTGCATATAAATTCATGGTCATCTGCTGTCCGGTAGGAGCTTATTATGCAGAGGGTATCAACCCGGTTAAGATTTTAGTCGAGGATGAGCTGGTCCGTGCCGTAAAGGGTGGAACCGGATTTACAAAATGCGGCGGTAACTATGCAGGTTCTATTTTAGGACAGGTAAAAGCAGAAAAAATGGGATATTCTCAGGTTCTGTGGTTAGACGGCGAGCATCGTAAGTATGTAGAGGAAGTCGGAACCATGAACATCATGTTTAAAATTGACGGCGAAATCTATACAGCACCAATCGAGGGAACTGTTCTTCCGGGTGTAACCAGAGATTCCATGATCCATATCTTAAGAGACTGGGGTTACAAAGTAAATGAGACAAGATTATCCATCGATGATTTAATGAAAGCCGGACATGACGGAAAATTAGAGGAAGTATTCGGACCCGGTCCGGCAGCCGTAATTTCTCCTGTTGGTGAGTTACGTTATAAAGATGATGTGATTACGATCAATGACTTCAAGATCGGTGAATTAACCCAGAAATTATACGATACACTGACCGGAATCCAGTGGGGCAAACTGGAAGATAAGTACGGATGGACAGTAGAAGTAAAGTAGGATCCGTTTGACCATAAGTCAGTGACACATTTTTGATTTTTCCTGCATAAAATATTTTGAAGAAAAATATGAGGTTTTCTATGGCAGGAAGCAAAATCAGAGCCATGCAGACCGAAGGCGTGGACAGAGGAAAACTACAGGTAAATGTAACAGGAAGCAGGAGGCACAGACCGATTCCAAATGCCCGGATCCAGTTGTCCTATACAGCAGACCCGGAGACGGAGTTAGAGGAATTAGATACAAATGAGTCAGGGCAGACGGAACAGGTAACCCTCCCAACCCCTCCCTTAGAATATAGTATGCAGCCGGGAGAGCAGCAGCCATATGCAGAGTATACGATCCAGGTAACCGCAAGAGGATATCATCCGGTCAATGTTTCCGGTATCAATGTGTTTGCAGATGAGACAGCAATCCAGGAAGTTGAGTTAGAACCGACCGGAGAAATTGAGGAAGAACAGGAAAACATTGTGATTCCGGCAAATACACTGTTTGGAGATTATCCACCGAAAATTGCAGAAGCAGAAGTAAAACCGGTAGCAGAAACCGGAGAGATCGTACTTAATCGCGTAGTCATTCCGGAGTATGTGATCGTGCATGATGGAGCACCAACGGATTCTACAGCAAAGAATTATTATGTACGTTACAGAGATTATATTAAAAACGTTGCATCCAGTGAAGTTTATTCCACATGGCCGGACGCAACACTGCGGGCGAATATTTTAGCGATCATGTCCTTTACATTGAACCGTGTCTATACGGAATGGTATCGGAATAAAGGCTATGATTTTACCATTACATCGTCAACGGCATTTGACCATAAATGGGTATTTGGACGAAATATTTTTTCCAATATCTCAAGAATTGTCGATGAGATGTTTGTGAACTATCTGTCCAGACCAAATGTAAGGCAGCCTATTCTGACACAGTATTGCGATGGTGACAGGGTCTCTTGTCCGAACTGGATGACACAGTGGGGGTCAAAGTACCTGGGCGATCAGGGCTACAGTGCCATTGAAATCCTCCGTTACTTTTACGGCAACAGCATGTATATTAATACCGCAGAACAGGTATCAGGTGTACCGGCATCGTGGCCGCGGGTGGATCTGCAGATTGGTTCCAGAGGCAATAATGTCCGCGTGATACAGGAGCAGTTAAATGCAATTGCAAGAAACTACCCGGCAATTCCGACCGTAACGGTAGATGGTATTTTCGGACCGGCGACAAGAGCGGCAGTACAGAAGTTCCAGTCGGTGTTCAACCTCCCGGACAGCGGAGTGGTAGATTATCCGACCTGGTATAAAATTTCGGAAATTTACGTTGCTGTTACGAGAATTGCAGAATTATATCAGTAGGGAAGCAGATTTTTATTTGAAATATAATTGAAATAACAAAATAGCACCAACTGTCAAATGATGGTTGGTGTATTGTTTTTTGTTTCGTAGAAATAACATAATAACCACCATGGAGGAATTATGCCAAACTATAAATTAACCATACAGTACGAAGGGACAAGATATAAAGGCTGGCAGGAGCAGAAACATACGGAAGCGACCATCCAGGGAAAATTGCAGCGGGTCTTAGAGCGTATGACAGAAGAAGAGATAGATTTACAGGGCTCCGGCAGGACAGATGCCGGAGTGCATGCGAAAGGTCAGATCGCACATTTTCATACAAAGGCAGTGTGGGATGTGGAGCAGATCAAAAAATATATGAATGAATATCTGCCGGAAGATATTGCAATATTACAGGTAGAGCAGGTAGACGGGCGTTTTCATTCCAGATTAAATGCCAAGTCAAAGACCTATGAATACCGCATCTATAAAGGAAGCAAACCGGATGTCTTTGAACGCAGGTATGTCTGGCCAATGGAAGAAAAATTAGACGTGGCGAAAATAAGAGAGGCAGCGAAATATCTGACAGGGACACATGATTTTATGGCATTTTGCGGAAACCGCAGGATGAAAAAAACAACTGTCCGAACGATTTATCAGATAGAAATCGAAGAGACAGAACATGAGATCCGAATGCGCTTTACGGGAAGCGGATTTTTGCAAAATATGGTCCGTATCCTGACCGGAACCTTAGTAGAAGTCGGACGTGGAGAAAGGACACCGGAGGATATGGAGCGGATCCTTGAGAGCAGAGACCGTCAGCAGGCAGGATTTTTAATGCCGGCAAAAGGATTGACATTGATGGAAGTGAAGTACAAATGAGACAGGCAGAGAATTGGACGGTGTGGGCAAAAAAAGCCGATTTTCAGGAAATAGGAAAAAAATACGGTATTGATCAGGTGACAGCCCGGATCATGCGTAACCGGGATATTATTACCGATGAGGAGATCAACAATTATCTGAACGGAACGATGGACATGCTGCCATCGCCCTATCTGTTAAAAGACGTAAAAAAAGCTGCAGGAATTCTTGCAGAAAAGATAAAGTCGGGAAAGAAAATCTGCATTATCGGTGATTACGACATCGACGGAGTGCAGTCCTCTTATATTTTGTGGGAGGGAATTGAGAATTTAGGTGGAAACGTCTATGTCACGATTCCGGACCGTATCAAGGACGGTTATGGGGTCAATGAGCAGTTAGTAGAAGCTGCCATAGAAGAGGGAGCGGATACGATCCTGACCTGTGACAATGGGATTGCAGCGGCAGATGCACTAAAAAGAGCAAAAGAAAACGGATTGACCATAATCGTAACCGATCACCATGAAATCCCGTTTTGCGAAGAAAACGGTGAGCGAAAAGAGATTCTGCCGGATGCAGATGCGATCGTCAATCCAAAACAGAAAGATTGTACTTATCCGTTCAAAGAAATCTGTGGGGCGGTTGTCGCATGGCACCTGATACGGGTACTTTACGATATAACAGGAAAAGGTATGGAGCAGGCAGATGTTTTTATCGAAAATGCGGCATTTGCAACGATAGGAGATGTCATGGAGCTTCAACATGAGAACCGGATCTTAGTAAAGGAAGGTTTAAAACGGCTGAATCAGACCAAAAGCATTGGCATGCGTTCTTTGATCGCATCCAATAAACTGGATTTAGGAGGAATCAGGGCATACCATATCGGATTTGTACTTGGACCGTGTCTGAATGCGAGCGGTAGACTGGATACGGCAAAAAAAGCACTGCTTTTGTTAAAAACAAAAGATGAAGTTGATGCAGGAAAACTTGCAGAGGAATTAGTAGAACTCAACACGAACAGAAAATCCCTGACGGAAAAAGGAATCGAGGATGCCATGCAGTGCATCGAAACACAGGGACTTTCAGAGGACAGGGTGTTGGTCATCTATCTGCCGGACTGTCACGAGAGTATTGCAGGAATTATTGCAGGACGCGTCCGGGAACGCTATCACAGACCGGTTTACGTTCTGACAAATGCAAAAGAGGGAGTCAAAGGCTCCGGGCGTTCCATAGAAGGATATTCCATGTATGAGGAACTCTGTAAATGTCAGGATCTGTTGGACAAGTTTGGCGGCCATCCGATGGCGGCAGGATGCAGTATGCAGCGTAAAAATGTGGATACTTTCCGAAAGAGACTGAATGACTGCTGTACCTTGACCCAAAAAGATTTACAGCCCAAAATACGCATTGATGTGCCGATGACGTTAGAATATCTCTCAGAGGAGCTGATCCATGAATTTGCAGTGTTAGAACCCTTTGGCAAAGGGAACGAAAAGCCGGTATTTGCAGATAAAGAGCTGCGGGTGCGGGATATCAGAATTGTCGGAACGAACCGGAAATTTGTACGGATGAAGCTGGTCGATAAAACGAACCGGAGCTATCAGGCAATCTGTTTTGACGGAGATGCCTATGAGAATCAGAAATATTTAGAAGAACATAAGGAAAATCTTTCTATAGTGTATTATCCGCAGATCAATACATTTTTTGGCGAGGCACAGATAGAAGTTCTGATCACACACTTCCGTTAGAGGGGAGGAATGATAGAAGAATTCTAAAGATTTCCTTAAATTTGTCCGATATTTTTGACTTTATCAAGGTTCTATGTCAGAATGAATAAAGCAGATTTTACGAAAATGAAATGGAGGAAAAAAATGAAAAAGAATATAAAAAGAGTGATGGGTATTCTTTTAGCAGCGACCATGAGTATATCCCTTGTGATGCCTGCATTTGCATCCCAGACAAGTAATACGGATGAAGCGACTGAGGTGCAGGAACAGAATGAGCAGACAGATGCAAATGGAAGTGCAGATACTGCCAATGATACACAGACAACAGGCAGCAGTTCTGATCAGGGAACTGACGAGCAGAAGGAAAATACAGCAGACAGCACAGGAAGTGCAATGAATTCCGATACGTCAGATGTGAATGCTTCCGATACGGGAAGTTCTGACACAGACAAAAAGACTTCTGACAATGCAGCACAGGCACCGGTAGAAGGCACCGTAACACAGGATACGGAAACCAAAAAGGAACCGGTAAAGGGAGAAGTTCAGACAGAAGTTGCAGACGATAATGTCGTGGTAGGAAAACATGACAAACCATATTTAGCACTTGGTGCAGACTTAACAGCAGAGCAGCAGGCAACCGTTCTTGGTCTGATGGGAATTGATCCGGCAAAACTTTCCGATTATGATGTGGTACAGGTAACCAATGCGATGGAGCATGAGTATTTAGACGCATATCTTCCATCCAGTACGATCGGAAGTCGAGCATTATCCTCCGTATTAATTATGGAAGGAAAAAAAGGAAGCGGAATCCAGATATCCATTAAGAATATTTCCTATTGTACAGTCGGAATGTATAAGAGTGCACTTGCAACAGCAGGACTTGAAGATGCAGAGATCATCGTAGCAGGGCCGTTCCCGATTTCCGGTACGGCAGCATTGATCGGTGCGTTAAAAGCATATTCAGAGATGACCGGAGATGAAGTGAAGGAAGACAGTCTCGATGCAGCAATGAACGAAATTGTTGTAACAGGTCAGTTAGCAGATGCGACCGGCGGAGATAAAGCGAAAGCAGAAGAGTTGATGGCATATCTGAAGCAGGAAGTCGTAAAGAATGATTTAAAAGATGATAAGAGTATCAACGAGGCGATTGAACAGGGATGTAAGGAGTTTGATGTCCAGCTGACGGATGACCAGAAAGCGAAATTATTAGATGTATTAAAGAAAATCAGTGACTTGGATTTAGACTGGAATACATTGAAAAATCAGGCATCGGATCTGTATGACAGATTAGATGAGTTAGGACTGTTGTCTAACAGCGGCATTGGAGCAAAATTAAAGAGTCTGTTCCAGTCCATTATCGATTTCTTTAAGAGCCTGTTTTAAGATGAAATAAAGAAAATAAGAAAAGAGAGAAAAAGACCGTTGTTTGATAATTGTTATCAGAAATGGTCTTTTTTTAAAAAAACTTAAAATAATAGCATAAATATGGTAGAATATAGGAAAATAGGATGTAATAAAAGAATAATAAATGAAAAACAGAGGGATTGCATAATGTATGGAGAAACAAAATAAAAAAGTAATCTATGTTGGGATAGATGCATTAAAAGAATGCTTAGAAATGCTTTATGATCAGGGGTATCAGATCATACATATTTGTACGGCACCGGATGATGACTATGACCGGACGGTAGAGATTCAAAAATTTGCGGCAGATCACAGGGTTCCACTGTCTTTAGAAAGAGTGACAGTGGAGCAGATTCGGGTGTAACACTGCACAAATTGAGTGAACAATTCGATGCAGGAGATATTTTATTACAGGAGAAAATAAAAATAGAGCAGGAAGATCATCTCGTTACGCTGTTAGAAAAGATAAAAAAAGTTTCCGTAAAACTGTTATCTGAATATTTAAGCTCACCGGATGAGATCTGGGATCATGCCAGAGCACAGGGAGAGGGCGAATACTGGGAAGAGCCGGGAGATTTAGAACGTACATTTTCGTTAGAAGATACCGTAGAAAAAATATCGACGACCCTGAGAGCATTTTATGGTTATGGAAGCCTGTGTAATCTCCAAGGACTGCCCGTTGAGATCATCCGAGGAAGCGTTGTAAATGATAACAGGGATGTGGATGGAAAGCTTTGTATTCCGGTAAAAGGGAGGTATCTCATCTGTGAGGAATGAAGAATCCCTTTTAGAAAGATAGAGCTGCAGGACAGAGAAAATATTGAGACAATACGAAGAAAATATCAGCCGATGTTGTCCGATTATACATTTTCACTTCTGTATTGCTGGCAGAAAGAATTAAAACTATCACTATACATAGAAGAAGAATTTTTTGTTATCCGGGGCGAAGATTATTACTTTTTCCTGATCGGAGAGCCGAACCGGGTGAAAGAGTTTATAGAGGGAAAGTATGAGTACCAAAAGGCGGATGCAGACAGTGATTATGTACTTTTGAATCAGACAATCTGTGAACTGCAGGGAAGCCGATTTTATATTATGAAATCCTGCATTGATACGATCGGAGCCCGGTATCGGTATAAAAAGACGGTGCGTATTATTTATGTTATAAAGAACCGCCGGTATTCCAAAAGGAGCATACCACGGCGGCAATAGATAAGAGAATGGCAAGGTTTGAAGAGTGGCTTAGCAATCAGGAATGGAAGCCAAAGGTCATCACATTGTGCCGCTCTGCAATATCGGGATATCTGCCCTCAGACTACAGTCAGTATGTAGAGGAGCAGTTGTTAGAGTGTTTAGAAAGAATATATTCTATAAAAAAAGAAAAAATAGAAAGGAAAAGCGGAGATGATTCAACAGGAGAAAAAATGGAGATCAATGTAACAAAACAGACAGAAATACTGCAATAAAGAGAAGATCGATATGATATTGTTCAATGTTGCAAAAAGCGTTATGGAAGTATTTGAAATGACAGGATTTGCAGATATTCTGACTATAGAGTAGAGCATGTGATAGAAAAATAAAAGATGACTTACAGAACCTAAAAAAGAGGATCGCCTAGATCCTCTTTTTTAACATCTCTAAAAACTTTTCTATCTGTAACGGTGTTCCCTGTTTTTCCTGTACGGCTAAGCGGTTCTCTTCACTGAATCCGACTAAAATATCGTGATTGGCTTCCGCTAAATAGTCCATGATACCGTCAATGTCGGACTTGATATTTTTCGGACAGTGGATATATAAATGCTTGTTTGCCGTAATGTGCAACGTATAGGAAATGCTGAAATGATACCAGAAAAATTTGTGCAGGGTAGAATGTTTGTAAACCCAGATAATTTCCCGGATCGGTACGATCGCAATTCCGTATTTAGAAGTTTCGATAAAATAATGCTCCGTGATAAACATATCATCCGTGGCAAGCTGTGGCAGTGTGGCAAGTTCTTCTTCTGCTTCGGCAAGAAGCTCTGCAGGTTTGCCAAAACGGGATAACTGCCGTACCGGTGGTGACAATAACGGAAAGCGGTAATAAATAACTAACAGGATCAGACTGATGAATGCATAGAGCATACTTGCAAAGTAGAGAAATAACAGCAGATAACTGCGAAAATTCCTACAGTCCGGTTCATTAATATAATAAGGACTTACCTTAGAAGCAATGCCGGTTTCCGTCCAGTTCAGATCTTTAGAAAGGTTGTCTAATACGTCTTTCGCAGCACGGTCACGTTTGGCAAGTCTGCCCTTGGTGTGTAAGGCAGTAATTTTTGGCAGTCCCTCTTCACTAGTGGAAGGGGAGAGCAGAACGAGGATACATTCATCACCGCGCATGGTATAGTAATAATAGCCGGTCGTAAATCCAAGACTTGTCTGTGTATAGCCGGTAAAGTAAAGATCCGTAAGCTTTGTATCAATATAAGAAACATCCTGTTTGTAAAGTTTCGTTAAGGAATCATTGCTGTCCGCCTTTTCCGGAACTACGATCTCTGAAATCGGTGAAAGGATCCAGAGTGCGAGAAGCAGGATCAGATAAATGATCGGAGAGATCATTTTGGTATGGCATACATCCTTAATGTTTTTTGTAATATAGTGTTCGTAATTTTCCATCATAAATTTTAGTATAAAGGTTGTATTTGAAATAATCAAGGAGAAACGTGCGGATTGTGCGGTTGCTTTTCCTAAAAAAAATTGATACTATAAGAAGAATGGAGGATAGTCTATGGATGCGTATACAACATTTGCTCAGGTCTATGATCTTTTTATGGATAACGTTCCCTATGAGGAATGGAGCGAATATCTATTATCGGTTTTAAAAGAATATGGGATCCATTCCGGTGTCATATGTGACCTTGGCTGCGGAACAGGAAAGATGACAAGACTTTTAGCCCAAGCCGGATATGATATGATCGGAGTTGATCTGTCGGAAGATATGCTTGCGATCGCAAGCGAACAGAATGAAGAGGGAATACTCTATCTTTGTCAGGATATGTGTGAACTGGAATTGTATGGAACGGCAAAAGCAATGGTGTCCGTATGTGACAGCATCAACTATCTGTTAGAAGAGGACGAGATCATCTGGACGTTACAGAGCGTGAACCGGTATTTAGAGCCGGGCGGGATTTTTATTTTTGACTTTAATACCGTCTATAAATATGAAACGGTTTTAGGTGATACAACGATCTGTGAAAATCGCGAAGAGGGCAGTTTTATCTGGGAAAACTACTATGACAAAGAGGAGCAGATCAACGAATATGACCTGACACTTTTTATCAGGGAAGAAAAGCAGGAACAGCTTTATCGGAAATTTGAGGAAACCCACTACCAGAGAGGCTATTCGTTAGAACAGATGCAGACATTTGTAGAAGAAGCCGGCATGGAGTTCTTAGCGGCATACGATGCCGAAACGAAACAGGCACCGACGGCAGAGAGTGAAAGAATTTATATTATTGCAGGAGAGAAAGGGAAATAACATGTCAGATTATATTGTAAGAGCAACAGCGGCAAATAACCAGATCCGGGCATTTGCCATTACATCGAAAGACCTTGTAGAAGAGGCAAGAAAAAGACACAACACCAGTCCGGTGATCACAGCAGGCTTAGGACGCCTGTTAAGCGGAGCAGCAATGATGGGAGCCATGATGAAAGGGGACGAAGACCTTTTAACACTGCAGATCAAATGTGGTGGTCCGGTACAGGGCTTAACAGCAACTGCCGATGCAAAAGGAAACGTCAAAGGTTATGCAGAGGTGCCGGATGTCATGCTGCCACCGAATCCGCAGGGAAAATTAGATGTAGGCGGTGCGTTAGGACTCGGAATCTTAAACGTCATCAAAGACATGGGACTAAAAGAGCCATATGCAGGACAGGTTGCATTGCAGACCGGAGAAATTGCAGAAGATCTGACCTATTATTTTGCAACCTCCGAGCAGATACCTTCCGCCGTCGGCTTAGGTGTACTGATGAATAAGGATAACACGGTCAGACAGGCAGGCGGTTTTATCATACAGCTTCTGCCGTTTACCGATGAAAAGATCATAGAGCAGTTAGAGAAAAAGATCACAGAGATGAAATCCGTAACGGAGATGTTAGAAGAGGGAATGACACCGGAAATGCTCTTAGAAGAGATCCTTGGCGATTTCGGCTTAGAGATTACCGATACACTGCCGGCACAGTTTTCCTGCAACTGTTCCAAAGAGAGGATTACGAAAGCCTTGATCAGTATCGGGAAAAAAGATCTGCAGGAAATGATCGATGACGGAGAACCGATCGAAGTCAACTGCCATTTCTGCAACACCAATTATACATTCAGTATTGATGAGTTAAAGGAGATTGCAAAGTGAAAGACGGATATATCAAAGTAGCAGCAGTCACTCCGCAGGTAACCGTTGCAGATGTCAAAGAAAATACAAAGGAAATCTTAAAAGTGATCCGTGAGGCAGCAGTCCAGAAGGCAAAGATCATTGTATTGCCGGAGCTTTGCATTACCGGATACACCTGTCAGGATTTATTTTTGCAGGAAATCCTGCACCGTGAGGCAAAGGATGCGCTGATAGAGATCAGTAATCAGACAAAAGGGATTGATGCACTGATTTTTCTGGGAATACCATTGGAGTATCACGGAAAGCTCTATAATACAGCCGCTGTATTAAATCAGGGAAAAATCCTTGGCTTTGTGCCAAAGCGTTATATCCCAAACTATAACGAATTTTATGAGGTAAGGCATTTTACAAAAGGCATGGAAGAGCCGGTTTATGTGCGTTTAAATCAGGAAATTACCGTTCCGATGGGAATGAACCTGCTCTTTTGCTGTGAAGAAGTATCGGAGTTAAAAGTAGCAGCAGAAATCTGTGAAGACCTTTGGACCATGCAGCCGCCAAGCATTGCGCATGCACAGGCAGGGGCAGTCTTGATCGCCAATCTGTCAGCGTCCGATGAAGTGACGGGAAAAGAAGCCTATCGCAGGGAATTAGTCAAAGGACAGTCTGCAAGACTGTTGTGCGGCTATATTTATGCAAGTGCCGGAGAGGGAGAGTCTACGCAGGATGTGGTATATTCCGGTCATGATCTGATCGCAGAGAACGGAGTAGTATTAGCGGAATCCGAGCGTTTTACCAAAGGAATCCTTTATTCTGAAATCGATGTGAAAAAACTCATATCGGAACGCAGACGGATGAGTACGTTTGAAACAACCAATGGAAACTATCAGGAAATTTATTTTTCTTTAGAAAAAGAAGAGACAAAATTGACACGTTATATCGATCCGATGCCATTCGTACCGGGAAGTAAGGAAGACCGTGAAAAACGTTGTGAAGAAATCTTACTTATACAGGCGCACGGACTGAAAAAACGTCTGGCGCATACCCATGCAAAGAGTGCAGTCGTCGGAATTTCGGGAGGACTGGATTCTACGCTGGCACTGTTGGTTACGGTAAAAGCCTTTGACTTGTTGGGGATTCCAAGAGAGCAGATCGCAGCAGTCACGATGCCGGGATTTGGAACAACCGACCGGACTTATGACAATGCGGTGCATCTGATCCGGGAATTAGGAGCAGAGTTCATCGAAGTTCCGATTGCCGATGCAGTCCGCCTGCATTTTCGTGATATCGGGCATGAAGAAAATATCCATGATGTGACTTACGAAAATTCCCAGGCAAGGGAGCGTACTCAGATTTTAATGGATATTGCCAATAAAAAAGGAGGTCTGGTGATCGGAACAGGAGATCTGTCAGAACTGGCTCTTGGCTGGGCGACCTACAATGGAGACCATATGAGCATGTATGCGGTCAATGCTTCCGTACCAAAGACACTGGTACGCCATCTGGTACGTTACTATGCCGACACCAGTGGAAGTGACAAACTTGCAGCAGTGCTTTATGACGTGTTAGATACGCCGGTCAGCCCGGAACTTCTGCCACCGGAGGACGGCAAGATTTCACAAAAGACCGAGGATATTGTAGGCCCTTACGAACTGCATGACTTTTTCCTGTATCATATGTTAAGGTCCGGATATTCTCCGGCAAAAATTTACCGGATCGCAAAGATCGCATTTGCAGATGTCTACGATGAGGAGACCATTTTGAAGTGGTTAAAGATATTTACAAGAAGATTTTTTGCCCAGCACTTTAAACGTTCCTGTCTGCCGGACGGACCAAAGGTTGGAACGGTAGCAGTTTCACCGCGCGGGGATCTGCGGATGCCAAGTGATGCTTCCGCACAGCTCTGGTTAGGAGAATTAGAGGAATTATAAAAATAAAAAATAGAAATCGTGCAGCTTTAGCTTCACGGTTTCTATTTTTATCATTCTTAAATATGATGAAACTGTTTCTCGTAGGACTCCTCAGCAGCAGGAGACTTCATATAAATCAGGCAGAAGAAAATGCCTGCCATTGCAAATGCAGTGATCACATCAAAAAAGGAATGTTGTTTTAAGAACATCGTCGATAAAATGATGCTGACACATAACAGTAAGGAGACAAATTTTGTCTTCTTTTTTTCACGGAAACATTCACTCTTTGTCACGGCAATATGTACACCGAGAGAGTTGTAAACATGAATGCTCGGAAACAGGTTCGTCGGTGTGTCGGTAGAATAAAGCCATGCAACTGCCTGCGTAAAAATGTTATCGTGTGCAAAACTTTCCGGTCTGAGTGTGTGTCCGTTTGGATAAATGGTGGAAACAACCAGAAAAATGGTCATTCCGGCAGCTAAAAAGCCGCACAGCCGATAGAAATCATGTTTGTTCTTAAAAAAGAAGTAGGCAACTGCCGCTGCAACATAACCGAACCATAAAAAGTATGGAACGACGAAATATTCAACAAACGGAATGGAATCGTCGATCGCCATATGTATGATATGAAAGTCGTTTGTTACATTTTTTTCTAAATAAGTAAACCATGGGAAATAGATCAGGCCATATAAAAATACCCATATATGACTGTATTTTACCAAGAAGTTCCGGATATATTTCAAGAGTATCACCTCGTGTCTATTTTATTCGTGTCTATTCTATGTTTCTAAAATCTCATTATTACCTGTGGATTATAGCACAGAGAAAATGAAAGGACAATGTGCGAAAATGGATTTTCACAAAAAATTAAGAAATTACAAGTTCTTAAAAAAATGTTACAATTTAACGAAAAAGTTGACATCAAAGGCGAAGATAATATAATACAATATAGGGTAACTGCAAAAGTTAAAGTAAGTGAGGATAAAAAATTGAATTCTGGAAATGAACAAGGAAACAAAAAAATATCAAAAAAAGGAACGATCATTGCAGCTTCCGTCGTAGGAGCATTGGTAGTCATTTATCTTGCGGGAAGCATTTTCTTTCAGTCACACTATCTGCCAAGGACAGTGATCAACGGAATCTCCTGTACCGGAAAAAATGCGGATGGCGTAAAAGATGCGATCACGTCAGAGGTTAAGAATTATAAGCTGACGATCCGGGAGAGAGGAAAAAAGAGCGAAACAATCAGCGGAAAGGATGTCAGTATTTCCGTAGAGTTTGATGATACGCTTCAGAATATTTTAAAGAAGCAGAACGGGTTTAAGTGGGTAGTTACTTTATTTTCCCCGGAAGTATATGAATCAAAATCCATTGTAAGCTATGATGAGGCTGCCTTAAAGCAGCAGATGAACCAGTTGTCCTGCATGGATAAGGACAAGATGAAGCCGCCGGTAGATGCAACTTTAAAAGAGGATAAGAAAGACGGTTATGTCATCGTAAAAGAAGATTTAGGTACCACCGTAGATGAAGAAGCATTTTGGAAAAAGTTACAGGACTCTGTATTGAATTTACAGTCCGAGCTTTCCATGGATAAAGAAAAATGCTATGTAGATCCAAAGGTAAAAGAAGATTCTAAGACCTTAAAGAAGACATTAGCAAAGATGAAGTCTTTAAAGGATGTCAAGATTACATATACCTTTGGCGATAAGCAGGAAGTATTAGCCGGAACAGAAATCTGTAAATGGATGAAAGTGGAAGAAGGCAAGGCAGTGGTAGACGATGAACAGGCACTTGCTTATGTCAAGAGTCTTGGTTCTAAATATAATACCGTTTATAAACCAAAGACTTTAAAGACTTCCTGGGGCAGCACCGTACAGATCTCAAACGGAAGTTATGGCTGGAAGATCAGCAACGATAAAGAATTAGAACAGTTGAAAAAAGATATTGATGCAGGCAAGGATGTGACAAGGGATCCTGTCTATGCGCAGACCGCAAACAGCCATGGCGAAAATGATTATGGTGATACTTATGTTGAGATCAACCTGACCGCACAGCATCTGTATTTTTATAAAAATGGTAATCTTGTAGTAGATTCCGATTTTGTATCAGGAAATATCTCAAAAGGAAACGGTACTCCGGTTGGAGCTTATCCGGTTACCTATACAGAGCGTAATGCAACCTTAAAGGGAGAAAACTATTCTTCTGATGTAAGTTTTTGGATGCCATATTGCGGAAATGTCGGAATGCATGATGCTTCCTGGAGAAGTACCTTTGGCGGAAACATCTATAAGAGAAACGGTTCTCACGGATGTGTCAACTTACCATATGCAGCAGCAAAGACCATTTTTGAAAATATTGCAGCAGGTTATCCGGTCTTAGTATATGAATTACCTGGAACCGAGAGCCCGAAAGCGATCGCCATGGATCAGGGTGCATCGGTTGTGGATGCGATCAACGGTATCGGAGAGGTATCCTTAGGCAGTGGAGGTGCGATCACCAATGCAAGAAATGCTTATAACGGACTTTCCGAGGAAGCAAAAAGCTATGTAAGTAATTACAGTACCTTAGAGGCAGCAGAAGCAGCCTATGCAGGATTAGTCAGCCAGGAGGCAGAGAATCAGGCAAATAATGAGGCACAGGGACAAGCTAATGGGGTTATCGACCTGATCGGTCAGATCGGTAAGGTAACGACAGGCAGCGGAGATGCGATCAAAAGAGCAAGAGATGCCTATAATGCACTTTCCGACAGAGCGAAAGCCATGGTATCAAACTATGACACATTAACGGCAGCAGAGGAAGAGTTTAAATCTTTGTCTGAATCATAAAAATATATGGAAAATATAATACCTCTGAAGTGGATGGATGAAATAGAAAAATCTGTTGCTTTGGAGGTGTTTTTTACTTTACTTTACTAAAGAGTTGTAGTAGAGTTATTTTTAGAAATGTCAGGAAAGGTGGGAGCATTTTGGTTTCAAAAAAGATAGCACAGGCATTGGCGGGAAGTTCTGTGATCCGTGCAATGTTTAATGAAGGAAAAGAAATGGCAGCACGTTATGGTGCTGAGAACGTATATGATTTCAGTCTCGGAAATCCGGCAACTCCGGCACCGGAGTCGGTCAACCGCTCGATCAAAGAGATCGTGAATGAGATGGACCCGTTAGAGTTACATGGCTATATGTCAAATTCCGGATATGAGGATGTCAGAAAGGCAATGGCAGAGAATCTGAACCGGAGATTCCAGACCTCCTTTGATGCACATAATATCATCATGACGGTGGGGGCAGCAGGCGGTCTGAACATTATCTTTAAGACACTGTTAGACCCGGAGGATGAAGTCATCGTCTTTGCCCCTTATTTTGGAGAATATAAGTCTTATGCAGCAAATTTTGATGCAAAGATCGTAGAGGTAGAACCTGATTTTGCAAGTTTTCAGCCTGATTTAGAAAAATTTGCAGGAAAGATCACGGCTAAGACGAAGATCGTGTTAGTCAATACACCAAATAATCCGACCGGTGTGGTCTATACGGAAGAGACACTGCAGGAAATGGCAGAGATTTTAAGAAAAAAGGAGCAGGAATTTAAAACGGACATTTACTTAGTGTCAGATGAACCATACCGTGAGTTAGTCTATGATGACGTAAAAGAAATATTTTTAACAAAGTATTATCACAATACGATCGTGGGATATTCGTTTAGCAAATCCCTGTCACTGCCGGGAGAGCGGATCGGTTATGTCGCAGTACCGGATGAGGTTGCGGATGCAGAGAATGTCATTGCCGGCTTAGAGGTGTCGAACAGAACCCTTGGATTTGTCAATGCACCGTCGCTGATCCAAAAGGCAGTCAGCCGATGTGTGGATGAAAAGACAGACATCGCATTTTATGATAAGAATCGCAAGTTACTGTATGAAGGGCTGATAAAGCTCGGTTTTACCTGCATCTATCCGCAGGGAGCTTTCTATCTGTGGATGAAGTCTCCGGATAAGGATGAGGAAAGATTTGTACAGGCAGCGAAAAAATATCACATTATCATGGTCAAGGGAGCAGCCTTTGCATGTCCGGGCTATGTGCGGCTTGCATATTGTGTTTCTCCACAGATGATAGAAAAATCCATGTCAGGATTTGAACAATTAGCGAAAGAATACGGGTTAGTAAAATGAAGAACTGGGAAAAAAATGTAAGGCTGGTGACCCCATATACACCGGGGGAGCAGCCGAAAAAAAGAGATATCATTAAGCTGAATACAAATGAGAATCCATACTCGCCGGCACCGGGAGTACAGAAAGTACTGAAGAAATTTGAAACAGACAGACTGCGTCTTTATCCTGACCCGGCATCTTCTGAGTTAGTGGATGCGATCGCGTCAGAATATGGTGTAAGATCTTCACAGGTGTTTGCCGGAGTAGGATCGGACGATGTCCTTGCAATGGCATTTATGACGTTTTTTAATTCTAAAAAACCAATCCTGTTCCCGGACATTACCTATTCGTTTTATGATGTCTGGGCAGAAGTATTTCGGATTCCTTATGAGACCGTGCCGTTAGATGAGGACTTTCAGATCTGTACCAAAGATTATCAGCGGGAAAACGGTGGGGTTATTTTTCCAAATCCGAATGCACCGACCGGTGTTCTCATGCCGTTAGAACAGGTAGAAGAGATCATCCGGGCAAATCAGGATGTTGTGGTCATTGTGGATGAAGCCTATATCGATTTTGGAGGGGTATCCGCACTGCCTTTGATTGAAAAATACGAGAATCTGTTAGTGGTACAGACGTTTTCAAAATCACGCTCCATGGCGGGCATGAGGATTGGATATGCGTTTGGAAGTGAGAAACTGATCGCATATCTGAACGATGTTAAATATTCATTTAATTCTTACACCATGGATCAGCTGACGCTGGCACTGGGAAAAGCCTCGGTGGAGGACCGGGAATATTTTAAGCAGACCACCGACAAGATCATCCGTACCAGAGAGTGGACAAAGGAAGAGTTAAAAAAATTAGGCTTTCTGTTTGAAGATTCTAAGAGCAATTTTGTGTTTGTAACACATCCGAATGTTTCGGCAAAACAGCTTTTTGAGAATCTCAAAAAAGAGAATGTCTATGTGCGTTATTTTGCAAAACCGGAGCGTATCAGTAATTATCTTCGGATTACGATCGGAACCGATGAAGAAATGCAAAAGCTGATCTCTCTTTTGAAAAAATACTGCTAAAACCAAAACATACTACTGAAAATACTACTTTTATGACAGAAAGTAGTATTTTTTTTAAAGGCATGGTCTTCTATAATCATCGTTAAAGAAAGACTTTTTATAGGTAAAGATTTTTACATGTGAAAGATTTATATGTGAAAGATCAGAGGTCATATAGAAAGTGAAAACGGATGAGAAGAGGGGGAGATGCATTTGAATGTAGCATCGGTAGCAGGATTTATACTTTGTCTTGGAATTATCATTACGGGAATTGCAACCAACGGAGGAATCGGAACGATCATGAATTTTATCCATGTTCCATCCATGCTGGTTACGTTTGGCGGAGCACTGTTTGCGGTCATGATCACCTCGGATTCTTTTGCAGATTATCTCGATGGATTAAAGAGTTTTCCGGAGGCATTTCATAAAGTAAAATTAAATGAGGATATGATTTCTGAACAGATATTGGAGATGTCATCGATTGCAAGAAAAGAAGGATTGTTGGTATTAGAGGAGAGAGCTGACGGGATTGAGAGCGTTTTTTTAAAAAAAGGGATTCGTCTGATCGTAGACGGAACAGACCCGGAACTGGTCAAGGACATTTTAGAGACAGAACTGCTCCAGAAAGAGGAGCGGATTAAAAAGCGGATCCATTTCTGGGAGGATTTAGGGGCGTATGCTCCGGCATGGGGCATGGTAGGAACCTTGCTTGGACTGATTAACATGATGAGAAGCATGGGAACGGATGCAGCATCGATCGGTTCGGGAATGGCACTTGCCCTGATTACGACACTCTATGGCTCGGTTCTGGCAAATTGGGTGTGTATTCCGATTTCAAGGCGTATGGAGAAAAACGGAGGGCAGGAAAGTCTGGTCATGGAGCTTACGATTGAAGGTGTGTTATCCATACAGGCGGGCGAGAGTCCGACCATTATCAAAGAAAAATTACGGGCATTTTTAGAAGCAAAAGAAGAATAAGGAGGAAACAAAATGTATATTCTTTCCATTATAGCAGTAATAGCGGTAATCATACTAAGCGGTTGGTATAATCAGGGGTTATGGGGATATCTGATCGATACACCGAGTTTTTTGCTGATCCTGATCCTCTGGATTCCGATCATGTTATCTTCGGGACTGTTCGGAGATTTTGGAAAAGCATTTCAGTTTGCCGTCGGAGGAAAAAAAATAAAAAAATGCAGTGAATTAAAACGGGCAGAAGAAGCGGTGACACTGGCAATCAAAACGTTGCTTGCTTCCGGGGCATTGATCGCAGCGGTGCCGTTGATCACCTATTTTAGAAATATAACGGATGTAGCAAAAATCGGACCAAGCATCATTGTTACGATATTGCCAATGGTCTATACGATTGGATTTTCCATCATCCTGCTGCCGCTTCGTTCGAAAATACGCGTTAAGATCATAGAATTTATGGTTGAAACCGAAGAAGAACCGTTAGAGGAACACGAGAATGAAGATTAGAAGGATCATAAGAAAACTAGCGGCAGTGACGGGATATGTACTGTTATTGTGCTATTTTTTAGGGGCAAAATGGACACAGCTATTCGACATACGGATGATAGGCTTGTTTTTTGCGGGTGTTCTGCTTCTTTGTATTCCTTTTCTGGGAAAAAACAGAAAACAGGTAAACTGGCATGAGGTGATCGGAAGTAATGCCTTAACGGCAGGCTACATTGAGGCGTTTATGCTTTTGTTTTCCACGATGAGCACCAGTGAATTGATGCGGGAAGGACTGCTCTGCGAAATGGGACTGGATTTGCGTCCGATCCTGTATGGCTATATTTTACATATTGTTTTGTCAAGACCGCCGGTACCGGAAAAAAATATGCCGGTGGAAAAAGATATGGAGAACGGTATAGAGCAGAAAATCTTTGTATGGGCTCCGGCAAAGAAACAATCAGAGCAGGAGAATGTTTTAGATTTAACAAGGGAGCAGGAGAATGTCTTAAAGCTTGAAAAAGAACAGCCGGAACCGCTCTGGAAGAGCAAAGAGCTGACCCGCAGGGAGCGTGAGATCGCGGAACTGGCAGCACGGGGATTGTCTAACCGTGAAATTGCAGAGGAACTTTGCATTACGGAAACGACGGTAAAAAAACATCTGTCGAATATTTTTGAAAAATTAGAGATTAACAGCAGGGAACGGTTGAAGTAGGGAAAACCGTACAAATAGGCTACAATTTTCTGCCTCGTGAGGCAGTGCAGAGATTTCATTTATGCATAGAAAAAGGAGAATGCAGGAAATCTTGCACGAATACTCACGGGGCAGATGCTATTTTCAGGTAACTTAACGTGCTTCTTTTGCATAAGTAGTAGTGATCAAGTCCTGATAAGGCGGTCTGTCAGTCAGAACACCTGCTTCCTCTAAAATATCAAGTAAAAGCTCATAGCTGTCCTTAGTGAATACTAAATCGTCCTTCCAGGTGTCCTGTTTCTGATAACGTTCCACGATCATGGCAATAGTGGCTTCATCCGTATCTTTGAACTGAGGGGCAATGACTTTTGCAATTTCCGCAGCAGAATGATTGTTGACATAAGTCATGCCTTTTTGCAGAGCGTTGGTAAAGCTCTGAATGAGCTCAGGGTGTTTTTTGATATAGCTTTCTTTTGCAGAAAAAGCCGTGTAAGGCACATAGCCGGAATCTACACCGAGGGAAGCAACCACATAGCCGGAGCCTTCTTTTTCTAAATTGGTTGCACCCGGTTCAAATTCAACGGAAAAATCGCCATTTCCACCGGAAAAAGCAGCAGCAGTGCTTCCAAAATCAATACTCTTGTCAATGGTTAGATCTTTTTTGGGGTCGATTCCCTGCTGTTTTAAAACATATTCAAAAACCATCTGTGGCATGCCACCTGTCTGCCACAGAACTATGTAAATAATCATCCGATATTTGCTTTGCAGTCATTTCCGCTAATAAATCCGGCAAATAGTTACGGGCAAGCAGAGAGATTTCATTTTCGGATTTCATAATACGGTAAGGCTTTCGTGGATTGTCTGTATCCTTTAGGATATCGAGTGTTTTCATCAATTCGATATAAGGTAAAATACTCTGCTTTGTCTTTGGAAATCCCAGATCAGTAAGATGTTCTGACAGGTATTTTGCAGAAGTGTAACCGCGTTTATCCTCTGCGATCAGTTTCATAACGATTGCAATGATAGTATGTTCTCTGTAATTCATGTCTTTAACAGGACTGTCATTCCTGAAACGGGCTAAGCCATAGTTTAACGTGATTTCCGGCATTCCGTTTTCATCCACTATGATTTTTTTGATCAGTAGTTCGAAGTCATTATGTCCCAGAGTTCCTTTTGCAATTATGTGCTCCATGATATCCAGAGGATTTTTTAAACTGTCCGCTATATCCGGTGCTTCTGTGGCAGTTTTTTCCAGTTCTGTTAGCTGCATTTCCAATTCGTGGATTTGTTTACATAAATCCGTTTGCATAGACTCGTAAGCCTCACGGATAAAATCTTCATTGTGGATGGAAGTCTCATTTTCAGCAGCAAGTGATAAATCCTTTATTTTCTGTGTAAGAAGGAGTTTTAGTTGATTTTTCCGGTCATCGATCGCGGTATGTAGTTCCTGACGTTTTTCTTCTGGGATTTTCTTCTCTGTCTGAAAATCCTCCGGATCATAGCCGGCAATTACGTCACTGAAAGCATTTTTGCACACTTGAAGATAGGTCAGGACGTCTCTCATAAGATCGGCTTCTTCAATCAAATGAGCCTTAGAACAATAACGTTTCCCTTTCGTGTTATAAGTGGTGCAGATATAATATTTGCGTTCTCTGCCGGAGGTCCGGCGTTTGATCGGTGTGAGGCGGCTTCCGCAATCCTTACAGAACAGACAACCGCTGAATGGATTTGGAACTTCTGAACCTGCCCATTGTCCAAAGCTGCCACGGTAGTTTGTGTGATTGCGTTTTTCTTTTAATTCCTGCACCAGAGAAAACGTAGTCTCATCGATAATTGCCGGATGATGATTTTCAAATAGATACTGTTCTTCCCTGGGGATACGACAGTCTTTGCCATGGATGGTTTTTCTGGCACGTTTTCGTAAGCGGAGCGTACCGATATAAAAATCATTGTCAAGTAAATCCCGCACCATGCTGTCTGACCAGCGAAAAGCAACGTTTCTTTTGGTTAACTGTCTATTTTCTATTTCATGCTCGTGCTGTTTCATAGAGGGAGTAGGGATTTGCTGTTCATTTAAATAATTGGCAATCTTCCGGTAGCCAAGACCGGAAAGATAGAGCCGATAAATGGATCGGATGGATTCCGCTTCGGCAGGATCAATGCTGAACATCGTCGGATTGTCTGTGTCACGCCGATACCCAAACGGCGGTCTTGTCAGCAGTGCACCTTCTTTTTGCTTCGCACCTATGGCACGTTTGATTTTTTTACTGGTGTCTTTTACATACCGCTCATTAAACCAGGTTTTAATCCCGATTGTATCATCGGCTGGTTCCATAGAATCATAGTTATCGTCGATCACAACCAAATGTTTTCCACGCTCCTGAAATTCGTCCAGTAATAAAAGCACTTTTGCGTTATGTCTGCCAAGGCGTGAAAAATCCTTGACATAGACAGTATCAATATCGTGATCCAGATCAGCCATCATCTGCTGAAATCCCGGTCGGTCAAAGACATAGCCGGAAACGCCGTCATCTTCGTACCAGCGATCGATGGCGATGCCATGATCGGCTGCATACTGGCTGATGATCAGCTTCTGGTTTTCTATGGAAACATAATTTTTTTTATCATCGTCTTTTGAGAGACGGACATATCCTGCATTCATAGAGGAGCCTTTCTGCTTGAATGTAAATAGTTTATGAAGCATTATGGAATGATATGACATCGTCTTTTGCCCCCCTAATCGTTAAAAAAATTGACATATGTATCGCACTAAAAAAGGAAATGGACAATGGATGCACATATAAAAAAAGTTTATGTTCCGATGACGGAGACCGGATTTTATATTCTGTTATGTCTGCGTTCTCCGAATCACGGATATGGAATTGTACAGAAAGTAAAGGAAATCACAGACAATGAAGTCATACTCGGTCCGGGAACCATATATGGAAGTCTGTCAAAAATGGAAAAAGATGGATTGATCCAATTTGTCTGTGAAGAAGATAAGCGAAAAATTTATCAGATTACAGATCTCGGTACGGAAGTTCTGGAATTGGAGTTAAAGAGGATCCGCAGATTGTATCGCAATGCACAGGAGGGAATGGAATGAATGATAAGAAAAAAGAAGTTCGCTGGTTTTCTATTATGGATTATGAAAAAAAGGCAGATTATCTGAGTAAAAGGCATTAGGAGGGATGGGAGTATCTGATGAATTTTAATGGATACTGTTATTTTCGAAAACCGATGGCTATGATGCAGCAAAAAGAGGAGATTTTTTGCGATGATACCTCACGACTGGAAATGATGCAGCGGATTTTTTACGGCAGGATCATTCCTTTGATCGCCATTTTTTGCTGTCTGATCATAAATGGTTATATGTCCACGATCGAACATGGAGCACATAGACTTACGATCGTGTTTGCTGTATTAATGGTTTTATATATGGTTATCTTTTTACAGTTTGCCGTAAAATACTTTTTCTTCCGACAGAAATTAAAAAAATAAGATCAGTCGGTATCAGATAAATGATTTTTGATCAGTGCCCGGATGCCATTATGGATATCGGCATCCGGATCGCCATCTGAAAAAGTGACAACCCGAAAACCGATGTCAGCATATTTTCTACGTTCGGCTTCAAATTCTTCCTGTGAAGGAAAATCACTGTGCCAGAGATAATACGTCGGTTTGTGCAAAAGACTCACATCTTTCAATGAAAGGTTTCATCACTATCATATAAAAGGTGGACAGTGTTGATGTGTGGATTTTTGGGGCAGTTATATTAGGAATAGAGAAAAAAGTCTTGATATTCACAAAAGATATGCGTATAATAAAGTCAAGAATAGAAGTTATTCTTCTTCATCATCTATGATGAGTCCTGTGACGGTTTCGACAGGACGGTAAAATAAAAATTGACCGAGCGATGAGTCCTGTGACGGTTCTGACAGGACGGTAAAATAAAAATTGACCGAATGATGAAGCTGATGTCGAGAGACTGAAAAGTCTCTCGTTTCTTTTACTCGTTCGAGTAGGCATTTCCACAGGAGAAAAAATTGAATGAATTTACCGGAGAATGATTGTCACATATTAAGGTTGACGGATGAATTTTATCATGCATATCCAAATCCGCCATACAAAGAGATACTAAAGAAAAAGCATAGAGCATATAATTGTCTGCTGTTTCAAAGCCATTATGATTATTTTATCTGTATTCCGTACAGGACAGAGATCAGACATCCGTATGCATTTCATTTTACAACGACTGTAAGATCAAAAGTCCATAAATCAGGCTTAGATTATAGTAAGATAGTTATTATTGCAAAGACAGATTATATTGATTCAACGGATGCAATTATTGATAAGGATGAATTTAATGAGACGATGGTGAATTTAGAAAGGATTAAGAAAGAAGCATTGGATTTTGTTGAAGATTATGTGGCACATATGAAAGGAAGAAGAAAATTACATAAAAGAGAGTTTGAGAGAAGATATAGTTTTTCACCATTGAAATATTTTCATAATGAACTGGGAATATAAAATGCAGGATTGCAGCAGGGATCAAATCGTAACAGCAACCTGCGTAATATAATCCGAACTCTGTTCCCCACGGCTGGGTGGACCCTCTAAATAGATACTGCGAAACGGTCCGGTGGTCTGGATATGGTTGATCTCTACATAGGTATTTAAGGTAGCGATTGCAGTTCCGATTCCCTCATATGGTCCGCGGTAATAGATGCATAAGGCAGGAGATTCTGCAAATTCCATCCGTTCTTCACCAGCAAAATCGTCTTCGACCGGAATACAGCACATCAGATCCAGCCCCGTGTCAGGTTGTCCGATACGCATGGTAAACATTCTGGCAGACATGGACATCTTTCCGGTTCTGGCGGCGGCAATATAAGTGTCACGCAATTTGTCAGCCGCATCCTTTGTATCTTTACATTGATATCTGCGGCAAAAACACACCTGCTTTGGCAGGCGTACACGATGAATGCTTAAGTCACCCGGTTTTGCAGCACGCACCTGAAGCAACCGGATATTGTGGTCTAATGCAGCACGCAGATCCATCAGACGTTCCAGATGGTGGTCGAGATTTTTAGAATCATAGTAATATTCCTTGATTTCTGAGAGAGACAGTCCTAAAGTCTGCAAAGAGCGGATGGAGCGGATCTGTGTCATATTATCGGCGGTATAGTAGCGGTATCCGCTGTTTTTATCCTTGATGGCGGGTGTCAGTAACCCCATTTCTTCATAGACAAGGATGGTTTTTCTGGTGATACCAAGAATTTTTGCGATTTCGCCTATTTTAAATAAATGATCGTCCTGCTTTTTCATGATCGTTCTCCGTTCTTTTTTGAAAAAAATATGTGGAATAAGGGTAGTTATCACTTGACTTGTCCCTTAGGGTACGATTTATAATTACTATAACAAAAAGTATGTAAGTTTACAAGGAGAATGCATATGAGGAAACAAAATCAAATGAAAAAAGGAATTGCAGCTTTGCTTTCGGGCGTATTGGCATTCGGAATGACGGTGGGAGTGATTCCGGGGTTCGAGGACAGCATGCAATCTGTACGGGCGGCAACCAGTGAACCGAGTGTGACAGCCTATGCAACAAAGCAACAGATGATGGATGGTACTTTTGCAACGGATTGGAGGAGCGAACGGCTGCAAATGTAGGTGTGCTGGCATTTGGTAAGAATAGGGCCAAAAAGACGCAGAAATGGTATATCTTAGGACCAGATAAATCTATAAAAGGTGATAATACCGTAATTTTTACAGTACAAGACGGAATTATTCCTCTCACAAGACCAATAAATGACGCATGCAAATATTCAACGACGATAAATGATAGAGCATATAAGGACCGCTATGGAACATATCCAACCGGAAAGGAACCAACAACTGTACCTTGTAATCATTATGGAGCGAGTACTTTAAGAGCGGAACTGAATAAGATAGCGAGTGATACGGCCTGCTTTTCTACAGCGCAGCAGAACCTGTTGAATACGACCACGATAACAACAACAACGTATAGACTTGACAGAGTGGATTATACCTATACGAATTCAGATAAATTATACGCTCCTGTTTTTAATCCTTCTTACGAAAAACTCATAAGAATAGGAAGCAAAGATCAAATATGGATATCGACGCAGGTCTATTGGGATAGCCAAAACCCGACATGGACGCGTTCGGCTGTAAAGAATTATGGGGATCATGTGTACGCTGTGTCGAGAACATTGAATTCGAAGGGCTACCTTAAAGACCAGTTGATTAAAGCAGGCAGTGCTGCTTCTAATCTGAATCTGACAGATGTTCTCTTTGCATCATCGGCAGAAGCGGCAACTTCTGATACCGCAGTGTCAGGTGAGATTGCACAAGGGAAAGCAATGACTTTGCGACTGAATGGAGGCGGCAAGGATATTGGTACGGTAACCTGCAATGCTGACGCAGGACAGATCAATGCGAAAAAAGGAAATACCGCAGGTAATGTGGCACTTGTAGTACAAGGAAATGACGGAACGAAGGACTGGTATTACAGTAAACAGATCAGTGGAACAAAGAATGTGATCGTAAATGCCTCTGATATCGCAGCAGAATCGAATACACCTTCTGATATTGATCTTGCAAATTGTAAGATCTGGCTGGAGGTAACGGAAGATAGTGTGGCTTATGCAGTTGAAGCAACAGAGACAACAGAAGTGGTTAAGACCAATATTTCATCGGTAGAGGTTACAGGGATTGACACACCGGTATCCAATACGGCATTAGATACTTCTGCTGTATGTGCAACCCAAGGGGTAAGCACAACTGCACCTGCTGTTACATGGACACCGAATGGCACCAACGCAGGCTATAACACAATCTATACAGCAAGCGTTACTCTTGAAGCATCTGCAAACTACGAGTTTACAGATTCTGTAACAGTGACCATAAATGGAAACAACGCAAGTGTAACAAAGCATGAAGATGGAACCTTAACGGCAATATACACATTCCCTGCAACGGCAAAGGATAAACTTACAAGCATCACGGCACCGTGGGCTATTACCGCTGCGAATGGTACTGCTTTTAAGAATATGAAACTTCCAACACAGCTCAATATTGTGACAGAAGGAAATACGGTAGACAAAGCGGATGTTACATGGGATACAACAGGCAGCAGCTATGATTCTTCTGTATTGACAGAGCAGGTTGTAACTTTAAACGGTACGGTAACATGTCCGGAAAACATAGATGTAAATGGAGTAGCACTTACTACCAGTATCACCATTACAGTCAGTGCTGCCGGTATTGTAGGTGCACCGACTCCATCGGTAGAAAGCGGTACATATACTGAGAACCAGAAAGTTGCATTAGCATCTTCTACAGAAGAAGCAACCATTTATTATACAACGGATGGTTCAGAGCCGGGGAGAACGAGCGGAACAAGATATACAGGCCCGATCACTGTCCCGGGAACGGAAGGTCAGAGTATAACGACAACCCTGAAAGCCATTGCGGTAAAGAGTGGTATGCAGGACAGTGAGGTAAAGACATTTACCTACACGATCAATATTCCAAAACCGATCGTTAAGCATACGATTACAGCTACAGCCGGAGCAAACGGAAGCATTTCTCCAAGTGGAAAAGTGGAAGTGGTCGAAGGAGCTGACCAGGCGTTTTCTATTACAGCAAATGAAGGCTATGAGATCGAATCCCTGAAAGTGGATGGAGCAGCCGTAAGTACTGCAACAAGCTATACATTTCCAAATGTAAGGGCAGCGCATACGATAGAAGCAACCTTCAAACAAAAGATTACCGTAGAGAAACCAAGTATCGGTAAACAGCCACAGAATGAATCCGTAAAAGCAGGAGAACAGGCAACCTTTACAGTGGCAGCTACCGGAACGGACTTAAAGTATCAGTGGCAGATAGACAGAAATGATGGTAAGGGATTTGCAGACATTGCCGGAGCAGACAGAGCAAGTTATACGACATCTGCAGTAGATAAAAACTGTAACGGTTATAAATATCAGTGTGTGATCAGCAATTCCGCGGGTTCTGTTACAACCGGTACAGCAACTCTGACTGTAACAGAGGATGTAACGCCTCCGGTTCAGCCTACAGTAAAGAAACCAGGTATTAGTAAACAGCCACAGAATGTATCTGTAAAGGCAGGAGAACAGGCAACCTTTACAGTAAAAGCTACAGGAACAGACTTAACATATCAGTGGCAGATAAACAGAAACAATGGCAAGGGATTCGTAGATATTACCGGAGCAGACAAAGCAAGCTATACGACTGGTGTGGCAGACATGCTTTGCAATGGTTATAAATATCAGTGTGTGATCAGCAATTCTGCGGGTTCTGTTACAACGAATGCAGCAACTCTGACAGTGACAGAAAGTACGACACCATCACCAGATCCGGTTTCCTATAAAATCCTTGACGGTGCCAACAGTTCATGGCCAGAGAATACAGATGGAAGTCTTACCATTCGGGGAAACGGTGAAATGGAGAAGTTCCAGAATGTAAAAGTGGATGGTAAGATCATTGATAAGAAAAACTATACGGTTACAAAGGGTTCCACGATCATCACATTGAAAGCGGATTATCTTAAGACACTTGCTACCGGAGATCATACGTTTGAAATCGTCTGGACAGATGGTTCTGCAACTACGAAGTTTGCAGTAGCAAAAAATAAATCCGGTGATAACAACAAAAACAACAATAACAATAATAATAAGAAGAACAACAGCAACAACGCAAAGAATAACCAGACAACACAGAAGAATCCTACAGATACCAAGAAGAAGGAACAGAGTGTAACAGCTCCAAAGACGGGAGATACATCTGATATGACACTTTGGACCACACTTCTGATCGTATCCTTTGCAGGAGCAGCGGGAATCGTTGTAAGAAGAAACAATAAGACTTGTAAATAGGATTTCTGGTGAATAGCCGGAAGGTAAAATAACCGGAAGCGGTTTATAAGACAGGATAGAACAAGCTTCACTGACACGAGAGTGTTGGTGAGGCCTGTTTTTTTCTATAGGAAATACCGTGTTTCCTATAGAGCAAGAAGCCCTTCGGGCGAAGATGCGTATATCCGGTAGTTCGGATTGCAACTTTAAATTGCCAGAGAAAATATATCTTGCTATAATTTATGGTAAAGAATAACAAAACAGGATTTTTCAGTATAAAGTTGAGGGATGAAAAGATGGAACTGGATATCATAGGATTGGTAAGTGCCTGTTCCTATGCACTGGACTGCATAGAGGCCGAACTGGTACATGTTACAAACAGGCATGGAAAAAGAGTTGCATACATCAGTGTATGTATGGCAGAAAAATTTGGAATTACGGGAGAGGCACTGCAGGATTTAGCAATGTGTGCGCTGCTGCACGATAATGCATTGACGCAGTACATATCGGAAGAGGTACGGCATGATCTGCTCAAAGATCAGACCATGGATATTTCTTCTAAAAAATTAGGTGTTCACTGTGTATATGGGGAGCAGAATATCAAAAAACTTCCCTTTTATACAGATGTGACAAATGTGATCTTATATCACCATGAAAATGCAGACGGTACAGGACCGTTTAGAAAAAAATGGGAGGAAATCCCGCTGTTTGCAAGGATCATCCATTTGTGCGATACCATTGACATCATAGGAAATACCGGTGGTTATGATCAGCAGAACTGGGAGCAGGCAAAGGCATATTTAGTGAAATATGAAAATACGATCTTTGATGCGGAATGTGTGAAGGCATTCTTAGAAGTCTTTTCCGAAGAAAAATTTGCAGACATGGGAGGAGAAGAGTTAGAAAAACGCCTTTGGGAAAAGGTACCAAGAAAGAAGCAGTTCTGCGATGAAGGGACCTGTAAAGATCTTGCGGATTTTTTTGCACAGATCGTAGATTACAAATCTGAATTTACGGGGATGCATTCGATCGGAGTTGCCAAAAAAGCGGCAGCATTGGCAGAACACCTCGGTTATGACCGGTTAGATATTCAAAAAATCTATTTAGCAGGCGCACTTCATGATATTGGGAAAATGGCAATCGGAAATGAAATTTTAGAAAAGCCCGGACGGCTGACCGATGAGGAGTTTTCTAAGATGAAAAACCATGCCGGATATACCTATATGATACTGTCGGAAGTAGAAGATTTTGAAGAGATACGGGACTGGGCAGCACTCCACCATGAGAAATTAGACGGCAGTGGATATCCTTTTGGCAGGACAGCAGAAGAGTTGAACGAGCCGGAGCGTATCTTAGCATGTGTAGATATCTATCAGGCACTGACAGAGGAACGCCCGTATAAAAAAGGCATGTCGCATGAACAGGCATGTGGAATTTTAGAGGATATGGCACAAAAAGGGTGGATTGATGCCAAAATCACAGGGCAGGTCAAAGAGTGCTTCGGGGAAATTCATTAAAAAATCTTTTCCCGATATTCTTTCGGGGTGTTTCCAACCTGTTTTTTAAAGATCTTTGTGAAATAATTCACATCGGGAATTCCGCAGGCTGCGGCAATCTCCTGAATTTGTAAGTTAGTAGAATTTAAAAGAAAAATAGCATGTTCCACACGTTTCCGGTTCACATATTCTGTCAATGTTGAACCGGTTTCTTTTTTAAAAAGAGTGGAGAGATAACTTGAGTTGACACCAAGAAGCTCTGCCTGTGATTTAAGACTCAGATCGGCAGTTAAATCTGAGTCAATGCGTGTGAGGACTTTTCGGATTAACAGGGAATAGCCTTTCATCGAGTGATTTTTGACAAGCAGGCAGTATTTGTGAGCCATTTCTTTTTGCAGGGAAAAAGCATCCTCTTCGGAGGTGAGAGCTTCGATCTGATGGGCAAAGCGGGAGGAAAGGCTGTCAATATGAAGAGGGTGGACCGTACCGGCTTCTGCGGCTTTGCGAAGCAGGGTATTGAGGATGATCGTGTAATTTTTCACATTACGAAGAGAGTCACTGGTGCGTGGCTCTAAATCTTTGGATGGGAGGGCATTTAAAAACATTTCTGCCTTGTGAATCTGTCCTTTGGAGACTGCCTGTATCAGCATATTTTCCTTGTGATAGCGTTCTTCTAAGAATTTCATACTGAAAAGAGTTTCTTCCGGCGAAGAGGAAACAGGGCGTTTAGCGACAGGCTGGTAATCAGAGGAAACAGATTTGTTGATTTCCTGAATAGAAAAAGCATCCATTCCACCGAAAAGTTCAGAACAGAGAACGTGTAAGGCAGTCAAAAGGAGCTGTTCATCGGAAACAGTGGTCAGTGACTGATAATAAAGCTGTAGCTGTAACAGCAGGGAATCGGGAAAAGATAGTTTTTTTGCATTTTCTAATAAGGACTCTGTGGAAATATTGCTCAGACGGTAAGGACCGAGAAGAGCATAGGCAGTTTCCGTGCCTTCAGGAAGCCGGAAAAAGAAATAGTGACAGAAAAACTCATCCTCAATCTTATAGACCCTTTGGGGCTTACAGTGAGAACAGAGGCGTTGAAACTCCAATAAATAATCGGTGTCCGGATTTAAAAGACGGCGCAGTCCTAAATCCGGATCAGGTATTGTTCCATGGCTATCGCAGAGAATACGGAAGTTTAGATGAAATTGTTCCAGTAATTTTTGGAAAAAATGAAGTTCAGCTTCGTGTTGCATGGCAGAGTCCTTTCTAAATTACATTTTCTTTTCGTAATATTATTTCCCATTTTCGTAGATTTTTTAGATTAATTTTAAAATTTATAAAAATTCATAAAAAAAGTACCAGAATAGCAAGAAATTCTACTCACGCTGTAACGAACAGATACGTTACAATCCGAATCACAACAGAGATAGAGGAGGAAAACGATGTTAGAACATTCTATGTTATATCCAAAGACAACATTGACAAGAAGAAGAATTTCCATGGATGGAATGTGGAAGTTTCATTTAGATGAAAGATCCGTTGGAGAGAACGAAGGCTGGATAGACGGGATTCCGGGAGAGGAAATGATCCCGGTGCCGGCAAGTTTTCAGGATTTTTATACGGAAAAAGATATCCGGGAATATACCGGAGATTTCTGGTACGAGACAGACTTCTTTGTGCCGGGCGAATGGGAAGGCAGAGAGATTCTGCTTCGCTTTGGAGCGGCAACGCATCGTGCAGGTGTCTATGTCAACGGTATTCTGATTACGGAGCATGAGGGGGGATTTCTTCCTTTTAGTGCAGATGTGACAACTGTGGTACGCTACGATTCTTATAATAAGGTCGTCGTAAAAGTCAATAATGAATTGAACTGCACCAATATTCCATGCGGAGAGACGATCACACTGCCAAATGGAAAGAAGATGTCAAAGCCGTATTTTGATTTCTTTAATTATGCAGGATTACAGCGGTCGGTATACCTTTTGGCAGTGCCGAGAGAATCCGTAGTAGATTTTGATCTGGATTATGCAATTCATGGGAAAAATGCGGAGGTTTCCTATCAGGTAAGAACGAATGGAGAGCATGCGGTACAGTTGGAGCTTTTGGATGCTGAAGGTAGCTGCGTGGCACAAAAGGATGGAAAAGAAGGTGTTCTGTATGTGGAAAACGCACATCTATGGCAGGTTCGTAATGCTTATCTTTATCGTCTGCGTATCCGCATTATGGATGGCGAAGAACTCATTGATGAGTATGAGCAGGAGATCGGAATCCGTACCGTGAAGGTAGAGGGAACGGATATCCTGATAAACGGAGAGCCGGTTTATCTGAAAGGATTTGGAAAGCATGAGGACAGTGACATTGTCGGACGAGGTTTTAGCATCGGTATCATGAAGCGTGATTTTGAACTGATGAAGTGGATTGGGGCAAATTCCTTCCGTACTTCACACTATCCGTACAGCGAAGAAATTTATCAGATGGCAGACCGCGAGGGATTTTTGATTATAGATGAAGTTCCGGCAGTGGGAATGTTCCAGAGTCTGATGAATTTTATGGAGGCAAGTACCGGAAAGCAGACCGCTTTCTTTGAAAAAGAGACAACACCGGTTTTATTAAAGGCACATTTAAGAGCCATTGAAGAGATGATTACAAGGGACAAAAATCATCCGAGTGTCATTGCATGGAGTCTTTTGAATGAGCCGGAGACCACGAATGAAGCAGCAGTGCCATATTTTAAAGAAGTATTTGATTTTGCAAATAAGTTAGACATGCAGAAGCGTCCGCGTACCTTTGCATTGATTATGAACTCTTTGCCGGATACCTGTAAATGTTATCAGTTCAGTGACATCATTGCACTCAACCGTTACTACGGATGGTATATGAAGGGTGGCTATGAAATCTGTGTCGCAGAAGAACTTTTCCGCAAAGAAATGAATGCATGGAAAGAGAAAAAATTAAATAAACCTTTTATTTTTACAGAATACGGTGCAGATACACTTGCTTCTGAACACAAACTTCCATCCGTGATGTGGAGTCAGGAATATCAGGACGAGTATTTAAAGATGACACATGAAGTCTTTGATTCCTATGATTTTATTAAGGGAGAACAAATCTGGAACTTTGCAGACTTCCAGACCACAGAGGGAATCATGCGCGTCAACGGCAATAAAAAAGGTGTCTTTACAAGACAGCGTCAGCCAAAGGATATTGCATACAAATTAAAAGAACGTTGGGAAAATCTGCCGTTAGATTACAAAAAATAAAACAGACGAGGAGAATACCATGGATAGAGAAAAGACAGTCCGTCCGTTTGGATGGCGGGACAAAGTAGGATATATGTTTGGTGATTTCGGAAATGATTTTACATTTCTGTTTGCCAGTACATTTTTGATGATTTTTTACACAAAGGTATTAGGGATCAGCATGGGACTTGTGGGAACCTTATTCCTGACAGCACGATGCATAGATGCATTTACCGATGTGACAATGGGAAGGATCGTAGACCGGATGCATCCGAAAAAAGACGGAAGATTCCGTCCATGGCTGCGTCGGATGTGCGCTCCGGTCGCAATTTCAAGTTTTCTGATGTACCAGTCCTCGTTAGCGGGTGCATCCATGACGGTCAAAGTCATTTATATGTTTGTCACTTATATCTTGTGGGGTAGCATTTTTTATACTTCGATCAATATCCCATACGGCTCCATGGCATCTGTCTTAAGTGCAGATTCCGATGACCGTGCCGCACTCTCCACTTATCGCAGTGTGGGGGCAACGTTGGCGGGACTTATCATTGGTGTCGGTGGACCGATGTTGGTTTATACGACCGATGCAGCGGGCAACCAGCTTGTGCATGGACCGCGTTTTACACTGATCGCAGGGATCTTTTCCCTAGGGGCAATCGGCTGTTATCTGTTGTGCTATTTTATGACCACGGAACGGGTAAAAATCGCCCCGACACACCATGAGGAACAGGTCAGCTTCAAAGAAACCGTCAAAGCGCTTGTTTCGAACAGAGCCCTGCTTGGGATCATCGCAGCCGCAATCTTATTGTTGTTGGCATCCCTGATGACACAGTCTGTCAACCAGTACGTTTTTGTGGACTATTTTAAAAATAAAGAAGCACTGGCGGTAATGAGTGTTGCCGGAATCCTTCCAATGCTTCTGATGGCACCGTTTACCGTGCCGATCACCAGAAAATACGGAAAAAAAGAAGTGGGAGCAGTCGGCTGTATCCTCGGCGGGATCGCGAGCCTGTTAATGTTCGTACTTCAGGTAAAATCCGCCGCAGTGTATATTGCCATTTCCGTGATCGGATATTTTGGCTTTGGCTTTTTTAATCTGATCATCTGGGCATTTATTACAGATATCATTGACGATCAGGAGGTGCGGACAGGCAAACGTGAGGATGGAACGATCTATGCAGTATATTCATTTGCAAGAAAAATCGGACAGGCACTCTCCGGAGGTCTGGGAGCATATGCACTGGCACTCGTAGGATATGATTCGACTGTTCAGGTGCAGACCGCAGAAGTGGCAGGCGGGATCTACAATGTGGCAACGTTAGTGCCGGGAATCCTTTATATCGGCGTGGGACTTTGTCTGATCTTTATCTATCCGTTGAATAAAAAGAGGGTAGAAGGGAATATTGCAGTTTTAAAAGAGAGAAGAGAGGTAAGCTATGAGTAAACGAGTGGTTACATTTGGAGAGATTATGCTGCGTTTAGCACCGGAGGGATATTACCGTCTGGTGCAGGCGGACAAATTAGGGGCGACCTATGGTGGAGGAGAAGCGAATGTAGCAGTGTCTTTGGCAAACTATGGATTTGACGCTGCATTTGTTACAAGACTTCCACAGCATGAGTTGGGACAGGCAGCCGTCAATTCCTTAAGAAAATACGGAGTAGATACGTCACAGATCATACGCGGTGGCGAACGCATCGGGATTTATTATCTGGAAAAAGGAGCGTCGCAAAGACCATCAAAGGTCATTTATGACCGTGCCGGTTCTGCATTTTATTCTGCCCTCAAAGAGGAATTTGACTGGGAAAAAATCTTAGAAGGAGCTGAGTGGTTCCATTTTACGGGAATTACTCCGGCATTGAATGATGAGGTAGCGGCAATCTGTTTAGACGCATGTAAAACTGCAAAGAAAATGGGTGTGAAGATCTCCTGTGATCTGAACTATCGTAACAAACTCTGGAGCAAAGAAAAAGCCGGACAGGTGATGGGAGAACTCTGTCAGTATGTGGATGTATGCATTGCAAATGAAGAAGATGCGGCAGATGTCTTTGGAATTCATGCGGCAGATACGGACGTGACCAGCGGAAGCGTGAACCGTGAAGGCTATAAAGAGGTAGCGGCAAAGTTAGCAGAGCGGTTTGCTTTTGAAAAAGTGGCGATTACCTTAAGAGAATCGATTTCCGCAAATGACAACAACTGGTCTGCGATGCTCTTTGATGGAAAAGACTATTATTTCAGCAGAAAATATGCTATGCATATCGTTGACCGCGTAGGCGGCGGAGACAGCTTTGGCGGCGGTCTGATCGCAGCATTGTTAGAGGGTTACGAATCTGAAAAAGCGATCGAATTTGCAGTAGCCGCATCCTGCTTAAAACATTCCATTGAGGGAGATTTTAATCTGGTATCCAAAGAAGAAGTCCTGAAATTAGCCGGCGGAGATGCCAGCGGACGTGTGCAGAGATAAATAATAAGTCTTAAATAGAACATGTTATATGAAAATATCATATAACAAGAAAGTTACATGGTGCTGTGTCAGTCACCTGACCGACCACCAAGAACTTTCCTGCCTTTTAAATCTTCCCAGCGAAAGTCCGGCATTTCTTCTCTTGCAACTAAGAAGTTGCCGGCACGCTGGGTAAGCTGTGCAAAGTTGACAATTTTATCGTTTGCACCTTCATTATAGGTATAGACTGTCGTCTCCGGTCCCATGAAGCCGATATCTGCTTCATTCGAGAGTACGGCAGTCATTGTTTTGTCAGCACCAAAACCGGTGATCAGTTCTAAATCGATTCCTGCGTCTTTAAAATAATCTTTTTCAATGGCAACATACATAGGTGCATAGAAAATCGAGTGAGCCACTTCGTTCAGTGTGACTTTTTGCAGCTTTTTTTCAGAGTCTTTGGAATTTGCACATCCGACGAACAGTGTCAGGAGCATAGCAAGACTCAAAAACAGAGCTATACCTTTCTTTTTCATAGAATCCTCCGAGTGTTTTTAGTTTAGCGTATGCCAAAATAAAAAAAGTGTTAGAGGAATGTAAAGATTACAGATATGGAAGGTTTCTTTTTGTGCAATGGAAATGAAACCTTCCATATCTGACTGGTGCAAGCGGCGAAAAAACATGGAAAAAAATAAAAGGTCGTGCTATACTACATACGGACAAATCAGAGATATGAGGAGTGATTGACATGAAAGACATTTTGGATCTGCACACACATACGATCGCGAGCGGACATGCATACAATACGATGAATGAGATGATCGCAGCCGCAAAATCGCGGGGACTTGAAATCTACGGGATCACGGAACATGCACCGCGGATGAACGGAAGCTGTACAGAGGTGTATTTTCAGAATTTCAGGATTCTTCCGAGAGAAAAAGACGGAATGACCGTTTTGCATGGTGTCGAATTAAATATTTTAGACACGGATGGTCATGTGGACTTAACAGAGAGAGTGCTTGCGGAAATGGACATTGGAATTGCAAGTATGCATCTGCCATGCTATACTGCCGGAAGTGTGGTAGAAAATACAAAAGCATATCTGAACGTGATGAAAAATCCATATGTCAACATCATCGGTCATCCTGACGATGCGAGATTCCCGATCGACTATAAAGAATTGGTGTTAGGGGCAAAAGAGCATCATGTCCTCTTAGAGGTCAACAATTCTTCCCTGCTGCCGACCAGTTATCGTGGAAATCCAAGGGAGGCCTATGAAAAAATGCTTTCATACTGCAAGGAATATCAGGTGCCAGTCGTTATGGATTCCGATGCCCATGCAGACAATGCAGTAGGAAATCACAGTGAAGCAGTAAAAGTATTAGAGAGTGTGGAATTTCCGGAGGAACTGATCGCGAATACTTCTACCGAACTGATCCGTCAGTATCTGAACTATTATATATATATGGATTAGGGTGTCAAAAGGCGCCTCACAACTTAGTGGCTGGCAACTTGTACAAAGCTGAGTCTATTTTGTTCCGTTGTACGAAAATAAGAAAATCTAAGTCTGCCTGAGTCA
>OGQR01000121.1_pt1 | contig 77129 bp, 75 predicted proteins | sample 1553271 | NCBI WGS metagenome assembly OGQR01 (sample SAMEA2579970, study PRJEB22360) | human gut metagenome | biome: human gut; feature: human-associated habitat; material: faeces | place: Denmark | collected 2008/2010 | reverse complement strand
TGTTCTTCAGTGCATGGGTCATGCTGGAACCAGTCAGATTTGAATGCATGAGAACGCCGCCCGTGCCTGCTGGCAGGGGCGGTGGAGTTATCCGAATTGTGTAATTTGGTATCTTGCGCCATCGGTTGTCTCTGCTGGCGCAGCAGGTGCCAGTTGTTCAGGCTGGCGTGCGGCAATATTGTCTCTGATTTCTGTTGTCGTCAACAGGCAGCGTGCTATCATCGAATAGTGTTCTATCCTACTCCGTGAGGTTTACCATGCGTACAACCCAACAATTCAGCATTACATTAACTAACGAGATGGCTGACATGGTGCGCGCCCGTGTGGCTTCCGGCGCCTATGCTTCAGAAAGCGAGGTCATTCGTGAAGGGCTTCGCGCACTGAATGAGCGCGATAAAGCAATCGAAGCGTGGTTAACGCATTCAGCCGCCCCCTCTCTTGATTCTATCCGCGAAAACCCAAACAACGGACGCTCCATTTCACAGGTTCGCGTCGCGATTCGATCCGGGAAGTAATCTGCATGACATATGAAGTCATCATTACTCCTGAGGCCGAACAACAAATAATCAACCTGCACAGATATATAACGGAGAAAGCAGGGAACATCATTGCTGACAATTATGCCAATGCGCTTCTTGATTATCTTGATGGGTTTTCTACATTCCCGCATCGGGGCAATAAACGCGATGATATTCGCCAGGGGATGCGGGTAACTCATTTCCGCCACAGAACGATTATTGCTTTTGCCGTTGATGGCAGAAAAGTCTTTATTGTCGGTATCTATCATGGTGGGCAAAGTTATGAAACCGATTTCTTATAAACTTTTACCCACATCATTCCGGTGTTAGAATAAACCGTCTGCCCCTCTCTTACTGCGGATTCGTAGGCTATATAAATCAAAGATCCCGGCTCATGTTTGTGGCGGGATCTTTTTTCGGCGATTTATCCCCAGCGGCAAATCGAATACCCCACCAGCGCCACCGCCATTGCAATACCAACATTTGAGAAGGCCTCAGGCCAGCTCATTGGCGCACCTCCTTCGGCGGTTCTGGTAGCGGCATCCAGTGTGATGGTATCCACGACGCACCAGGTACTACCCACCCATCATTAGCGTCAGGATGCCCCGGGATGTAAGTCGCCCATTTCATTCGCCAGTCACCTTTCCTGTCAAACTCCCTGGCAACAAGAACGGCTGTTTTGGTATCCGGCATTCGCTCACTACAGCTTATCCAACCATCCGGAGTTACCGGCACTGGCTTGGCGGTATAAAGCGGTGTTATATCTGCCCGAAAATTACATGCTTTATGCAGCCGCACCCACCGTTCGACTTCTGCTTTGTCAGAATACATACCAGTGAACGTGTTATATTCACGGTCAATTTGCGTGAATGTTACCTTCCACGCCACCGGCTCTGCTTCCAGAGATGCCAGTGCGATACGCAGGGAAGCCAGGATATTCCCCTGGTAATCATCAAGCCCGAAAGGAAGCTCATCACGAACGCTTTCATAATCGTTGATAGCCTGCTGCAGCCATTCTCTTGTGATAGTGCTCATGATTCCTCTCCTTTACCGGCTGCGGCGGCGATACGAAAAAGTTTAATGTCGCCGCTGTCTGAGTTCTGCTTACTCCAGATAAGTGACGTTTCTCGCCCGCGCTCGTTGATATGCATGAGATTTCTTTCGTCTGTAAAGCATGCAGGGATGAAAGCTACAGGGAGTGGATAGAGGGCAACTGCATCATCACCCCATTGCTCAACTGCATATTTCTCATCGGTTGTGAACCTCGACATGAATGATGTGACGTTAGCATTCCTCATCCATGCAACTGGCTTAACGTCCCGCGCCTGCAGCTCAGCAATCCGCTTCTCTGCTGCTTCCAGCTCAACACGCAGCTTCCCTACCGTTAGCGCAATATCCTCGTTCTCCTGGTCGCGGCGTTTGATGTATTGCTGGTTTCTTTCCCGTTCATCCAGCAGCGCCAGCACGGTAGCTGGATTGGCTGCGGCGATGAATTCAGCATTGGCCTGCTGTTCCATTTGGAAATCTTCATCGAAACCGCTTTCAGGATGCGCTCCTTCAATTCTGCAAATGGGAATATATCCAGCAACTTCACGATGAATTAGCGCATCATCACCATCAAATCGTCCCTCTCCATATTCGAGCGACCACTCGCCACACGTTGCTTTTTCTGCCTTAGCACGCAATGCCTGATAGTCAATCTTGCTCACTGGTTGCCTCCTTTGCGAAGCTCAGCGGCGAAGGCTACTGCGTGATCATGATGTTCAAGTGTGTATGCACACTCCGCAAACATCTCCACGCCCTGCGCTCGTACTTCAGCCAGGAAAGCATCGGTGGCAGGCATATTTCCTGTTGCTTTCATGGCCTCCAAGATAACCAGAACGCCATCTCGCCCAACCTCCTCAGCGATAACCTCGGTGTTGTCGCCAACAACATCGCAGAATGCCTGAACTGCTTTACGAGCAAGTGCATTCTCCGCCGCCAGCGCCACAAGATTAGCTTCCAGCTCTGCAATACGTTTGCTTTGGGCTTCCCGTTCATCCAGCAGTGCCTGTACTACTTCAGGGTTGAAAGCTGCAATAAATTCTGCGTTGTTCTCTGCATTTTTCTGGTCATCAAAGCCAGGCCATTTGATAATGTCTCCGCAACGTTCATCCCCCGGCGTATGCACCGCATATGTATCAGTGCCCGGCGAAATGAATGCGACCCATTCGCCCTGGGTTGCCAGTTTTGCTATCTCACGTAGCGTCTGATAATTAATTTTTCTCACTGGTTGCCTCCTGGAAAATAACCGCATGTCCCAGTTTCTCCGCCAGTGCCAGTTCTGCCTTAGCGCCTGCCGACCGCTGCCAGCCTTTCAGCATGTAAATCGCATCCACGCAGCGTATCATCGCCATGCAAATATCCATGTAGTGTGGCTGTGTCAGTCCGTCCGGAAGTACTGCCGGGTTTAAAACGGTATGCCCTTCCCGTTTCAGTGCTTCTTCCGCCCTGTGAAACGCCTCACGGTTGAAATTTTCATATCCCGTCATCGGACCGGCGATATAAATTCTCACCCTCACGCCTGAACCCTCCTGTCGAAATAAACGTAGTTATTCACTGCGCCCAACTTCATCCCAAACTTTTCGGCAATTTCCCGTCGGGGTACGCCACGCTGATGCAGTTGCCGCGCCAGCTCAATATCACGCTGTGAACATTTGGCTGACTGGTGATAATCACCCCGTAACATCATGCAGATACCCAGTTCCCGCGCTTTCGTCCTGACGGCAGCCCCACTACGGCCAATCAGACTGCCGATGCTTTCGACTGTCATCGTTCCCGCACACTGCCGGAGTATCATAATTTCCGCCCAGCGCCACTTCTTCCAGCCACTCACCGCAGCAGCTCTCTGGTGGCGGTAATATCCCGGAGAATATCCCTGTGTTTGTTCAGTTCCCGCAGCGCGGCACAGACTCGCTCCCACTTCTGAACATCACTTTTCGCCCTGCGCAGCGCCAGGTTTGCCCTGCACAGGGACAGAAAAATCAGCTCATCTGCTTGCGTTTCGGTAAACGATGGCAACGACTGCACAATGTCCGCCACTGTTTCTGTTTTAATATCTTCCTGTGTTGCAGATTCCTGTACTGGTAACGCAACACCTGCTGGCTGAGGAAAGGCCTTACCATCATTTTCCGTTACCGGCACGGCTTTCGGCTCTGCTGGTAAATTATCGCCCGGCATGCAGTAACGAAATTTACCGTTCTGATTTACGCGTGCCAGGCGTCCCGTTGCGGTTACCACCGCCAACGTGGAAGCAACCTTGCGAATGCTAACACCGAACTTATCCGCCAGTTCCTCACACGTTTTAGCCCCCTCCTGACCGATAAACTCAATCATCATGTCTGCGGTAACTTTTTGTTCGACCTCCCCGGTCAGCACATCCGGTACTTCAGACTGTTCTGGCTGCTCTTCGGTTACCCCGGATTCACCTTCGCCAGCCAGAAACCAGATGTGACCCGCTTTATCAACAACGCCATTTCTTTTGAGTTCCCACAGTTCGTTGAGAACCTCTTCACGACTGATATCAAGCCGCTCAGCCAGTCCAACAGAGCTGGCTTTTCCCATTGCTTTCAGTGCGTCAAAAACGGTTTCCATTAAAATTTCCTCCTACAAAATCGCTTCTCAGATTCAAATAAAACCAGCTGCCTTCCGGCGTTCGTATTCCTGTTTCAGCCATTCAATTGGCGTTGGCCCTTTCGGGTGTTTCGCCCCTTCCAGTTGTCGTCGCACTGGCGGAACACTCATCCCGTTACCAACATGCTTTGCCCATTTCGTCAGTTGCCGTTCCGCAAGTCGTTTTAACTCACCCTGCGTCATCTGGCGCTCAATCCCTCTGGTACGCATTTCGAGGCAGATGTGGTACAGCACAGGCTGTGGCCACGGGTATTTATCACTCCCGTCGTATCGCCAGGATTCATTGCGCCAGCGCCGGTACTCTTCCATCACGGCATCCACCGTAAGACCAAATGGATTTGCCCCACTCTCCGAAATCAGCGCAACAAACTCAGCCAGGTCCGGGGGCCACGTTTCACCCGCCCGGCAGCGGTCCATGCACTGACGACAGACCTGCCGGATTTGCTGTTCAGTCATCGCACCAATCTGGGCAATCCAGAGCTTCGAAGGTGCGGCCCCGTTCTTCTGAGTCCAGCGGTTCGAATACACCTCCCCCATAAGCTCCCACAGCTTCCAGGCCGTTTCCGTTGCTGATAAATCCGTTGTCTCGTTCCCACTGTTCGCGTGCTGCCCGGATTTCCTGAATTGCCCGTGATGCCGTGCCACCTGATGCTGCATGGCTTACCCCCTTGCTGACTGGTTTTACCTGTGCCCTGACGTGCTGCACGTGGCGGGCAAATTTCTGCTCCCACTGAACCTGTGTGAAAACCTTCCCCTCCGCCATCCAGTAATCCCGGAATGCGGCAAGCTCAGCAGGTGTAAATTCCGGCTCAGGCAGAGCCATACCCCACACTGCTGCCCGTTGTCGAAAATCCGGCGACGGCTGCCAGACAGTGGTCATCGAAAATTTCCCGATCGGTTCGCTCAGGCCGTCCAGGTATTCAGGTTCGGCTGTCTGCAACGGCGCACCATGCGACTCACTGGTCGGAATACTCTCGCGTTCACGCACGTTATGTGTGGGGTTTAATTCTTTTAGATCTGTATCTTTATTAGTTGCTTTTGTGTTTGCGTCATGTTCAAACACAACACCAACATTTGTTTGAACACCTGTTAAATCTCTCTCTTGTTTTGTTTGAACATATACTTCCTTTCTGCTTCTTCTGGCCTGAACAGATGCTTTTCCGGCGGCTGATTTTTTGGTCAATTTTTCCCTGACTGATGCCAGATCTTCCTCAATCCGAAGATGCACCCATTCATCGCCGTTATCGCAAAAAAACTCCCGCAAGGATGGTTCCACATCAGCCCATCGCTCGTTAGTCAGACGGGAAATTTTTGCCAGCCTGTTTTTAGGTATTGGTTTCCCTGTTTGCCAGTAATTGAACATCAGCAACAAATACGCACCGTGCTCCTCTGCGGACAAATGCATGGTGTCAGCCAGGTAATCAGCTATGTACAGTTGCATGTATGGTAATGCGGCCATAATTGCCTCATCTTGTGACGAACCATCCTCTGGTGATATTCTGTGATTCCCCAATCAACAGAATCAGCAGGGGTCTGGCATAAATATCAATGCACCACAACAGACTCGCCGGATGACCCGCCGTCGCTGAAATACGCTTTCCGGTAAACGGCCTGGACAGCATCATCATGTGCATCAATTGCCGTGCTCAACGCTTCCTGCGCCGCCAGTAATGCACGGCGCTCAACAGTGTCAAAAATACTGAGGTGATAACGCAGTTCACGCGGAAGAACAGTCAGGATAGCCGGAATTAGTGCCTGAATTTTTTCAACAGCATCAGGCGTATCCTTTTCAAGCCAGCGAAAAATATTTTGTATATTCAATCCAATACCCTCTGTCGTAGAGGTGTCATGCATTGGTGGATAAGTCATTTCAAGCTCAAAATATGCTGTCGCTATATCATCAGCGATTTTTTTGCGCCCTACCCTCGGATAAAGCAGCCACGCATTCATCGCCATGCGGATGTGCTCATGCTTGATTTTCATGAATCAACTCCCGCCGCTGCTTGTGCGTTAGCCTGATACTCAACAGGTAAACCATCGGTTGGATTAGGGTATTTATCAGGGCGCAATTCATGCGGAGTTACTCCCCAGTCAAGCGCCTCACATGCTGGTATAACCTCCTCCGCTGGCACTCGTTTTTTAAACCACCCACTTATGGTTTGCGGTGTTTTACCAAGACGACGCCCTAATTCTGATTGGCTCATTATTGACAGGATTTTCACTTGAGTACTTTTTTGCATGTTTCCCTCCGAACTTTACGATGACACCGATGATTACAAATTTAATTTTAAATTTCAACTTCTATTTGTAATGCCACTTATCAATTTTTTCTGTAGGATCGCGGAACTAGTTTACGAGGGGTGGTGATGATCTTTGTAAAACGCCTTCAGCAGGTGTTGCAGGAATTGAATATAAACCAGTCAGAGCTGGGAAGACGTCTTGGTGTAAAACCCCAATCCGTGCAAGGTTGGTTGAAAGGCGTGATGCCAAGAATGGATAAACTGGAAAAATTAGCAGAGCTCTCACAACATCCCGTCCATTGGTTCTTTATGGAAGAAGAAACTCTCGGCGATAAAATGGCTGTATCCAGTAATGACAACCAACCGCAACTTACAGAACAACAACGAAAAATCATATCGCTTTTAGATGAGTTACCTCAAAGCGACGCAGAGCAGATCATTCGTGATATGGAGCAAAAACGCGATTTCTATAAACGGAAACTTGAAGAGTTACTGCGGCAGAAAAACAAAACTGCCTGATGCATTCCTTTTCTGGAACGAGCATCAGGCAAATGACTAGCAGATTTTATAATCCAACCAGGCTTTCCAGGGGGATACCAAATTGATTATGAAGACGGCGAATCATTGGTAACGTAAGGCTTCTGGTACCATTCAACACCTCATAAACCCGATTTTTTTTCCCAATTGCGGGTTCCAAATCTTTCACAGTCAGCCCCTGCTGTTCCATGCGAAATCTTATAGCTTCAATTGGGGATGGTGGCTCAATGGGATAATGTTTTTTTTCATATTCCTCTATTAGCAAACACATCACCTCAAAAAAATCCCCCTCAGGCGTGTCAATTTCGGGCTCATTGTCGAACATGGGTTCAACAGCACGCAACGCGGCTTCATAATCTTGCTCTGTACGAATAGGTTTGATGTTCATGCTTACTCCAGTTCGATGGTATCAGCATCAATAGCATCGTATTCCTTGTGGTTTCCGATGAATTTAACAAATACCCATCCTCGCTGATACGCAATTGCAACAATTAAACGGTAATGATTACCTTTTATGTTGAATACCACGCGCCGGTTTTTCAATATACTGGCCGTTCGGTATTGTGCCTTAATGTCTGCTGGGCTTTTCCAGTCAGCTTTTGCCGCCTCATCCACCCATGCCCTTAGCGGTTGTTCTGCATCAGGATTCTCCGCCCAAAAATCCCTGAGTGTTTTAACTGAGATAATCTTCATAACTGTATAGTAGTCCCATTTTGGGACTGATGCAACAGCTCGCAATTACAAATTTAATAATAAACATGTTGACCAGTTAAATTTTAATTTGTAAATTGTATCCATAAACCCACCCCGCCCCACAGAACGCAGGGCAATACTTCGAGTTACCCGGCAGTGGTCAGGGGTTAAGTAGCCAGCCTGAGGCGTATGAACATGACGGCGGGGATTACGTTTAACTATGCAGCAGGTTTTTTGTTCCGCTACCCCGGCGTTAAGGGGAAATGAGGTCAACATGGATACGCTCAATCTTGGCAACAACGAATCTCTGGTATGCGGTGTGTTCCCTAACCAGGACGGCACGTTTACCGCGATGACGTATACCAAAAGTAAAAAGTTTAAAACCGAAGCTGGCGCGCGTCGCTGGTTAGCCAGAAACACTAACTGATTAGCACCAGTAAAAACAGGTTGCCACTGGTTAATTTACCCTGAAAAGTCAGGGCACAACAGAAAGCACACGGCGAAGGCGTCTTTTCCTTAGAAGGCTTGTCGTTAGATTTCTTCGACCGTGTGCTTCCGGTTGTGGCAATCCGCGAAATGGCGCGGCGGTAAATATGGCTGGGGGTTTTTATTTCTTTTCCCCTCATTGAGGACACCGGGTTGTCAGGTTGACCATATGCCTGAGTGACAACCCCGCCACAACATCTCCATGTTTCAATGGCAGTGGTACCTTTGGCGGCATCAGTTTATTAGCTTTCTGATGTCCGCCCTTTTTAAAGTGAATTTTGTGATGCGGTGAATGCGGCTAAGCGCACGCGGAACAGTTAAAACCGTAAAGTGGTCTTTTACGGGGCGTAACGGGCATACTTCTGTATTCCGGCGTTAATTGTTAACTGGTTAACGTCACCTGGAGGCACCAGGCACTGCATCGACAAAGTTCACTTCGGTGATGAAAGGTAAGAGAAAATGTTGAATGTAGCTATTGAAAACCAGAACGGGTGGAATTATAGTGCACCTGCACCTCATAAAACGGGTGCCGGGATTGCTACCCCGATGTTCATCATGGCGCATAACCGCGCTCAGGCGGTTTTTTTATGCGTAATGCACAGCCACATTCAGATTATGGTGGGGCGTGCAGGGCAGCCGCAAGGCTGGCCGGGTTCCATGATGACCGGTTGTAGCAACCCTGTGCGTCTCACCACCCATGAGATTGCTACCTCCGGTGGTGAGTTAATGAAATTCATCATGGAGGCTGCCATCATGGCTACTATCCCTGCCCTTTCTCACCCTGAAATTACTATCGCCAATGGGCGTGCTGTTACATCCTCTTTAGCTGTTGCCGAGTATTTCCGGAAACCACACAAAGATGTACTGGCAAAAATTTCACGTCTAGACTGTTCAGCAGAATTCACTGAGCGAAATTTTTCGCCCAGTGAATATACCGACTCAACCGGGCGCAAACTCCCTATGTACCAAATCACCAAAAACGGCTTCGTTTTCCTGGTGATGGGCTTCACCGGCAAAAAAGCCGCTGCATTTAAAGAAGCCTACATCGCTGAGTTCGATCGCATGGAGAAAGAACTGCGCCAGAATAACGCCCCGTCTCCCGACAAAATGATTCACGGGGACGGACGTACCCTGGTTATCCGTCTCGACGAACACGGCAATATCAAATTCACTGAAACCGTTCCTGATGGTGCAATGGTCTGCACCCTGGATACCTTCCAGTTTTATCTGGAGAAACAAGGCTGGACTCTTGTAAACCGGAGCGCAATTAAAAATATGACTGTGGAGCAATTACTAAAAATTCATTGTTGAGGACGCGATAATGGAAACGTTATTACCAAACGTTAATACGTCTGAAGGGTGTTTTGATATTGGTATTCTGCTCAGTAACCGGGAGTTTACTGAAGATGCCATTAAGATGAGAAAATATGAGCCTTATCTTCTCAATGATAATTCCATACTCTCCAGAATTGCCCTTCTTGAACTTGGTATTTTCGGAGAATGTCAATGACTTCAGCATTTGCACTGGTGATGACGGTTTTTCTTATAACGGGTGAATCACAGAATGTGATTACCGGAATTTATGCCAGTAAAGAATCATGCCTCCGTGCAAGAGACGAGCAAAAAATTTCTGGCGAATGCCTCCCGTTAAAAAAAGTATCGCTGTACCTGAATAACGAAATACCGGCTGGATAATCCACCAGCCATATTAACGCCATACCCGTTGATTAAGCATGCCAGCAATGGCAGGGGTTCGTACAACCTTAAAATAGTTATGAGGTTTATCCATGAGCACTGATAAAGAAGAATTTTCGCTATATTGCGAAGCAAAAAATGACAAAGTCAGAAAACGCCTTGGGATTAAAGGAGGTTTTTACTGGACTACAGCAAAAAAATTATCTGTTGCCATCTCACGGTGCGTTGTTGCAATGGACGAGGCAGGCTACGACGCTGATGATTTCAAAAAACCTGTCCGCGTCCATTTCCCCGTTGTGAATGACCTTCCACCGGAAGGCGTGTTTGATACCGAATTCTGCAACCGCTATGAAAAAGGCGGGGAAGATGGCATCACAATGATATTTATAGCGCCTTCCCCCTCAGTTCAGGACAAACCAGCCAGCACTGACAATACCAACGTCAATGGCGAAGACATGGCTGAGATTGAGGATAATATGCTCCTGCCGATTTCCGGTCAGGAACTGCCCATTCGCTGGCTTGCGCAACATGGCAGCGAAAAACCGGTAACGCACGTTTCACGGGAAGAACTTCAGGCATTACATATCGCACGAGCTGAAGAACTGCCGGCTGTTACTGCCCTGGCTATTTCCCACAACACAAAGCTGCTCGACCCGCTGGAGATTCGCGACCTTCACAAACTGGTACGCGACACAGACAAAGTTTTCCCTAATCCCGTTAATTCCAGTCTGGGGTTAATGACTGCTTTTTTCGAAGCATACCTGGACGCTGACTATACCGATCGAGGTCTGCTGACAAAAGAGTGGATGAAAGGAAATCGTGTTTCTCGCATCACCCGCACGGCTTCCGGTGCAAATGCCGGTGGCGGAAATAAAACCGATCGTAATCCTGACTTAGTACACACCCTCGATACTCTGGATGTGGAGGCTGCAGCAGCCACACTTCCGATGGATTTTAATATTTATGAAATACCCGTGAGCGTTTATCGTCGCGCAAAAGAAATCGTCCTGAAAAAAGAAAGTCCGTTCAGGGAATGGTCCGCAGCACTTCGCGCAACCCCTGGTATCCTGGACTATTCCCGCGCAGCTATTTTTGCACTTATCCGGAGCGCCCACCCTGAGTTTTATCACTACCCGGGACGCCTTCAGGGGTATATCAATGCCAACCTGACAGAAACTGATCACGAGAATCCCACAGCTGAAACGCTCATGGCTGCCCGGCATACACCGGAAAAAGATATCCTGGAAGAAATTAACGGCGGACTGGCTGCTGAGTGCAAAACAGAAGAAGAAAAAAATGATGAAGAAAACCCGCAACCATCTGGCGCAATGGCAGATGAACAGGCAACGGCTGAAACAATGGCAGCGGATACAGTTGAACATCATCAGGACCCGCAGCCGCTGGATGACAAGTCACAGGTAAAAGTTACTGCTGAAGAAGTAAATAAAATTATGGAGGCAGCAGACATCAGTCGACCAGATGCCGACAAATTGCTTGCCGCTTCTCGTGGTGAGTTTGTTGAAGGGATTAGCGACCCGAATGATTCGAAATGGGTTAAGGGGATTGAAACCTGCGATTCTGTGAACCAGAACCAGCAAGAAACGGAACAGAACGGTCAGAAAGCGGAACAAAACAGCCCAAATGCGTTACAAAACGAGCCAGAAACGAAACAACCTGAACCAGTAGTGCAACAGGAAGAGGAAAAAGTTTGTACCGCATGCAATCAGACTGGTGGTGGTAACTGCCCTGATTGTGGCGCAGTGATGGGGGACGCAACCTACCAGGAGACATTCAACGAAGAAAGCCAGGATGAAGCCCGGGAAAAAGATCCGGAGGAAATGGAAAGTGCCGGACTCCCGAACAAGGAGTGCACCGAAGGCGATCAACATGCCAATGGCAATAATGAAACAGGCGAGACAGCAAATCCCTTAATTAAGGTGAACGGTCATCGTGAAATCACATCCACCAGCAGGTTATGGCACCATCTGATGATTGACCTTGAAACAATGGGCAAAAATCCTGACGCACCAATAGCCTCAATAGGCGCTGTATTTTTCGATCCACAAACCGGAGAGCAGGGGCCTGAATTCAGCAAAATAATTGATATGGGTACATGTGGCGGCACTGTAGACATAAGCACCATCGAATGGTGGCTTCAACGCTCTGGCGAAGCCCGTGCCGCCATTTTAGCTGATCGAATACCGCTTGATGATGCGCTTTTACAATTACGGGAATTTATAGACGAAAACTCCGGTGAGTTTTTTGTTCAGGTCTGGGGAAATGGAGCCAACTTCGACAACGTGATTTTACGCCGTTCATATGAACGGCAGGAGATCCCCTGCCCGTGGCGTTACACCAATGATCGTGATGTAAGAACGATTGTTGCCCTGGGGCTGGTGATGGATTTCGATGCTCGAAGTGTCATCACATTTGAGGGTGAACGCCATAATGCCCTGCACGATGCGCGTTACCAGGCAAAATACGTTTCAGCTATCTGGCAAAAACTGTTCCCGAATCAGGCTGATTTTTAATGTTCAACCCATATCGCCGCCCACAAGCTATAGTGGCGGCGGTCATGCTGTAAGGCACGTGACCACATGTACGAATTAACTCTATCGCCAGCAGAAATTCAAGAGATCACGAGATACGAACGGTATACAAAACAGCAACAACAGTTAAGGTTGCACGGTATCCCATTTGTACCCGGTCCTAAAAACGAACCAATAGTTCTTCGCAGTGATGTCCCGCGCGGACTGACTGCGATACCGAAAGTATCTGAACTGGTTTCTGCTGACCCCGATTTTGAGGCGCTGAACAATGGGAAGACCAAGAAAAAACAAAAAAGATAATGCACTACCGCCACGTGTTAGATCGAATGGTTACAGTTACGTATGGAAACCCGAAGGAAGCACAAAAACTATAGGGCTAGGAAGAGTGCGGGAAACCAGCATAGCTAAAGTCTGGCAGAATTATGAACTGGAAAAAGCAAAACGCCACAACATAATGACCGTCGCTAAATTATGGCACATGTTTATGGATTCCCCCGCATTTACAGAACTGGCCCCCAGAACCCAAAAAGATTATCGGCAACATCAGAGGGCGTTACTGGCAGTCTTCGGAAAAGTACTGGCTGATAATGTAAAAATTGAGCAGGTAAGAATTTTCATGGATAAACGGGGGATTGAGAGCAAGACCCAGGCAAACCATGAACTGGCAAGTCTCAGTCGTGTATACGGGTGGGGATATGAGCGTGGATATGTGAAGAATAACCCATGCAAAGGAGTCAGGAAATTTACGCTTAAAGCCCGCACTGTTTACATCACAGATGAACAGTATGCGGCGATATATGCGGAAGCAATACCACAGTTACGCATTGCAATGGAGATATCCTATCTTTGTGCGGCAAGACTCGGTGATGTGCTCGAGCTGAAATGGCAGGATATTATGGATAAAGGAATCTACATTGAGCAAAACAAGACCGGCACCAAACAAATCAAGGAATGGTCTCCACGATTACGAACCGCGATCCAGTTAGCCAGAAATGTATCTTCAGGCACATGTGAATATGTGATCAACACAACCAAGGGCGGGAAGGTCATAGCTAAAACGCTAAACAACTGGTGGAACCAGGCTAAACACGCAGCCGAGAAAAAATCCGGCGTCCCGTTTGGGTGCAATTTCCATGACATAAAAGCCAAAGGAATATCAGATTACGAAGGAAGCAGTCGCGACAAACAGATTTTCAGTGGACATAAAACAGAAAATCAGGTGTTGATTTATGATCGTAAAACAAAAATCACGCCGACACTGGATTTGCCACTTGTGGTCAGCAAGTAGGCAACTCAGGAAATTTTCTGGCAAAAAAGACTTGGTATACTAACTCTGAAAGCTCCCTAACAGCCTGATTTTTCTAGGTGTTAAGTTTGGTTAATTTTTCAGCTATTTTTCGTATTGCATTGATTTTTATTTATTTTTCATCGGTCTTGAAAACCGGCGACCCGAAAGGGTTCCAGAGTTCGAATCTCTGCGCTTCCGCCAAATAAGATAAGGGGTTAGCTAAATGCTAACCCCTTTTTCTTTTGCCTGTCGAAATTCTCAGGGCGTTATATTTGCTTAATGACCTGATAATCCGCTGTTAAACCTGTTCCAGATCAAATGCGTAAAGATGGGTAAAACTTCTGGGTGCCCTTACGCATTATCATTATGCTGCTTAATTAATTACATCTGTCATAGAGAGTGACTCAATGGATCGTATTGTTAGTTCTTCACATGACCGTACATCACTGCTTAGCACCCATAAGGTGCTGCGTAATACCTATTTTCTGCTGAGCCTGACGCTGGCCTTTTCGGCGATTACCGCAACTGCCAGTACGGTGCTGATGCTGCCATCTCCGGGTCTGATTCTGACGCTGGTGGGTATGTATGGTTTGATGTTCCTGACCTATAAAACGGCGAATAAGCCGACCGGGATTATCTCCGCATTCGCCTTTACCGGTTTTCTGGGTTATATCCTCGGACCTATTCTGAACACCTATCTGTCTGCCGGAATGGGTGACGTAATCGCTATGGCACTGGGCGGAACGGCGTTAGTGTTCTTCTGCTGCTCTGCATATGTGCTGACCACCCGCAAAGATATGTCGTTCCTCGGCGGTATGCTGATGGCGGGTATTGTGGTGGTGCTGATTGGTATGGTTGCGAATATCTTCCTGCAGCTGCCTGCTCTGCATCTGGCGATCAGCGCGGTCTTCATTCTGATCTCCTCTGGCGCTATCTTGTTTGAAACCAGCAACATCATTCATGGCGGTGAGACGAACTATATTCGTGCCACGGTTAGCCTGTATGTTTCGCTGTACAACATCTTCGTCAGCCTGCTGAGCATTCTGGGCTTCGCTAGCCGCGATTAATCTCACCCGCTAACACTTTCATAGCCTCGCTTTATGCGGGGCTTTGTTTTTTGTTACACTGCCGCCAGTCTGATTAAGGTAGTAATAATTATGCTGATCTTCGAAGGTAAAGAGATAGAAACGGATACCGAAGGCTATCTCAAAGAAAGCAGCCAGTGGAGTGAGCCGCTGGCTGTGGTGATTGCAGAGAACGAAGGGATTTCGCTGTCACCGGAACACTGGGAAGTGGTGCGTTTTGTGCGTGATTTCTATCTGGAATTCAATACTTCTCCGGCGATTCGTATGCTGGTAAAAGCGATGGCGAATAAATTTGGCGAAGAAAAAGGTAACAGCCGCTATTTATACCGACTGTTTCCGAAAGGTCCGGCTAAGCAAGCCACCAAAATTGCTGGCCTGCCAAAACCGGTAAAATGTATTTAACGGATACGAAAATCGGTTAATTCCCCCGAGGGATGATGCGGCTCGCTGAGCACCCGTTCTACACGCGCAGAACGCGGGCCGCCACTCTTTAACCACTGCATTAATTTTTCCACCTGCCCTTCTTCACCGCAAGCAACCACTTCCACGCTGCCATCGTCAAGATTTTTGGCGTACCCGGTTAAACCCAGTCTTTTCGCTTCGTACTGTGTGGTGTAGCGAAATCCTACGCCCTGAACTCGCCCGTAAACCCAGGCAATTATGCAGACTTTCGACATTGCTGCTCTCCTTATCCTTAATGGACGCGTTGCAAATCCATGGAAAACTCCGGACAATGACGCCCATTTCTTTGCATCGACAGAAAAGTAAATTATGAGTGTACGTTTAGTGTTAGCCAAAGGGCGCGAAAAATCATTACTTCGTCGCCATCCGTGGGTCTTTTCCGGGGCCGTTGCCCGCATGGAAGGTAAAGCCAGCCTCGGTGAAACCATCGATATTGTTGATCATCAGGGAAAATGGTTAGCACGCGGCGCTTATTCGCCAGCTTCGCAAATCCGGGCGCGCGTCTGGACGTTTGACCCGTCTGAGTCTATCGACATTGCTTTTTTTTCCCGCCGTTTGCAACAAGCACAAAAATGGCGTGACTGGCTGGCGCAAAAAGATGGCCTCGACAGCTATCGTTTAATCGCCGGAGAATCTGATGGCCTGCCGGGTATTACTATCGATCGTTTCGGTAATTTTCTGGTGCTGCAACTGCTGAGTGCTGGGGCAGAATATCAGCGCGCGGCATTAATTAGTGCCCTGCAAACGCTGTACCCGGAATGTTCGATTTACGATCGCAGCGACGTCGCGGTACGTAAAAAAGAAGGAATGGAGCTGACCCAGGGCCCCGTCACCGGCGAGTTGCCACCTGCCCTGCTGCCGATTGAAGAACACGGAATGAAACTGCTGGTGGATATTCAGCACGGACACAAAACGGGCTACTACCTGGACCAGCGTGATAGCCGCCTGGCTACCCGCCGCTACGTTGAAAATAAACGTGTGCTGAACTGTTTCTCCTATACCGGTGGTTTCGCCGTATCGGCACTGATGGGCGGTTGCAGCCAGGTTGTCAGCGTTGATACCTCCCAGGAAGCGCTGGATATTGCACGGCAGAACGTTGAGCTGAACAAACTGGATCTGAGCAAGGCTGAGTTTGTCCGTGATGATGTCTTTAAATTGCTGCGTACTTATCGCGATCGCGGTGAAAAATTTGACGTTATCGTGATGGACCCGCCGAAGTTTGTTGAGAATAAAAGCCAGTTGATGGGCGCGTGTCGTGGTTATAAAGACATCAACATGCTGGCGATTCAGCTGCTGAATGAAGGCGGTATTCTCCTGACTTTCTCCTGTTCCGGTCTGATGACCAGCGATTTATTTCAGAAAATCATCGCGGATGCCGCAATTGATGCCGGTCGTGATGTACAATTTATAGAGCAGTTCCGTCAGGCAGCCGATCATCCGGTGATCGCTACCTATCCGGAAGGGCTATATCTGAAAGGGTTTGCCTGTCGCGTCATGTAACTTGAAATGTGGAATTTTACCCTTATATCAAAGGTAAAGATTTCCCGGGAGGTGACTATGATTGCCAGCAAATTCGGTATCGGCCAGCAGGTCCGCCATTCCCTGTTAGGTTATCTCGGAGTGGTCGTGGATATCGACCCGGTTTATTCGCTCTCTGAACCGTCGCCTGATGAGCTGGCGGTGAATGACGAGCTTCGCGCCGCTCCGTGGTATCACGTAGTGATGGAGGACGATAACGGCCTACCGGTTCATACCTACCTGGCTGAAGCCCAGCTAAGTAGCGAATTGCAGGATGAACATCCTGAACAGCCATCCATGGATGAGCTGGCGCAGACCATCCGCAAACAACTCCAGGCCCCGCGTCTGCGTAACTAATCCCTGAACAAATCCCCGGAAGGTTTTTGCCTTCCGGGGATTTTTTATTTGGCCAGGCCCAGGCGAGGGATCTCAATAGCCGGGCAGCGATCCATCACCACATTTAACCCGGCATCCCGTGCCAGTACTGCCGCTTGCTCATTAATCACCCCCAGTTGCATCCAGAGGGTTTTCGCGCCAATGGCAATAGCTTCCTGTGCCACGCCCCACGCCGCTTCTGAATTACGGAAAACATCGACCATATCGACTTTTTCCGGAACGTCTGCCAGCGTGCCATACCCCTTCTGGCCCAGCAGCGTTTTGCCGGCAACTTTTGGCGAAACCGGAATGACGTGATACCCCTGGTCGAGTAGATATTTCATCACGCGATAGCTGGGACGATCGGGTTTGTCGCTTGCCCCCACCAGCGCAATGGTGTGAGTGGACGTTAAAATGCCTGCAATATCGGTTTCTTTCATTATTTCCTCCAGACTGTTTAACAAAGTGTACGACAAAGCCGACATGCCAACCATGCAGCTAATACGAATGAATGAGAGCAAAAGCGGGAAATATGTCTATATGTTAGTAAGTATGATTAAAGAAAAATTTTGACACATTATTATTCGGGCGGTCTTTTGACAGGAGCTACCTATGAAAACCGGCATCGTGACCACCTTGATTGCATTATGTTTGCCGGTATCCGTTTTTGCCACCACGCTGCGGCTTTCAACCGATGTCGATCTTCTGGTACTCGACGGCAAGAAGGTTTCCAGCTCTCTGCTGCGCGGTGCGGACAGCATTGAACTGGATAATGGACCGCATCAGTTAGTGTTTCGCGTTGAGAAGACGATTCATCTTTCCAATAGTGAAGAACGGCTGTATATCTCCCCACCGCTGGTGGTCAGTTTTAATACCCAGCTCATCAACCAGGTCAATTTTCGCCTGCCTCGCCTGGAGAATGAGCGGGAAGCTAACCATTTTGATGCCGCGCCGCGCCTTGAATTGTTGGATGGCGATGCGACGCCGATTCCGGTAAAGCTGGATATTCTCGCCATTACCTCAACGGCAAAAACGATTGATTATGAGGTCGAGGTTGAACGCTATAACAAATCCGCGAAACGCGCTTCACTACCGCAATTTGCCACGATGATGGCAGATGACAGTACGCTGCTTTCGGGTGTTTCCGAGCTGGATGCTATTCCACCGCAGTCTCAGGTGCTCACAGAACAACGGCTGAAGTATTGGTTTAAACTGGCTGACCCACAAACGCGAAATACTTTCCTGCAGTGGGCGGAAAAACAACCATCTTCCTGAGATTTTTGTGCCTGTGCGCAGGCTTTTTCGGTCTTTATCTTGCAGCGATAAGTGCTTACAGTAATCTGTAGGAAAGTTAACTACGGATGTACATTATGGAACTGACGACTCGCACTTTACCTGCGCGGAAACATATTGCGCTGGTGGCACACGATCACTGCAAACAAATGCTGATGAGCTGGGTGGAACGGCATCAACCGTTACTGGAACAACACGTACTGTATGCAACAGGCACTACCGGTAACTTAATTTCCCGCGCGACCGGCATGAACGTCAACGCGATGTTGAGTGGCCCAATGGGGGGTGACCAGCAGGTTGGCGCATTGATCTCAGAAGGGAAAATTGATGTATTGATTTTCTTCTGGGATCCACTAAATGCCGTGCCGCACGATCCTGACGTGAAAGCCTTGCTGCGTCTGGCGACGGTATGGAACATTCCGGTCGCCACCAACGTGGCAACGGCAGACTTCATAATCCAGTCGCCGCATTTCAACGACGCGGTCGATATTCTGATCCCCGATTATCAGCGTTATCTCGCGGACCGTCTGAAGTAATATTGCACAGGTGGCAAACGCCACCTGTTTCTTACGGTTTTCTCGCCACCGGCACATCCAGATTTTTCAGTATTTCCACAAAGGGAGAGGGATTCTCTTTGTTAAACAGTGCCCATACCCGATGGCGTGCCCGGGTCAGCGCCACGTACATTAACCGCCGTTCTTCAGCGTCCGGGAAATCCTCAACCGGTGGCAGTAGCGCCTCTTCCATAATCGACTCCCGCGCCGCAGCCGGAAAACCATCACTTCCCTCCTGCAAGCCAACGATGATGACGTAATCCGCCTGTTGCCCTTTGCTGGCATGAATGGTCATAAAGTCGATTTGCAACTTCGGCCAGCGTGTTGCCGCTTTTTCCAGGCTGGCAGGCCTCATGTGATGGTAACGCGCCAGGATCAGAATGCGCTCTTCCGGTTTGGCATAACCAGAGAGCTTATCCAGCAAAGCGTCAAGTTGACTCTCATCCAATAACGTGACGGCTTTTTTGTCTCCATTGGTTAAGCTGTTTAGCGGCTTTTTCAGCTGGCCTGGGTTCTGCTGAATAAACCGGTTTGCCACCTCACCGATACGACTGTTAAAACGGTAAGTCGTGTCTAAATCACAGCGTTCGCCTTCACCAAAGTTTTCATGGAAAGCGGTGGTGAGCGACATTTGCGCACCGCTGAATCGGTAAATCGCCTGCCAGTCATCACCAACAGCGAACAACGTCGTCTGACTGTTTTGCTTGCGTAATGCCGCTAACAACGCTGCCCGCTGCGGCGAGATATCCTGAAATTCATCAACCAGAATATGCTTCCACGGGCTGATAAAGCGACCTTTCTCCAGAATCACAATCGCCTGATGAATAAGGCCCGAAAAATCGACAGCGTTTTCTGCCTTCAGCGCACCTTTCCAGGCTTTTAATAACGGGGCCATCAACTTGATACGTTTACTGAACAGATCGCGAATCTCTTCGGGTGCACTGGCAATCATTTCTGCCTGTGCACCACCGTGCATCCGCATCAGACTTACCCAGCGATCGAGGCGAGAGGCAAGGCGACGCTGTAATTTTTCATCATCCCAGAAGTTACCTTCTGGCACTGACCACTGCATTTCTTCCGTCAGCCATTGCCGCCAGCCCTTCGCCTGCGCTTTCTTTTCGCTGCATTGCTTGCGCCACTCAGCAATAAAGAGTTCATGACGGGCAGCGGTATCATTTTCCAGTTTGCTGACTATCGGAACTTTTTTGCTGCCCTGCTGAATAATATGCAGCGCCAGCGCATGAAACGTGCGTGCGGTAATGTCTTCGGTATGTAGCCGTTCGCGAATCCGCTCGTCCATCTCTTCAGCGGCTTTGCGACCAAACGCCAGCAATAAAATTTGCTCAGGGGACGCTTCACCACGCGCCAGCAACCAGCCTGCACGGGCCACCAGCACCGACGTTTTTCCGCTTCCTGCACCTGCCAGCACTAACAGAGAATGCTCGCCATTAACGACTGCCCGGGCCTGCGCCGGATTCAGCGGTGAAGACTCGACCTGGCGGAAAAAATCCGCATACTCGGTAAGCATGGCTTCGGTATACGCCTGGTTATGCTGCAACCGAGCGCTTTCAATATCTTTCAACCAGGCCTGACATTTACGCCACGCCTCACGGCAGTTATCGAATTCTTCCAGTCGGTTAACCGGCAACGGCAACGCCGACAAAGCCTGGCGGATTTGTTGCTGCACGCCAGAGGTTTGCTCACGCGTCAGCCATTTATTTTCCCCAGTGCGCGTGGCAATCAAATCCAGTTGCTGGCGTAAAACACCAGACGCAATTTCGCTCATCTCGCCACTCCACCGCCGCCAGTGAGCATCAAGATGATGGTAAAAACGCTGCGTCTCGCCCCATTCGGTGCCGTGCAGACGCACCACTTTTTCGTCCGGCAGTACAAATTCCAGCTCGCCCCATACCAGACCGCGCTTACAGTGAATCGCCAGTAATTGATTGAAAGGAATAAGGTATTCGTGGCGATCGCCGGAGACTTTAATCCCGGCATTGAGGATCACCGCCCGATCGTAAGGGTGCTGTGCCAGACGTTTTCCAAGCGTTGTCGCTTTCAGTTCCATGACTCTGTAGATCCACACGAAATTATTTCTTATCAGTGTAACCGTCAGAGAAAACGTGCTCCAGCCCAAAAAAACGTTACAATTGCCGCCCATTACTGAAAACCACAGTAAAGCGAGGTTTTATGCGTACCGTTTTGAACATTCTGAACTTTGTGCTTGGCGGATTTGCCACCACTCTGGGCTGGCTGTTGGCGACTCTGGTCAGTATTGTGCTGATTTTTACCTTACCGCTGACACGATCCTGCTGGGAGATCACTAAACTGTCTCTGGTGCCTTATGGCAATGAAGCTATTCATGTCGATGAACTGAACCCGGCTGGCAAAAATGTGCTGCTGAATACTGGCGGTACGGTATTGAATATTTTCTGGCTGATTTTCTTTGGCTGGTGGTTATGCCTGATGCACATTGCAACGGGCATCGCACAATGTATTTCAATCATTGGCATTCCTGTCGGCATTGCGAACTTTAAAATTGCCGCTATTGCACTATGGCCGGTTGGTCGTCGCGTGGTATCGGTAGAAACAGCGCAAGCTGCGCGTGAAGCCAATGCACGTCGTCGTTTTGAATAATCCACTAATATGGCCTTTATGCTAAGTCCTTTGCTCAAACGCTATACCTGGAACAGCGCCTGGCTGTATTACGCGCGTATTTTTATTGCGCTTTGTGGAACCACAGCGTTTCCGTGGTGGCTGGGTGATGTAAAACTGACGATTCCGCTAACGCTGGGGATGGTGGCAGCGGCGCTGACCGATCTCGATGACCGACTGGCGGGACGTTTGCGTAACCTCATCATTACGCTGTTCTGCTTTTTTATCGCCTCGGCCTCAGTAGAATTGCTGTTTCCCTGGCCCTGGCTATTTGCGATTGGCTTAACGCTCTCTACCAGCGGCTTCATTTTGCTCGGCGGTCTGGGTCAACGCTATGCAACAATTGCCTTCGGTGCATTGCTGATCGCCATTTACACTATGTTGGGAACATCACTGTATGAGCACTGGTATCAGCAGCCGATGTATCTGCTGGCCGGTGCCGTCTGGTACAACGTCCTGACACTTATTGGTCATCTGCTGTTCCCGGTCCGCCCGCTGCAGGACAACCTGGCGCGTTGCTATGAACAACTGGCGCGTTATCTTGAGCTCAAGTCGCGCATGTTTGATCCTGATATTGAAGATCAAAGCCAGGCACCGCTGTACGATTTGGCTCTCGCCAACGGTCTGCTGATGGCGACATTGAATCAGACGAAACTCTCGCTGCTGACCCGCTTACGTGGCGATCGTGGTCAACGGGGAACGCGTCGCACGCTGCATTATTACTTTGTCGCACAGGATATTCACGAGCGTGCCAGCTCTTCTCATATTCAGTATCAAACATTGCGTGAACATTTTCGCCACAGCGACGTGCTGTTCCGTTTTCAGCGGCTGATGTCGATGCAGGGCCAGGCGTGCCAGCAACTGTCACGCTGTATTTTGTTGCGTCAGCCTTATCAACATGATCCGCATTTTGAGCGCGCTTTTACGCATATTGATGCTGCGCTGGAGCGGATGCGCGATAACGGCGCACCCGCCGATTTACTCAAAACACTGGGATTTTTGCTGAACAATTTACGCGCCATTGATGCCCAACTGGCAACAATTGAATCAGAACAGGCCCAGGCACTACCCCATAATAATGACGAAAATGAGCTCGCTGATGACAGCCCGCACGGGTTGAGTGATATCTGGCTGCGTCTTAGCCGTCACTTCACGCCGGAATCCGCCCTCTTCCGTCATGCGGTAAGAATGTCGCTGGTGTTGTGCTTCGGCTACGCCATCATTCAGATAACCGGAATGCATCACGGGTATTGGATCTTGCTGACAAGTTTGTTTGTCTGCCAGCCAAACTATAACGCCACGCGCCACCGCCTGAAGTTAAGGATTATTGGTACGCTGGTAGGTATCGCCATTGGCATTCCTGTGCTGTGGTTTGTGCCATCACTGGAAGGGCAGCTGGTGCTGCTGGTTATTACCGGCGTGCTCTTTTTTGCCTTCCGTAACGTGCAATACGCTCATGCAACGATGTTCATCACACTTTTGGTGCTACTGTGTTTTAACTTACTGGGTGAAGGTTTTGAAGTAGCGTTACCTCGCGTAATCGATACGCTGATTGGTTGTGCCATTGCGTGGGCGGCAGTGAGCTACATCTGGCCTGACTGGCAGTTTCGCAATCTGCCGCGCATGCTCGAACGCGCCACAGAGGCCAACTGTCGGTATCTCGATGCCATACTGGAGCAATACCATCAGGGGCGTGATAACCGTCTGGCGTATCGTATTGCCCGCCGCGATGCACACAACCGTGATGCTGAGCTGGCGTCGGTGGTATCAAATATGTCCAGCGAGCCGAACGTTACCCCGCAAATTCGCGAAGCCGCGTTTCGGTTGCTGTGCCTTAACCATACGTTTACCAGCTATATCTCAGCCCTCGGTGCTCACCGGGAGCAGTTAACTAATCCTGAAATTCTGGCGTTTCTTGATGACGCAGTTTGCTATGTTGATGACGCGTTACATCATCAACCTGCTGATGAAGAACGCGTCAATGAGGCATTAGCTAGCCTGAAACAGCGGATGCAGCAACTTGAACCACGGGCAGACAGCAAAGAACCTCTGGTCGTACAACAAGTTGGATTATTGATTGCATTACTGCCTGAGATTGGTCGTCTGCAAGGCCAGATTACTCAAGTTCCGCAGGAAACTCCTGTTTCGGCGTAAGAGAGTCAGCCCATTCTGCAAGCTCCTGGCGGCGTGCCACCGGGAGCGCAGCTTCATGAATGCCGATAATGGCACCTTCAAGCATAAACAGAATCTTTTCTGTCACCAGACTGTTTTGCTGCCGCAGTCGCAACCAACACATTTTTGCCCCAAGTATACGTAACGCCCGTACATCCTTAATCCCCACCTCCCCGAGAATCGCTTCCAGATGAAAAGACATATTGGGCAAATCTTTCAGTCTTTCCCGGGTATTGCGCGTGCTTTTCTCTTTCAGCGCTGCATCGAGAGAATATTTCGACAGACGCACCAGCTTCAGTTGATTTCGCCATAGACTTTCATCAACCCGATAGTAATTGAGGGTAACGGATCGGCCACACTTTTTATATGTCAGCCAGACAGGCGGATGTTTTACACAGTACTGTGCACTTTGCTCACAAGCCCGAAGATACAACTCACCATCAGAAACCATCGCAAACACCGTGTCGTCAACGGTCAGGCTGTAACTGCCAAACAATGATCGGTATTCAATTGTGCCCAACGTTGCCAGGTATTCTTGTGATTTATAGATCCGCTTATAGGAGAGGCTTTTCATAAAATTCCTTTTAAAATCATAACATAAAAGAATGATTCACATTAACGGATCCGTTAACTACGAAAATAGGCAACTTATTCTTAAGGGGCAAGATTAATTTATGTTTTCCCGTCACCAACGACAAAATTTGCGAGGCTCTTTCCGAAAATAGGGTTGATCTTTGTTGTCACTGGATGTACTGTACATCCATACAGTAACTCACAGGGGCTGGATTGATTATGTACACTTCAGGCTATGCACATCGTTCTTCGTCGTTCTCATCCGCAGCAAGTAAAATTGCGCGTGTCTCTACGGAAAACACTACAGCCGGGCTTATCAGTGAAGTTGTCTATCGCGAAGATCAGCCCATGATGACGCAACTTCTACTGTTGCCATTGTTACAGCAACTCGGTCAGCAATCGCGCTGGCAACTCTGGTTAACACCGCAACAAAAACTGAGTCGGGAATGGGTTCAGGCATCTGGGCTACCCTTAACGAAAGTAATGCAGATTAGCCAGCTCTCCCCTTGCCACACTGTGGAGTCAATGGTTCGCGCTTTACGCACGGGCAATTACAGTGTGGTGATCGGTTGGTTGGCAGATGATTTGACTGAAGAAGAGCATGCTGAACTTGTTGATGCGGCAAATGAAGGTAACGCTATGGGGTTTATTATGCGTCCGGTAAGCGCATCCTCTCACGCCACGAGACAACTTTCCGGGCTAAAAATTCACTCTAATTTGTATCATTAAGTAAATTTAGGATTAATCCTGGAACTTTTTTTGTCGCCCAGCCAATGCTTTCAGTCGTGACTAATTTTCCTTGCGGAGGCTTGTCTGAAGCGGTTTCCGCGATTCTCTTCTGTAAATTGTCGCTGACAAAAAAGATTAAACATACCTTATACAAGACTTTTTTTTCATATGCCTGACGGAGTTCACACTTGTAAGTTTTCAACTACGTTGTAGACTTTACATCGCCAGGGGTGCTCGGCATAAGCCGAAGATATCGGTAGAGTTAATATTGAGCAGATCCCCCGGTGAAGGATTTAACCGTGTTATCTCGTTGGAGATATTCATGGCGTATTTTGGATGATAACGAGGCGCAAAAAATGAAAAAGACAGCTATCGCGATTGCAGTGGCACTGGCTGGTTTCGCTACCGTAGCGCAGGCCGCTCCGAAAGATAACACCTGGTACACTGGTGCTAAACTGGGCTGGTCCCAGTACCATGACACTGGTTTCATCAACAACAATGGCCCGACCCATGAAAACCAACTGGGCGCTGGTGCTTTTGGTGGTTACCAGGTTAACCCGTATGTTGGCTTTGAAATGGGTTACGACTGGTTAGGTCGTATGCCGTACAAAGGCAGCGTTGAAAACGGTGCATACAAAGCTCAGGGCGTTCAACTGACCGCTAAACTGGGTTACCCAATCACTGACGACCTGGACATCTACACTCGTCTGGGTGGCATGGTATGGCGTGCAGACACTAAATCCAACGTTTATGGTAAAAACCACGACACCGGCGTTTCTCCGGTCTTCGCTGGCGGTGTTGAGTACGCGATCACTCCTGAAATCGCTACCCGTCTGGAATACCAGTGGACCAACAACATCGGTGACGCACACACCATCGGCACTCGTCCGGACAACGGCATGCTGAGCCTGGGTGTTTCCTACCGTTTCGGTCAGGGCGAAGCAGCTCCAGTAGTTGCTCCGGCTCCAGCTCCGGCACCGGAAGTACAGACCAAGCACTTCACTCTGAAGTCTGACGTTCTGTTCAACTTCAACAAAGCAACCCTGAAACCGGAAGGTCAGGCTGCTCTGGATCAGCTGTACAGCCAGCTGAGCAACCTGGATCCGAAAGACGGTTCCGTAGTTGTTCTGGGTTACACCGACCGCATCGGTTCTGACGCTTACAACCAGGGTCTGTCCGAGCGCCGTGCTCAGTCTGTTGTTGATTACCTGATCTCCAAAGGTATCCCGGCAGACAAGATCTCCGCACGTGGTATGGGCGAATCCAACCCGGTTACTGGCAACACCTGTGACAACGTGAAACAGCGTGCTGCACTGATCGACTGCCTGGCTCCGGATCGTCGCGTAGAGATCGAAGTTAAAGGTATCAAAGACGTTGTAACTCAGCCGCAGGCTTAAGTTCTCGTCTGGTAGAAAAACCCCGCTGCTGCGGGGTTTTTTTTGCCTTTAGTAAATTGAACTGACTTTCGTCAGTTATTCCTTACCCAGCAATGCCTGCAGATCCTGCTTCAGAGAAGACATTTTATTCGCGTATTTCTCTTTGTTTTCCGCATCTTCAATCAGCTGAACAATCGTTTCAGAAAGCGTTTTACCGCGACGCTGCGCAAGACCAGCCAGACGTTGCCAGACAATAAATTCCAGATCGATCGATTTTTTGCGCGTATGCTGGTGTTCCGCATTAAAATGGCGCTTTCGTCTTGCCCGAATGGTTTGCTTCATGCGATTGACCAGTTCCGGATTCATATGCTTGTCAATCCAGCCATTTACCAGCACGGGTTCATTTTCCAGCGAGAGCAACACATCGACGGCTTCCTGGGCGGCACTGGCTTCTATGTAACGGGTGATTAACTCCCCTTCGCGATGCTTCTTAACCAAATACTTCCATTTCCAACCGCTTTCAAGATTTTCAAGTTGTTGATATTTCATAGCGATCTCAATGTTACCGTGTAACTCTTTACAGAATATCAGCTTTTTAGGCCAGTGAAGAAAAGAATCTCCATCCTGTGAGCTTTAACGCCCATGCCAGGAGTATTGTCGGTGCTTTCTACGTGTGCTGTAGTGCCGGTTACGGTATAATCGCGGCTTTGACAACAGACTAAAAAACATCAACTTTGACCATTACGAAACTTGCATGGCGTGACCTGGTTCCTGATACCGATAGCTATCAGGAAATATTTGCTCAGCCACATTTGATTGACGAAAACGATCCTTTATTCAGTGATACTCAACCGCGGCTGCAATTTGCGCTGGAGCAGTTGCTGCATACGCGAGCATCCTCCTCTTTTATGCTGGCGAAGGCCCCGGAAGAGTCTGAGTATCTGAATCTTATTGCCAATGCCGCGCGTACGCTACAAAGCGATGCAGGCCAACTGGTGGGCGGTCACTATGAGGTTTCCGGCCACTCCATCCGCTTACGTCACGCAGTGAGTGCAGATGATAATTTTGCGACTTTAACGCAAGTTGTCGCTGCCGACTGGGTAGAAGCGGAGCAACTCTTTGGCTGCCTGCGCCAGTTTAATGGCGACATTACCCTGCAGCCTGGTCTGGTGCATCAGGCAAATGGCGGTATTCTCATTATCTCTTTGCGTACACTGCTGGCGCAACCTCTGCTGTGGATGCGGCTGAAAAATATCGTTAACCGCGAGCGTTTTGACTGGGTTGCGTTTGATGAGTCGCGCCCTCTCCCCGTCTCTGTGCCTTCGATGCCATTGAAGCTGAAAGTCATTCTGGTAGGCGAACGCGAATCATTGGCTGATTTCCAGGAGATGGAGCCAGAGCTTTCAGAGCAGGCTATTTATAGCGAATTTGAAGATACTCTGCAGATTGTCGATGCGGAGTCAGTAACCCAGTGGTGTCGCTGGGTGACATTTACCGCCAGACATAATCACTTACCTGCACCGGGAGCGGATGCCTGGCCGATACTTATCCGCGAAGCAGCACGCTACACCGGTGAACAAGAAACACTTCCGCTTAGCCCGCAGTGGATCCTCCGCCAGTGTAAAGAGGTCGCCTCCCTGTGTGATGGCGACACCTTCTCCGGCGAGCAGCTAAACTTAATGCTGCAGCAGCGTGAATGGCGCGAAGGTTTCCTCGCTGAACGTATGCAGGATGAGATCCTTCAGGAGCAAATCCTGATTGAAACCGAAGGCGAACGCATCGGGCAAATTAACGCCCTTTCGGTCATTGAATTTCCGGGTCATCCACGCGCTTTTGGCGAACCTTCTCGCATTAGCTGCGTTGTGCATATTGGCGATGGTGAATTCACCGACATCGAACGCAAAGCGGAGCTTGGCGGCAATATCCATGCGAAAGGGATGATGATCATGCAAGCGTTCCTGATGTCGGAACTACAGCTTGAGCAACAGATCCCCTTCTCAGCATCGCTGACATTTGAGCAGTCATACAGTGAAGTTGATGGAGATAGTGCCTCGATGGCTGAACTCTGCTCCCTGATAAGCGCCCTCGCCGATGTGCCGGTGAATCAGAGTATCGCTATCACAGGTTCAGTCGATCAGTTCGGTCGCGCCCAGCCGGTCGGTGGTTTAAATGAGAAAATCGAAGGCTTCTTTGCTATTTGCCAGCAACGTGAGTTAACCGGGAAACAAGGTGTCATTATCCCCACAGCTAACGTTCGCCATTTAAGTCTTCACAGTGAACTGGTGAAAGCGGTAGAAGAAGGCAAATTCACCATCTGGGCAGTAGACGATGTGACTGACGCACTGCCGTTATTATTAAATCTGGTGTGGGATGGCGAAGGCCAAACGACGCTGATGCAAACCATCCAGGAACGTATCGCGCAAGCATCGCAACAGGAAGGACGTCACCGTTTTCCATGGCCATTACGTTGGCTGAACTGGTTTATTCCGAACTGATCGGACTTGTTCAGCGTACACGTGTTAGCTATCCTGCGTGCTTCAATAAAATAAGGCTTACAGAGAACATGGTAGATAAACGCGAATCCTATACAAAAGAAGACCTTCTTGCCTCTGGTCGCGGTGAACTGTTTGGCGCTAAAGGCCCGCAATTGCCAGCACCGAACATGCTGATGATGGACCGTGTGGTCAAAATGACCGAAACGGGTGGTAACTTCGACAAAGGGTATGTTGAAGCAGAACTGGATATCAATCCGGATCTGTGGTTCTTCGGATGCCACTTTATTGGCGATCCGGTTATGCCGGGATGCCTGGGCCTGGACGCAATGTGGCAGCTGGTAGGGTTCTACCTCGGCTGGCTGGGCGGCGAAGGTAAAGGCCGCGCGCTGGGCGTTGGTGAAGTGAAATTCACTGGTCAGGTACTGCCGACAGCGAAAAAAGTGACCTACCGTATTCACTTTAAACGCATTGTTAACCGTCGTCTGATTATGGGCCTGGCGGATGGCGAAGTGCTGGTTGATGGTCGTCTGATCTATACCGCCAGCGACCTGAAAGTCGGTCTGTTCCAGGATACGTCTGCCTTCTGATTATAATCAGACAGAGTATCAAAAGGCGAAACCTCCGCAATGCGGAGGTTTCTTTTTAAAGAGACAGAATCAGGCCATTACTACCCTGTCCGCCATGGCTTCTCGCCAGCCTCCCAGCCATTGTGACCTTTGATTCAGCGTCTGATAGGGACACATTTCTTTTGAGCGTCCGGCGATGCCGGCCTGATAACCACGTTGATGTGCCCGTTCCAGGCGATCTCGTTTTTGTCTCTTCATGCCTCGTTTCCCTCATACTGGTTTCTGGTGGAAAAGAAAACAGTGATTACTAAATGTGCAATCACAGTTAAGCAATACCGCGAATCATAACTGCCGTCAATGCGCAAAATTCACGCCACTGTCATATTTGTGAGCTACACGGGCATGTCGGTTGTACAAAAAATGTGAAGAGGAACAAATTTTTCCGCACGTTAGAGACAAAAAAACCGCCTCAGGCAACATACCGGAGACGGTTATATTTACAAATCTTTATAATTAAGGTAGACGCTTTATCTCTTGTGCAATAGAAGCGGCTTCCTGACTCCAGACACCGGCCAGCACTTTAACCATCTCATCGTAACCATCCTGAGTTTGCACTCCTTCCAGACGGAACGGACGTTTGATCAGTTGTCCCTGGTGGTTCAACAGCCACTCACCACTGACAATGACCTTGCCATCATAGCGACCGTTAAACTCCGTTACGGTAACATTGAGCGTGTCCTGGGCGCTTCCCAGAGGCTGGGAGGCAACCACCCAGCCGGGCAGTTGCGTACTCAGGTTGGCAACCAGGGTGTTGCGCAACTGTTGATCCAACGGGCTGGCCCACAAGTTGTTGTTGGCAATCACATACTTCACATCACTGGTTTGATAAACCACACCATTCCCCGCCAGATAGTCAGGAACAGTGACCTGCTCTACCCATAACAGACGATTGCCCTGGCTGGCGGTACTTTGTGTACCGCTCTGCACCACAGGTAACTGGTAATAGTTTTTATTAATTTCGCCGGAGCTGCATCCGGCCAGCCACAGTGCTGCAATCGTCACTAGCCACTTTTTCATTGTTTCGCCCTCTTCGGCTCTGGATCTTTTTTGTCCTTCGCTTCAAATACCAGCGCGTTACTCTTCTCATTGAGCGTTTTCAGCACCGGTTGCAGTTCTCGCAACACCTGATCAAGGCGCTGCATATCCGCCACCATCTTGTTGTAGGCTGCGGAGCCAGGCTGGAAGCCCTGCATGCTGCGATTCAATTCACGCAACGTTGACTGCATATCCGTCGGCAACTGCTGCATCGACTGGCTAGCGAGGATCTTGTTCATGCTATCCAGCGTCGTTTGCAGGTTTTTCATTGTGCGCTGACTTTCAGAAAGCGTACTGGTTGCCTGTTCAATCATCGGATTCAATGGCAGTTTGTTGATCTTATCCAACGCTTCCATCAGTCGTTGCTGGATTTGCGCCAGGCCGCCGCTAACGGTCGGGATAATCTGATAACCATTAAATTCACGAATACCGGTTATTGCAGGCGTATTTGGATAGAAATCGAGATCAACATACAGTGCACCAGTGACCAGGTTTCCGGTTTTCAGCGATCCGCGTAAACCACGTTTCAACAATTCGCCAAGGTGCTCAACAACATCCGCATTTTCGCCAAGCTGCATTTTCAGCCGCTCTGGCTCGATACGAATCAGTACCGGAATACGGTAATCATCGTTAAATGTCTGACGCATATTCGGCGCAAAGAATGGCACTTTGCTTACGGTACCCAGGCGAATACCCCGGAACTCTACCGGAGCTCCCGGTTGCAGACCGCGTACCGAATCTTTAAAGAACATCAGATAATCAATGTGATCGGTGTACAACGAATCCTGAATGCTCTTCTGATCATCATACAAAACGAAAGCTGTTTTCGGTACCACTGGCTGCCCTAAATCCAGACCTTCCGGCACATCAAAGCTGACACCGCCACTCAGCAGCGTTGTCAATGAGCCCATCTCCACACGCATCCCTGCTGACGTCAGATCAACCGCAATGCCACTATCTTTCCAGAAGCGAACATTGTTGGTCACCAGTCGGTCATAAGGTGCATTGATGAACAGTTGATAGCTGATATTGCGTTTTTGTGTATCGAAGGTGCTGGTTTCAACCGAACCTACCCGATAGCCACGGAACAGCACCGGATCTCCTGGCGAGAGCTGCCCGGCTTTTTTGCTATCGAGAATCACACGGATACCTTTCGCATCAGGCGGGGCCAACGGTGGCGAGTCCAGCAAATCGTATTTATCCATTTTGCTGCCTTTCGCGCCTGGCTGCAGTTCGATATAAACTCCAGACAGCAGCGTTCCCAGGCCGCTAATCCCTTCGCGACCAATCTGCGGTTTCACCACCCAAAAGACGGTGTCTTTATGCAGCAATTTTTCCATACCGGAATTCAGCCGCGCTTTGATTTCAACGTGCGTCAAATCATCAGCCAGTGTGGCGCTTTCAACCACGCCGACGTCAACGCTACGGCTTTTAATGGTGGTTTTGCCACCTTCAATTCCTTCCGCATTCGCGGTGATCAGGGTCACTTCCGGTCCCTGATGGCTGTAATGATAAAAAAGAACCCAGGCCCCAATGAGCGCCGTGACGATAGGAAATATCCACACGGGAGACCAGTTCTTCACTTTCTGGATTTTGGCTTCCCCATTATTAGATTCCATACTGTCAGGACTCCTCATGCTCTGATTCAGGTTGACGATCCCACGACAAACGCGGGTCAAACGTCATAGCAGAAAACATTGTCATTATGACGACTAAAGCAAACATTAATGCACCCATTGCCGGATAAATACTCATTAAACCTCCCATACGCACCAGCGCCGAGAGCACCGCGATAACGAAAACGTCAATCATCGACCAGCGGCCTACAAACTCAACAACTTCATAAATCAAATGCATTCTTTCACTGTCGCGCTTGCCATGCCCTTTGGCATCCCAACACAGCCACGCGATGGCGATCATCTTTAACGTTGGCACCATAATACTGGCCAGAAAGATCACCGCAGCGACGGGATAAGAGCCTTCGCTCCATAACAGAATGACCCCAGCGAGAATCGTCGACGGCATCTTCGAGCCTAATAAATCCGTCACCATGATGGGCAAAATATTAGCCGGAAGATACAGCATGATGGACGTTACAAGCAGCGCGAGTGTCCACTGCAGGCTGTTTCTACGCCGAACGTACCCTTTGGTACTACAACGCGGGCACACGGGTTCATCAGCAGGAAGGATTGCCGTACAACAGGAGCACGAACGCAGCCCCTGACGTATCCCCGTGACGCCTGGTTTTAGCGGCTGGCGCAGTTCTGGCATCGGGGCGATGTCGTCCCATAACCAGCGACGATCAACGCACTGAAAAGCGCGCAGTTGCAGGACACAAAATAAACACCAGGGGAGAAAGCTGCTGCCTACCCCAATGCTGCCGTAAGCCATCAGTTTAACGAAACTGACCAGCACACCCGCGAGGAAAATCTCCGCCATTCCCCAGGTTTTGAGTTGAAAAAGCACCCGTGCCAGTTGCTCTTTTAAACGGACCGGTAATTCCGCGCGATTCACCAGTAACAGAATGGTTATCAGACAAAACGCGGGAACCAGTTGCACAAACAACAGGAAAAAGGTGCCGAGGCTGGCGTAGTCCTCAGAAAAAAGCACGCCGGGAATTTCCAGTAATGTAATTTCACTGGTAACTCCTGCAACGTTCATATTCACAAAAGGAAACAAGTTGGACAGCAACAGCATGAACAGTGCAGCCAACGCATAGGCGGTGGGACGCTGCCTAGGGGCATCCCACGCCACGGTTAACGTTGTGCCACACCGGGGACATGCCGCTTTCTGACCATGCTCAAGGCGCGGTAACGCCACCAGCATGTCACACTGCGAGCACAGGATGTGCTTCGCGGCATGATGATGTTCGCACATTGGTACTCCTTAATGATGCGCTATTTTACAGATGACTAACAAAGTGTTGGTTTTCATGCCTGATAAACCCAGTTCATCAGGCAATTTTACCGTTGTCAGCTGTCTCTGTTTAAATCGACTATTTTGCGATCAGCCACCATTTTTTAACGCTTCAAGATACTCCCAGCGTTCAAAGGCTTGCTCCAGCTCCTGCTCTGCAGCAGCCATATCAGCAAGCACTTTTTGCGTCTGCTCATGCGGCTGACTGAAGAAGGAAGCATCCGCCACTTGCGTCTGTAGGGCTTCCAGCTTCGCCTCCAGATCTTCGAGCAATTGCGGTAGCTGCTCCAGTTCGCGCTGCAATTTATAGCTTAGTTTGCTACTGCTGCGTTTTACAGTTTCTGCTTTTGCCGCGGCGGCTTCTTCGGTTTTTTTCACCGCAGGCTGTTTGAGCGCCACATACTGCTCTTGCTGACCACGGGCATCATGATAACCGCCGACATAACGACCAATTTTACCGCCGCCTTCGAAGATCCAACATTCTGTAACGGTGTTATCGACAAACTGACGATCGTGGCTAACCAGCAATACCGTGCCCTGATAGCTGTCGATCAGTTCTTCCAGCAGTTCCAGCGTTTCGACATCAAGATCGTTGGTCGGTTCGTCAAGAATCAATAAGTTGCTTGGTTTGAGGAACAAACGCGCCAGCAGCAAGCGGTTCCGCTCACCGCCAGAAAGCGCACGTACCGGCGTCATCGCCCGTTTCGGATGGAACAGAAAGTCCTGCAAATAGCCCAATACGTGGCGTGGCTTGCCGTTAACCATCACCTCTTGCTTACCTTCGGCAAGGTTATCCATCACCGTTTTATCGGGATCCAGTTCCGCGCGGTGCTGATCGAAATAAGCCACTTCCAGTTTGGTGCCAACGTGAATACGCCCGCTGTCCGCTTGAAGCTGACCGAGCATCAGTTTTAGCAGCGTGGTTTTGCCGCACCCATTCGGACCAATCAGGGCAATTTTGTCGCCACGTAGAACCTGGGCAGAAAAATCTTTCACCAGTTGCTTACCGTTAACCTGGTAGCAAACGTCTTCCATTTCGAAAACGATTTTACCGGAGCGGCTGGCCTCTTCCACCTGCATCTTTGCGGTACCCATCACTTCGCGACGTTCACCACGTTCGCGACGCATCGCTTTCAGGGCGCGTACGCGGCCTTCATTACGGGTACGGCGTGCTTTGATCCCCTGGCGGATCCACACCTCTTCCTGCGCCAGTTTGCAATCGAACTCGGCATTTTGTAATTCTTCCACGCGCAGGGCTTCTTCTTTTTCCAGCAGGTACTGGTCGTAATTCCCTGGATAGGTCACCAGCTTGCCGCGATCGAGATCAACAATGCGCGTCGCCATATTGCGGATAAACGAACGGTCGTGGGAGATGAAAATAATCGTCCCGTTGAAAGTTTTCAAAAACCCTTCCAGCCAGTCGATGGTTTCAATATCCAGGTGGTTTGTCGGTTCATCAAGCAACAGCACGCGCGGATTACTCACCAGCGCGCGTCCTAATGCCGCTTTACGCAACCAGCCGCCGGAAAGCGACGACAGCGCAACGTTAGGATCTAACCCCAGTTGCGCCAGCACTTCGTTGATGCGGTTTTCCAGCTGCCACAGGTTGTGGTGATCCAGCTGTTCCTGAACCTTCGCCAGTTCGTTGAGATTTTTCTCGCTCGGGTCGTTCATCACCAGGCGCGAAATATCGTGATAGCGTTTAAGATATTCCGCTTGTTCTTCAATGCCTTCGGCAACGAAATCATAAACGCTACCCTCAACGTTACGCGGCGGATCCTGTTGCAGACGCGCTACAATCAAATCTTGCTCGTAAATAATGCGACCGTCATCCAGCCCTTGTTCACGGTTGAGGATTTTCATTAACGTCGATTTGCCTGCGCCGTTGCGGCCCACCAGACAAACACGTTCGTTATCTTCGATATGCAGTTCTGCGTTATCGAGAAGCGGCGCGTCGCTGAACGACAGCCATGCGCCATGCATACTGATTAATGACATTACTATTCCTTTCAGGCTGCGGTAATCAGCCAGCAGTTGTGGATCTGGCGGTTACGGGCGAAATCCTGGGAGAGCGTTTTTTGCGTAATTTCTTGTGCTTTCAGTCCCAGTTTTGCCAGGCCGTCGAGATCCATACGGAAGCCACGTTTGTTGTTCGAGAACATGATCGTCCCACCTGCACGCAGCAGACGTTTCAAATCTTTCATCAGCGCCAGATGATCGCGCTGAACATCAAACGCATCTTCCATTCGTTTTGAGTTAGAGAAGGTTGGCGGATCGATAAAGATCAGATCGAACTGTTCATTTGCCTCACGCAGCCACGCCAGGCAATCGGCCTGAATCAGGCGATGCGCACGCCCGGTCAGGCCATTCAGACGCAGGTTGCGTTCTGCCCATTCCAGATAAGTACGCGACATATCCACGGTGGTGGTGCTGCGTGCACCGCCTAATCCCGCATGCACGGTGGCGCTGCCGGTATAAGAGAACAGGTTGAGGAAATCTTTGCCTTTGCTCATCTGACCGAGCATACGACGGGCGATGCGGTGATCGAGGAACAGACCAGTATCGAGATAATCCGTCAGGTTCACCCACAAGTGAGCGTTATATTCGGTAACTTCAAGAAACTCGCCCTTCTCGCCCAGTTTCTGGTATTGGTTTTTGCCCTTCTGGCGTTCACGGGTTTTCAGCACCAGTTTGTTTGGCGCAATCCCCAGTACCGAAATGGTTGCAGCGATAATATCGAACAGACGCTGACGCGCTTTGTGAGCATCAATAGTTTTTGGCGGCGCATACTCCTGCACCACCACCCAGTCGGCATAACGGTCAACGGCAACGTTATATTCTGGCAGATCGGCGTCATACAGGCGGTAACATTCAATCCCTTCCTGGCGAGCCCACTTCTCGAATTTTTTGAGGTTCTTACGCAGGCGGTTGGTGTAGTCTTCCGCTACCATCGCCGGTTTGCTGTCTGGAGTGCTTTCGGCAACGTGGTAATTTTTCTGTACGCAGTCCAGCGGGCCGTTTTTCGCCTTGTACTGTTTGTCTGCACGCAGCTGCAAGCAGCTTAGCAGATCCGGCGAGGCACTAAACAAAGAGAGATTCCAGCCACCAAACTGGTTTTTCATGATCCGACCCAGCAGGCTATGCAGCGCAATCAGCGCCGGTTCGCTGTCCAGACGTTCCCCGTATGGCGGGTTGCTCAACACTGTGCCGTACGGCCCTTTCGGCAGCGGATTGGTCAGTTGCGCGACATCTTTCACCTCAAAGGTGATCAGTTCACCAATCCCCGCAAGACGGGCGTTAGTGCGTGCACGTTGAATCACCCGTGCGTCGCTGTCCGAACCGTAAAAATGAGAGCTATACTCAGCCAGGCCTTTACGGGCGCGAGTTTGCGCTTCCGCTTTCACTTCCTGCCAGATAGCTTCATCATGCTGCGCCCAGCCGCTAAAGCCCCAACGCCCACGGTGCAAGCCTGGTGCGCGATCGGTCGCCAGCATCGCTGCTTCAATCAGCAACGTACCGGAACCACACATCGGATCGAGCAGCGGTGTTCCTGGCTGCCAGCCGGATCGCATCACAATAGCGGCTGCCAGGGTTTCTTTGATCGGCGCAATACCAGCACGATCGCGATAGCCACGCAGATGTAAACCATCACCACTCAGATCAAGAGCGATACTGGCGGTTTCTTTATGCAGCCAGACGTTAACGCGGATATCCGGCGCATCGCGATCAACATTTGGACGCGGCAGATTTTTCCGCGTGAAAGCATCGACGATCGCGTCTTTCACTTTCATCGCGCCGTACTGACTGTTGCGGATGGTGTCATTCAAACCACTGAAGTGGACAGCGAAGGTCGCGCCAGGATTAAACATCTCTGTCCAGTTGATCGCCTGAACACCGAGATAGAGGTCTAAATCGCTGTAAACCTTACACTCGCCCAGCGGCAACATAATACGCGAGGCCAGGCGGCTCCACATCAGGCTCTGGTAAACAAGCCGTGTGTCGCCCTTGAAATGGACCCCACCCTGAACCACCTGGCATTCAACGGCCCCCAGGTTTTCCAGTTCAGTTTTTAACAGCTCTTCCAGCCCACGGGCCGTACTGGCAAACAGAGAATTCATATCGTCACTTTTACTCTAAGAGCCTACCGCAGTAGGCGTAATTGTTGCAGTCAGTCTGGACATGGACAGCGCGGAGAAACCGGAGCGTACACAAGTACGTGAGGATTTCGAGCATAACCCAGGGCCAAACTGACAAATAAAATAGCCTAATGGGACAGGCGCTAAGAAAATTGTTGCGCATTATAGCTAATAAGCGCGTCATGTCATAAAGTTGAGGGCTTATTTTCATTTGAGGACCGCACCGTGGCGACATTAATCCGGCTTTTTATTCATCCTGTTAAATCGATGCGCGGCATTGGTCTTACACATGCTCTGGCAGATGTCAGTGGTCTGGCCTTCGATCGCATCTTTATGATCACGGAACCTGACGGTACGTTTATTACCGCTCGCCAGTTTCCCCAGATGGTACGGTTTACTCCTTCACCTGTGCATGATGGCTTGCATCTCACCGCACCAGATGGCAGTAGCGCATATGTTCGTTTTGCTGATTTCGCCACACAAGACGCACCAACCGAAGTTTGGGGCACACATTTTACCGCGCGAATTGCGCCAGACGCGATCAACAAATGGCTAAGTGGATTTTTCTCCCGCGAAGTGCAATTACGCTGGGTGGGGCCACAAATGACCCGGCGCGTGAAACGCCACAACACTGTACCTCTGTCATTTGCTGATGGCTATCCTTACCTTCTTGCTAACGAAGCCTCGTTACGTGATCTCCAACAACGTTGTCCGGCCAGTGTAAAAATGGAGCAATTCCGCCCCAATCTGGTGGTTTCCGGCGCGTCAGCCTGGGAAGAAGATCGCTGGAAAGTGATTCGCATTGGTGATGTGGTGTTTGATGTGGTTAAACCTTGTAGCCGCTGTATTTTCACCACCGTCAGCCCAGAAAAAGGGCAAAAACATCCGGCAGGCGAACCATTAAAAACATTGCAATCTTTCCGCACTGCCCAGGATAACGGCGATGTCGATTTTGGTCAGAATTTAATTGCCCGTAATAGCGGCGTGATTCGCGTTGGCGATGAGGTGGAAATTCTGGCAACGGCTCCGGCAAAAATTTACGGCGCAGCTGCCGCTGATGATACCGCCAACATCACGCAACAACCGGACGCAAATGTAGATATTGACTGGCAGGGACAGGCATTTCGTGGAAATAACCAACAGGTGTTGCTGGAGCAATTAGAAAATCAGGGAATTCGTATCCCTTATTCTTGCCGCGCGGGCATTTGTGGAAGTTGCCGTGTTCAGCTTTTAGAAGGCGAAGTCACGCCGCTGAAAAAATCAGCAATGGGCGATGATGGCACCATTCTTTGCTGTAGCTGTGTACCGAAGACTGCACTTAAGTTGGCGCGTTAGACTGCCTGTTCGAGGCTGAAGCTGTCAACATTAACCTGCGGTTTCAGCCTGTCGTTCATGATTTTAATGGCGTCGCCCAACTGCATCGCGCGACCCGCAATAACAACGCAGGGTTGTGCCAGCAGGCATAGTGCGGCATTTTCGCCAGATTCAACGACCAGCAAATTGACCTGCTCGTGAGTATCGCTCAACCAAACGCAGGCCGCATCGCCCGGCATGGGCACCCACATTTCACCATGGGAAACAAAATGCCAGCTTTTCGGCATTTGCGGTTTGAGATAGCGAATTGCTACCAGTGCATTCAGCACCAGTTCGGCTTTTTGTTCTTTAGATAAATTAAAATCGCGGCACTTTTCTTCAAAAGAGAAATAGAGCGCGGCGTCGTCAACGCAAAAGCCTGCGGGAGAAAAGGCATCTGGAGTCAACATCTTGCGCGCAAAACGTGAGCGAAATAGCATACCATTGGCTAAATCGAGCATCATTCGATCGTGCTCTTCATCGTAATACCAACGCCAGTTATCGTCTGGTTTAATTCGCATCTGCCTCTCCCCTACCCTATAAAACCGCAGCAACACAATCCATTGTCGCTTCGCTTAATAACCTCAACAATAAAAGTACAAAATGTCTAAATAAGCAACAGCGATGAATATAAAACAACCAGGGCTGAAAATAAAGCCCTGATTATCTTATAAAGAGGAATTCGAAGAAATAATTAGATATGGGTAACGATTTCTTTAATCAGCGGCGGACCTTTAAAAATAAAACCAGAATAAATTTGCACCAGTGAGGCACCCGCAGCAATCTTTTCACGCGCAGCGATAACCGAGTCGATGCCGCCAACACCGATGATCGGTAAGCGACCGTTTAATTCCAGTGACAAGCGGCGAATAATTTCGGTGCTTTTTAACTGAAGCGGACGACCACTTAAGCCACCGGTTTGATCGCAATTTTTCATTCCCTGAACAAGAGAACGATCGAGTGTGGTATTGGTTGCAATAACGCCATCAATATTATGGCGAACTAAACTATCGGCAACCTGGATCAATTCTTCTTCAGAAAGATCCGGCGCGATCTTCACTGCGATCGGCACATATTTATGGTGCATCGCTTGCAAATCATTTTGCTTATTTTTAATCGCGGTTAAGAGATCATCCAGCGCTTCACCATATTGCAGCGTGCGTAATCCTGGGGTATTCGGCGATGAAATATTGATGGCGATATATCCCGCATAGGCATAGATTTTTTCCATACAAATCAGATAGTCATCTTTGCCCTGCTCCACTGGCGTATCTTTATTTTTGCCGATGTTAATACCCAGGACGCCGTCATAATGGGCCTTTTTTACGTTCTCTACGAGGTTATCAACGCCAAGATTATTAAAGCCCATACGGTTGATCAAACCTTCGGCATCTACCAGACGAAAGAGACGCGGCTTGTCATTACCTGGCTGTGGACGTGGCGTGACGGTACCGATCTCGATCGATCCAAATCCCATCGCGCCTAACGCGTCAATGCACTCCCCGTCTTTATCAAGACCGGCTGCCAGACCAAGCGGATTTTTAAACGTCAGGCCCATGCAGTTAACAGGTTTCGCAGGCACTTTCTGCCGCACCAGTGCTTCAAACGGCGTTCCTGTAATACGGCGTAATTGCTGAAAAGTAAACTCATGAGCGCGCTCTGGATCGAGCTGGAAAAGGGCTTTACGAACGAAGGGGTAGTACATGAACTCTCCTGGATTCCCGGTGTGCAAACCGGGGGCGTATTATGTGCGAGTTCGGACCAAAAGGGAATTGACCTGCGGCAAAAAAAACGCAAACGTTTTCCGAACCTGTTTCAGGGCAGATTTTGCTCCTTCTTTGCACTCAACCCGCCGTAATCATTTATCGCCCGCCAGGCGACATGACACGGTGCGATTGCCTGACACCAGCTTGTCTGACGCTGGCTTTTAGGCGGCACAACTCCCACATTACTTAACGCTTTACCATTTACACTCACCTGAATCAGGTTAATGTAATAAGGCGTTGGGTTAGTGAGTTGTACACCCTGCGAATTCCGTGTCCAGCGTAATTGTTGATAAGCTTCCAGCGGGTCGCCCGGCAAACCTTCGGGTCGCCAGAACAGTTTAAATACCGAGCGCATCGCCACTTTTACGCTCTGATTTTCAACTTTGCCGGATGGCACGCTGGCAATGCTTAACTCAAATAGCGTTTCGCGATCCACAGGCAAGATGTCGCTTTCCGTTCTCAGCAAGCGCAACGTGCCTGTCGTACCGGGCTTCAGGAGAATAAGTGGCGGAGCGGCCAGTAATGGTGCTGGCACTGTCGACGCTTCCCCCCCGGCCCAACGCGTTGGGCGGTTGATTTTACTGTTAATAAGCCAGGATTCCTGACTGGTATTAGTCAGTAAAATAGATATCGATTCTCTGTCTGCCGGAAAGATAAATCGCGTTCCGCCGACCACCACTCCTGCCTGCAATTCACCCGCCACCAGCAGCGATAAAACGGCGAAAATCAAGAGCGCCAATCTGTTCCACGTATTAGTCATAATGAAGTACAAATGTCGCGCTGGCATTCACTTTACCCGACTGCACATCGCTATTGACAGGTCGCAATTGCGCATAAAAAGTTAATGGCACCTTACCGCTATGTAGGCTGTAGTCTTTACTCGCCTGGTTAAGCGGAATCAATATCTTCGCATCATCCAGAATCGCAATTGCCAGCCCGCTGGCTGCATCCGTACCACTTTCAATGGACAACATTTCGCTCTGCACTCCGTCGGGGGTTCCTGAAAAGGTGACGTCAACCGTGCTGACATCTGTTCCGCAATCCTGCAAATTAATGATGAAAGATTTCTCCGGGCCATAATTCCCATGAGAAAAACGTGTCAGCGAGACATCGCCTAACTGCACATTGATTTGCTTGCTATCCTGTGCCAGCACGCATGTATTACGGCGAAACGATCCGCTAATGTTGACCGTGCCATCATGGGCAAATAGCTCACAGCCCCACGTTAATCCCAATAAGAACAGAATCCAGATTATCCGTTTCAACATCACTCCTTCACTGGTAAACCAGATCAAAATAGAGAACCGCCGTCGCATTACCGCCCGTTGCTCCCGCCTTTGTGGACTTATAACGAAGTTGATATTTGAGTGTGTTATCCCCGGCTTTTAAGGGCGTAAGAGGCTGGACCTGATTGAGCGGGATTTCTTGCTGACTTTGCGCATCAAGAATTTGCACGGCAATCCCCGTTGCCATACCACCGCTTCCGCCTGTGTCAGTTAGTTTGAGCAGTGTCGGCGCAAGGGTGTCAGCCTCGCCGCTAAAAAGGACGTCCGCGCCAGTAATACCAGCGGCACAACCGGTGATATCGATATTCAAATCAGCAGCAGTGCTTACGGTATTCGCGGCCTGAAAATCACTGATATTAAAATCACCAATATGAATATTTTGTAATGCACTTTTGGTGGCGACATCACAGCCCTGATCGACCACATTCCCATAAATATGCATACTAACTTGTTCAGGCCCAGCCATCCCGACATGGATGTTAAGAATGCTAAAGAACAAGATAACGCACTGAAATATCGTTTTTTTCTTCATACGTTCACGCGTTAATCAAAATTTATTCTCACCGTTGCCGTGGCTTCAAATCGCCCGGTTTCTGGTGGTACACCTGTCGTGCTGACTGGATAGACATTCATTCGCGCGATACTGTCTGCATCATCAGGAATAGAGAGCGGTAATGTTCCACCAGCAGGGGAAATAATGTTGTTCTGGCTATCGGTCACCACCACGCCCACGCCAGGACGTGACGTCTTAATCGCCTGGGGATAGCTGGGGTCTGTGGTTGCCGTCAGACTCAGGTTGACATTAACTAATCCCGCGTTTCCCGTGTTACACCTGACTGGAATTGCAAGTTCTGCCGTTCTGGCCCCAAGAGGTTTATGCCCTACAACACGGAAATTGGCAGCGAAGACATCACCTAAATCAACTTCAATTGTCTCTCCGGCATTGACGGAACATGAGCCAAGTGAATTGATCGTACCAGACAGGTAATACACTAAAACCGGTGTACCTGTAGTCGTGCAGGAATCACCTGCGGGTATGTTGTAGCATTCATATAATCGCGCCAGCGCCATAGGAGGAATGACGACCGAGCCAACGAACGGCTGCAATATTTTCAGGGAAAAGCTACCGCTATTACCGCTTGCCCCCTGCCCACCTAAACGTTGACCGCCAGGGTCGCAAATATGCCATCGGGTATCCCCCCCTGTGCCCACGTTTTCGAAAGGAACCGCAGTAGGAGAACTGCCTTTAACCTGCAATAAAACTTTGGCGGCAAGATAGTCATTAATTTTGTACCAGTTGTCGCCTAAATAGACTAACGGTGAATCCGCGGCGAATGCCCATCGGCCACTTCTGACATTGTCTTTATCGCAATCACAGGAAACATAATAATCATTCGATTCGTTCCACTGATAAAATTTGTCTTTAACTACCCCTGCCGTATTTGCTTCTTCCTCCAGGGTTTTAACGCCAAAATTGACGCCAATATACGGATTCCCCTGAGTAGTATGACACTGCCCGCTATAAGCAGCGGTTTGAGCGCACCATAGCATTAAGACGGCGGCAAAAAATAGTCGTAGTAATGACACGCATTTTTCTCCAAAGATTATCTGCATATGGCATCCATTCGCGTAATCGCAGAGTTAATTTGTTGTTCGGTAAGCTCGTAATTGATATGACAAATTTGATCGGGAGCTTCGCCCCAGCGCACGCTTATTGTTCCCTTCGCCGGTAAACCCGCCATATAGAGCGAGCCATCATCATCAATTATGCCGCTATTAGCCTGTACGCCGTCCAGCGTCGCTATCGCGCCAAAACGCAGCGGTATACCCTGCTTTGATGTTTTCATTAATACCCTTGCACCCGCATGGGCATTGAACTCCGCCAGAACCAACGCCCCTTTGGTGGGAACCACGTTGACTACTGCATTTTCAAGATCCACGTTACGTTTTAACGACGCCGCATCAAGTGCGATTCGATTTTCCCGATAAGAAGTGGCATAAGGAACAACGGTATATCCGCGCCAGTCAGTTTTCAGCCCGGTGCTGTTCGCCACACGAGTATTCTCTGCGCCTGGTGCTGCAATCAGAACGTTAGTTTCCCCCAGCGATTGCCCCAGGGTAATGCCCTGTGAATGGGCAACTAAACTGCCTGAAAGAGCGTAGTTCAGTTGTTGTTGACTGCCGTTATCGCTGTAGTTGTAGCCCACTCGGGCATCCGCAAACGCCCCTTTGTAATCCATGCTGGCGCTACCATTAGCCGTTTTCCCCTCGCTGTTATATCCCTGTTGCACGCTGTAGCTCAGGTTACCGTCATCGAGTAATGTCTCCGTTAAACCCAGGTTTTGTGTAGTGTGCCCTTCGTTATCGATACTGGTGTTAGAGGTCATCCAGGCGTAATTTTTTTTCCTGGTATAGCTATCATTACTTCTGGGGAGCAACAGATTGAGCGGCAGGGAAAAATTTAGAGCAAACACCTGATCAGCATCAGGTTGACCACGGGACTTACTGTAGTTCCAGAAATCCCCAGCGAAAGATCTTTAATTTGCGTGTTGTAGCCAAACTGTAATAGCCGATCCTGTTGATCCGTATGCCAGTAAGTTTGCTGGCTACCACTTAAATAAAACGAACCGTACTCGCCTAATTGCTGGGAGATATTGACCTGCAGTTTGCCACGTTTGGTGTAAAACAAATTGTAATAACGCGACCACATCGGCGTATCTTCATCATCACCGTCATTAAATTCGTAGCCATCCATATGTTTATACATGGTGTCGGAAAGGGTGTAGAAACCCGACGTCGAATAGCGATAGCCCATCAATTGAAAGTTAGTGCCCAAGTGGTTGAGCGTTTTGGCATACAGAAAACGATATGACTGACCTTTATGTTCGCTTTGATCTGCTAGCGTACTCTTCGCCTGGGTCGCATCGAACGAAATTGCTCCGAAATCGCCGAGGTTAAATCCCAGACCAAACATGGCGGCACGGTAATATTCAGCATATTGTCCACCACCATACCAGGTCGTTCCCCACGGTCCGCCCCACTGCAACGTGGCCTGGGCAAATTTGCTCTCCTGCTGTTCATTACTATTGGTTCTGTATTTCGCCAGTGTCACCGCGTATTTGATTCGCCCCTGACGCTGGAGTAATGGCACACTGGAGAACGGTACGCTGTAGCTATTGACGCTGCCGTCCGCTTCTTTGATTTCAACTAACAAATCACCGCTCGACGACGTGGAATAGAGATCACTAATTTCAAAAGCACCAGGCGATACATAAGTTTGGTAAATGGTGTAACCATTTTGCTTAATCGTTATCTGGGCATTGCTTTTGGCGATACCACGCACCACAGGCGCAAACCCTTTCAGGCTGTCTGGCAGCATGTTGTCATCTGACGCCAGCTGCACACCACGAAAGCTGACACTATCGAAAAAATCGCCTGCAGTATAATCATCACCTACGGTCAGTTCGCCTTTCAGAGGAATAACCGCCCGTTGCAAATAGCTGCTGAGATTCTTCCATTCTGCGGTTTGGCCACTACTACGACTCCATGTTGAATTGTTGCGCAATCTCCATGGGCCTAAATTAACGCCACTGTTTAAATTCAGAAAATAGCTGTCGCCAGAATCACTGTCTGCGCTGCTATGAATACTGTTAGCCCCGCTAAACGAATATCCCAGTAATAGCGCGTTGATCCCTTCATCCCAACGTTCAGGGGGGACATAACCACGGGCATTACTTTTGATGGCGATTTGCGGTACTGAAATTTCCAGACGGAGTTTATTCACATTAAACGTTACGCTGGCATCCGGAATAATCTCCGCCAATGGCACACACGCTTGTTTGTCCAGTTGTTTAAAAGCCGGAAACGCATCAGTATTAACACCCATTGCATCCAGGCTTTCAGTCGTCAAACAGGCGGCAATCCCCTTCTCTGGCGTTATCTCAACAAAATTGACGTTGCGCGTATCTACAATTGTCTGATTCAGAACAATATCGACACGATAAACCCCTGGCGTTATTTTTTGTCCTTTTTCGAAACGAGACAAATCGGCCACCATTGAGGGATCATCTTTGAAAAAAGCAGGATCGAACCAGGTTTCAGCTTGTGCATTGAACGCTGCCGACACAAACACCACCAGCCCACCAATAAACGATGGCACTCCACCAGAGCTTAACAGGCTGTGTTGTCGATGAGTTCTATACATCTCGCTCTCTTAACTGAAGACGGCTTACGATTTACAGTTGAGTTGCGGCGTTTCCGCCCCGTAGTCATTGATGGTTCGATACGTTACGCTGCTATTTTTGGCCCCCTTTGGCAGAGAAAATTGGTATTTATCAAAGGGGGAAATCATTTGATTTTTAACTACTTTTCCACCTATTTTCAGGTCTGTCAGGGTAATGAAATAAGGTGTTGGGTTACTGACCGTAACCATGTCAGCTGACGAAGTGCAACGCAGTTTCGCCGGAGCCTCGCCTAAGGGATACGCTAAACCTTTTGGTCGCCAGAAAAGTTTGATGACGCTTTGTGTGGCAATCTTCAGGGTATTTCCCTCTTTCCGCTTCGTTGTTGAAGGGACTGCCCGTACGCTAGTGAAGAAAAGGGTTTCTCTGTCTTTCGCCAACGGCGCTCCAATGTACATAATGCGTAACAGATTCTCATTTGCCGGATTCAGCACAAATAGCGGTGGTGTAATAATAAAGTCTGCTGATTTTTTATTATCTGGGGTCATCACCCATGACTGAATAAGATAAGGAACATCCGGACTGGTGTTACGTACACCCAGTGAAATTTGCTCTTCACCTTCTGAATAAACAAGACGTGTTGCTGCAAGTCCAATCCCGCCTTTACCTGCCGCCCATGCGGATGAGCAGCTGAGTAATATTGCCGTTAAACTTACGGTCACAATTCCCTTTGTTATGCAAGTTTTCATAAATAGTCACTCTTAAAAAATATGAATATCCCCTCCAGAACACTGGAGGGGTACTAATTAATAAAACAATTAATGAGTTCTATTAATAATAGTTAATATGGAAATTTGTTACCGCATTCACATTACCTGAAGTCGCTTTCCCCGTAGCGATATAATCAACTTTAAAAGTCAACGTCTGATCTCCATCCTGCAACAAAATGTTCCCGGTTTCTGTGTCTGGCGTGATGGCCGTTGTACCATCATTCATATACATTTGCAGGGCCACGTTTGTAGCAGCATCAGATGAGGCCTGGTTAGCAAACGCTGTAATCTGAGTAGTATCCGCAGTGCCATTAAAGGTGAACGTTGCATTTTTTGTTACGGTAGTATCACAATCTTTTAATTCAATTGGCACATCAATTTGCACGCCAGAAACCTGACCATTGGTTTGCAACTTCGTGGCACTAACATCTGGCAAAGTCACCACGGAATCTTTCGTCGCAGCTACCAGGGTACAAGCTGGAGCAATAACTTTACCATTAAATGTTACTGAGCCATCCGTGATAGCATTATCATCAGCAGCCATAACGCTGGACGTTGCACATACCACAGTTATAAACGCCGTCAATACACTTTTTTTCATCGTTATCATCCTGATCTCTTCGTAAATATGATAATGCCTTTAAATGACATTAGACTTAATAATAACAATAATTGTCCGCCATTTAAATCAAGCATACTAAATCCAATAAGTGACAAATCTTTAATTTATAGATTTCATGAATATTTAAATATTAACTGAACGAGTAATTCATTGATTCAACATCTAATGACTATCCAATAAATAAATATGCGTGATATATAAAGCCCTTTCTTTAGTTTATTTTCAGAAAAAGATACACAAAATTTATATTTGGAATTTTCTTGTCTCTCCGACAGACTGACCGAATTGTTATCAATGTTAACAAAAAAAGAACAATTGGTTATAAGGAGAGAGTATGCGTGTCATCACCCTGGCGGGTAGTCCTCGCTTTCCTTCTCGCTCCAGCTCCTTGCTGGAATATGCGCGGGAAAAACTAAATGGCCTGGATGTAGAGGTTTATCACTGGAATCTGCAAAACTTCGCCCCGGAAGATCTACTTTATGCTCGTTTCGATAGTCCGGCACTCAAGACCTTCACCGAACAGCTGCAACAGGCCGATGGGCTGATTGTCGCCACGCCTGTGTATAAAGCCGCCTATTCCGGTGCGTTGAAAACCCTGCTCGACCTGCTGCCAGAACGCGCTTTGCAAGGCAAAGTGGTGCTACCGCTGGCGACGGGCGGTACCGTGGCCCATCTGCTGGCGGTCGATTATGCCCTTAAACCAGTTTTAAGCGCACTGAAAGCTCAGGAGATCCTGCACGGCGTGTTTGCCGATGACTCACAAGTAATTGATTACCATCACAGACCCCAGTTCACGCCAAATCTGCAAACCCGTCTTGATACCGCGCTAGAAACTTTCTGGCAGGCATTGCACCGCCGCGATGTTCAGGTTCCTGACCTTCTGTCTCTGCGAGGTAATGCCCATGCGTAACATCATTAAACTGGCGCTGGCGGGATTGCTTAGCGTCTCTACTTTTGCGGTTGCTGCAGAATCCTCGCCTGAAGCGTTACGTATAGGCTATCAGAAAGGCAGTATTGGTATGGTGCTGGCAAAAAGCCACCAGTTACTGGAAAAACGCTATCCGGAATCAAAAATCTCCTGGGTGGAGTTCCCCGCGGGTCCGCAAATGTTGGAAGCGTTAAACGTTGGCAGTATTGATCTCGGCAGTACCGGGGATATTCCGCCAATCTTTGCCCAGGCTGCCGGGGCTGATTTGGTGTACGTGGGCGTCGAGCCACCGAAGCCCAAAGCCGAAGTGATTCTGGTGGCAGAAAACAGCCCGATCAAAACCGTAGCCGATCTTAAAGGTCACAAAGTTGCCTTTCAGAAAGGTTCCAGTTCACACAACCTTTTACTGCGTGCACTGCGTCAGGCCGGACTTAAGTTTACCGATATCCAACCCACTTACCTGACGCCCGCTGATGCCCGCGCCGCGTTCCAGCAAGGTAACGTTGACGCCTGGGCTATCTGGGATCCCTACTACTCTGCTGCATTATTACAGGGCGGCGTGCGGGTGCTGAAAGACGGCACCGATCTCAATCAAACTGGATCGTTTTATCTGGCAGCTCGTCCCTATGCAGAAAAAAACGGCGCTTTTATTCAGGGCGTACTGGCAACCTTTAGTGAGGCCGATGCGTTAACCCGCAGCCAGCGCGAGCAAAGCATCGCTTTACTGGCAAAAACGATGGGCTTACCGGCACCGGTGATTGCCTCTTACTTAGATCATCGCCCTCCTACCACCATCAAACCGGTTAACGCCGAGGTTGCCGCCTTACAGCAGCAAACGGCAGATCTGTTTTATGAAAATCGTCTGGTGCCGAAAAAAGTCGATATTCGCCAGCGCATCTGGCAGCCCACTCAACTGGAAGGAAAACAATTATGAGTCTGAATATGTTCTGGTTTTTACCGACCCACGGTGACGGGCATTATCTGGGAACGGAAGAAGGTTCACGCCCGGTTGATCACGGTTATCTGCAACAAATTGCGCAAGCGGCGGATCGTCTTGGCTATACCGGTGTGCTAATTCCAACGGGGCGCTCCTGCGAAGATGCGTGGCTGGTTGCCGCATCGATGATCCCGGTGACGCAGCGGCTGAAGTTTCTTGTCGCCCTGCGTCCCAGCGTAACCTCACCTACCGTTGCCGCCCGCCAGGCCGCCACGCTTGACCGTCTCTCAAATGGACGTGCGTTGTTTAACCTGGTCACAGGCAGCGATCCACAAGAGCTGGCAGGCGACGGAGTGTTCCTTGATCATAGCGAGCGCTACGAAGCCTCGGCGGAATTTACCCAGGTCTGGCGGCGTTTATTGCAGAGAGAAACCGTCGATTTCAACGGTAAACATATTCATGTGCGCGGAGCAAAACTGCTCTTCCCGGCGATTCAACAGCCGTATCCGCCACTTTACTTTGGCGGATCGTCAGATGTCGCCCAGGAGCTGGCGGCAGAACAGGTTGATCTCTACCTCACCTGGGGCGAACCGCCGGAACTGGTTAAAGAGAAAATCGAACAAGTGCGGGCGAAAGCTGCCGCGCATGGACGCAAAATTCGTTTCGGTATTCGTCTGCATGTGATTGTTCGTGAAACTAACGACGAAGCGTGGCAGGCCGCCGAGCGGTTAATCTCGCATCTTGATGATGAAACTATCGCCAAAGCACAGGCCGCATTCGCCCGGACGGATTCCGTAGGGCAACAGCGAATGGCGGCGTTACATAACGGCAAGCGCGACAATCTGGAGATCAGCCCCAATTTATGGGCGGGCGTTGGCTTAGTGCGCGGCGGTGCCGGGACGGCGCTGGTGGGCGATGGTCCTACGGTCGCTGCGCGAATCAACGAATATGCCGCGCTTGGCATCGACAGTTTTGTGCTTTCGGGCTATCCGCATCTGGAAGAAGCGTATCGGGTTGGCGAGTTGCTGTTCCCGCTTCTGGATGTCGCCATCCCGGAAATTCCCCAGCCGCAGCCGCTGAATCCGCAAGGCGAAGCGGTGGCGAATGATTTTATCCCCCGTAAAGTCGCGCAAAGCTAAGGAAGAAATAATGGCAACGCCAGTGAAGAAGTGGTTATTGCGCGTTGCCCCCTGGTTTTTACCGGTGGGCATCGTGGCGGTGTGGCAACTGGCCTCCTCGGTTGGCTGGCTGTCGACGCGTATTTTGCCTTCACCGGAAGGAGTGGTGACGGCGTTCTGGACGCTCTCCGCCAGCGGCGAACTGTGGCAGCATCTGGCGATCAGCTCCTGGCGGGCGCTGATTGGCTTTTCAATTGGCGGATCGCTGGGGTTGATTTTGGGACTGATTAGCGGGCTATCTCGCTGGGGAGAACGGCTGCTGGATACCTCAATTCAGATGTTGCGCAACGTGCCGCATCTGGCGCTGATCCCGCTGGTGATTTTGTGGTTTGGCATTGATGAATCCGCAAAAATCTTTCTGGTGGCGCTCGGTACGCTATTCCCCATTTATATCAACACCTGGCATGGCATCCGTAATATCGATCGCGGGTTGGTGGAGATGGCGCGTAGCTATGGATTATCCGGCATACCGCTGTTTATCCATGTGATCCTGCCTGGTGCCCTGCCCTCAATTATGGTCGGCGTGCGTTTTGCGTTGGGCCTGATGTGGCTGACGCTGATTGTTGCCGAAACCATTTCTGCCAATTCAGGCATTGGTTATCTGGCGATGAATGCGCGGGAGTTTTTGCAAACGGACGTGGTGGTAGTCGCTATTATTCTTTACGCCCTGCTCGGCAAACTGGCTGACGTCAGCGCGCAGCTGTTAGAGCGCCTCTGGTTGCGCTGGAACCCGGCTTATCATTTGAAGGAGGCCACGGTATGAATACTGCTCGTCTGAACCAGGGCACGCCATTGTTGCTCAATGCAGTAAGCAAACATTACGCGGAAAATATCGTCCTGAACCAACTGGATTTACATATTCCGGCAGGTCAGTTTGTGGCGGTGGTGGGCCGCAGCGGTGGTGGCAAAAGTACCCTGCTGCGCCTGCTGGCAGGTCTGGAAACGCCAACCGCAGGCGATGTGTTAGCGGGCACCACACCGCTGGCTGAAATTCAGGAAGACACGCGAATGATGTTTCAGGATGCGCGTCTGCTACCGTGGAAATCGGTGATTGATAACGTTGGGTTAGGCCTTAAAGGCCAGTGGCGCGATGCCGCACGTCGAGCGTTGGCTGCGGTAGGACTGGAGAATCGCGCAGGGGAATGGCCTGCCGCACTTTCTGGCGGGCAGAAACAGCGAGTGGCGCTGGCAAGAGCGTTGATTCATCGACCGGGATTATTGTTGCTTGATGAACCGCTCGGGGCGCTGGACGCCTTAACGCGACTCGAGATGCAGGATTTGATTGTGTCACTTTGGCAGGAGCACGGCTTTACCGTACTGTTGGTGACGCATGATGTGAGCGAAGCGGTAGCGATGGCTGACCGGGTGCTGTTAATTGAAGAGGGAAAAATTGGTCTGGATTTGACAGTGGATATCCCCCGTCCGCGTCGATTAGGGTCGGTGCGATTAGCGGAGCTGGAAGCGGAGGTGTTGCAACGGGTGATGCAACGTGGTGAATCTGAAACTCGCCTGAGAAAACAGGGGTAAATTCCCCGAATGGCGGCGCTATTGCCGCCATTCGGTTATTTATCAAGCCAGTGCTTTAGTTATCTTCTCGTACAGATCGCCAGAGAGATTTTCCAGCCCTTTCAACTGTTCCAGCGCCGCGCGCATTTTCTCCTGACGTTTGGCATCGTAACGTTTCAGGCGAATCAGCGGTTCAATCAGACGTGAAGCCACCTGCGGGTTACGGCTGTTGAGGTCGGTAAGCATTTCCACCAGGAACAGGTAACCGCTGCCATCTTCGGCATGGAACGCTGCCGGATTGCTGCCCGCAAACGCGCCAATCAACGAACGAATACGGTTCGGGTTGCTCATGGTAAATGAGCGATGCTGCAACAGGCCGCGCACCGTCTCCAGCACATTCGCCGCCGGGCTGGTGGCTTGCAGGATAAACCATTTATCCATCACCAGACCGTTCTGATGCCACTTGTCGTCGTACTCCTGCATCAGCGCGTCACGGCAAGGCAGCTGTGCGGCAACCGCCGCAGAAAGCGCCGCCAGCGCATCAGTCATATTGTTTGCTTCGTGGAACTGCTTGCTCACCAGCACATCAGCCAGATGCGTTTCACCAAAAGCGAGGAAACGCAGGCAGGCATTACGCAGAGTGCGTTTTGCAATATCTTCATGCTCAACACGGTACTCGCTCTGGTAATTCGCGTTGTAAATAGCCAGTAGCTCATCCGCCAGTTCAGTCGCCAGAGTACGAGTGAGTGCTTCGCGTACTTCGGCAATAGCAATCGGGTCGATGATATCGAACAATTCAGCCATTTCATTGACAGAAGGCAGCGTCAGGATTTCTGCCGCCAGCGCTGGATCAATCTTCTCATCAAGCAGTACCGCGCGGAAAGCATCAGCCACATGCACCGGCAGAGACAGCGGCTGACCTTGCTGATGACGCGCGACGTTCAGCTTGATGTAGGTTGCCAGCAAACTTTGCGCCGCATCCCAGCGGGAGAAATCATTACGCGCATGACGCATCAGGAAGGTCAGTTGCTGATCGCTCCACTTATATTCCAGTTTCACTGGCGCAGAGAATTCGCACAGCAGCGCAGGCACCGGCTGGAAGTAGACATTATCAAAGACAAAGGTCTGTTCCGCCTGAGTGACGTTCAGCACGGAATTCACCGGATGACCGCCTTTCTGCAACGGGATCACTTTGCCTTCGTTATCATACAGTTCGATGGCAAACGGAATATGCAGCGGCTGTTTTTCTGCCTGATCCGGCGTGGCTGGCGTGCGCTGGCTGATGGTCAGGGTGTACTGCTCGGTTTCCGGATTGTAGTCGTCTTTGACGGTCACAATCGGTGTACCGGACTGGCTGTACCAACGGCGGAAATGGGAAAGATCGACATTCGACGCATCTTCCATCGCCTGCACAAAGTCGTCACAGGTCGCTGCACTACCATCATGACGCTCGAAATAAAGCTGCATCCCTTTCTGGAAGTTTTCTTCGCCAAGCAGGGTGTGGATCATGCGAATCACTTCCGCGCCCTTCTCGTAAACGGTCAGGGTGTAGAAGTTGTTCATCTCAATGACCATATCCGGGCGGATCGGGTGCGCCATCGGGCTGGCGTCTTCTGCAAACTGCAATCCGCGCATGGTGCGTACATTATTGATGCGGTTAACTGCGCGGGAACCAAGGTCAGAGCTGAACTCCTGATCGCGGAAGACGGTTAAACCTTCTTTCAGGCTGAGCTGGAACCAGTCGCGACAGGTCACTCGGTTACCGGTCCAGTTATGGAAATATTCATGGCCGATAACGCGTTCAATATCGAGGTAATCTTTGTCGGTGGCGGTGTCGGTGCGGGCCAGCACATATTTGGAGTTAAAGATATTCAGCCCCTTATTCTCCATTGCGCCCATATTGAAGAAATCCACCGCGACGATCATATAGATGTCGAGGTCATACTCCAGGCCAAAGCGTTCTTCATCCCATTTCATGGAGTTTTTCAGCGAGGTCATCGCCCACGGCGCGCGATCAAGGTTGCCGCGATCGACGTACAGCTCCAGTGCTACTTCGCGACCAGAACGCGTGGTAAAGGTATCGCGCAGTACATCAAAGTCGCCTGCCACCAGCGCAAACAGGTAGCACGGTTTCGGGAACGGGTCCTGCCACTGTACCCAATGGCGTCCGTTTTCCAGTTCGCCTTGCGCAACGCGGTTACCATTGGAAAGCAGGAAGGGATATTTGATTTTATCGGCAATAATTTTGGTGGTAAAACGCGCCAGCACGTCCGGGCGGTCGAGATAATACGTAATATGGCGGAAACCTTCGGCTTCACACTGGGTGCAAAGCGCATCGCCTGACTGATAAAGCCCTTCCAGCGCGGTATTCGCCGCCGGGCTTATTTCATTAATGATCTTAAGCGTAAAACGCTCCGGCAAATTACTGATAACCAGTGCGCCCTCTTCTTCTTTCCAGGCGGTCCACGGCTCATCATTAATATGAACAGAAACCAGTTTGAGGTCTTCGCCGTTGAGACGAAGGGGAGCATCTGATGCACCATGACGGACAGCCTGGCTGACCGCGGTAACGACCGTCTTTTGCGCGTCGAGGTCAAAGGTCAAGTCAATATCAGTAATCTGGTAATCCGGCGCACGATAATCGTGACGGTATTTGGCTTGTGGCTGTTGAGTCATAAATAACCTTTAGCATCTTTTATAGAGTCTGGTGTTCAGTCTATTCCTGTTGCGTAAATCGCGCTATGCAGAATCTTCATCTTTTCAGGTACAAACGCCTTTATTGCTACATTTTTATAACATACACCGCGTAATGCCATCGACCAGAAAGGTGGCATATGGTGTGATCGGGGTTCAATAAATTGCGAAACAAGGTATACTCCAGCAGTTCCTGAAGATGTTTATTGTACTAAACGCTCCTGTACGAGGACGCTACTGCGCACCTATGACACAATTCGCTTCTCCTGTTCTGCACTCGTTGCTGGATACAGATGCTTATAAGTTGCATATGCAGCAAGCCGTGTTTCATCACTATTACGATGTGCATGTCGCGGCGGAGTTTCGTTGCCGAGGTGACGATCTGCTGGGTATTTATGCCGATGCTATTCGTGAACAGGTTCAGGCGATGCAGCACCTGCGCCTGCAGGATGATGAATATCAGTGGCTTTCTGCCCTGCCTTTCTTTAAGGCCGACTATCTTAACTGGTTACGCGAGTTCCGCTTTAACCCGGAACAAGTCACCGTGTCCAACGATAATGGCAAGCTGGATATTCGTTTAAGCGGCCCGTGGCGTGAAGTCATCCTCTGGGAAGTTCCTTTGCTGGCGGTTATCAGTGAAATGGTACATCGCTATCGCTCACCGCAGGCCGACGTTGCGCAAGCCCTCGACACGCTGGAAAGCAAATTAGTCGACTTCTCGGCGTTAACCGCCGGTCTTGATATGTCGCGCTTCCATCTGATGGATTTTGGCACCCGTCGCCGTTTTTCTCGCGAAGTACAAGAAACCATCGTTAAGCGTCTGCAACAGGAATCCTGGTTTGTGGGCACCAGCAACTACGATCTGGCGCGTCGGCTTTCCCTCACGCCGATGGGAACACAGGCACACGAATGGTTCCAGGCACATCAGCAAATCAGCCCGGATCTAGCCAACAGCCAGCGAGCTGCACTTGCTGCCTGGCTGGAAGAGTATCCCGACCAACTTGGCATTGCATTAACCGACTGCATCACTATGGATGCTTTCCTGCGTGATTTCGGTGTCGAGTTCGCTAGTCGGTATCAGGGCCTGCGTCATGACTCTGGCGACCCGGTTGAATGGGGTGAAAAAGCCATTGCACATTATGAAAAGCTGGGAATTGATCCACAGAGTAAAACGCTGGTTTTCTCTGACAATCTGGATTTACGCAAAGCGGTTGAGCTATACCGCCACTTCTCTTCCCGCGTGCAATTAAGTTTTGGTATTGGGACTCGCCTGACCTGCGATATCCCCCAGGTAAAACCCCTGAATATTGTCATTAAGTTGGTAGAGTGTAACGGTAAACCGGTGGCGAAACTTTCTGACAGCCCTGGCAAAACTATCTGCCATGATAAAGCGTTTGTTCGGGCGCTGCGCAAAGCGTTCGACCTTCCGCATATTAAAAAAGCCAGTTAATATCATCAGGGAGCTAATCGGCTCCCTTTTTTTACCTTTAATTCCGAAATCTTTCGCTGCATTTGCGAATTCTGCTTGTCTGATTGCAGATGCCAGGTAACATAGGTATCCCCCCATTTACGGGTGGACAAGTGTTTATTTTTTCCGACTATTAACAGAGAGAATATTATGAGCGTTGTGCCTGTAGCCGACGTACTCCAGGGCCGTGTAGCCGTTGACAGCGAAGTCACCGTGCGCGGATGGGTACGTACCCGCCGAGATTCAAAAGCTGGCATCTCCTTCCTCGCCGTTTATGACGGTTCCTGCTTTGATCCTGTACAGGCTGTCATCAATAATTCTCTGCCCAATTACAATGAAGACGTCCTGCGTCTGACCACCGGCTGCTCGGTCATTGTGACGGGTAAAGTCGTGGCGTCGCCGGGCCAGGGGCAACAATTTGAAATTCAGGCCAGCAAGGTTGAAGTTGCTGGTTGGGTTGAAGATCCAGACACTTACCCGATGGCGGCAAAACGCCACAGCATTGAGTATCTGCGTGAAGTCGCTCACCTGCGTCCGCGCACAAACCTGATTGGTGCCGTCGCGCGCGTTCGCCATACGCTGGCGCAGGCGCTGCATCGCTTCTTTAACGAGCAGGGATTCTTCTGGGTTTCAACGCCACTGATTACCGCATCTGATACCGAAGGTGCAGGCGAAATGTTCCGCGTTTCTACGCTGGATCTGGAAAACCTGCCGCGTAACGATCAGGGCAAAGTGGATTTCGACAAAGACTTCTTTGGTAAAGAGTCTTTCCTGACCGTATCTGGCCAGTTGAACGGCGAAACCTACGCTTGCGCATTGTCCAAAATTTATACCTTCGGCCCGACTTTCCGTGCTGAAAACTCCAACACCAGCCGTCACCTGGCGGAATTCTGGATGCTGGAGCCGGAAGTGGCGTTTGCTAACCTGAACGATATTGCGGGTCTGGCTGAAGCCATGCTGAAATATGTCTTCAAAGCGGTTCTCGAAGAACGCGCTGACGACATGAAATTCTTCGCTGAACGCGTAGATAAAGATGCCGTTTCACGTCTGGAACGCTTCATTGAAGCCGATTTTGCGCAGGTGGATTATACCGACGCAGTGACCATTCTCGAAAACTGCGGCAGGAAGTTTGAAAACCCGGTTTACTGGGGAGTCGATCTCTCTTCTGAGCATGAGCGTTATCTGGCGGAAGAACACTTTAAAGCACCGGTAGTGGTTAAAAACTATCCGAAAGATATTAAAGCGTTCTATATGCGCCTTAACGAAGACGGTAAAACCGTTGCGGCTATGGACGTTCTGGCTCCGGGCATCGGTGAGATCATTGGTGGCTCCCAGCGTGAAGAACGTCTGGACGTGCTGGACGAGCGTATGCTGGAAATGGGCCTGAATAAAGAAGATTACTGGTGGTATCGCGATCTGCGTCGCTACGGTACTGTTCCGCATTCAGGTTTCGGTCTTGGTTTTGAACGTCTGATTGCTTACGTAACTGGCGTGCAAAACGTACGTGATGTGATTCCGTTCCCACGTACTCCGCGTAACGCCAGCTTCTAATTTAGCGTCTTCAAGAGCCAGCGCCCGCTGGCTCTTTTTTTATCTTTTCTGTCAAGTTATCTGTTTGTTAAGTCAAGCAATCTATTTGCAACCCCGCCATAACGATCATCCTGTTACGGAATATTACATTGCAACATTTACGCGCAAAAACTAATCCGCATTCTTATTGCGGATTAGTTTTTTCTTAGCTAATAGCACAATTTTCATACTATTTTTTGGCATTCTGGATGTCTGAAAGAAGATTTTGTGCCAGGTCGATAAAGTTTCCATCAGAAACAAAATTTCCGTTTAGTTAATTTAAATATAAGGAAATCATATAAATAGATTAAAATTGCTGTAAATATCATCACGTCTCTATGGAAATATGACGGTGTTCACAAAGTTCCTTAAATTTTACTTTTGGTTACATATTTTTTCTTTTTGAAACCAAATCTTTATCTTTGTAGCACTTTCACGGTAGCGAAACGTTAGTTTGAATGGAAAGATGCCTGCAGACACATAAAGACACCAAACTCTCATCAATAGTTCCGTAAATTTTTATTGACAGAACTTATTGACGGCAGTGGCAGGTGTCATAAAAAAACCATGAGGGTAATAAATAATGATGAAGCGCAATATTCTGGCAGTGATCGTCCCTGCTCTGTTAGTAGCAGGTACTGCAAACGCTGCAGAAATCTATAACAAAGATGGCAACAAAGTAGATCTGTACGGTAAAGCTGTTGGTCTGCATTATTTTTCCAAGGGTAACGGTGAAAACAGTTACGGTGGCAATGGCGACATGACCTATGCCCGTCTTGGTTTTAAAGGGGAAACTCAAATCAATTCCGATCTGACCGGTTATGGTCAGTGGGAATATAACTTCCAGGGTAACAACTCTGAAGGCGCTGACGCTCAAACTGGTAACAAAACGCGTCTGGCATTCGCGGGTCTTAAATACGCTGACGTTGGTTCTTTCGATTACGGCCGTAACTACGGTGTGGTTTATGATGCACTGGGTTACACCGATATGCTGCCAGAATTTGGTGGTGATACTGCATACAGCGATGACTTCTTCGTTGGTCGTGTTGGCGGCGTTGCTACCTATCGTAACTCCAACTTCTTTGGTCTGGTTGATGGCCTGAACTTCGCTGTTCAGTACCTGGGTAAAAACGAGCGTGACACTGCACGCCGTTCTAACGGCGACGGTGTTGGCGGTTCTATCAGCTACGAATACGAAGGCTTTGGTATCGTTGGTGCTTATGGTGCAGCTGACCGTACCAACCTGCAAGAAGCTCAACCTCTTGGCAACGGTAAAAAAGCTGAACAGTGGGCTACTGGTCTGAAGTACGACGCGAACAACATCTACCTGGCAGCGAACTACGGTGAAACCCGTAACGCTACGCCGATCACTAATAAATTTACAAACACCAGCGGCTTCGCCAACAAAACGCAAGACGTTCTGTTAGTTGCGCAATACCAGTTCGATTTCGGTCTGCGTCCGTCCATCGCTTACACCAAATCTAAAGCGAAAGACGTAGAAGGTATCGGTGATGTTGATCTGGTGAACTACTTTGAAGTGGGCGCAACCTACTACTTCAACAAAAACATGTCCACCTATGTTGACTACATCATCAACCAGATCGATTCTGACAACAAACTGGGCGTAGGTTCAGACGACACCGTTGCTGTGGGTATCGTTTACCAGTTCTAATAGCACACCTCTTTGTTAAATGCCGAAAAAACAGGACTTTGGTCCTGTTTTTTTTATACCTTCCAGAGCAATCTCACGTCTTGCAAAAACAGCCTGCGTTTTCATCAGTAATAGTTGGAATTTTGTAAATCTCCCGTTACCCTGATAGCGGACTTCCCTTCTGTAACCATAATGGAACCTCGTCATGTTTGAGAACATTACCGCCGCTCCTGCCGACCCGATTCTGGGCCTGGCCGATCTGTTTCGTGCCGATGAACGTCCCGGCAAAATTAACCTCGGGATTGGTGTCTATAAAGATGAGACGGGCAAAACCCCGGTACTGACCAGCGTGAAAAAGGCTGAACAGTATCTGCTCGAAAATGAAACCACCAAAAATTACCTCGGCATTGACGGCATCCCTGAATTTGGTCGCTGCACTCAGGAACTGCTGTTTGGTAAAGGTAGCGCCCTGATCAATGACAAACGTGCTCGCACGGCACAGACTCCGGGGGGCACTGGCGCACTACGCGTGGCTGCCGATTTCCTGGCAAAAAATACCAGCGTTAAGCGTGTGTGGGTGAGCAACCCAAGCTGGCCGAACCATAAGAGCGTCTTTAACTCTGCAGGTCTGGAAGTTCGTGAATACGCTTATTATGATGCGGAAAATCACACTCTTGACTTCGATGCACTGATTAACAGCCTGAATGAAGCTCAGGCTGGCGACGTAGTGCTGTTCCATGGCTGCTGCCATAACCCAACCGGTATCGACCCTACGCTGGAACAATGGCAAACACTGGCACAACTCTCCGTTGAGAAAGGCTGGTTACCGCTGTTTGACTTCGCTTACCAGGGTTTTGCCCGTGGTCTGGAAGAAGATGCTGAAGGACTGCGCGCTTTCGCGGCTATGCATAAAGAGCTGATTGTTGCCAGTTCCTACTCTAAAAACTTTGGCCTGTACAACGAGCGTGTTGGCGCTTGTACTCTGGTTGCTGCCGACAGTGAAACCGTTGATCGCGCATTCAGCCAAATGAAAGCGGCGATTCGCGCTAACTACTCTAACCCACCAGCACACGGCGCTTCTGTTGTTGCCACCATCCTGAGCAACGATGCGTTACGTGCGATTTGGGAACAAGAGCTGACTGATATGCGCCAGCGTATTCAGCGTATGCGTCAGTTGTTCGTCAATACGCTGCAGGAAAAAGGCGCAAACCGCGACTTCAGCTTTATCATCAAACAGAACGGCATGTTCTCCTTCAGTGGCCTGACAAAAGAACAAGTGCTGCGTCTGCGCGAAGAGTTTGGCGTATATGCGGTTGCTTCTGGTCGCGTAAATGTGGCCGGGATGACACCAGATAACATGGCTCCGCTGTGCGAAGCGATTGTGGCAGTGCTGTAAGCATTAAAAACAATGAAGCCCGCTGAAAAGCGGGCTGAGACTGATGACAAACGCAACATTGCCTGATGCGCTACGCTTATCAGGCCTACGCGTCCCCTGCAATATTTTGAATTTGCACGATTTTGTAGGCCGGATAAGGCGCTCGTGCCGCATCCGGCATAAACAAAGCGCACTTTGCCAGAAATCCAGGCCCGCATTAAAAGCGGGCTTTTTTATGTGCCTTACCAGACGGGCATTTCGTCTTGCAGGAAGGGATTATGCAGGCGTTCATAACCAAGTGTGGATAATGGTCCGTGACCCGGAATAAATATCACGTCATCCCCCAGTGGCAGCAATTTATCTTTGATTGAAGAAATCAGTTGATTATGATCGCCACGCGGGAAGTCACTGCGCCCTACTCCGCCTTTGAAAATAACATCGCCAGAAATCAGCAGCTTTGCCCGATCATCAAAAAACACGACATGACCCGGCGTATGCCCAGGGCAATGTAACACCTGTAAAGTCACATTCCCTATGCTGATGGTATCGCCTTCGTTCAGCCAACGATCTGGCGTCAGCGGCTGGCACTCTTCCAGACCAAACATACGACTTTGCGCAGGCAAGCCTTGCAGCCAGAACTCATCTTCTTTTTCCGGGCCGAAAACCGGCACGCCGTAATGTTGCGCCAGTTCCGCCGCTGCGCCAACGTGGTCCAGATGACCATGCGTCAGCAGGATCTGCATCAGTGTCAGGCCGCTGTCATCAACTTCCTGTTTGATTTTTTCCGCATCGCCGCCAGGATCGACCAGTGCGGCCAGACGGGTTTGTTCACACCAGATTAATGAACAGTTCTGGGAGAATGCGGTGACCGGAATAATACGATAGTTCATACTGCCCCTGTTTCGTTAAGCAATTACTACCAGTGCCGTGCTGGCCCGGTATCAATATGCACAAAGTTACTACGTGGATAATATCCTACACCACCTGCGCGCATAGATAACGCGGCTTTGCGAATATTGCTTAACGCGATACCTTCAATATGGAAATCCATCGCCTGGCCTTTAGTGTGATAGCTTTTCTTCGCTACTCCACGGCTGCGGGCGCGTAGTTCATTGTTGGTATCAATAGAACGATAACCGGAAATGAGTTGCACCGGTTTGCGCGTGCCTAACAACCCTTGCAGGCGATACAACTGGTCGAATAATCCTGGGTCGATGGACTTTATTTTGTTCGCGCGGTAATCGCGGAAAAAATGGTTAAGTTTTGCCAATTCTTCCTGAATATAGCCTCTGCCATCGAAAAACTCCGCTTTGATTGACTCTCCGGTATGAAGATTATTGAGTGTCAAAATGCGCGGGCGTGGGGTAGAGAGTGTTGCAAACGCAGGGGTCGGCAGGATGGCGGCACCGAGTGCAACGCCACCAAGCGCCAGCAATTTGCGGCGATTAGCGTCGAATTTGTCCATGATAATCAAGTCTACAGGTCAATGTTATCGTTTATATGCACTTCTGGCGCACAAGAGGCACCTTAACCGCCCGTAAAGCAGACGTCAAGATGACTCAACCCCAGCAGTGACGGGGGCTGCAGAGAATCGCCCCCAATCATGCTAATTATTACGACAACTGATTTCCCCGAACTACTTCATTTACCTGATTAATTGTTCCGCTTTCGATACGATTTGCGAGCTGGATCGCGCAGGCAGATCATAATTGTAAATATCTGTACGATACTGGGTACGACCATCTGCACCAACAAAGGCCGTCAGGTAGTAGAGATTCACCGGAATCGACTGCCGAATATTGACGTAACGTGTATCACCCTGCTTCAGCGCATCAGAAATACGTTTGTCATTCCAGCCTGCATCCTGCAACAGCATATTCGCCAGATCGGAAGCTTTATTCACTCGTACACAGCCTGAGCTCAATGCGCGTGTATCACGCTTGAACAGATTGTGGTTCGGCGTGTCATGCAAATAAATGGCCTCTGAACTCGGCATATTGAATTTATAGCGCCCCAGCGAGTTCCGTGGGCCTGGAGCCTGCTGGAAGCGGAACGGTAAATTCGAGGCCGTGATTGTAGACCAGTCAACCTGCCATGGGTCAATCGCTTCTCTGCTGTTCCAGCCGCGCATCACCGTATAGCCATGGCTTTCGAGATATCCCGGATCGTTGCGCACTTTTGGCAGAATATCTTTGCGTGCCAGAGTTGGAGGTACGTTCCACGGCGGGTTTACCACTACGTTGTTAAGGGCACTGCTCATCATCGGCGTTTTGCGATCGGGGCGACCGACAATGACTCGCGAATCCAGCACCTGATTGCCGTTCTGATAGTAGACCAGCGAATAGGCCGGAATGTTAACCATGATCCCGGTAGAAAGCTCTGTTGGCAGCAAGCGCAATCGCTGGATGTTGAGAGCCAACACGCCAGCACGCTGGGCGGGCGTTACGTTTAACCAGTCACGTGTTGCCGGGCCAATAGCACCATCTGCCCCCAATCCTTGCCATGCCTGAAAACGTTTAACGGCTTCCACCAGTTCATTATCGTAGGCGGCGCGAACGGCAGGCGCAGGTTTACTACGAGACGTCGTTTGCTTATCCATCGGCTTAGTTTCTGCTGTTTCAACAGTAACAGCGGATGGGCTGACTACCGCGTCAGTTGGCGTGTCATCGCCAGGTAGAGTAATTTTCGGCCCCCCGTCCAACATGCCTGTGCGTTGCAATATTTCGCGCAACGCCGGTACGTCGTTACTCCACTGCCCTGGGCGCAACGTTGCTTTGCCGGTCAGTTGGGGCCACGGTTTGGTGTCACAGAGTAAGGCCAGTAACGATTCATGCATCGCCGCATATTGCGGATGCTGCGGTGCCAGTCCTGCAACAAACGTAGGCAATTGACCTTTATCCAGCGCCAGCTGCCATTGGTTAATCACCGAGAGCGGCGGCGTTGCAAGTGCATAAGGTTTACTGCTATATAGCCAGCGAGTGCCTTTGACCGGAATATTTGCAATGAAATGGAGATAGCCCATCATCGCATCAGAGAGCACCACGTCGCGTGCCATCCCGTTAACACCAGGATCGGTCAGTAACTCTACCCATTTATTAAACTGCGGCTGGAAACCGGCAATCGCCACCTCTGCCAGCTGTTGCTGGAAGGCTTTAACAGCATCACGGTTTTCCCACATGGGTTGCATATCGCGTGCGGCATACAACAGTTGAAGCTGGTTAAGATAAACCGGCTTGTAACCTGCGGGTAATTGAGATTCGATTTGCGTGCGGGCTTTTTCTGCCGCACCTTCAGGCAATGGCTGGATCCCCGCCATTATTGCCGTGGCTTGCGCCTGCGGCAGTGCCTCGCCCTGTTCACTGACAGCCACCGGGCTGTCGCCAGGGATTACTTCAGGCTCATCGGCCTGCGCATTGAACAGTGGAGCGAATGTTACGGCCAGGCACAAACTGATTGCCGACAGCCGACGACCACACATCATATTAAGCAACATCCCTTGCCCCCTGTTTTTATCATACTCTGAATAGCCAGGCTGTTATTTTACGACTTGCCTGTACAACGCCAATACTCACGAAAGTATGACGAGCAAGCCTGTTACTCATCAGGCTTATCTTCAGTATATAAACGCCGATACGTTTTTACATAACCTAATGTAAAGAAGTTTAAAGAAAAGCGCGCCGTAATGTGCCACTTTTTTAGTGCAGAAACGGAGTTTTCGGAAAAAGAAAAGGCGGCATTGCTGCCGCCTTAATTTTAACTCGCCTGAGAAGGCGCTTCGTCAGTTCCTGGAAGCGTTTCAGGGAGTTGCGGCGCAAATCCTCGCAGGCCGACGACATGAACGTGTTCGGTATTCTGGAAGACTTTACGCACCAGTTTATAGGTGGTGCCTTTCTCCGGGCTGATATTTTCCGGCGCTGCGATGATGAGTTGCATTTGCAAACGCTCACACAATTCAAACAGCGTGGCGATAGAACGAGCATCCAGTCGCGCTGCTTCATCGAGGAACAGCAGGCGGCAAGGAGAGATATCTTTACCGCGCAGGCGGCGAGATTCATCTTCCCAGCTTTGTACCACCATCACCAGAATCGACATACCGGTACCAATCGCCTCACCGGTCGACAATGCACCAGACTCTGCGCGCAGCCAGCCATCGGAACCACGGTTAACCTCAACTTCCATTTCCAGATAGTTGCGGTAATCCAGCAGTTCTTCACCGATGGTCTGCGGCGTGCGCTGCCCCATATCAATCTGCGGGTTAAGACGTTGATACAGTTTCGCCAACGCTTCCGAGAAGGTCAAACGGTTGCTGTTAAACAGATCCTGATGCTGCTCGTGCTGTTCAGAGAGCACATCCAGTAGCATGGCGTGCGTTTCACGCACGTTCACGTTGAGACGCACGCTGTTCACCTGACCAAACGATACGTTCTGCAACCCCTGGTTGAGCATACGGATACGGTTCTGCTCGCGCTGAATGGTTTTGCGAATGATGTTCGCCACGCTGCGGGAACTGATCGCCAGTTTCTGTTCACGGGAGGTTAATTCTTCGGTCAGACGGCTAAGTTCAATCTCCATCTGTTCGATAGCTTCCACCGGATCATCGGTACGAATAATATCCTGACGAATACGTTCACGCAGATGCTGATAAACCGCCACGAAGAACTGAATTTTACGCTCCGGACGTTTCGGATCTTCCGACATGCGCAGCACGTCGCGCAGATGTTCGTTATCCGCCACCGCCAGACGCAGCGCACCTAACGCCTTATCCGACATGGAACGCAAATCATCAGCGGAGAGATAAGCCAGCTCACGACGGTGTAAGCGGCGCTCAACGCCGTTATCTTTCACCATGCGCATCACCGCACACCAGCCCGCTTTGGCGGTCACTACCTGCTCGCGCATCTCAAAGTAATCCCGCTCCAGCTTGCGCAGTTTGCGGGTCAGGTTGTCCATCTCCGCTTCGCAGAAGGTAAGCGCTTTTTCCAGTTGATTGCGGCGTGAACGGTTATTGCTCAGTTGCGCATGCAGCTCGTCACGGCGAATACGCGCCCGCTCTTCTGCCCCGCTATCAGCACGCACGCCGATATCCTGCAATTCACGTTGCAGATCGTTGAGTAGCTCTTTTTTGGTGTCGTAAGAACTTTTCAGCGAAGCCAGCACCTGGTTGTACTGACTCAACTGCGCTGCGTGACCGCGCAACGCTTCGCGAGCGCGGGTACGCTCCGCTTCCGCCTGTTCCAGACGTTCACGCAGTTTTTCGTTGAGATCGCTGTTACCGCTAAGCATTTCTGCCGAGTCAGAATAGCTAAAGTGCGCACGACGCTGCACCACTTCCGTCAGGGCAAACGCCTGCTGACGGGCATCGCGCTGCATCTGCTGAGAGTACGCGTAATCTTCTTTTAACTGTTCGAACTGTTCCGGGTCGCTCTGCAATACCGAAACAATCGGTTCCAGTTTCGCCAGTTGATTGCCAAACTGCTGAACAAAACGCGCGGCTTCCTGGGCTTCATCCAGACGTTCGCGGATTTCATCGACGCGATCCGCCAGGCTGTCATCAGCCAACAGGTTGAGACGCGGCAGAATGCGGTTCAGCGCCGTAACGCCCTCTTTCGCCTGCTCAAACTGAATACGCTGCTGCTGGTTATCATTTTCATGATTACTTAACGCCCGCTCCAGTTCGACGCGACGGCTGTTCAGTTGACGGATTTCTGCTTCCGGGTCAGACTCAAACGCAACCGCCAGATGACTGCCGATAAAGCGGCTGAACGCCTGATGCAGACGCTGAGTTTTCTGTACATCAAAGGAGAGCGTGGCGAAGCGTTCGGAAAGCACTTCACGCTCGGCATGGAGGCTTTCAATACGGCTTTCACGCGCAGCACGACCAAACAGCGGCACTTCCGGGAAACGTGAATAACGCCACTGACGATCGGCGATTTTCACCACTACCGCTTTTTCCAGCTCATCAACGCTGAACACGCTGTCATCGAATGACTGCGGATCTCCTTCGATCAGATAGAGATCTTCCGGGCAATCGGTCAAGCCTTCCAGGTGTTCAGTTACCTGTGACAGATCTGGCACCACGATGGCGTGGCGTGACGGGCCATACAGCGCTGAGAAGTACGGCGCATCTTCCAGGCTAACGTCGTCATAAATTTCTGACAGCAGCACACCACCAAAACGCTCCGCCAGCGCGTTCAGACGCTGATCTTCAGAGCCGCCAGGCTGGCTTAAACGTTCGATCTCTTCATCGACGGCGTTTTTGCGCGCGCCCACTTCATCGCGTTCAACAATCGCCTCTCGCTCACGCTCCAGCAACTGTTGCAGATATTCGGTGACGTCCTGGCTGGAGGTAAACTCTTCGCCGCACTGTTCGCTCAACTGGTTGAGACTGTTTTGCGCTGCCAGCCAAACCGGCGCACGCTGCATCAAACTCTGAATGCGAGACTGCAGCTGTTCCTGCTCCTGGCGCAGTGCCATGCGCTCTTCACGGGCGTTAGACACGCTATCGGAAAGAGAGGCAATGCGTGCTTCCAGTTCCTGATGCAGGGCTTCCAGTTCGTCGATATCAAAATTCTTGCCCTGACGTTTGCAGAAATCTGCCAGCAGACGCTCAGCTTCTTGCTGCTCGCGTAGACGCTGTTCCAGTTCGCTTAATCGCATCCGCAGCGGCTGAACCTGCTCTGCCAGGTGACGCTGATCGACCCCTTCGCGCAATAGTTCGCGAGCGACATCCCACGCCTCGTTACGCGCCAGTGGGCCGTTGATTGCCACCACCAGCTGATAAGCCTGCTCAAACTGGCTGTGCGCGGTTTGCGCCATGCTCATTTTCTGCTCAAGAGAGAGCATTTTTTCAGTCGCTTCCAGCTCTTTCGCCTGGAAGGTTTCCAGCCATTCGGCGGCGCAGTCGGCGGTTAAGTCCGGCAGATGGCACAGTTCTTTGGCACGATTAAGCGCAGCAATCGCCTGGTTATACTGGATCGCGCGCGTTTGCTGGACGTCCAGCGCCTGCTGGTAGTCAGCAAGCTGGCTTTTCAGCTCGTCCACTTCCAGTTCGGCAGCTTCCGCACGAGCCTCATTCTCTTCCTGGCGTTCGATGGCTTCTGCCACCACTTCATTTTGCTCTTCCAGACGGATCTGCAGCTCATCGAGATCCGCTTCGTAGCGTTCGATCTTCTCCTGCTGACGCAGTGCGGTTTGCACCAGGTTCAGGTGATCACTGGCCGCCTGATAATCCGCTTCCAGATCGCCTTCGGCACCGTTGTGCTCTGCCAGCTCACGCGCCATATCGACGTGTTTGTACTGCTCAGCCGCCAGTTGCTGACGCGAAGTATGTAGCTCGCGACGAAACTCCAGGGCTTTGTCGAGATGGACACGGCGCTCGTTGGCGTGACGCATGTAGTCCGCCGCCACGTAGTTGGTGGCTTCGCTGATCAGATGCTTAAACAGGTCGCGGTCCGACTGGGTGACACGAATCGCTTCCAGCGTCATACGGTTTTCACGCAGCGCCGCTTCCATGTCCTGGAACGCTTTACGCACGCCGCTGTTTTCTGGCAACAGGTAGTCGCGCAGAGAACGGGTAATGGCACTGGAGATCCCGCCATACAGCGAAGCTTCGATCAGACGATAGAATTTGCTACGGTCAGATGCGGAGCGCAGACGACGCGCGATGATGCCCAGATCGAACATCAGCGAGTGGTAATCAGTAATGGAGTTGAACTGTTTAAACTGCACGCCTTCCATCGCCTCGAGCTTGTCTTTCAGCTCGTTAAGCGGCAGCACGCGCGCCTGGCGTTCGTTCAGGGTTTCGGTCACCAGCTGTGTCGGCTGCACCGACATCGGCAGTCCCTGAATGGCAAACGGCTTGATATCCACTTTACGATCGCGTCCGGCAACCTGTTGCAGACGCACACCGACCACCACGCGCTGGTGGCGCGAGTTAATGGTGTCGAGCATCGAATAACAGACACCCGCTTTCAGCTTACCGTGCAGACCTTTATCGCGCGAACCGCTGGTGGCCCCGGCTTCCGTAGTGTTACGGAAATGCAGCAGGGTCAGGTCGGGGATCAGCGCCGTAACGAACGCCGCCATGGTGGTGGATTTACCCGCCCCGTTACCGCCAGAAAGCGTCGTGACCAGCTCGTCAAGGTCAAAAGTTCGGGCAAAAAAGCCGTTCCAGTTAATCAGCGTCAGTGAGCGAAATTTACCGCGTTCAATCATTATTCTTCCTCTCCGCTATCTGGCTGATTCTCTTCGGTTTCATCGTTGAGTTGCAGATGATTTTCAATCGGCATTGCTTCGCCATCACGAATCAGGCGACGCTGTGCTTCACGGGGATCGTCGCCAGCACGCACATCGGCTCCGAAGCGGAACACCGATTCGGTAATGCGAAACTTGCTGCTGTCGTGGCCCATAAACCACACCATGCCTAAACGACGCAGACGGTTGAGCGAAGAACGTACTTTCTCCTGCAACTTCTGACGGTCAACGTCTGAACCGGTTGAACGGTTGTTCACCAGTTTCAGCAGTTTTGCTTCATCGGCCAGGGTGAGCAGTTCGTCGTACAGTTCCTGCTGGGTGAAAATCCCCTCATTCGCCAGCCGTTCCGGGCTGAGATAGAGATAACAGAGGATTTTCCCGACCATCATATCCAGTTCCGACAAGACGGAACGAGGGATCAGCGTGGTGGAACGTGGGCGTAAATAGAAGAACCCTTCTGGTGCGCGAATAAGCTCAACGTTATAACGCGCGTAAAACTCTTCCAGATATTCCTGAAAATCCATCAGGAATGCATGATTATCCAGTTCGTCGAGGCCAATATGGCGTCCTGAACGTAAGGCGCTGTCCAGCGCCGGAAATAACGGATTCGCCAGCGCCTGCGCCAGCTTAACCGGCATCACTTGTTCAATATTTGTCGATGACATGCGCCTGTACCTTGGCTCCGTAATCATTAATCGGCTGCCATTTCGCTGGCAGTCCGGTGAAATCTGCTTGCGCTACGCCAAGACGTACCGCCTGATCAATAACAATACGCGCAACGTCAAAGTGACGTGCACGCGGATACTGTGACAGATATTCGCGTACCACCAGACCAAGATCCAGCGGCACTTGTCTGGTTTTGTACACGGCAAGTTGTTCTTCGATGATCGCCGCCAGCTGTTCGCGGATCTCGTTAAACTCTTCGTATTCCAGATCCTCAGGAAGTTCCCCAGTCACTTCTTCATCGCGCAGTGCCATCTCTTCGTCACGCATATCCAGCAGACGATCGGCATTGGCATAAGTTAGCGCCCACGGCTCATCAAAATAGGTTTGTACCGACTGACGTAACCGCTGAGCAAAGACGCGGTTTTTATCCATATCGATCGCGGTACGAATAAATTTGTGTACGTGGCGGTCGTAGCCAATCCACAAGTCGATGGATTGCTGGCCCCAACTGATAATACGATCGAGTTTGCTCTGCAGATCGAACACCAGACGATCGACGAAATGCAGATCGTCATGGGTCATCGTCGCATCCTGAATGCGCAACAGATTAGCCTGCAATTTGTCGCCTGCCGCTTCCAGCGTATCCTGCAATTCACGCAGCGTTCCGGAAGTTTCCGAAAGCAACAATTCACAGCTGGAAATCGCCGCCCGCCAGTCTTTGTTCAGCAACTGGGCGATATCGTCCTTCACCTGCTGCTGCTGTTCGTCCATCAGACGTTGCGTCAGGTCGATACTGTCGAAAATTTCTGCTACCGAATATTTCAGTGGCGCATAGACATTACGGTGCCAGTGAAATTCATCACCGCCCTCTTCGGCGGCATCTGCTGCGCGTTTGAGCTCACCCGCCACAATCGACAACTGCATAGAAAGACGCAGCGTAGAAAACTCGCGCTGACGGATGTAGTAGTCAGTAATGCCGATGCCGAGCGGCGTCAGACGGTAAATTGCGTTCCCTTCCGCCTGCTCGCTGGTAAAGCGGTTCAGCAGACGTTGACGCACCATGTCGTTGATCGCGTTATTGGCGCGCACGCCGATGGTTTCGCTGGTTTGCTCAAACGCATCACTCACATGGCGGAATGCATCCACCAGCTCGCCTTCACTCATCTCACCATCCAGACGCTCGCCGTTCAGCGTGGCAACCGCCAGCAGAAAAGAGAGTCGGTCTACCGGCAGCGAGATGGAGAAGTCATTTTTTCTGGCCCAGGCAACCAGTTCGGGGACTGTCTGGGAAAATTCACTCATACTTTATCCTTGCTCTGCGGTTTGCGCGCGGTGACATGAATATAACGCCCCAGGGTAATATACGGTTCCTGACGGCAATAACGCGTTTCTAATTCAAGTAATGCTTCATAGCAGTCGCGCTGCTGGTGTTTCTCGCGCAGATAATCATGAAACACGCGAACGCCTGTCTTACCCATAATTTGCCAACCAGCTTCTTCCAGCCACAGATAAACCTGCGCCGGGTCGCGTGGATAATCTGGCGAAAGCGTCCGTTTTTTCTTTTTCGGCATTCCCGCCTGCACGTAATCAAAATTCCCGGCGACCATGTTATGCATCAACAAACCATGCGCATTGTAGAACATTAACGACAACACGCCGCCTGGACGCAACACTGACCACAGGGTCTGCAATACGCTGCGGGGATCAGCCACCCACTCGAGCACCGCATGGAACAATATCAGATCAACGGGCGTTTCCAAATGCGAAGCAACATCCTGAGCGGCGCAATGTATAAATTGCATGTTGTCGCTCACACCTTTTGCTTCTGCCGCCTGTTTTGCGCGGTCGATCATCTGCGCAGAAAGATCGCATAAAATGACCTGATGCCCACGCTCGGCCATTTTGATTGCGGTCTGCCCTTCTCCACCGCCAGCATCCAGCACACGCAGTTTTTGCGGGCCCATTTCCGCCAGCACGCGATCGAGATCCTGCCACAGAATAGCCTGTCGAAGCTGCCCTTTGGTGGTGCCGTAAATGTTACGGGAAAACTTTTCCGCAATATCATCAAAATTGCGATCCTGCATTGCTTTCTCCACCGGTTGGCTAAGACGTTTTCTGATAAAGACGCTATTTTGTCACAGCCACGGCGAGAATGAACCCGTCTGGTGTAATATCGCTGGCGATCCCTTGCTATATGGTTAAAAAAGGAACCAGAAAGGATGCTTTTTACACTGAAAAAAGTGATTGGCAATATGTTGCTGCCACTTCCGCTGATGTTGTTGATTATTGGCGCTGGCCTGGCGCTGCTGTGGTTTAGCCGTTTTCAAAAAACCGGGAAGATTTTTATTAGCATTGGGTGGCTGGCGCTCTTGTTATTGAGTTTGCAACCGGTAGCCGACCGCCTGCTGCGTCCCATCGAAAGCACCTATCCGACATGGAATAATTCGCAAAAAGTGGACTATATCGTGGTGCTCGGAGGTGGTTATACCTGGAACCCGCAGTGGGCACCGAGCTCTAATTTAATCAATAACAGTCTGCCACGCCTGAATGAAGGTATTCGCTTATGGCGCGAAAATCCGGGATCAAAACTGATCTTCACGGGAGGCGTAGCAAAAACCAATACGGTGAGTACAGCGGAAGTAGGTGCCAGAGTTGCGCAATCGCTGGGCGTGCCGCGCGAGCAAATTATCACCCTGGATTTGCCAAAAGATACCGAAGAAGAAGCTGCAGCAGTGAAACAGGCGATTGGTGACGCCCCTTTCCTGCTGGTGACCTCCGCATCACATCTGCCGCGGGCGATGATCTTTTTTCAGCAGGAAGGGTTAAATCCGCTACCAGCCCCGGCGAATCAGTTGGCCATCGACTCGCCGCTTAACCCGTGGGAACGGGCAATCCCTTCTCCGGTCTGGTTGATGCATAGCGATCGTGTTGGCTATGAAACGCTTGGCCGTATCTGGCAGTGGCTAAAAGGTTCGTCAGGCGAGCCACGGCAAGAGTGATTTTGATGCCAGATCGAAGTTGCGCCGACTAAATCGTCCGGTATTAACCAGTTGCGCAACTTCATCCCATAACACATACAACCAACGCCGCCAGATGAACGACTCCGCCACTGGCGCGCGTTGCAGGTAACTCCAGAGCAAATCTTCCGCCAGAGAATTATCCATTAGTCGGAACAGTTCGTATTCTCGCGGTGCCCAAAGCATTAGTCCCGGCCCGACCATCGCCAGTAACTGATCGCTGCGCGAATCTTTCAACATGCTGCGTAAACAGAAGTTACCGTGAATCAGCACACAATTGTCGTTAAAGCCTTCAAATAATGCCGGGAGACATTCGCGAGTGCGAAACAGGATCCGCTTATCCTGCATCGTCAGACCGGTGTTATTGAACTGATTGAGCGTGGTCCATAGCACTTCAACATGTTGCCGGTACCATGAGGGCCAGAAATTTTCCTGAGTATTGTCGACCGCGCCGACGCAACCGCGACTGTCCTGACGGTGCCAGGCCAGTAAGGCTTCAACGATTTGGTCTTTGAGTTGTTCCCAGCGTTCTGGTGTTCGGGCTGGTGCCTCCACCGAAACACCACGCATCCGCTCCAGTAGCAGGACATCGGGGCCGGGGTGTTCTTCATGCGTCATCACACCATAAATAGTCGGCATACGGACAGTCCCACTTCTTGCCAGCATGGTGGTTTTCCATGCCAGTTGTCGGGCTTTTCCGGGCGTACTAAAGCTTCTTGCCATTAACGGCATTGGGTTTCCCTGGCTGTCATACAAAGCCCACAACGCCGTATCCGCTTTTTCATTGACGCACTCAATACGACTGAGTTTTTCGCCCAGTAAATGGCTTAATTCGGCACGCAGCTGTTCCATTCAGATTACCCTCATAAAAGCTACTGCTTTCATAATGAGCGCCAATATAAAAGATGTCACCTGAATGAGATCAATTGTTGAAAAGAAAAATTGAGGAAAATCGTAACGGTACGACACTCCTCCCAAAATTGGCTGAAGTGTCGTGAAGTGAAATTAGCGCATTTCAGCGCGAACGCGCTCAAGATCTTCAGGGGTATCCACACCTGTGCCAGGAACTTCCTGAGCAACAGCAACATGGATTTTTTCGCCGTACCACAGAACACGAAGCTGCTCTAACATTTCGATGTGTTCTAACGGACTTGGCTGCCAGTTGACGTAACGACGGATAAAGCCTGCACGGTAGCCATAAATACCAAGATGACGCAGGAAGTTATCGCCAACGGTTTCAAGGCCTTCTGCAAAACGATCACGATCCCAAGGAATGGTGGCGCGAGAGAAGTACAGTGCATACCCTTCAGCGTCGAGAACCACTTTCACCGCATTCGGGTTAAACGCTTCTTCCGCATTGTGGATTGGCACCGCCAGAGTCGCCATACCCACCTGACGCTGAGCGAGGTTATCAGCAACCTGACGAATGATTGTCGCAGGGATCATCGGTTCATCACCCTGCACATTAACGATCACCGTGTCGTCGCTGAATGCGCATTTTTCGACAACTTCCGCCAGACGTTCTGTTCCTGACTGATGATCGGCGCGCGTCATACATACTTCACCGCCAGCGGCTTCAACGGCGCGGGCAACATCCTCATGATCGGTTGCCACGATGATGCGCTCGGCACCTGATTCACGCGCGCGTTCAAGAACATGAACAATCATGGGTTTGCCGTTAATATCAACCAATGGTTTACCGGGCAGACGCGTGGACGCGTAGCGCGCGGGAATAATGACCACAAAACTCATGATTTACTCTCATCAGCAGTCAGCACGCGGGCTTCCGTTTCCAGCAACACTGGAATGCCATCACGCAGCGGGAAAGCGAGGTTGTCCAGTTTGCAAATAAGCTCTTGTTTTTCCTGGTTATACCAAAGTTTTCCGTTGCAAACCGGGCAGGCAATGATTTCAAGCAGACGATGATCCATAGTTCCTCCAGATGGATCGGGTTATGAATGCATAAATCTTATCATAATCATTTATGCGACGGGGTCTATTTCCCAGCCGGTGCGGCAATCAGTAAAGAGGCCTTGCGGGCAGCATCCTAATGTCACCCGCGTTGCCTGCTGCCAGTTAGCGAAATCAGTAATCGCCTGACGTAGCCCTTTTTGCAGCGTTGTCGTTGGTTTAATACCTTCCTGTAACCACAGAGAGATAACTTCAAGGATGCCTGTCTGGCGATGCATTTTGGCATCCATTCGCCCAACTAATTGCCCACGATGTAATAACGGCAGAACAAAATAGCCATACTGGCGTTTCGGCGCTGGGGTATAGCACTCCAGCCGGTAGCTAAAATCAAAAAGCTGCTCTGCGCGTTTGCGATCCCAGACAACAGGATCAAAAGGCGAAAGTACCGCGCTGTGCGTTGCAGTGAGCTTTCCGGCCAGCGCTCGCTCGAGTAGCGGCAGCAAATCATCATGCAGCCAAAGATTGCCCAATTTTTCAACATGCACAGCAATGATTTGCTGCTGTTCAGCCCTCGCTTCGCGCCACGCCGCCAGTGCCGGACGTTTCAGCCGATAGTAATCTGCCAGCCACTGTTCGCGGAATATTCCCAGGCTACGCGCACTGTTATCCAGCATGATGATTTCTGCTTCTGTTTGCGAAACGAGATCGCGCTCATCATCCCAGTCAGGCATGACACGGTGGGTTAAATCATAAACGCGCTGGAAGTTGCGCCGTTCAATCACCATCACCTTTCCGGCAGTAAATAAACCTTCCAGATGCCGTTTATGCGGCTTCCATTCCCACCAGCCGCTTGCACCTTTACGAGGATGCTCAAAATCGGCTGAACGTACCGGCCCCTTATCATGAATATGCTGAATTAACTGTGCAATTTCCGCCTCATGTTCCTGCATCCAGGCGTCTTTGTATTTCCAGCCCATTTTTTCAGGTGCCAGCATGCGGTGGCGAATAAGACGAAAGTCGCTACGCGGCATAAAGCAGGCTTCATGCGCCCAGTATTCCATTAATTCGCCACGCGCCAGAGACTCATCCAGCCACTGGGCAGGATAATTTCCCAGACTACTGAAAAGCACCAGATATGGACTACGGGCAACAATATTGATGGTATCGATTTGCAGCAAGGACATGCGGGAGATCGTTGCCGGAATATCCTCCAACGACGCTCGACGGCGGGGTTTGTTTAACAGGCCTTGTGCGGCAAGGTGAAGATTACGCGCATCAGCAAGGGAGAGGTGCGGCAGCGACATTCATGACTCCATCAATCGAACGCTGCCGCGGCGTAACTAGTTGCCAGAAGCCAGCAAGGTTAGTTGCGTAAGCAGTTTCGCTGGTTCATCACCTGAAAGCTGTGCGTCTACAGGCAAATACCACCAATTTTCTTCTGCAAAGGCCCGGCATTTCACCGCATCTTTTTCAGTCATTACCAGCGTTTGCCCGGCGCTTACCAACGCACTGACATCCGCATGGTTCAAAGACTGATGATCGGCCAGCGGTACACATTTTTCCGGTTGTACGCCACACATCTTCAGCGTGGCAAAAAAGCGCGGCGGATGCCCAATCCCCGCCATCGCCACTACATGTTCAAGCTGAGCAACGTCACAACGCGTACCGGTACGTAAATTCACCGCCTGACCCGGCAGCAGATGCATGGGGATTTCACCGCTGCGAGGGACACCGCCGTTGACGATTACCGCATCAACCGACTTTAAGCGCCCCGCTCGCTCACGCATTGGCCCCGCCGGCAACCACCAGCCATTGCCAAAGCGACGCACACCATCAATAACGACAATTTCCACATCACGCGCCAGACGGTAATGCTGTAAACCGTCGTCGGTTACGATGATCTGCACATCAGGGTGTTGCGCCAGAATGGCTTTTACCGCATCAGAACGAACGGGAGAAACCGCAACAGGCGCATCAGTGCGTTGATAAATCAACACAGGTTCATCACCCGCCTGTGCTGTTGTGGTATCTGCCGACAATAACAGCGGATAAGATTCAGCCTTACCACCATATCCCCGCGATACGACCCCCACGCGAATACCGCGCTGTTGCAACTGTTCCACCAGCCAGACAACGACCGGGGTTTTTCCGTTGCCGCCTGCGGTGAGATTACCAACCACGACAACCGGTACGGGGGCACGCCAGGCGCGCTTCAGTTTTAGTTTATAGCAAAGACGGATCGCGCCACTCACCAGGCCATACAACCAGGAGAGTGGCAGGAAAAGACCCCCCAAAAGGGGATTGCCACGCCCTCGGCTCT
>OGQR01000105.1_pt1 | contig 81546 bp, 72 predicted proteins | sample 1553271 | NCBI WGS metagenome assembly OGQR01 (sample SAMEA2579970, study PRJEB22360) | human gut metagenome | biome: human gut; feature: human-associated habitat; material: faeces | place: Denmark | collected 2008/2010 | reverse complement strand
CCTATCATCTTCATATGCCATCTTATTTTTTAGAGACATTTACTGAATATCCCTACTACATTCCATAGATCTCATTAAGAGGATGTTACAAAAAGCTCACAGTCACTATTCATTCTAATTGTTATTGTTCTTCCTTTGGCTATCTTCCTAAATTCTGAATTGGCATCAAGTACCTTTTTCAAGTCACGAGCTACGGCTGAACCTTTCTTGACGGGAATTACAGCGTCAGAAATATCTAGTCTGAAAGCATATCCGGAACTTTTTCTATTACCTACGTTTTTGAAAATAGCAGAACCTATTTTTTTTGAATCTTGTCCTTTCTTGATTGCTGCAAGAATAAAAGGTTGCATTTGTTCCCATATCTCAAGATATAGTCCAACTCCATTGACTTTTTGGAACTTATTGTTTATGTTTGTTATAGGTATGGGGCTGAAAGCTAAGCGTACTTCAGCATTTCTTAGCAGGCTTAATTTTTGCCTAAACTCTTTGTTTACAGCATTATGATTTTTGTCTAAATTTAAGGGAGGATTGTATTTCTGAATCAGCTCTTCTTCTAAACTTTTATAATTTTCATTTGGATAATAGAATACTAAAAGGTTGTGTTTCATCCATATTGTTAATTGATTCTCATCTTCTTGGTTGAATTTCGTATTTTTATTTTCTTCAAAATTTCCGTCCCTTGGAATCAGTCCGTAACCCAATAGGCAACCTAAACTTTTCCTCAGTGTAGAGCTACCTGCATTGCCATTAAAATGTTTTTTTACATCCCGATCTCGCAAACTGCTTCCTGCCAATCCAGTATAAATTACATTCATTCCTTGAAATGTATGGAAAGTAACATCTATTCCTATATTGGGTAGGTTAGAATCTTCACGTAAGGTTATAATATAGTTGCCAGGCAAATTCGGAACAGTTCCTATATTGTCTTTTAACGGATTGAATAAAGTAAATGCAATGTTATCCATAGTACATATTCTATTTTTCGTAAAGATATGGAGAAGGATAGAAAATTGCAAATTTGATCAAGTAAATATAAATACTTTCCTTTCCCCTTCTCTCTCTTGAGGACGGGAAAAAGAAAAGAAAATAACCAGAATAAACAATATCCATCTTGAAATGAAAGAATATATCAAGCAAAGCATTGTTTATGTTACATATACCATTATATTTGCATCCATTGCCAACCAACTTTGAAGGACTTATGAAACCCGATTTTTCCGATTATATCATTGCCGTATTGTTTGAACTGAATAATGGACTGCCACATTCAATGGACCAGTGTGTTGATGGGGTCTATGACAAATGTGATATTGAGTATGAGATTCCACTGATAGGACATTATCTGAAAAAGGAAGATGTCTATTACACTTCCGTCAAGACTGCAATTGTCATGCTTGAAGCTAATGGTATCCTTACGATTGATAATGACCATAATGCAATGCTCACCAGAAAAGGTAAAAGATATATTGAAATAAACGAACTGGAAATCATGGAGAGATGGAAAGAGCTTCATGATCGGAAAGTATTGGAAGATAAACGGAAAAATGAAGACAGTTTCTAAAGATTATGATTTCAGTATCCATTATTCTTGTACAACCCTAAAAGCTGTTCTCCTATATACTTAAAGGTTACTATTGGGAAATCAGGATACTATAGGTTAAAAGGGGTAAGTCGGAAACAAGAGTATGGAACGTAAGTGGAATGTATGACATAACTGAAAGACAAAGTGTTATAAAAAAGTGTGCAAATGAGGTACAAATGCTTAAAGAATAAGTGTTTTTGTAGTCTTTTTATAACATCCTTACGGTTATGTTCATACTCTGTATATACCTCTATCTCTGACCTACCCCTGACCAAATGAAGTTGTCGTTTACTTGCCAATCACCATATCCTTAACCGGATGAATAGTCCCGGCATGGTTTTATACATTTTCTGCCGACAATCATCTCATCCGGCACTGTGAATGGTGGGATAAAATAAATACGACTGGAGATTTTTTATATTTCGGCGTTGACTGATATTTATGGTACTGTCTGAATTTGGGTTGTGAGATTAAGGATATTTTGCTGATTGATAATATTGATTTATGATTGGATTTATTTCTCTGCCTCAAGAGAAAAAGAAGAGCGGAAAAATATGGGCGGAAATGATGCTTGTATAACCTTTTCAATTTTACCTTATCAAAAAACAGGTCTTATAGTTTTCCGTCCTGCTTTCCCCGCTTCTTACTTTTGAGGGTAGAAAGAGACAAATAACCGCTGAATCATAAACAGAAAGTCGGATAGAGATCGTGATTATAGTTCGTTGTTTTGTAATTGCCACCTTTAAATAACTGGGCATATTGGAAGCGAACTGTTAAACCTATTTCTGGCTGGGTGATGTTGATTATAAATTGTGTCATGCGCTGGTTCATTGGTCTTTATCCATGCAATATTTCCGGGTATTCAATCTGACCAATGGAGAGTTAACGGAACGCAATCAATTTTTTTCTCTATAAAATCTTTCTCTTTTAAGTAAAATCTCTCATTTTGACAAAAAAAGTTGCACTAAAATATTGTATATCTTTCTTCTTTCGTTTGTTGTAGGCTAACGCCGCTTGAGTGGATGATTATGATATAGTGTATAGTATAGTTATCATACAATTGGCTTCCAGTTAACTCATAAATCACTATCATTCAATATTTTCAGGACTGCCATTGGATAAAGAACTAAACGGTGTAGTATCAAACACTGCCACACACAACAAGAGAAACCATGTCATTTCGGACGGATGTCATTCATTTGACTCTGTTACGATTCAACCTGGTCTATATTAATCAAGGTGTAATCTGATGAAGGGGGCTATGACAGTCTGAATGATAAGTGACAGACAGGCAACTTCATTCCCTTCAACAGTGAGAAAGGAGAGGTTTGTTTTTTATTTTTTTACTTTCCTTTTCTCCTCACTCTCAGAGGTTACGAAGTAATCTCTCCTTCCATGTTTATCATTATCCCTACCCGTAATTTTTTACTTCTCTATATATATTAATACGTCCATCGAAAAATCCCGGGTAACATCTAATATATCCTACCCCATCAATATAATAATATCAATATGAGTTACTGACCATATACCCTCCTGTTGACTGCCTGAATGAAAAATACCGGCCGTTCATGATATATTGTTGATCCGGCTTTATTTGATATCCTTATGGTGTGACGGGGTGGGGGCTTGCAGTATCTCCGACCGATATATGCATTCAGGACCATCCATCTTCACCTTATTACATAGCCGGCATTGGAGACTCTGTTCAATGCCCTGTTCCTGTTCCGGCCGTATCATCATATCCCTCCCTGTAAAAAGACTGTGAATGACCGGGTAACTTTGAAATGGGAAGGACAATCAAACGGCCGGGGATGATTCAGGGCATAGGCAGGCAGATGGATTGGATGAAAGAATATGGTGGAAGGGACAGATACATGATTGGTTACAGGTGCAATTTTTTATGTTATGAATCTGACTTCTGACCGGTTAACAGAATGCATCAATATTTTTCTCTATAAAACCTATTCTTTTTAAGTGAAATTCCCGATTCTGACAAAAAAAGTTGCATGAAATTATTGTACATATTTCTTTCGTTTGTCGTAGGCTCACGCCGCTTGAGTGGATATTATGATATGTTTTTTATATAACCAATCATATAACTTGCCTCCGGTTGATTCGCAGACCATCATCCTGAGAAATATAAATGTTGCACGGGGATACTTTATTGTATAGTTTGCTGATAATGATATGCGGTTGAAAATGATAATAACAAGGTAACACATTGTATATCTGTGACCTCCCACCCCTTCAGAATGTTTATAGCAGGTTAAAAAGTTTCATCAATGATTTTCAGACTATTGAAAGATTTGATCAGGGATGGTTCCGGATTGCCTCATACCCTGATTTTTCAACGAATAATTCACAGATAACAGACTGAAAATTTATCCCTCCCGGCTGTCATATCACTTCCATCCCCTCCGGTATCAGTCCTGTAACCTGGGAAATGATATCAACAGCAACTATCGGATTTTAAAGATTACGGGTATTTTCCTTTCTTCCCGCCCTTTCTTCCCAGCCGTTGTACACAATATTTTTGAGACTGCCCCGATACTCATTTATTAAGATTAGCTATCCCGGCTGTTTCAAAGGGGCGGTCAATGTTTTGTGCCAATGATGAAGGGTGGGATAAAAGAAGGAAAGCCACCATACCATCACATACAGCGGCCTTCCTTCACATAGGCAAGGCACCGGACTTCACAGGCGGGTGGCCTTTGGTAAAGCGACCTGTCCGCTGACAGAAGCCGGCTCTACGTCTGATCTAACATTAGTATCCTGTCTATAAGTCCTTTTTCTCATCTTCCGTTACAAAGCAGACGTTCCCTTATCTTTTCATAGGGTGCGTCCTTCAATACAACTTTTTTCTCCTTATCCAAAAGGTATAAAGTAGGCATCGCTTTCAAGTCATAAAGCACGTTCTCCTGTATGGCCCGATGGTCATTGCCTGTTATCCAGGCATCCGGCATATCCGGCAGCGTACGTTTCCATACATCCCCGTCACCTTCGGTATAGACAGCAAGTACGGTCAGCAGCCCTTCAGAAACCATATCTTTCAGAAATATGTCCTCCTTCATCCTCTGCAAAACCGAATGGCAGTTGTGGCACTCGGGATCATAGAAGACCAGTAACAGCCAGTCCCCTTTTACAGAGGTCCGCTCCAGCGTATTTCTGCTTCCGTCCGGAAAGAAATAGGTGAAGGAGGTGGCTTTCTCCCCCGGGTTATTCCGGCTGGCCAGTTGCAGTCTGAACCGTAAAGTGCTTTTTTCCGCCTTGTCCAGCCAGTTGCTCCGCAACATCCGCTCCAGATAGATCCTGTAAATCCTCTCGTCGTAACAGGGGGATTCCGGATTATAAAGATAACTGTCCGCCTTTTTCATAAACTCTGTTCTCGAATACCCGTACCTTTCCATGCCGGAACAGAAACCCTCCATGCTTTCAACTGCCAACATACTGTCAACAGTTTCGTCTGATAGTAATGAAAAATAGTCTGCAAGTCCCTGCTCCGCCGTCTCCTTGCTGTTTACCAGGGCTGAGTCGGCAAAATTGAAACCATCCCAATAATGTCTCAACAGATAGGCCTTCCTTCCCTCCGGGGAGGTGAGTACGGAAGGGATATCGGGAAACGGGAAGCCGGCCCGGACACTGTTTTGCGGTACCGTCCTTCCGGCCTCCTCCCGGTCTCCCTCATCCGCCTTTTCCCTCTGTCGGTTTCCTGAACACGAAACATGAAAGATGGGAAAAAACAATATTACGATTATCGAACTTCTCATCATCAAATGTTGGTCTGTGGCGTACATAGTGCCACCTCCTTGTCATTCCTCCTTATATAAAGAGATGTTTCTATTCTTACTGTTAAACAGTGTTTTTAAACTTTCCACATTACCATGATAAGTTGCGCCCCCTACAGAATAATGTAATTTAATGGGAGTGGCATCCCATGAATACCTGTACTCCTTGCGTAATGTCAATGAATAATGTCCGTCAGGAGTAATAGACATGCTGCCGATACGCGTACCGTCATTGGCTATTTCAAAAGTTACGAAAGCATTGGCGGGAACCGGAGATAATGTATTCCAATCACTACCAGTTTCTCCATATTTGATTTCTCCGTCAATGGTTTGATTGGTTATGACAAAAGTTTCTTTATTAAAGATTACAATGTCTTCTTCCGCACTGATGGATATTTCTCCTTCACTGACGATGCTTCGAGTCTTGAATGGGAGCACCTTGTGTTCACCTTTTTGACTGACACCATCGATATCATCCTGAATTATAACATTGTCCGTTCCATTTCTATTATCATCGCGGTTCGCTTTTACCTGATAAATGAACCGCCCCTCCTTGGAAGGATCCTCATAAAAGATATCCGTTCCGTAGTTTCCCCTTCTGTCTTCATCTATCTTCAGCATGGGGGCGTCAATATAAACCTTAAAGTCACTTCCGAAAGGATCTGCCGACCTGTTGTCTGTACCCCTGAAACTGGTCACATCAAATTCCACATCGACCTCCTGTCCCAGTTCATAGGTCCATTGCTGTGTACTATTATCCGAACTTTTAACCTTGGTGGAAAACTCGAACGGATTATAATTGGCCAGTTCAAAGGTAATGGAACGGTACGTGCGCCCTTGGTAGTTATCCGTACCATCCGGCTGGTTGGAAGATATGCGGATAACTTCCGCACTGGCAGGACGGTTGGTTCTCAAATAGATATTATAAGTGTCTCGTTCTTTTTTGTTTTCTCTGGGTTCGAATAAAAACACACGTCCGCCCGTACCCCAAAGTTGTTCGTCTTCCGGTGTAAATGTGCATTCCAGATCATCCACGTTATTGCCCATTCCTGTCCATTCTTCATCCGTATAATGATCTATATGCTGCGCATAAAGCAGGAACTGGTCATTCTCATCGGCTGATACCTTTTGCTCGTTTCCTTGTCTCAAGGCTATTTGAAAATTAACCGGGGCATCCTTTTTCTGAGGGACCAGACAATAATACACCTGCTCCCCATCAGGCATCTCATCACCCAGATTACTACCATCCATAGAAATCAGATCAGGCAGCGTAATATAATAGTTATCCCCGCTGAAAGGGAAGATTTTGGAAAGTTTCGCAAAATAGTCCGCCTCAATGGTCACTTTTCCCTCCTTATAATCGCCGTTCTCCTCCTCCGGCTTTAACACCGTATTGAAATACAGACGCTGCACTCCCGGCCTCTCAGCCGTATAGACAAACTTGAACTTCCATCCGTCTTCCTGAGAACCAAATTTATCCGGATTTTCCACCGGAGTGATGGTAGGCAGCTGCATACCCGTGGATTGCCGCACATTCAGCCAGTCCGCACCGATTTTCACATCCAGCGGGAAAAGTTCCTCAGGCAAATCTTCTGGAATGGTGAACATCAGCGTGACAGGCTGCCCTTCCGTTTCACCATAGATGGAAGTGGACACCCATGCCGGAGTAAATTCAAACTGACGTACCAGAAAGATCTTGACGGTACGTTCCAAGTGCCCCGCCTTAACGGACAATACGGACTCACGTACCGTCTCATTCTCATTCAAGACAGGTATATTCAAATGAATGGTGCCGGTGCCGGCTGTATAGTCATTCCTTGTCATGATGGCTGCATTTCCATCTGTCAGCCAAGTTATCTTAGGACCTTCTGCCACAGGCTGGTCATATTTTCCTCCGGATCCTTTGGCGTAATACGTATATTGCAGTTCCCTATTTTGGGTATATGCCTCCGTCTGGTAGACCACGAATGTCTCATCCACTTTCAGCTGATGGCTGCCGTCGCTGATTTCATTGATGTCGTCAGGGATGGAAATCCATACATTGTTGGTAGGGGCTGCCGTCAATGCCGCTTCGTAAGAGGATACTCCGTTGGTCAATGATCCTGTTATATTGATTTGATACGAGGTGTTTCGCCGGATGGGCAGGAACTCACTGTTTTCATCCATTATCAGGACACGGTAATAAAAGTTGTCCGTACTTTTCAGGATTACGCTGACCGGATTCTGCCGGGTATTTTCTGTCTCGAAAACATACTCGTATCTGCCGTCCGCTGTGGCCGTCTGGTCGGTACGGGGTGTCAGCCGTCCGGTATATCCATCTCCTTTGGGTAATGAAATGTACCCATGTTCATCTTCAATCCAATTAAAATTCTTCGTATCAGGATTATAAGGGGCCACTGTTCCGAAAGCACTGGTGTTGTAAACGGAAAAGGTATTGATAGCAGTATAATTATTATTCGGATTTACTATTTTAAAGCGTGCCTGATTGCGGATCAGTTGTACACCTTCGGGAGAACCGCCTTCATTCTTTACATTTGCTATCAGATTCTCCCTGCTGTTTCCTTCCACCCGTTGCCAGTATATCATCTTTCCCGAAGAAGCGACCAGCCGGTCCATCAGCGCTTTCTCATCCAGCCCCCCCACAGCCGACTCGTCAAAGTTGGTCATATTCTGGTTGGCCACAAAATGGATGATGCGTGTATATTCTGAGATGGTGGCAGAGAATGTGCCTTCCAGAATATTCAGCCCCGACTGGTCCCCGGATGGTTTCAGTTCCGCTTTTGAAGTGGAGATAAAGGCTCCGTTCTCTCCAAAACAGAAAAGCCGTAAATCCTGTATGCCCCCTCCGTCATAGTCTACGCTGCGGGTGTTCACCTGTTTCATGTCCGGAACATCCACCTTGAAGTCAAGTCTCATATAGCCGTCAGGCACTTCACGGCCGGAATCCACACTCATGTCGTCCTGACATGCCACGGCTGTCAGCAGAAATACTGCCGCAACGGTCTTATGTAGTATTCGTCTTATCATAAGTTCTTATTTTTATTGTTGTTCTTTGTTCTCGTAATGGTCACGGACGCAGCGGATAGCTGTATTATTCTTTGAAGTACTATAATAAGGATTATATACTTTTCCACTCGCACTCATATAATATCCCCAGTTCAGAAGATAGTCCATTGCGTCCGTTCCCTGGGTAGCAGTTCCCTGATAGCGCATTATGATTAGTAATTCCGCTTTTGTGGGAAGACGCCAATCATTTAATGTTACAGCAGGTATATATTCTCCATTATCATCTTTTAATCGAAATCCTTTTTCATCACGGGGATAATAGACCTCAACATATTGTTCACAATGGGTAGCAGCCATTTTATAGGCAGTTTCGGCATCATAATTAGATAAATTTCCGCTGACAGCTCCCAAACGGGAAGCAATCATGAATGAGGGAGAAACTAAGTTATTATTAGCTTCATCTGTAGCCGTATAACCATTTTCTTTACGAGGAATTCCCAATTCATATTTAACATTTGGATAGGCATTGTCAAATTTAGAATCTTTCGGAAACTCGGGCATGGCGGAAGAATTAATCTGTACATGATACATTCGTGGATTTCCTGTTTCACTCTCAGTCGTCCTCATACTCTTATTCCAATAATAATAATAAATTCCATAATTCTTTTGAGAATTGTAGCCATTATCAGGCTGTTCTTCTACAACTTTGGAGCCAAAAAATCTACTCCAGTTCCGATTTGATGTTGATTCACTAAATTTCCATTGATTATTAGACCAATACGATGTTACATATCGTGGAGTCTGATTTTTATTATCCCAATGAAATTTAAAGTCCTCTCTATACGAGTACCATCCGAAATAATAAGTGATATATTCCTGCGGATACTGTTTTACAGTAACCGTAACAGGTTCACACTCTGAATCATTATTGGTAACAGTGAATTCGATATAGCGGATCAGGTTGTTGTCAGGAACGGGACTGTCTATTGTTATCTTTCCATTAATGTTCTCGTCCGGAGTTATTATCACACGATTGGAAATAGTTTGTGAAACTTCTGTTTCCTGTCCATACTTATTATAATAATAAACACGTTTTTTAGTAATGCTCACTCTGCCTGATGAAGCGAATATGATGGTATTGTCCTCATCAATATTTTTCATCTCCAGCTCCTCCTTGTTCAAGGAAAGGTAATGCGGCTGTTCCCCACCGCCTATGTTGATGGGTTGTTCAATCCAGTCCAATACACTGTATTGAATGTCTTCCAGTTCTATAGGATCGTCAATTTGAGTGGATCCGACAGCATTCAGTGTGGCATGTACCGTATAGAAATGATTGGGTTCCAGTCTGTTATTTTTTGAGACAGGGATTTTGTAATAGTTGTTCACTACAGTTTCCCCGTCTTCTTTCGTATAAGGTACCCGTACAACCAGATGCGTCATCGTGTTTTGCTGGTCATTCTGCCACTCATTGGCATATGCATAGGTGGTAATTGTAATCGTTCTATGGGCATCGTCTCCGGTGGTGGTACCGTATTTGATATGTTCTGCCGAACTGCTGGGATCTGTTTTATTTATAAGTGTGGCACTCACTTTTGCATCCGCATCATAGACATAACGGGTTGTGTTCTGATAATTCACAAAATTGAACTGGACCCCGTTGCCTGAAAATTGAAAAAGTTTGTCCGTGCCATCTCCGTTATCATCCTTGATAAATCCCTCTTCCAGAACTACTTGTATTTTTGCAGCCGCACGGCTCAGGATTATAGTAGTTATCGGACTAGTGGCTGATACGGATCCGGCATTTAATATTACTTGTCCATTTCCATACATCAGGAATTTAGTGGGGGAATTTCCACTCTCCCCGGCTTGTGTCAGGTGGAGACCGGCTGTTGTCTCTTCCGCCTGCTTCAATGCGGTGACACTGGTGATACCACTCCAATCAGTCCGGCTGCTGTTGGCTATCAAATGGATCTGATATTCTTGGTTTTCTTTAAACTCGTCTTTTGCCTTGTCTAAAGTGATACTGCCTGTTGAAGCATTCAGACCTTCCACATGTTGATGATATGGTAATCCGTTTTCATCTTCAAAAATAAACACGTCCAGCGTATGCACCGTATTCTCGAAAGTCTCGCCTGCCGAACGCGACATCTTGACCTCATCTATGGAATATGTCAAGGTTACTTTTTCACCATTGGGGATTCCGGATACAGGAATTACGGTATCCTCTGAACAACCCGCCCATATGCCGGTTGCCAGCAATAATCCCATTATTATATATTTCATCTTATCCATCATTACTTCTTATTACAAGTTCGAGAATCAGTTGGAGGAAGGAGGGGCAACCTGGTTTATCTGAACCTTATACTGGTCATTTCCTCCTATGGTTCCTCCTCCATTAATCAACAGGTTTTCAAAAGTTCCCGTCAGGTTTCTGTAAGTCATGCTGAGATTACAGGACGGAAAACCAGCACTCATCGGGTTTATAGGGTATACGGTAATTATGAAGTTCCCTTTTGCTTTCGTTTCCGTCTCTTCAAGTTTGACAATCTGCCCGTTATCATCTGTTTTTGAAATCTTTAGTGCAAAGTTTTCATTATCATCGTGAGATACGTTCCACTGTATATCGGACAGCATGTTGAATTGAAATGATACGGCCCCTGTTATTTGATGAGGTTTGTCCTCATCTTTAGAGGAAACATACCACACATCTGTAGTATTATGTCCATCATAATAGTTAAAATTGATGGAAGGATGTCCGGCTTCCAGTTCCCATTTTTCCTCATCCGTCCACGCAGCAACTTGATAACCCAGTTGCAAGGGTTCTCCCCACTTTACAATGTTGGCAGTTGTGGTATAATGTGTGTTGCGATAAATGTTGTAGCTATTTATCTCTGATGTGTTCCCAGTTTTTCCCTCTGCTATAAAGACTTCGTATTGTTTGGAATTGTTGTTGGCCGTGGCGGTAAATTCTACTTTCAGCCCTTCCGGCTCTCCTGTACAATATCTTTCAGGAAAATAGATCTCCCCGCTATCATATTGACCGCCATTGCTGGTAGCTGTACCATCTGCAAGGGGCAGGTCACTGAATGTTGTAGCCCTGTAATTGCTATTTTCCAACAAGGAATAAGAAGTGGGCTTTTGTCCTTTTATTCTTACGTTATTGATAGCAATGCTTTGAACTCCCGCATTATTGTTGACCACCAGCTGTATCTTGGCAAGATTGCGCACAAGCTCAATGCTGCCTATATTATTCTCCTCTCCCGGCAGAATCGTAATATCAGGTATGACGGCAGTCATCAGCATAGGACGTTGCCCGTCTCCGGTGTCAGACACGATGCCTATGGCCGCCAGGCTTTCTCTGGTCGGAGATGACAGCTTTGTTTGCAGGAAAGGATTACCATTTTCGGTTGTTTTGTGTTCCCCTTCATTGGCTATGAGATAAAAACTGTACTTTCCTCCACCATTGCCTATCTTCTCTTTCAACACAATGTATTGTTCAGGAGCGGTGCCGCCTAATTCTAAATTCTTACCTCCCTCTCCCCACAGTTCATTACAGACCACATCACCTTGTTCATTGAATACAATTATTCGTAGGGTTTTTATATAATCATCATAATTGCCGCCACTCGCAGGAGGGGTGGTTGTTATCCCTCTGGCGGTAACTGTAAGATATGTCCCCCCGTCCGGTGAAGGTTTACCACTTTCCTCCGTCATGTCACTGCCACAACCTGTCGTGCCTGCCATGATGCAGGCAACCAGCGGGAGAAACAGCCATCGGTATATATATTGTTTGTTTTTCATAACGTTCATATTCTTTATAGTTCTACAGGTCTGTCCACTAGGTTCCAGCCGTTTATCCTGATGGTTACGGCTGTCCATGTTTCTTCTGGATCTGGATCAGGGTCTGGATCTGGATCAGGGTCAGGATCAGGGTCTGGATCTGGATCAGGGTCTGGATCAGGGTCTGGATCTGGATCAGGGTCAGGATCCACCGCCTCATGGGTACACTCAAACTCCAGCTCTATCAAGTAATGGTCCTCACGGTCCAGGGCCTCCTGGGTGCGGTATTTCTCGATCTTGGTAATCAGGTCCATCAGGCCTCTCTCATATACGATGCCATCCCCCTTGCGGATAACCAGTCTGGCTTCCTTGTTGTCCTTCATCAGACGCTGTTCGGAGAAGTCGGCCACATAATAATGTTCCACCTCCGTGGGATAGGGTCTCACATCACCATGGAACACGGGATTATACCACTCAGCAAAGCGTCCCGGCTGATAAGTGATCCCAACAGCAGGGACAATATTGTTCATGAAGTCGTAGATTCCGTTGTTGTCAGCAATCTCCGCCGTGATCGCCTCCGCGTGTTCGGGACGGGTACAGTAGTCCGTCTTTTCCTTTTCTTTCCAGCGGACCACAAGGCGGATGTCGTTGCGGTTCTTCATCAGGTCCACGGGTACGGTCTGTTCCTCTCCGTTCACGACAGTCACAGGTTGGGCGGTGGCTCCGTGGAAAAGCGAGTCGGTCAGCATCGGTATGTCGTGGCTGCGGGTCAGGGCAAGCAGTGACATATGGCTGTCCTCCAGACAGGCGTCCTCCCCCTGGCAGTCGTGCACCGTCTCGTCATCGTACTGGTTCCCCCATACCACGAAACGGTAGTCTCCGCCCGGCAGTTCAATTTCCTTCGTATAGTTGTCTGCAAATGCGGGTGCGGCCTCGTCGGTTATCTGTTTTACCAGCCTGCCGGCTTCGTCGAACACGAACACATCCACCTTGTGTACCTGGCTGTTGAAGAGGTCGGCATATACGCCGTTCTCCTGTGTGTTGTGCATGGTATAGGTAAGAGCCAGCTTCAATGTGCCTGTTGTCGGGTCCGGATCGGGGTCAGGGTCGGGATCCGGTTCAGGCGGAACCACTGGGGGCGGACAGTCGGACATGTCCTCCTTGATACATCCGGTCAGACCGCCTGAGAACAGCAGCAGGCCGAACAGGAAAGTGAGTATTTGATGTGTCTTGTTCATCATATCATCTTTTTTATTTATAGAATTGTTGTACGGGAATAATCTTGATTTTAATAGAAGGTGCCGGTATATGTTTCCGGCACCTTCCGGTTGTTTATAAGATGAATTTATTGAAGGTCAATGTCATGTTTTACAACATTCCAGGCTTTGACTGTAACCGTCACTCCGATATTGGTATCCGGGTGGAGCGGCTTTTCAGGATCAATATCCGGTGTCGGATTTCCCGGCAGCTTGATGTTGTTTATGGTCAGCGCATACCAGTCGTTACGGAATACAGGGGCCTTATTTGTATAGTTCCCGTTGGCATCTTTAAGATCATTCACCCATACGTTAAAATATCCCTTGCCGCCAGTATATGGATCCGAGAAAGCATAGCCTCTATTATTCTTGCCTAATTCCGCAATGACAGCCTCTGCTTTCTTTGCAGGCTCCGTTTCGTTACCACTGGTTATATCATCGTTTTCTGTGCCATATAGCCCGGCCAATTCGCTTTCCAGTATATAACCGCCAATCAATTCATGATTGGGAGCGTTTTCGATAAGATAGAAAGTACCGGCAGTAGTATTCTCGTTATTCGTCGTCGGGGTTATTTCTTCTGCCTTATAGCCATCTTGTCCTTCTGTACCTTCTGCTTTTTTATATGTAATTTTAACAACCTTATTGGCAGTCATAGTGGCGGCTACACTGACAAAGGTCGTATTTGCCTGCACATAAGTTATGTGTGTGTTTTCCAGGCAGTAGAACCGTGTCTGGGGATTCTTCTCAGTTGCGTTAGGCTCATAAAGGCTCTCTGGGTTTCCCGAAAGGAGCTTTGCTCTGTTAAAATCTGCATAAAAGTCTGTGGTTTGGTCGGCATAATTATAATATTCCGCCGGTGTCTGGCGTACATTATTTACATCATGCGCAATTCTGTAAGACGCGGCAGGTGACTTGTATTTGGCTGCATCATCACTTCCATTTTTATCGTATGTTATGTTGTCCGCGTTACCGATCTGCGCTGTCAGTGCAGTAAGGGTTACGGGCTGGTCTGCAAACCCGCCATCGGCGACAAGTGCGCCATTCAGCTTGACAGTAACCTTTGCGACCATACGCTCCACATTCAGATCCACCCGGTTCTTTGTACCTGCTTCCGCCTGTTCTTTAGTCACGCCTGACAGGATATCCCACTTTTCCACTTCCGTGACGGACATGACAAACGGAGTCCCTTGTCCTGAAGTTCCGTTATAAGTTCCCAGGTCGCCGGCTTTCTTTGTAACCGTTGAGGTTGTACCGTCCCATATGCTGTTAACGGCAGCTTTTACACCCAGATCATTTCCTGTTTCCTCATTCACAAAGGCATAAATCTTTTTCTCTCCCGGCTGGATCGCAAAGACATATTTGCCGTTCTGCGTCGGATTGGTTTCGTCATCTTTGGTATAAAGCTGGTTATATTCCACCTTGTTGTCTCCCGCATTTGCAACAATAAGTCTGACAGTCTTGATATCCGCTTCATTACCATCGCCAACGTCATCTTTGCCAGTTGTAGGTCCGTCCCCTATAGCTCTAGCCGTTGTCGCGTTTCCGAATTTCAATGAAATCGCCGCATAGGTGGTACCTTCCTGGGGCTGGTTTCCATCCTGGGCTCCGTTCCCGTCCAGTTCATCGCTACATGCGAAAAGGCTGAGCCCCATCGCACCGATCAAAAAATACTTGTTCAGTTTCATAACCGTAATAGATTAAATGTTTAATTAATAATTATTCTCGTTCAACTCTTCTATGAATTTTTTAAGTGCTTTCCCGTTATCCGCCGCTTCCTTGCAGCCTTTCTGTGCGGCCTGTGCAAAGCAGGTTACAGCCTTGTCGTAATCCTTCTCCTTGGCATATACTATACCCAGCGCGTTGCATACCGTACCCGTCTGCTCCACAGCCTCAAGCATAGCCTTGGCTTCGCCATACTTGCCCTGTTCCAGAAGCACGGCAGCGGCATTGGTCACCGCATCAGGATCCTGCGGATAGAGCCTCTGTGAAACCTGATAGGCCTCGTTGTAGCCCGCACTGCCTTTGGGGTAACTGTTCGCCACCTCATACATCTCCTTCAGGCTCAGCAGTTTCGGGTTCTCCTTGATAATCCGCTTCGCTTCCTCCAGCGTGTAGGCACGTACCGTGAAGTCAACCACGCAAAAACTTCTTCTGAGCTGCGGATAGAATTCCTTCAGCAACGTGTTGTAAGTCGCCCCGTTGTCTATTGAACGAATTTTCGCATCACGGGCATCGGGATCCTTCTCATCCCTGATTATGGCGAGCACCTTGTCCTTTGTTTCCAGGGAGGAAGCCTCCACAGCCTTCGCCAGCCCTTCCCAGTCCTCGCCGCTCCAGGTGGTCTTGAACAGGTCGGATTTCCAGCGGTTGGCACGTCTGAAATATTCGGCAAGAGCCTTGGCACGGCGTTCGGAGAGGCTCATGTTGCTCCTGAAACTGCCTTCGGGAGAGGCATACCCGTTGATACGGAAACCGGTCAGCGTGAGGTCATTGTTCGCCTTCACACGCTCTACCATATCCTGAAGTCTCTTAATCTCACTCCTGTTGTCACCAAGTGAGGGAACCACATCGCTTTTTCCGGTACCATAGGTCAGGTGAAGCTCGCACCGCTCGTCACGTCGTTTCACCTCCTCCGCCTTGGGAACGGATAAGGCGGCAACATAGACTGGTTCCTTTACGGTCCTCAACGGAAGCACCGTACCCAGTGTGCGCGTATCCTCGCCCAGCTCACATGCAGCACATCCCGAAACCTCTTCACGAAGCATCAGAACAGCACCGCGCATCCATTTTTCATAAGGAAGGGAAACGTCATAGGAAACACGCTGCCCCTTTCCATTGTTCCTGCGTACCACATTATGGCATCCACGGGATCCCCCGTTCAGGGATGCGTCACGTTTGTAGGCTTTCTGGCGAACCCGTCCGTTGATGATGACCGGGGCCAGTTCCTTCTCCGTACCCCTGTCCTTTGACTGCAACACCGGAGTCAGCACCAGCGAATGTTGAGACTTCATCTCCAGATTGTCCAGGCCGATCTCCAGGTGTATCCTCACATCCTCTCCCGCTTTTGTTACGGACTGTTCCACGGCCACACGCCCCGTATAGCCGGACTGGGCCATCACCATCCCTCCTCCAACAAGAAGGGAGGCTATAATCACATATCTTTTAAGCATATTTCTTCCCTCACTTTATTTGATAATGTATATGATTGAGATTCCGGCCTTGGTCACACCGAAGAAGTCGTACGAGTCGCTGCCAAGGAACTCGCCGCACTTGGGGCAGTCGTACTTGTCGTAATTGAAACGTGTGTACCCCACACCGATCTCAGCCTCCAGGCTCCACCTGTTTCCGAGTATACACTGGTAGCCGTAACTGATGCCGCCGCCATAGAAACCGCCCTCATAGCGGTATCTCTCAAGTGCCGGGAAAGCCCCGAAAGGAAGTTTCACTCCACCCACGTTATAGGTTCCCCCATGAACATGCACACCGAAGAAATGCCCGTTGAACTTTTCGCAGGTCCACCAGCGCAGTCCGGGCTGCACAAGCCAGTGCTTCAACTTCTTGTTGTCGCTGAACGTGAAGGGATTGTAGCCCCCCAGGACATCCAGCGTGAGTTTCTTCCCCAACCCCACTTCAAATCCGATATTGGGAGTGGTTGTCGCCCAGTAAAGCGCGTTGGTCTTCACCGCAAGGGAGGAACCCTTATAGGATTCCTGTGCGGAAGCCACACCGGAAAACAGGCAGAGCAGGACCATCACCGGCAGAAGACGGAGCCGGAAATATCCCCCATGTTTGTACCATGTTAGATTCATAACCTTATTATATTTAAGTTTGACAATATCAATGAATGTCCGTAAGCCGTTAACTTTGTTAAACGTTCAAAGGGACCACCCTGTTTTTTTATCTTTTATTCAGCAAATTAAACCACAAAAAACGAGAATAAAAATAGCTTATATAACAAAAACAAAGCATAAAGTTCGGTAATGTTATCATTAAAGTCCGGTTATTTTTATTGTCAACACATACGGACGGGACAATAATTAATCAGGACATGGAAGGAAGGCTTCAGGGAAAGGTTAAACTAATAATATTTCATAATTTAACAATGTTAATTTCCTTTTTATCTCATGAAAGTACGTGAAACGGCGACCGGAAGGGGATTTCCGAAAAAACGGCGGTGTCCGTCCATGAAGGACAAAGGAGTTTCAACCTGCTTTTATGATACATAGCAGGAGCACAGGGAATTACAATAAAAAAAGAAAGGCGCCATGCCTCACGCACAGCACCTCCCGGTAGAATATTTATAGGAATAGAAAAATATAACATCGTTCTTGTCTAATACACCAGCCTTACAGCCACCCTCGCATAATCCGCGTCAACCGCCATGTCCTTTATACGGCTTCCGCCGAGCAGGACCGTTGATTTCCTGTAACAGTCAATGAATACGGATTTCTCAAAGAAGTAGGTATGGCCATAAGGCGGCTCCATCCAGGGTTCCGGCAGTCTGAAACCGTCCAGCCCCAGGCCCACAACGGCAGCCGCGTCCAGGTTGAAGACAAGATCAGGGTCCAGGATTCTGGGGTCATTCAAGGTACGTTCGAATGAAAACTCGATCTCCCTGTCGGCAACCTGCCTTATCTGGAAGTTTTTCCAGTATCCTCCGGTCAGGCTATAAATATCTATCCTGACCTGTGTCTCCAGTGCCGGCAGCGTTGCTGTATCAAGGTTGCGGATTCTGCCTGCTATCAATATATCCTTATTTAATCTTTTCATTGTTCTCATTTTTTTAATTAATAATTTTCAATTGTTTCTTCTCAAACGGCAGTGCCGCCGTCAGAATATGATTTGCATCAATATCCTGTCCGAATAGCATCTCAGTCCTATGTGCTCCACCTGCTGTCCAATCTCCGTGAACAGCAGTAATTTGTAGAACCTGATGAATGCCGTGATGTCGGTATAGAAGTTCTTCCCGGCAAAACTCAAGGGATAAATCATCGGGTATCCTCCGACCTGTTGTGGCTGGAATGTTCCTATTCCCACTCCGGTAATGAGCGCCATGTCGGCATCGTAGACTATGAGTTTGTCCGGATCGCAGCGGAAGTCCCTGACAAAGAACATCCGGACCTCCTTCTCGCTGATTTCCTTTATTCTGAATTGTGCCATTCCGGAGGTGTATTCGTCTAATGATTCCTGTACCCGTGATTCCATTTCTTCAATGCTCATATTTGTATTGAGCACCTCTCCGTTTGCTATAAAATAATTTTTCATGATTTTGTTTTTTGTGATTTAATTGTCAGTGTCATATCCCATCCCTCTTTCAGATAAGACCGTAAACCTCTGTATGAATCAATCCGCCTTCTTTCTCTGGGCATGATTGACAAGGCCTCCTGAAGTGTAAGATTAATGCAGAGGCCGGTTGTAAAAGCGTCTCCATATTTATTCCGGAGAGCTTCGATATCCCTTTGGTATTTTTCAGGGATCGGTTCGTGTGGTGCCGCTTTTTTGATAACGTCAGATGCAGTACGGGGATTCTGACGACCGGTGCCCGGAGAATCCGTCTCCAGGCCCAGTATTCTGTTTATTAAATTACCGAACATACCCTTTCAATCAATTTCCTGTTCATCCTCGAATGTTATGTGCATCATGATCTTGTCCTTGTAGCATCTGACCCCCATCTGCCGTATCTCCTGGTATTCCCTTATATACAGGTATCGCTTGTAAAAATCGATAAATTTCTGCATGTCGGCAAACCAGTGCCCGTTGTAGTCGTTGTAGCGGAGGTCCAGAAGGGGGTATCCTCCGGCCTCCTTGCTGCGGAAACAGTTCATGCTGAATCCGGTTATCAGGTTCATGTCCGTATCGAATATGGAGTCCGCATCATGCTCTTCCAGTGGAAAGTCACGGTAGAACACCATCTTTACCATGTTCCCGGTCAGTTTGAGAATATGGAAGGTGACAAGCTCCGAAGCTTCGTCATACAGGCCTGTTTCCACTGTCCTTTCAATATCCTCCATATCCATATCCGTATAAAGGGTGTCATTATGTATTATAAAAGAATTACACATTGTCATAAATATTACTTTTTAGAAATTTATTAATAGATTCAATACCATATCCTCCTACGGGCCTGTTGCGGAGCCCGGCTGGGAAAGAAGTGTTCCTGCCGCCATTGCTTTTACCCGGCACGGCAGCATCCGGGGGACCGGCTCCTGTGGATACAGGTCCGGGGATCCTTTTTACATTCTGTCTCAACATTTTAATTGTTATTTTTAACAGGTTATTATATTCCATCATTTATTAGACGGCAGGATGATTTTAACCGCATTTTTAAGGTTTTCGGGTGTCATCCTTCCGCCTTTTTCATTTCAAGTATCAGGCTCTGGCCGCTTCGAAACGGCAAAAACGCGATTTGGGAAGGGAGAGGAAAAAATAGGAAGAGCGCCGTAGACCATATTCAGATCTCAGACACTCTTCTTCATTGTGAGTATTTGTTTCTTCGGTAATAAGGCTTTGGGCCCCTCTCATATACCTTATTATATATAGTGCACCAGACATAAAAACGCGCGCCATTTCCTTCCATGCCCTAATCAGTGTATAAGTTCTTTTCAGTTTTCATTCAACATAGGAAGGATGGCAGGGCAGTGGCGGTTCTGTCGTCCTTCCTTTATCAGTATCAAAAATGGCGGTCTGAAAGCGGAAGATTCTTATACGTGTGAATGTTAAATTAATGTATAACTAAAAACTGTAATAAAATATGCCCCATCCATCACCGGACAAGGCATATCTACAGTAGTTCTATTCAAAAAGTAAGTGATTATAAATGCTGCAAATATAGTTTTTTCGGCCATACCCCCAAGACATATCCATAGCCGCCGTACATTTTCCACACTGATATTTCCAAGGCGAATCTTCAATGTCAGGGTGATAAAAGTCCGTTGGTGACATGTGGGGGAGATAAAGCGGCGGGAGTGATATGTTTTTTTATCAGTTTATTTTTGAGAACCATGTGTATTATCTGTATCATTTGCCAATGAATTATGACCTTGATAATTTGGATGTTTATTCTGAAGGGGCTTTCTGTCTGTAATAGGGTGGGAAGTTCTTTTTTATTTCTTGATTGGAAGATAACTAATGAAAAATTGTTACCCCCTATTTTTCGATGCACATACTAACTAATATATAGAGAGAAGTAAATAACATAGTAATTAAATCAGGATATAGAAAAGCAGACTGGCTTCGCGTCCTACAAAAGTGAGAGGGAGAAAAATAAACAAAACAAATCTTCTTCTTTCCACTTTGGCAGGATACGAAGTAGCCTCTTTCAATCTCTCATCAACACCAACCATAGCCTCCTTATCCAATTCCGGTGCTTCTCTTCGGGTTATTCCTACCGGGAAGAAAAAAGAAAGGGAAACCATAAATATCACCGTCTCCTTTCTGATTTATAATAGACCTACAGCCTGAACTCCTTTCCCAATCTCCGGACCATACTTGCACTTACTTTCCCGGTACCGGTATCATCTTCATCGGATAAACTTCACCGAAAAATCTGAGTACATCAAAACGACTGCCGGACAAATTCATTAGACCATCACTCACATATTCTCCTCTTTTAACTTACACACATAAAAAACTACCGCCTGACAAAACCCCGAAATCCTTAGATGTGTGAAACTTAAACAATATGTCAAATTTAAAAATCAAACAACATGAAAGAAGAAATAAAAAAAATGTTGGAAAAGGCCCGGGCAGGTGATGCCGAGGCCCAGTATTTAACCGGTCTGTATTATGAGGATAAGGGGGATGTTAATGAGGCTTTCCAGTGGTATGAACGGTCGGCTACGCAGGGATTCGTATATGGAATCAACGCCGTCGCCATATATTACCTGAAAGGGATGGCTGTAGAAGCTGATGTCAATAAGGCAATCGCTCTTCTGGAAAGCATCGCAGAGGAACTCCCCACAGCCAAAGCCAATCTGGGCCATATATACCTGGAAGGGCAGGGATGTCCGCAGGATATAGGGAAAGGTATCGGGTTACTCGGGCAGGCTGCGGATTCAGGTGACGGACTGTCGGCTTTCACAATGGGACATATACGCCTCAAAGGTCTGTTTGGAACTCCCGTAATGTACAAGGAAGCGACAGGATGGTTCGAGAAGGCCTATGAACTGGGGATATACGACAGTGTGGGTTTCCTCTGTGACCTGTACGAAGGTTTGTATTCACGGGGCATGAGGGACATCAGGAAATACAGGTTATGGTCGGATGTCAGAAAAAGCCTTGAAAAAGTTCCCTGCATCGGTCCGGCAATGCCATCATCCGCAGACGGAGGCAATGTGCCGGTATTCGGGGAGGCAAACGGCAGACAGTACATCATCATCGGCGGGGAGAAGGCTTATGTCGATCTCCTCGTTGCGGAGACATTCCTGGTCAATCCTGATCCAAAGACCTATACGGAAGTGGAGCATATTGACGGCGACATGTCCAACAATGCGGCTGATAATCTCAGATGGATAAAAAAGTAATAAAGTCTATGGTAAGGAATATGAAAGTAACATTGACAGAAAAGATTAATTGGACAAAGTACAACCTGACTTATCCGGGATTGGGTGATATTATACAGATGATTCGTACGGGAGACATGCAATTACATGACAATGAGTTTGATGGCTATACATTGAAGCAGGCAATAGAGCATATCAGGAGTGTAGCTCCGGGGGACATGCAGAAATGGAAAGCCAGACTCCTGCCCGCTGTTGCCTATAACGGTACATTCAGGGAACTCAGCAGTGCGGGGCTGATTGAATACTCGTGTGTGACGGCATTGGATTTTGACCATATAGCAACACCGGATGAAATGATCCGGTTACGAAACAAGCTGATGATAACCGAATGTGTCCTGAGTGTTTTTGTTACACCCAGTGGAAATGGACTGAAGGCTCTGGTTTTGCATGACAATACAGATCCGGCCAGACATGGGGATTTATATGAGCAGCTACTGGATAAATTCTATGTGGCAAATAGAAGTGATGCAAGCTGTAAGGACCTGGCACGCAGAAATTATCTGAGTTACGATCCTTACATCTGGACCAATCCCAATCCGGTACAATTTCATTATGTCCCCACCATAAAGCCACAGGTACAGATGCCACAATCATCCGGGACAGGAACAGTGTCGGACAAAAGCATCATCAGCATCATGAACTCCCACTGGAAGAGGAATAATCCTGAATATTGGGAAAAAGGCAACAGGGGAAACTGCATCTTCAGGTTAGCCTGCTGGATGTGCAAATGGGGTGTTAACGAGGAATTGGCTACTGAGTATTTCATTGATGGTTGGGAAGATGACACAATGGATGAAAAGGAAATCAGAAGCCATGTGGGCAATGCCTATAAGACCGAAGAGAAGAACTTTGGAACATTGATATTTACAATACACTGATTTAATTAACCCTTTAAAAAAACAATTATGGCACTGACAAAAAGCCGGGGTAACATGTATCCTTTTGTTACCCACACGTGGAATGCGATAAAAGGGATATGTTTTCATGACTGCCCCTATTGTTACATGAAAAAATTCGATGGTCTGCTTCCTATACGGTTTGATCCCAAGGAACTGGAAGTAAACCTGGGTGAAGGCAATTTTATTTTCGTAGGCAGCGGAACGGATGCCTGGGCTTTCGATATACCTTCGGACTGGATTACCCGGTTCCTGGATTATTGTAACCAGTTTGATAACAACTATCTTTTCCAGTCCAAGGACCCTTCACGTTTTTTGGAGTTCATAGGTCATCCGGTAATGCGGAAATCGGTTTTGTGTACGACCATAGAAACCAATGTCTTTTATCCGGATATCGTAAGGCATGCTCCAAATACCCGTAAACGTGCCAAAGCCATGCAAAAACTGGCGAACCTTGGAATGAGAACCTATGTGACCTGTGAACCTCTGATACAATTCGACTTGTCCGAAATGGTTGAACTTGTCAGGATGTGTTCCCCTGTACAGGTCAATATCGGCAGGAACTCACGACAGGACATTACCCTTCCCGAACCGACAAGGAATGAAGTGCAGGCATTGATAATCGAACTTCAGAAATTTACCAAAGTGGTGGTCAAATCCAATGCCAAGTGCTGGATTTGATAATGTACTGACTGATTGGAAAGATAAAGGAGATGCTGCATAAGCTCTCCTTTAAAATTTCATCAAAGCCGATAAAGAATCCATATGTCAAGGATACAGGTAAAAAATATTGTAAAATGCTACCTTATGAGTTAACCGAAGGCAAGTTAATTATACATATACTGCATATTTTATTATAATACCCACTCAGGCGGCGTTGGCCTACAACAAACGAAAGAAAAATAAAACATGATGACGGAATGCAACTTTTTTTCCTGAAATTGAGATTTTTACTTAAAAGAAATAGATTGTATAAAGAAAAATATTGATACAAACTTAGTGTTGACTCACCCAATACGGAATAAGTGACATAAAAAAATTGCATGATACCTCGTCCGATGGTATGCAGCCTAAAGTTACCAATATCATCACAATACTCCCGTCATAACCTTTGATGGTATTGTAAGGGTATTTTGGAGTAACGTTACAATCGGATAGAGACAGGATGTTTCTATTCTTTTTTCTGCATAGTGGAGGGCAAAAAAGAGCAGTGCCTGTAAAACCCGGGAGAAAAGCCGTATATCATCTCCCGGTAGTCTTTGGCACTTTGTTTTTTTTGCCCCTTGAATATCCTTTTACTGTTTATATAGCAAAGTTGGTTATGGTTGGTGATAGGGATAGAAATTGTATATCCCCTTCTTACCGAATACACAGAAGATAGTGTATGATTTAGCTGGCAATACATATTTCCCACTTCCACTTTAATCTCCGGACAATAGCCATAAATGAAGATGATGTATCCGCTAAGTTCCTGTCGACAGTCAACCGCAGGTAGGTTATATGATTGGTTATACTATATCATAATAACCCACTCAGGCGGCGTGAGCCTACAACAAACGAAAGAAGAAAGAGATACAATAATTTTATGCAACTTTTTTTCTTAAAATGAGAGATTTTACTTAAAAGGAATAGATTGCATAAGGAAAAATATTGATGCGTTCCGTTTACTCATCGAAGTGTAAAAAGGGTATATAAAAACATTGCAAACCTTTATATATGAAATGAGTATAAACAAAAATAAACAATGGATAATAATATAAATAATATGATATCAATTAGTATGCCTAAAGGTTGCAGGTATATGAGTGGTTATGACAAACTACTGGACGGTATATTGCCATTGGACAGAAAGTTTATCCTGAACAAGACTGTAACCGGTTGTGGTGGTACATCCCTGTTTCTCAACTCCGACTTTCCGGTAGTGGTAATTTCGCCACGACTTCAGGTGTTGAAAGAGAAGCACAGACAATACCCCGACAGTTTCCACTTCCATGCCCCATTGTGCAATAACAGGGCGCAAGCTATAATCCAAATGATGCGGGATCTTGATTCGTACTTGGACTGTCATCATGGAAGCACACCATTTACCCCCTTGCCAATGCGACCTGCCAAGATACTGGTTACACTGGACTCATCGGACAAGGTTCTTGATGTTCTTAAATCAAGGAATATGCTGGATTCATGCCTCTTTGTGGTTGATGAGTTCCAATGTTTGATGGGGGATGCGACATTCAAGGGCAGTACGGACATGAATTTTCTCATCCGGCTTGACAATGAAGTGAAACGTATCTGTTACTTGTCCGCTACACCTGTCCCTGACATCTATCTGAACTACATACCTCAATTCGCCAACATTCCTTACTATAAATTGGAATGGGATCCTGATGTGATTGTGGAGCCGACATTGAAGGAGAGGCAAATGAGGAACGGTGAAACTGCGGAGAAACTGTGTGGGGAACTGATACGACGTTACAGAAGGGACGGATATTTTGAAAGGAAAATAGTGGATGGAAATATTGTCTGTTCCCGTGAAGCCTGCATATTTCTCAATGAGGTTAAGTCGATCATAAGAATAATCGGGCAAAACAGTCTGAAGCCGGATGAGGTGACTATCCTGTGTTCTGAAAGCCAATTCTCAAAGCTGCCTAAAGGATTCACGATAGGCGGATTGGATACGGACAGGAACAATCCCAAAAACAAACCTTTCACTTTCTGCACGAAGTCATCTTTTGAAGGTGTGGATTTCTACTCGGACAATGCAAGCACCTATATCTTCATCAATGCAGGGAAGGAGTGGCAGACATTGGACATCATGCTGGATATACCTCAGATACTCGGCAGACAGAGGCTTGATACAAATCCATTCCGTCATGATGCCACGATATATTACAAGACCTACCCTACCACTGTGACGAAAGCAGAGTTTGAACAGAAGCAGAAGATGATGGAGCAGAATACGTATAAGATTCTTGACACTTTCAACAATGCCCCGGAGGAAGCCAAGATTTTATTGGTGCAACTTTATAGAGACAAGGCATCGGAGAAAAAGTTTGCGGATGATTACGTTGACCTCATACAGGAGAACGGGCAAACGATGATAGGTTACAATCATCTGGTAATGGTGGCAATGTGGAACAGGTGGTATCAGAGGAATTACTTTTATAACAATTCCTGCCAACTGTTGACGAGCATTCAGTCTGCGGTTGGGATGTGGAAGAAACCGGCAGAGATGAAACAGTTTGAGGAGTGGTATTATAATGCAGCTGACAAGGACAGGCTTGCAGGATATGCGAATTTCAGAAACCAATATCCGCAATATGATTCACTACTCTTACAAAATCCGTTCATTGATTTCAGATTTCACGAGTGGTATGGAACTCTTGGTTATGATGCCTTGTCAAGTTTTGGTTTTCGTGAGGTTGATGTTGAGGGTGCCTATAATGTTCTTTGTGTACAGGCTCCGATAAGGGATGCTTGCAGACAGGAGTTCGTTTCCGGCATGCTTTATTCCAAACAGGAAGTAAAGGTCAAGTTACAGAAGATATATGATGATTTGGGACTTTCAGGTAAAACAGCCAAAGCAACAGAACTGGCACAATACCTTTCTGTTCGTGAAAGGCAAAAATTGAATGATGAAGGTAAACGGGTATTCTTTATCGAGATTCTGGAATAATAATGAGAAAGCAGTACACACCATTTTAGGGCGGTACTGCTTATTTGTTTTGATGTGTATTGGCTACTATGGACTGTGGCTTGCACATTTCTAATTAGGTAGGTAGGGAGGGGGACAAATTGAATATACACCTATTATTTTTTATTATATTGCAAATCAATAAATTACAATTTATCCTAATCAGTTATTCCAAGGAATTTGTCCCCCCCTGATTCTAACAGAATGTACCGATTTCTGCCAGTGTATCTTATCCTATTTATGTCAAAGTGTTCTTACGGGCACGCTGTATTCTTTTTTTTATCATACTCTTCTTTATTCCGTAGGATGCCTCAATTTCTGCGTATGTACATTCTTTAGCTTGCACCATATTATATAAGACCATAATTTCATCAAGGCAATATTCGGATTTTCGCCCAGGAGTTTGCTTTACATCACAACTCTTTTGTTCTGTAGATGCTTCTCCTAAATCTTCTTTGCTTCCCTTACCTACGTAACGAAACTGATCTATTTCCGTCCCTGCATATTCTAGGATTGAAAGGGTCTCTTTATTTCCATGTTTCAATTTCATGTAACCAAGTACCCTTTTGTCAGATCCATGTTTACAATAGGTAAAGTACACAAAATTGTTTGTGAACAAAACATTCTTCTTGTCTCCCCTTACACTTGCCGGAGTCAGCGGTTTAGTTGGATTCCAGTCTGGTTTGACATGATATACCTTGAAAAGGGTTATCGGTTTCTCTACTTTTAAACTTTGACTACGTAAGTCATCCAGTTCCTCACAGAACTGTTTCATGGCTTTGACACCAGCCTTGTCTTCCAGTTTGGAATAATTGTCAACAAAAACGACCATTCCTGTACTGGTAATTATATCCTTCTTCTCCTTAATGATATCAATAATCTTCTTTGGCGTTATTTGGGAATCTGCATATATTTCAAGCATAGGCAGATTATTAATAACGGAGCCATAATATGCATTAATTTCCTCATAGCTCTGTTCCAAAGAAAATAGGAGAACCGATGTCGGTGGGATGTTATGCCACTCAGGAGCTAATTTTATGTCACATTTCCCTTTTGCTATAGCAATGGCAATTTGCATGACGAAAGTTGATTTTCCACTGTCAGTCGGTCCGACCAAACCTGTATCAAAACCTTCACGAACCCATGGAAATCCCAATGCTTTTCCTACGTTCTTGCCTACCGTACCATTTCTCATAGCTTCACGATAGCTCTCAATTTTATCAGTTCCGTCGCCGTCAACAAAGGTAGAAACGGCTTTTGCAGCATCTCTTTCCTTGCGCAATTCATTCCGCAGTTTCATTTTTTCAATATCTGCCTCTTTTTGCGCATTAATCACTTCTATTTTCTGATCTGTCTGCAAACGTTCTTCTTCTTTACGATGGGCATGGAGTTGCTCGATTTCTTGCTTTTTAAAGTTAGAAGCTGTTTTGATTTCCTTAATTTTATTTTTTGATACGTTATTCTGCTCTTTAGTTTTACTGCTTCTTTTAATCCTGGTGAAAACATAATAGGCTCCTCCCACAAGTACTGTAGCTAAAAGGAAATATCCAGCCGCTTTCTTGGGACCTAACTCTTTAATCAGTTTCGCTGTTTCATTAATTGCTTCCATAAAAAATCATTTAATTGGGTCGTTTTTTTGACAGCGCAAAAGTATAAACAAAAAAACGACTACCAATAATTGATAATCGCTTTATTTTCAGAAGATTGTTCTTGATTATACTTGGTTGTAGATATCTGTAATTTTAGCCTCTATGTTTGTACTTGGTTGTATTGAATTACCTCATTTGCATACTACTGGGTTTGCTCAGGGTAATTACTTTTTCAATTATCTTGTCTATTTTCTCCTTATCTGAGTCGCTAATGTGATTGGTCGCCTTATTCATCCCGTTAGCCTGTACCCCATTTAACAAGAAGAATGATTCCACTTTCTGCCATGTACCTCTTTGAAGCTGTCTGTCTCCCTTTTGTTTATACAGCCTTAAAATCAGCCATTGCAAAGATGCTTTATTGGATGTCCACTCTATATAATCAGCCGCATCAGGCTTATATGTTTTCTCCAGTCCTCTTCTTCCGAAAACATAAAAGAAATAATCTTGTGAAGAACAGCATATATAGCCTTTTTCATCCAATAGGTCATATAACGACTTTATGGCTTTCTCTTGTTCTTTTCTAATAACGAATTCTCTGATAAACAAAGGTGGGTATTGAAGTGGAATCGGTTTTGACATGATGGAGTGATTCAACTCCATTGTCGTATCACTAGTAGTTTTCATAATTGCTTTATTTCCAACTTCCTGCGATACGGATTGAGAAGTTGTATCATTGATGGGCTGTGTTGGCTTTTCTTCAGGTTCTTCTTCCACATCCGGCACATCATAAGTCTGCAACTTCTCTATATTGAGATTGTTATTTTCTGGTTCGATCTTATCCAAACGTACGTATTGTTTTTCAGGTATAGTATCATCTATGCCTCTTACAGGAATGTAGGGAACCCTGTTTTTTCTTTCAACAAATTTTGTGGCTATATCAAGACCAACGTATATAATCTTTGATATTATCTCTGTTTTGCTCTTTCCACCTGAAAGAGTATAGAGATGTGTTCGCATGATACAATCGGAAAAGTTTTTCGTCATAATCCTTATAATTTTATCTTAAGTTTAAACAATATTCGAAGAATTATCGGATGTTGCTCCAAATATAGCTATTAATTTTAGGTTATAGCCTTTGTGTGTTCTAAAAGTTTTTTAAAAGGAAAATTGAAAAGAGTATGGTAAGAAAAAAATGGTATCTTTCATTGTTGATTAATCAGCATTATCAGAGATTTATAATAGATTGATAAGTACAGCGTTTCACTAAATCGCCAAGGATATTCCGGTTCTGAAAGTCGTACGTTTGAATTATCAAAGATCCTAAAAAGAAATCACAAATAACTCTACTAATAAACTATTTAACAACTTCTTTTTGCTAATACGAACAGAAATCACTACCTTTGTTATATCAAAAAACGCTTTATGAAGCTGATAGAAAACAACATACAGACAATTATCGCTTTGTGTAAGAAACACAAGGTAAACAAGTTGTTTGTGTTCGGTTCTATCCTTACCAATCGATTCAATGACGACAGCGATGTGGACTTGGTAGTCGATTTCAAAAAAGCAGAAGTGGAAGACTACTTTGATAACTACTTCGATTTTAAATATTCATTGGAAGATTTATTCGGAAGAGAGGTTGATTTATTAGAAGAGCAAACCATAAAGAATACGTATTTGAAAAAAAATGTGGATGCAACAAAAGCATTGATATATGGATGATTTAACCAAAAAACATTTGTAAGACATACTGACAGCCATTGAAGATATACTTTGGAGTATGGTTATTAATCATTTATCAAAACTAAAAAATGAAGTCATTGCATTGCTAAATTCATAAGGTTTGTGACTTATTCACGACCACTTAACAATATAACAGTAACTAATAAACTGGAGAGTTCTTTAATATACTTGAATATCTAACTGTAACACAACGGTCTATAATAGATTAGTAAGTGGTTATGGGGATGCGATACTATTACTTACCATAGTATGACAGACACTATGGGCCGTATGCACTCAGACGCTCAGTTCGCCGGTTCTTCATCCGTTCCCGCTCACGTGGAAATGATGGGCTTCCTGGGTATCGGTAACAACCCGATGGTAGGATGTACAGTGGCTTGTGCGGTTGACGTGGCTACTGCTTTGAGCAAGTAATATAATACATTGCTAATATATAAATCCCTGTAACCATTGCAGTTATAGGGATTTTTATTTCCAGTAATTTCATTCGTTTAACTGATGACCCACCCCCTCCTATTTTTCAATATCAATCAAAAGTATTGCAAATAATTGTCTAAAATTACGGAATGAAATTGGTTCTTTAAATCATAAATCGGTTATACAATTAAGAGTTGGTTTAGGATAAAAGGAGGTCAAAACGAAGATTATTTATATGCAATCTGGCATTTTTGAAAATTTAAAAACAAGCAAAATTCAACAACCTGTTTTATCCTGCATATACTCAAAGAACGATTATCATAATATAAAATTGACGAGCAAGAAAAACTAGATCAAATCCCTGTATCTTAAATATTATCAAAAAAAGGAAGGCTGTTTTCACGCCCTCCTGTCTGTCCGCACAATTATATAATCCCGTATTTGCAGTATCTCACAGAAGGTAGAGTTAGCTGATGCCTAACATGATAGCCCCTTTACCTAGTTGTTTTCGGTCTGTTCGAACTAATATACATTTTAATATCAGACTTCCCCTGCCAAATTCACATCAAAAACGAGGTTTTACAAATTTGTCATCTGGAGATGTAAAAGACAACCCCGGAACAGAACGGCGGATATCTTTATAGGCATGTTCTTTAATCAGTGAATAATCTGTGGCATCCAAAGCATAGTAATAATCATCTTTATCTGTCGATAACTTTACAGTCCAGTCAAACATATTTCCAAAGATGGTCAACTCATCTTTTGCCGGATCGAAACCGGGGAGAGCTGATTTCACCAAACTTCCATCACTATTGATAATATAAAAATGATGCTTGCTATCTACCATATACCCCAAAGTCCGACGGCTACGGAATTCAGTAATAAACACATATTCCGGCAAAACTCCTTCAGGCAACTGAATAGCTTTCACATACGGACGTCCTTTGGTGCACTTCAGATGGAACAATTTATGGTTGGCATCTAAAACCAGATATCCCTCATCATAGTCTTTACGAGTAGTTGGATTGCCCGAAGCATAGCATGCAGGAAAAGCAAACCCTTTCTGAACCAGCATATCCGTAAACAATTTGCTTTTCGCCTCATCGATACAATTCGTCTCCATACGAATAAATTCTATACCTTTATCGGTAAAACGGAATGCATCTTCGGGCATTTTCAAATCCACCCGTTTGGACATGGACTCCATCAGAAAATAGAGTCCTGTCTGGGGAGCATTGATGGCTGACGGCACACTCTTGAAAGTAAAGTTTGTCAATTGAATATCTTTCGGACTAACTGCCTTACCACAAATGGTATCAGGGAAACGTTCGTCCGCCGTAAGCTGGCGCACATAGAGAGAAGGCAACAAACTGTCTACCTGCTGTTGTGTATATGTATTGCCTTTCGTATCATAGCGGTGAAGTTGCTTATTCTCATCTAGTTGTGTAATAACAAAATCACCAAGTACGGAACTATACATAGTAAAAGGAGTTTTGACAGGCTTCAGTGTGAGAAAAGCATAACACCAAGGCAACTGCCATACAAGCAGGACAGCTACGGTAATATAAAAAAATATTTTGCTGAATCGAATCATGTTTGTTTGATTTTTTAATAATAAACATTCAATTAGTCTTGCTTACCGGCCTTGAACCGTACCACAGAAATCCACGAAAGAGAAGCGGCAAGCAACGTATAAAGTGTCAGACAGGGCAAGAAACTATTATATGCCTCCGCTCCCGGAGCCAGAAAGTAGACACGGAAAATCAATGCCGCAATAATCAGATTCAAAACCCTGCGCTTCCATGTGGGTTCCAGGCAAATCCATGAAACAAGCAGATAACCGGCAAATCCGGCAAAAAACCATGGAGCCGCAGATAATAAAACACGCTGCACCAACTCACTTGTAAAATGTTGTGGCAGATAAACTCCCATCATAATAAAACTCATAGCAAAACAGGTCACCAGTGCAAGTACGCCATAGGCCAACATTGACATGACCATTTTCTTCTGTGAATAAGGCAAATGCAAAGTAAGCTTCAAACACTTACGTTGCATCTCGGGGAAAAACTGTACGGCAGCAAGCAAGATACCGATAAGTAAAGGGACAAATTGCAACAAATCAATAAATATAGCATCCTTCTGGACCATCACTACCCATAAATGATCGATTCCCTGTATGGCAATGGTACGGCCAATACGAAGCATGGAATATCCTGTGATCCCTATCATAAAAAGAGTTGCCAGCAACCAATACCAACGCGTTTTTATCCACTCTTTATAAAATATGGCTTGTATCATATTTCTTCTATTTAGTTTACATATTAATACTTTCCGGTAAGACCGATAAAGGCATCTTCCAGACTTACATTTTCGTGCTGCAAACCAGTAAAGGGAACTTGACTTTCCTTCAACAGTTTCTCCACATCCACGAGAGGCAAAAAGGAGTACGTTTCCAAGGTTTGACGAATGACAGCCGGATGATAGCAAGTTGCCGGCAACTGAGGCTGATAACCCTCGGGCACAGTACAAGTATATCTTCTCAGCTCTTTCATCAACGTTTCAATAGGCTGTTGAATAAGGATAGAGCCATAATCCATAATAATACAATCATCAATCAACCGCTCCATATCCTGAATAATATGGGAAGTCAGGAAAACAGTCTTGTTCTCGGAACGGGCATAATCACGTAAATAATCCACAAAAAGACGGCGATAGCCCGGATCAAGTCCTAAAGAGAAATCATCCAGAATCAACAACTCCGGATTTTGTGCCAGGATCAGTCCCAATGCCACTTGCGAACGCTGTCCGTTCGACATTCTTGAGATACGTTGTCCCGGAGCTACCTTCAATTTATTCATCAAGTCATAATAAGCCTCCTTTTTCCATTGTCCCGGATAAAAAGAAGCATAAAACTTTTCTATTTGTGTGATATTCATAAACTGATATTGAACATGACCTTCCAGCAATAAACCGATATTCCTGCGTAAAGCAGGATTCATGGTCTGAATGTTCTCACCAAAGATGCGACATTCGCCTGAACGCGGCTGAAGATAACCGCTCAATATATTAATGGTTGTCGTTTTCCCTGTACCATTTTTACCCAACAACCCCAAGATACGCCCTTGAGGAACTTCAAAACTCAAGTTCTCATAAATCTTGCGTTGACCGTAATAATGGGTCAGGTTCTTACATTCTATAATTGCACTCATGCTTTATAAATCATTTTTCGTTTGCTATTAGAAACACGCCAGGAAAAGAATAGGAATCAAGATACCGGCCACCAACTCGATTCCTCCTCTGCCCCACAATCCTTTAGGACCTTTTATCATCACTATACCGCTGACAGTGATAATAATCAGACAGACAGCAAAAGCATCGGCAAACCAAGTCCACCACTTACCCGGATTGAAATGGAGTTGTACCATGGAAGAGATCAGCGGACGGCGCTTCACCCCCTCGTAGACAGCATCTTTTGTCCGGGTGTTAATCACCAGACTTGAGCCTCCTTTCAGAAAAACCTTAATCAGATCCGGTTCCGGGTAATAATATTTAGTAAAATTTCCGGCTTCGCCCAGCGGTTCCAACAAAGTCAAAATCATCTTCTCATTAACTTTGCTCTTGTCCGACAGATCCTCTGTTATTTTATATTCCGTTCGTGTAACTGTATAATGGGGATTTATGCTATCCCTATGGTTCATCACGATACCCGAAATAGCATAAATCAAAATCATTCCCGCAAAGAAGAAAGACAGATCACGATGGATGATCCGGCTCCACTTGCGGAATGCAGTACCTTTATTCTGCGATTTCATAAGAACTGGCTTCCATATAGTAGAATGACAGATAATCTTTTCCGGTAGCAGCTTTTCTTTCTGCTATCTTTGCGCGAAAGTCCGCAATACGGGCTTCAGGGGTGCTGGCTGTTTCACCGCGTGCTTTTTTTTCCGAATCACACCCGGCAGCAGTTTCTCCATGAGATTTTTCAGTCTGTGCTTTCAGTTTAGCCTCCCAGTTTTGCAAGTAAGCTTCATCTACCCGCTGTTCCTTTAACGTTCCGGTCACTGTGACAATAGCGTTGATGCATTTGGTATCAAACGAGCCCAAAGGTCCGGCTTCCACACGAATCGTTTTGGTATCATCACTACCCATCAGGAATATTTTTGTAGCTCCGTGCTTGCAGGTATGTGTGCAGATTCCTTCGATAGTCACCTCCTTGTTGGCCAGTGAATCGGCATGCACCAGCAGATTATCGATGCTCAATGCCGCCGGAGCCGCCTGCTCCGTTTTTTCAGACTGGCTCTGTTTGTTACTGTTTCCACAAGAAGTAGTAGTTACTAAAGCTGCCATTAAGGTTGCAGCGACCATAAACTTAATTTTCATATGCTAACTGTTTTTATTTTTTAAAAAAAGATGCCCAATGAACAAACGGCATACTGGGCCGTTCCGCATTTTTTATAATATGCCGCCTGCCATTGAACAGACAAAGACAGGTTATATTGTTTCATGATGGGATAATCCCCTTGCAGACGAATCCCCACCATACTATAACTATCAGATAAATAGTCAATATTTGCCAATAAAGTCTGGGCGGACGACTTCGCGGTATTCAATCCCGGTAAAGAATATTCAGCCGATAAATTGGCATAATATCCACCGTTAGCTTCTGCGGTCAATCGTAGCAGCCTCTTCTGATACAGCAAACGGGCACGCAAAGAACTCTCCAAAACAGACAAGTGAACAAACCGGGATACGGCGTTGTAATCCGTTTCCAACCGATGGTAGATTATGTTTGGGACAATTGCTCCTCCCCATACACCTTTATCGGTCAAAAGCTTCTCCCACAAACCACTTACGGCAATCCGACTATTCGTGACCTTCATTCCCGGAGATGTACTAATTAATGCTCCATAGGAGCTTCCGCCCGCCTCTCCGTAAATATTCTCCATTCCTTTACGAACTATATAGCCTGCATCCAGTTTCACAGCAAGGTGTTCTGCCTGCTGAAGTTCCCGCATCCAGGTCACGTTTCCTTTCAAATCAGTCGTATTCAATTCCAGCAAAGTGAGATTATTGGCATTGCTCAATTTCTTGTCCATTGACATACGGTCAATTGAAACTGTGGCCGATATCCCCTTTTCCGTATCAACTGGCAGAATGCCTATGCTTCCTCCCCACCGGATGCCTTGATGCTTCGTCCCGGTCTGGTTTCCGGCGAAACGCACATAATCCATGCCCAATCCCAACATATGGTATACCGAAGTAGAGCCTTTATCTGCAAGGAATGAAATCTCACTTTTCTGCTGATAAAGCCGGAAATCTGCGGAAACTCCCAAACGATATGTCCCCAGACGATATCCTGCTCCCAAAGCAAAAGAGAGATCGGAAGCTGTATTACGTGGACGCGGATCTTTATCCCGATAATTATGAGACGCTCTGTAACCACCGGTGATTCCCCATGTCCAGGAACCTGACTCACTGGCGTAACCTCCATTGAAATAATAAGTTTCTCCCTTCAGGAAACCACCAATGGAATCACCAGTCACGTAAGGAGCGATCAATTTCCAGTCTATATTTTCATTCCATAACACATTCTCCTGCTTCTCACTCCTGTATCCTGCTGAACCGAATACACGATCACGTTCCGAAAGAATAACGAAGGAATTGACATCTACCCCGATACGGGTATCCTTATCACCTTCCTGTTTCAAAGATGCTTTTCCTTTATCATGATAAGCTCCATTTACGTCCAGCCTTGTCCATATATACGGAGTATAGTAATAATAAAGTGCCGGATTCTGCCATATCTCGCCACGAAATCCAGTCGCAAATGAAGCGGTACGGATTACCTTATCGGACAGGGAGAGTGTGTCGGTAGTCTGCCCGAAGGCTTCCTGCCGACTCTCCACAAATAAAGCAATCAGCAACATAATGATAATTCGGATTAGCATCATGAATAATAAAGATTTATATATCAATAAGACGGATTCAATTATTTGTTAAACAGGCTCGGAGTAGCCGCAGGTGTGAAATCAACGGTAGAGTTATTTGTATCCTGCAATACTTCCCGATCACCATCCTTGTAGGCGGCTTTACGCATTACGCACTTTCCGATGTTTTCTGCAACGGTATTGTTCATACCGATATAAGTATGCCCCATATCCAGCCCGGTAGAGGTTACATTCCACTGCCATTCATTGGAAGCACCTACATTTACAGCATCAATCACCCATTCATTGGGGAACTTATATTTGCTTTGCGGTTTACTGGCTGTTCCATTTTGCATAATATACGTATAGTTGTATGCATAGTCTGAAATATACTTTTCTTTAGTCATACTTTTGGGTAATCTGCCAATAGCATAAGCGCGATTTCCCTGTTTATTCAACACCCAGATAGTTTTGGAATAACAATAATAAACATCTAGATTGGGAACAGCCGGATTATCCACATCTTGCTTTGATTCAATATACCACTCAAAATTGGCTTTACTTAAATCTATAGAATTCGGATTAGCCTCTTTATGATTGATCGCATTGTCACAAAGGATAAAGGATTCTCCCGGTTGTACCGGATAATCTGTTCCACTGCCCGGTACTGCTACAACAGAGCCTACCGCAATAGCTTCATCCATGATATCCGGATCTACCGATTGATATTTCTGAGTAGTTTGGAATTGTGATTCCATAAATATCAATCCATCCGCATACAAAACTTTATCCGAGTTATTATAGATACGTATATACTGGTCGCCATTATATTGCTTACCTGCTTCATTATAGGTTCCGGGAATAAATATCTCGGCAATCACAAAATCAGGATCACCTGTATTGAGTACATGAACCTTCAGTTCCAGCTTGTACGACCCTCCAGATACGACCACATTCTGTTGTACTCCCTGTACATCGACTTCCACCGGAGTTCCATTCTGTGAGTAAGTTCCCTTACCAATGAAAGTTACATTATACAACCCGTCCGCCAGTTCAATACTCTGAGCCGGATAGGTAATGTCTGTCTTGACAGATGTATTTACATTTTCAAAAGTATAGGTTCCACCGGTCAGTTGCAGCCCCTCGATAGTTGTATCTACAGTAGTGGTAATACCTACAGTGGATATGCTCACTTTGTCATCATCACTACATGCGGTAAATCCCAGCATTGTCACAAAAAAGACTAACATTGTCAATTGATTCTTTTTCATCTTCATCTCTATTTTATTGTTCATTTACTAAAAGGCTAAGTTCATTTCCATACCGAAATAAGGCGATTCGGACGTTCTCCGTTGCAGTACGCCCCGTAACGTATAATCAGGATAAATACCCAAAAGCCGGTTTACATAAAAAGCCAGATTCAGATACTTACCGATCCGTTTACTCGCCTTCAAATTGATATCCATATAAAAAGGCACGGTAGTACGCTCAAAATAAGTGGCTGAATATTTCTCCACCAGATGCTGTAACTGAATATTGTTTTTATCCTCTTCGCGAAACGGATGCGTTTCACCGGATTGATCTATATAGCTTACTGGCACGCCATTATTCCACAAGTTCCGTCTGTTGGTATACCAAGTGCATTGTGCCGACGTAGAGAAAGTAAGTCCCAAACGCTGTATATAGGTATCAAACATAAAGTTCGTATTGAATGCCTGGCTTTCTGTTCCGTTGTCCCCATTGTACAATCCCACATATTTCAGCTGTTTATTGTCCAACAATATAGAAGAGGCCTTATATTGAGGAGAATCCGAATTATAAATTGTCTTTATCCAGGCTCCATACATAGTGACGCGAGTCTTGAGCGATTCTATTCGTTTGGAAGCGAACTGAAACTCCACTCCTTCTTTACACACCTTCATTACATTACCTTGTGTGGAATACACATCCAGATTATATTCATTTGTATAAGTCAACTGAGAAAGTTCTGGAGGAGCCGTCAATGCTGATCCGTCGATACTAGCAGGATCATATAGTTTATATGCCAATGACCTATAATAAGTGATATCATCAAAAGCATTATTCATCCGTTCGCGGAAATAAGTTATCGACAAGCGGTTTCCCTTATAGCTGACGTCGGCCCGCACTTCCCATTTCATGTTACGTGCTGGTTCCAATTGATAGTTTGTATTATCCCATTTATATGTCATCATATTGATACGGCGATAATCCGGATTGGTATGGTAATAATTCAACTGAATCAAATCTACATACTTAAAATCCGGATATAGCTGTGCGGTGGTCGGCATACGGCTGATCCAGCCCAAACCTCCCGAAAAGGCAACATCCCATCCGTTTGATACCGGTAAACTCCATTGCAAGTCCAGACGAAGATCGGGATATATCTTGCCCTGCATCTTATATTTAGTGTCCAGCCCCAATAAAGACTGCAAACGGATACCAGCCGTAAAAGCCAATTTATGTCTATTTACAGGAAGATTCAACACCTCCTCGGCATAGAAGGCGAAAGGTTGCAGCTCCGGTATATCCTTAAAACGGCGAGGCCGTGTACTCAAACTTTCACTGATGGGCCGTGTCACATCGAATATCTGGCCTTCTCCCAAATTCTTCTGATAATTCCATTCCATCCCCATATTCATCGCATTCTGTAATACCCCCAACGGAAAAGCCAACCGCGTACGGGCGGAAGCCGTAACATATAAAGGTTTACCATCAATATCCATCTGTGCCACATAATTATAAGGTAGATAGATGCCATCAAACTCTCCGGTTTCTGTCTGAGTAGCAATAGCTGCCGGACGATTCAGAGAAACGGACTTTATTTCACGCATCTTCTCCCACTGCTGACTGACAGAAGTAGTCACACCAACCTCACGAATCCATAAATGGGCCGGAAACTTCATGCTCCATTTCCCCGCTATCTTCAGGCTGTTAAAGTCCGATTTATAAGAATCTTCCTTTACTGTCGCATCTTTATCCCTCTTCGCATCATCAAACGAGCCGGTATAATCGGAACTGATATTCCAATGAATATTACGTTCATTCCATAACCATTTGCCATCCAAGCGGGCGGAAGCAGTAAGGCGAGTGTAATTTTTCACACTGTTACGCGGATCTATTTTGGACTCCAAATAGTTTAAATCAGCATTCAACACATAACGCCCGTTCCCATCCAGCCGAATTCCCTTGCCTACAGAAAACAGTTTACTGGTTTTATCAGCCTTAAAACGCGCAGACAAGGGGCTCTCATTCATTTTACGCTGAATGATTACCGCACCGTTTGCCACATTACCATAAGCCACGGAAGGAATGCCACGAATGATTTCCACCTTCTCAATATTATCGGTTGAGATGGTACGCATATCCATCCCTTTTGACATTGTGCTCGTTGCATTCACTGCGGAAGTACTGTTTGGCATATATTGCAGATTCGCATCCGTATTCTGGAAGATACCATCAATATAAAATCCAACTCCCAATGAAGAAATATCCTCCGTCTTACCTGTTTCACGTATCCGGATCAGATTGGCCTGCCCCATCTGAGGATCAGCCGACTTTCCTCCAGGTACTAATTCCATCAAGTCACTGAAACTGCTGGGCTGAAGATGTTTCATGGCTGTACGGTCAACGATAGAAGCGCTGGTAGCGCGTTTTGATTCAGAAGCGGTCACCACTACCTCGTTCAGCGCCATGACCGAAGGTTTTAAATAAAAGATTGCTGAAATATCCCCAATGACCTTCACTTCTTTTTCTGTAGAATCATATCCTAAATAGGATACAATAACCCGATAAGTTCCAGAATGGATATGTAGAAGTTCAAAATGTCCATTCGCATCTGTTATTCCCCCATAAACAATCTGCTTATCCACAAACAATTGAACTGTAGCGTAATCCAACGCTTTATGAGTCTGCTCATCCAGTACAGTTCCCCGAAATACAAATGTCTGCCCCCATAAAAGAGACACATTGCTACAAATTATAAATAAAAAAATATATGCAATCTTACAAATCATTTCATTCTCTATTGGTTTGCAAAATTACAATTCATAAAAGCTCGGCACAATCCCCATTTCTAGGTATATACTAAATTATACATAGATCGGAGATACCTACATGACGGTATACAATTTACAAATAAAATCACTTTCACCTAAACTTTATATTCACATTTTTTTTCAATGATAAGATAAATACATCTACTTTTTACCTATTTCAATGGGGAAAATGCCACGCCATATAAATACAGTTCATTATCAACATATTACCCCATAAGCAATGGTATGAAAGCATAATGGCATACAACTTTATATTACAAATCCATTGGCAGAATATTTATATCCGGCAGTCAAGGCACATCAGGTTTATTAAGTAATATCTATCCTTCAAATATTAAATTAGCAAATGAAGAAAAGCAACTGCAAAAAACACTATATTTGTGAAAATGAATTCAAATTAAACAGTTAGATTATGGGTACTTTAGGTTGCATCAATGACATGATGAGAAGAGATAAAGAAAATCGTGAACTACGAAAGGCAGGAAAGGAACGCTTGAATGAAACTAGAAACCGACTGATTGATTTGAACAAAAAAGGGCACTCCTCCCATCTATCCCTTGAGCAATTAGAAGAGATCAGAATAAAAACGCAAGAAAAAGAAGAAGCGGAAACCCACCAGCTCTTCAAAATAAAATTAATCATGTTAGGCATTGTTCTAATAGCAGGAGTTCTGATATGGATAGGAATTACTTTTCTTTAAAATTCCACTCTCTATTTTTCTTTCTTATTCCTTGAAAAAACCAATAAGAATTCTTATATTTGTGATACCAACTTGGAATAACCTTAAAAACAGATAGATATGAAAAGAATATTATTACTACTGGTTTTATGTTTAAACATAAGTATGGTGCTTGGACAAGAGTATAAAAATTGGGAAAAATATGATATAGAGGGATTCTATATTATTGCCAAATCAAAAGCAGAAGCCAAGATTAGCAAAAATGTATTGAGGGAGGGAGCAGATTATTATATCCTCACCGAAATGGATGACCAAGTATTCCCATCTGGTGTCAGCAAAAAAATAACTCCCAAACTCTATAAATTAAAAGATACTGAAATATACATATTTTTCAGCTTTCCTCCTTTCCTATTTGATGCCGATAATGGAATGATAGAGATTAAAGACAATAAAGGAACTTTTTTCAAAAAGCCAACACAATAAACATCAAGATACTCCATCACCAATATCTTCATCAACCACATTCATTATCCCTAAAGATGAACAGGGAAAAGTATGCTATAAACATACACCATCCACAAAAGAAATAATATAAATTAAAATACCATGCCTAAAATTACAAACTGGCGGTTATAGCCTCAGCCAAATCTTCATAACTTGCCAACGGGTTATCCGTGAAAACACTACGGATAACCAACTCTTTATCTATGACATAAACACGAGGTATTCCCGATTTAGCAAACTGATAGTATACCGTGCGGTTTTCTTGGGCCGAATAGGGCAAGGTCAAATGATTTTCGTCCCAATAACGGACAATCTCTGCCGAGCTCTCTTCCCTGCTAATACAAACCATCCGGATTCTTCGACCGTAATCCGTATATATTTTTTGCAGCACAGGAAGTTCTTTCCGGCAGTCCGGACACCCCGTATGAAAAAACACAATCAAAGAAACCTCTCCTTTCAGAGTTTCGGAAGTTATTATTTGTCCATCATCCATTACCACAGAGAAAACAGGAATGCTCTCTCCTGTTTGTAAATCAACAGTACCTTCCTCCACATCATCATCAATACACGCCGTACACATTACACAGGTCCAAAGCAGAAAACAGACCGTTTTTATCCAATTCTTCATTTTCATTTCCATTTTCATTTCCATTTCCATTTCCATTTTTCTTCTTTACAAAGATAACATGATTTTCATGAAATTACTACTTTTGCAGCATGAAACAAGAATTAAAAGAAAACCAAGGACTACCTGCCTCCTTACTTTGGACGCTAGCAATTATTGCGGGAATCTCCGTTGCCAATTTATATTATAACCAACCTTTATTAAACCGCATCAGCCGTGATCTCCAAACATCCGAGTTCACCGCCAACCTGATAGCAATGATTACCCAAATAGGTTATGCCATCGGATTGCTGTTCATTATTCCTTTGGGAGATTTATTTAAAAGGAAAACCATTATTCTAATCAATTTCACAGTCCTGGTCGTTTCATTACTAACCATCGCACTGACTCCCTATATCCATCTCATTTTATTTGCCTCTCTACTGACCGGCATTTGTTCGGTGATGCCACAAATCTTTATCCCCATAGCTGCCCAATTTTCCACTCCCGAAACCAAGGGAAAAAATGTAGGTATGATTGTATCGGGATTGCTGACAGGTATCCTGGCCTCGCGCGTAGTAAGCGGAATTATCGGTGAATATTTAGGATGGCGGTTCATTTTCTTTGTGGCAGCCGGGATGATGGTGATATGTGTCATCATCATCATGCGTGTACTACCCGACATGCCGTGTAATTTCAAAGGCAGATACAGTGATCTGATGAAATCCTTGTTTTCATTGGTTATGGAATACCCCCAGTTGCGTATTTCTTCCTTACGTGCCGGAATTGCTTTCGGCTCATTTCTTGCTCTATGGACTTCATTGGCATTTAAGATGGAACAAGCCCCTTTTTTTGCGGGAAACAACATTGTAGGGTTATTGGGATTATGCGGCATAGCAGGAGCTCTCACCGCCTCGTATATAGGAAACTATGTACAGGTTTTGGGAGTCAAACGACTGAATTACATCGGTTGTGGTTTGATATTTTCAGCGTGGTTCTCGCTTTATTCCGGTCAGAACTCCTATGTGGGAATCATCATCGGAATTTTTATCATAGATATAGGCATGCAATGCATCCAATTGAGTAATCAGACTACGATTTTCTCTCTTAACCCGAAGGCGGCCAACCGTATCAACACCATTTTTATGACGACCTATTTTATTGGCGGTTCCATAGGTACACTTCTTGCCGGAATATTTTGGCACTGGTTTGGATGGCAGGGAGTAGTAGGAACAGGTATCACACTGGCAACCTGTTCCTTTATGATAAATATCTTTTCAAAAAAATAAATCAGGAATCCATATCGCTTAGATGCAATTCCAGCGCCTTGACCGAAATATAAATCTCGCGCACAGAAATCCCCAAAGAAATAATGAGCAGCACAAGCGCCAGTCCAAAAATATATACGGATATAAGGTAGAACTGTATATACATTAAAAACATACTGACCACACAAAGCAACAAACTTCCGATACCTGTCACCTGCATGGCACGTGTCAGATAAAGACGCTTGCGGAGATTAGCAATCTGTGCTGCTGTCACAGCCGAATGATTCTCACGATATTGGTCCTTCAACGTACGCACTAATTGAGCGTATGAAAGAAAACGATTAGTATATGCCAACATAATCAGCGATATGGCAGAAAATAATAAAGCAGGAGTTGTTAAATCTATTTCCATTTTTATAGGTATTTCAAAGTTAGAATATTGCAAAGATAAAGTAAATATCCCGATATTCTCCTTCCTTTTTACAATGAAAGGAATATCTTTGCAATAAAAATAATTCAAATAAACTAATATGCAAACCATAAAATTATACATAAAAGATTGGTTGGCTATCCATCCTTACATCCAACAACAGGCTACAGACAGATATTTTGTCGATCTGGCTAACCGATTATACTCCACTTGTACGATAAGAGAGATTCCCGAATCCATAAAAAAGAAATTATGTCTTTACACCGCTGCCTATTTTGAAGATGTCATTTCAGGTTTAGGTCTATGGCAAGCATTCATCAAAAAACATCTGGAACTATATGATACGTCACTTCCTTTCTATACCATCCGGCCGGATTATATAAAAGATGAGATCAATGAAGAAGATATCCGCTTCATCATTTGGAACACTTTAGAGAAGGCTCCATATAAACATCCGTATATCAATCCGATGGACAGGAATATCGAAGAAACCTCGCATTCATTTTTCCGGATATTGGATGAAGAGTATGAAACGGCTCCCGCCAATGACACGTTACAGGATTTCTTTATGGACTTCAAAGGAAAAGAGAACGCAAACCATAAACTACGCTGGCTGTTCGGACATACTTATCTCACAGAACCATCTGTACAAGAATATATTGCACAGGTTACAGAAACCGACAAATTCATCATTCCATGTGGCCCCCTTGCCCTGTTTCTTCATGAATGGATTGACCTGCTGACCAACGGAGAAACCGAATGTTGGGAAGAGATAGAAGGACTATACCCTGCCATTCCCGAAATATCGGATGAAATGAAGGAAAGGAACCACCATACCTATCAATTGTTCACGCAAGGCACAAACGGTGCCCGTATCGTATATCTGGAAGGATATAAGGAACTACACCGTTTCCTTACCCAAGTATTACAATGGCCGGACGATTCCAATCACACTTTGCCCCAAATGAAGCAACATAAGGATTTCATCATGATGGTGAATTCCGAAAAAGGTATTCTACTGGCGAAAGATATATGCAAATATATCAGTGACCCTCTTAACCCGATGTATGATGCCGCAACGGCTGCCCAAGAGGCATTCAGCCTGCTTACTATCCCGGCCAAATGCCCACCGGACCTGATGGAATATGTAATAAACAACCACTATATCCCCGATGCACAATTCCCCGAATTTGGTGAAAGGGAACTGGTTCAAAAGAATGCGGACTTTATAGCCCGCCACTCCTTATTATATTACTACAGGGGAGATTAGACTCTCCCCACCGCTACTTCGTTCACCAAAGATCTACTTTCAGCAAAGTCTTTCACATTTTGCAGAGTAGTATGAGCAATATTCGTCATTGCTTCTTTGGTAAAGAATGCCTGATGAGAAGTCACAATCACATTGTTGAAAGACAAAAGACGGGCTAAAGTGTCATCATCAATAATCTTGTCGGACTTATCTTCATAAAAATAAGGCTCTTCTTCCTCGTATACATCCAGACCGGCATATCCCACCTTTTTAGTCTTCAGTCCCTCTATCAAGGCATTGGTGTGAATCAACTGCCCACGCCCCGTATTGATAATCATCACTCCGTCTTTCATTTTACTGATGGAATAATCATTAATCAGATACTTTGTCTGTTCTGTCAAAGGACAATGCAGGGAGATGATATCCGAACTATGATAAAGTTCATCCAAAGTACAATAAACCACCTGATGTTCACGGGCAAAATTGTAATCGGGATAAAGATCATATGCAAGAACATTCATACCGAATCCACGTAATATCTGAATTAAAATCTTGGCAATCTTACCCGTACCGATAATTCCGGCAGTCTTGCCATGCATATCAAATCCCATAAGCCCGTGCAGGGAGAAATTCCCGTCACGTGTCCGCATTGTGGCACGGGGAATCTTGCGGTTGAGTGATAACATCAACGCCACCGTAAATTCGGCAACGGCATAAGGTGAATAAGCCGGTACCCGTACCACTTTCATCTTACCTGCCGTTGCCGCTAAATCCACATTATTATAACCTGCGCATCTTAAAGCCAGCAGTTTAACACCATTATCCGCCATTGCCCGGATAACTTCGGCATCAGCCGTATCGTTTACGAAGATACAAACCACATCCACTCCTTTGGTCAACACCACGTTATTCATATTCAAATGGCCTTTGTAATACCTGATATCAAAGCCAAACTTCTCATTAGCCTCCGTAAACGAGCGTTCGTCGTAGGGTTTCGTGTCGTAAAAAGCTATTTTATAAGCCATAATTGTTTTTCCATTTATAGTTCATATAAATAACAAAAACACGGCCCCTACTGTTCACATACTGACTTATAGTTTTTTCAGTTCCGTGTACAGGCGCTGTACAGGAAGCCCCATCACATTGAAGTAACTACCTGAAATACCACGGACACCAATGAAACCTATCCACTCTTGTATACCATAAGAACCAGCCTTATCCATCGGCTTGTAAACCCGGATATAATAATCGATCTCCTCATCGGACAATTCTGCAAACGTTACTTCTGTCACAGCTGAAAAACTTCGCTGAGCCCCGACGGTAGTCAGACAAACTCCGGTTATCACCTGATGGGTCTTGCCGGAAAGCTTCCACAACATTTGCCGTGCATCATCCTCGTTATGAGGCTTGCCCATGACTACACCATCCAACCATACAATGGTATCGGCAGTAATAATCAATTCGTCCGGATGCATGGTATTCCGGTAAGCAGCCGCCTTCTCGCAAGCTATATACAAAGGGATTTCCTCTGCTTTCAATGTATCCGGATAGGTTTCCTCTATGCCGGGTAGTGTTTTTACTTCATATTTTATACCTAAGCCGGATAACAATTCTTTGCGGCGAGGAGAATTGGAAGCAAGGATTATTTTATATTTTTCTAAATTTTCCAACATAACTTTTCTTTATTTCATTACCACCCGAAGGCCTTTTCATGAGCCATCCATTTTCCTTGAGCCTTCAAGACCTGTTCCACCACGTCACGGCCACATCCATAGCCCCCGTTACGATGAGAAATATAAACAGCTGTTTCCTTTATCTCAGGTGCCGCATCAGCAGGACAACAAGGCAGCCCACACAAACGCATCACTTCATAATCGGGAATATCATCGCCCATATAGAGTATCTCCTCATCCTGCAATCCATATTTTTCCTTCAAATGGGCATACTCCCGGGTCTTCACCGCAGCAGCCAGATAGACATCTTTGATACCCAGCCCCTCATAACGCTTACGCACCGCCTCGGTATTTCCACCGGTAATGATGGCAACATGCAGCCCGCATTTCACAGCCAACTGCAATGCATACCCATCCTTGATATTAACCGTACGCATGGGTTCACCATTGGGGTGCAAATAAATAGTTTCCGCACTCAATACCCCATCTACATCAAATACCAATGCCTTTATTTTCTTTAAATCATAGTTTATCATACCACTTATGAGTTCTTTCCCTCTTTATTTGCCTGAATGACAGACAAAGGGAGATTATGAATACTTTTACTTATCTTTTCGTACAATTCCTGCAAAGACTCCTCATCCGCCAACATCTCCAAATGTTTGCTTATTACGTTTTCATCGTAGCGTACAGCCGGACCTGTCTGCGCCTGTGTGGGAGAAAGTTCATGTACTTTGCCGGCAGTTTCGTCTATCAGCGGAAGCATCACTTCAAAAGGAATCCCCTGCTTTTCCAGTATATGTGAACTTAATGCATACATATGGTTTGCAAAATTACAAGCAAAGACTGCCGCCAGATGCAAATACCTACGTTGCCCGGAAGTCACTTCATACACTTTAGGACTGAGACGAACTGCCACCATACGCAGCAATTCCACTTCTGCCGGAGCAGATGCTTCTATAAAAAAAGGTACAGTATTGAAATCCACTTCACGCTGCTTGCTAAAAGTCTGCATAGGATAAAGTACCCCATAGCGTTTTACCAATCCCTTCCATAAATCCATAGACATACTACCCGCCGTATGTACAAACAAGGCCTGCTCCCTTCCTTTCACCAATACAGGAGCCAATTGTCGCAAAACTGCATCTTTCAGCGCTACAATATACAAATCGGCATCCCGACGTATCTCGTCCGGCACAATAGTGTAGTCTATGGAAAGTCTGCCAGCCAATGCAGAAGCAGATTCCTCTGTACGGCTGTATACCTGCAAGATAAGACACCCCGCCTTTTGTAAAGCAATTCCCAGATGGGTTGCCACATTGCCGGCTCCTATCAGAACTATTTTCATCATCGGGTCGAAACTAAATATAAAATAACTCCCACCAGCAACAAAGCCGCCGGCAACAAATAAGCAGACATCTGTCCCAACAAAGCTATCACCAAACCGATATTCAATATCAGCCATATACCCGCCAATACAATTCCTACTGACTTATCGGCCTTGAACCAAAGGAAAATAACAGCTGCATACAGTAACAGATTGTCTTTCTGCATAACCCATGGCAACCCATGTGAAGCAAATCCTATAAACTTATCGATCAGATAAAGCATCCCCATCACAATGAGAAACACCGCAGAAGCTTTATACGTATCCTTATGATTGACAGCAGCCACGTTTACTTGCCTCCATATTTATTAATGTGAATTTTCTCCCATTGTAAATGCTCCTCATTAAAAGGCTTGCGTTCCATACCCTTATGTCCTACCGCTATAATGGAAACCACCTGCAACTGCAACGGAATATCAAGCAACGTATGCACGTATTCACCCGAGGGCATCCCGGTAGCGGTAAAACGTTCACGCACCTGTATCCAACAACTTCCCAACCCCAAATCTTCTGCCTGCAACTGGATCATTATGGAAGCAATTGACGCATCTTCAATCCAGACATCACTAGCCAACGGATCAGCCATCACAACTACAGCCATAGCAGCATCCGCTAGGAAAGCCGCTCCCATCTCCTTACAATGGGAAAGTTTTTCCAACATATCCTTATCATCTACCACAATAAACTGCCAGCAATTGCTACGTTTAGAAGACGGAGCCATCAAAGCAGCCTTCAACAAAGCAACTACCTCTTCCTGTGTCAACTCTTGATCCGTGAACTTACGCATGCTGCGTCTGTTCTTTATTAAGTCACTAAATTGTTCCATAATATACCCTGTTAATTTATTTTTCTGCACAAATATACAACTAGAATGTGGATTGATAAACAAAAAACAATAAATTTGCAATTAGAGATGCCTGTCAGATTAAGTACATATCGCAAAGGAAATGCCATTCCCCCTCTGCCGGGAACAAACATTTTCCATTCTACCGAGCTGTTTCATGTCTTTGAAATGACCCGGGGATACGAACCTTTGCTTATCGTTGCCTATATAGGAAACCGTCCTGTAGGCAAACTGCTGGCAGTCATCCGGAAAAGTGTGCGCCTGTTTCCCCCCGCAATCATCAAACGATGCGAAATTTATGGCACAGGCGAGTATTTTGATGAAGAACAGAATAAGGAAGACCTGTTCGGGGAAATATTGGAACATCTCACCAACGAAGTATTATGCAAATCGTTCCTCATCGAGTTCCGCAACTTGGAAAATCCGCTATTCGGATACAAAGCCTTCAGAAAGAACAACTATTTCGCCATTAATTGGCTAAGAGTACGTAATTCACTGCACAGTAAAGCTCCTTACGAACGGCTGAGCATGTCTCGCAGAAGACAAATAAACAAAGCTCTGAGAAATGGTGCCATCATGGAAATAGCCGACAATGAGAAAGATATACAAGATTTCTCACGAATGTTGAAAAAAGCCTATTCCTCACAGATAAGAAAACATTTCCCGGACATCGGCTTTTTCCGGTTATTAGCATGGCAGAACCCGGAAAAAGAATTAGCCAAAGTGTTTCTTGTGAAATATAAAGGCAAAATCATCGGTGGTTCTATCTGCCTTTTCTCAAAAGAAAGTGCCTATCTGTGGTTCTCAGGAGGTATGCGGAAAACCTATGCTTTTCTTTACCCCGGTATTCTGGCCGTATGGGCACCTATTACCTATGCTTACGAAAAAGGATATGCACATTTGGAATTCATGGATGCAGGATTACCGTTCAAAAAGCACGGTTACAGGGACTTTGTACTCCGCTTTGGCGGCAAGCAGAGCAGTACACGCCGCTGGTTCCGCTTCAGTTGGAAGTGGCTGAACAAACTCTTGTGCAAATTCTATATTTAACTCATTTTTGTCTTTTTGTCTAAAGTGTTGTGAAGCATCTTGCAAATAAGAAATAAAATTGAAGAAATATTTCTTTATTTAACTCGAAATTACTTTCTTTGTGCAGTTTTATCTGAAAACTTGAGTATAAAACCAAACTATTAAAATTATAAGATCATGAAAATCTCACACATTGAACACCTGGGCATTGCCGTAAAGAGCATTGAAGAGGCCCTGCCGTATTATGAAAACGTATTAGGTCTGAAATGCTACAATATCGAAACAGTAGAGGATCAGAAAGTTAAAACCGCTTTTCTGAAAGTAGGTGATGTTAAAATAGAACTGCTGGAACCTACAAGCCCCGAAAGCACTATCGCAAAGTTCATTGAAAAAAATAATGGCAACGGTGGTATGCATCATTTGGCTTTTGCAGTGGAAGATGGTGTGGCAAATGCGTTAGCCGAAGCTGAAACCACCGGCATCCGTCTCATTGACAAAGCTCCGCGTAAAGGTGCCGAAGGTTTGCAAATTGCTTTTTTACATCCCAAATCAACTTTGGGCGTCCTGACCGAGCTTTGCGAAAAACCATAAAACACGAGATCTGACTATTCACGATTGAAGTCAGTATATTTAGTCTGGTTCAAGCGTAAATAGAATTATTTTTTAATCGTAAATTGTAAAATCATAAGTAAAATGAGCAATCAACTTGAAAAAATAAAAGAGCTTATCGAACGCCGGGCTACAGCACGCATGGGTGGAGGTGATAAAGCAATTGCAAAACAGCATGATAAAGGAAAATATACAGCCCGCGAACGCATAGCCATGCTGCTGGATGAGGGCAGTTTCGAAGAAATGGATATGTTTGTGGAACACAGATGCACCAATTTCGGCATGGAGAAAAAACATTATCCGGGCGACGGTGTAGTAACAGGTTGTGGTACCATAGAAGGACGTTTAGTTTACATCTTTGCACAGGATTTCACAGTTTCTGCCGGTTCTCTTTCAGAAACAATGTCTCTGAAAATATGCAAAGTAATGGATCAAGCCATGAAAATGGGTGCTCCCTGTATCGGTATCAACGACTCAGGTGGCGCACGTATTCAAGAAGGTATCAATGCATTGGCTGGTTATGCTGAAATTTTCCAACGCAATATTCTTGCTTCAGGTGTTATTCCGCAGATCTCAGGTATTTTCGGTCCTTGTGCAGGCGGAGCTGTTTACTCTCCTGCGCTGACAGACTTCACCTTGATGATGGAAGGCACATCATATATGTTCCTTACCGGACCGAAAGTGGTAAAGACTGTTACAGGTGAAGATGTAAGCCAGGAAAACTTAGGTGGTGCAAGCGTTCATTCAACCAAATCCGGTGTTACTCATTTTACTGCCAAGACGGAAGAAGAAGGGTTAGCCATGATCCGCAAATTGTTAAGCTATATTCCTCAGAACAATCTGGAAGAAGCTCCCTATGTAGACTGTACCGATCCTATCGACCGTCTGGAAGACTCTTTGAACGAAATTATCCCCGACAGCCCCAACAAACCATACGATATGTATGAGGTGATCAGTGCCATCGTAGATAATGGTGAGTTTTTGGAAGTCCAACCTCACTACGCTAAAAATATCATCATTGGTTTCGCACGTTTCAACGGCCAGTCTGTAGGTATTGTTGCCAACCAGCCCAAATACCTGGCGGGTGTGCTTGACAGCAATGCGTCACGCAAAGGTGCTCGTTTTGTACGTTTCTGCGACGCTTTCAATATACCTCTTGTTTCATTGGTAGATGTTCCGGGATTCCTTCCGGGTACAGGACAAGAATACAACGGTGTAATCCTCCACGGTGCCAAATTGCTGTATGCTTACGGCGAAGCGACTGTACCCAAAGTGACAATTACCCTGCGTAAATCATACGGCGGATCTCACATTGTAATGAGCTGTAAACAACTTCGCGGTGATATGAATTATGCATGGCCTACTGCCGAAATCGCCGTTATGGGTGGTGCAGGTGCAGTAGAAGTATTATACGCACGCGAAGCCAAAGAACAGGAAAATCCTGCCGCATTCCTAGCCGAAAAAGAAGCTGAATACACCAAGCTGTTCGCCAATCCTTACAATGCTGCCAAATATGGTTACATTGATGATGTGATTGAACCGCGTAATACCCGTTTCCGCATCATCCGTGCATTGCAACAGTTGCAGACTAAGAAATTAACCAATCCGGCTAAGAAGCATGGTAATATTCCTCTTTAATTAAAAATTAAAAATTGAGAATTGAACATGAAGAAATTAAATATAGGAATATTCCTTTCTTTGCTGCTGATGGTGGGGTTATGTTCTTGTGGAGAACAGAAATCGAACACCAAGCTGGTACTGAATGAAGTGCTGATTGAAAATGAGAGCAATTTCCAGGATGACTACGGAGTACACAGCGCATGGATTGAAATATTCAACAGATCATTTGGTAGCGCAGACCTTGCCGGTTGTTTACTGAAGGTGAGCAGCCAGCCTGGAGATACTGCTACTTATTTTATCCCTAAAGGTGATGTATTGACTTTGGTCAAACCTCGCCAGCACGCTTTATTCTGGGCAGACGGCGAACCCAACCGCGGTACTTTCCACACTAATTTCACACTGAATGCCGCAACCGACAATTGGATTGGATTGTATGATTCAGGCAAAAAATTATTGGATCAGATTATTGTTCCGGCAGGCACATTGCAAGCAAACCAATCATACGCACGTGTCAGCGACGCAGCAAATGAATGGGAGGTGAAAGGTTCCAGCGCAGACAAATATGTGACTCCGAGCACCAATAACAAGACTATCAACAGTCATGCAAAGATGGAAAAATTCGAAGAACACGACGGTAGTGGTATCGGTATGGCCATCTCTGCTATGAGCGTTGTATTCTGCGGTCTTCTTTTACTTTTCATTCTCTTCAAATGTGTAGGTAAGATTTCTGTAAACCTGAGCAAGCGCAATGCCATGAAGGTAAAAGGTATTACCGACAAGCAAGAAGCCAAAGAAAAGAAATTGGGTGAAGCTCCGGGCGAAGTATTCGCCGCTATCGCCATGGCCATGCATGAAATGCAAAGCGATGTACATGACGTGGAAGAAACCGTTCTTACCATTACCCGTGTAAAACGTAGTTATTCACCGTGGAGTTCCAAGATTTATACCTTGCGTGAAACTCCCCACAAAAAGTAAGTCACCAATAAAAAGATAAAATGATGAAAGAATATAAATATAAGATCAACGGTAACGTATACAAAGTTGCCATTGGAGATATAGAAGACAATATCGCTCATGTTGAAGTGAACGGTACTCCTTACAAAGTGGAAATGGAAAAAGCTCCGAAAGCTGTAGTGAAACCGGTAGTTCGTCCTGTATCAACCAGCCCTGCTCCGGCACCAGCTACAGTAGTAAAGCCTGCTGCAACTTCTACAGGTAAATCGGGCGTTAAATCTCCGTTGCCGGGGGTAATCCTTGATATCAAGGTAAATGTGGGTGATACCGTAAAAAAGGGGCAAACCATCATTATCCTTGAAGCTATGAAGATGGAAAATAACATCAATGCAGATAAAGACGGCAAGATCACCGCAATCAATGTAAGTAAAGGAGAATCCGTTCTCGAAGGTACTGACCTTGTAATTATTGAATAATATGGGAGAATTTATCAACTTTTTAGGGAATAACCTAGCTGACTTTTGGACATATACGGGTTTTGCCAATGCTACTGTTGGTCATATCGTAATGATCCTGATAGGTTTATTCTTCATATACCTTGCCGTGGCCAAGGAATTTGAGCCGATGTTGCTCATTCCTATCGGTTTCGGTATCTTGATCGGTAATATTCCTTTCAACATGGAAGCCGGACTGAAAGTCGGCATCTATGAGGAAGGTTCTGTTCTTAATATTTTATATCAAGGAGTTACCTCCGGATGGTATCCACCACTTATCTTTTTAGGTATCGGTGCAATGACGGATTTCTCGGCATTGATTTCAAATCCTAAACTGATGTTGATTGGTGCTGCCGCACAGTTTGGTATTTTCGGTGCATACATGATTGCATTGGCAATGGGCTTTGATCCGATGCAGGCTGGTGCTATCGGCATCATCGGTGGTGCGGACGGTCCGACAGCAATCTTCCTTTCATCCAAACTGGCGCCTAACCTGATGGGAGCTATTGCGGTATCTGCCTATTCATACATGGCATTGGTACCGGTTATCCAGCCGCCTATCATGCGTCTGCTCACTACCAAGCACGAACGTTTGATCCGTATGAAACCACCACGCGTCGTTTCTCATACAGAAAAAGTAATGTTCCCTATCATTGGTTTGTTGCTTACTTGTTTTCTGGTTCCGTCTGGTCTGCCTCTATTGGGTATGCTTTTCTTTGGTAACTTATTGAAAGAAAGCGGTGTAACCCGTCGCTTGGCAGAAACTGCCCGCGGTCCGCTGATTGATACCATTACCATCTTATTAGGATTGACAGTAGGTGCTTCCACGCAAGCTTCAGAATTCCTTACCATTGATTCGATTTTGATTTTCGCGCTGGGTGCATTGTCATTCATCATTGCTACCGCTTCGGGAGTTATCTTCGTAAAGATATTCAACTTGGTATTAGGTAAGGATAACAAAATCAATCCGCTTATCGGTAATGCCGGTGTATCTGCTGTTCCTGACTCGGCACGTATCTCTCAGGTTATCGGTCTGGAATATGATCCTACCAACTACTTGCTGATGCATGCCATGGGTCCCAACGTAGCCGGTGTAATCGGTTCTGCCGTAGCTGCCGGTATTTTACTTGGGTTCTTGATGTAATTCATTGAACAACAATAAATAAAATCCTCTTCAACTAATATGTGGAAGAGGATTTTTTATTGATATAGATTAAGAAATGAATGATTTATTATGATTTTTGAACGATTAGTTATATAAGATATGCTGAAAAACATATAAATTTGCCGCCGTAAAACCAAACTAAATTAAACGAAGATGGAAAAGAAAACAGTTAAGTACCATATTCCCCAACACGGAATATATATGTACGCACGTACTAATTCTGGGAAAACTGAACTCATTGTCCTAAACAGCACCGATGCCGAACAAGTGGTGGCAAATGACCACTACCGCATAATGACAAATGATTCAAAAAGCGGTAAAGAACTTATCAGTGGCAAAAAAATTGACCTTACCAAAAATATGACAGTCGGTGCACGTCAATCATTGATTATTGAATTATAATTGTTTTTTTAAGGTAAGAAGGTAAAATGAGAAAGTAAGAATAAAGGCGGCTTTTATTAAAGGGCCGCCTTTATTTATATCTCTGTCCACCTCTTTTATTTACGTGAAACAATTGTCCCTGTAGCTTGATTAGTAGGCATAACCAACATTTCTGCAATCTGCATATATTCCGGTACGGAAGCTGCAAAATAAACCGTTTCCGCAATATCATCTCCCGTCAATGGACGAATGCCTTTATATACATTATCCGCCTTTTCCTTATCTCCCCGGAAACGAACAACTGAAAAATTTGTTTCCACCAGCCCCGGTTTGATATTAGTCACTCTCAATGGAGTATCAACTAAATCTATACGCAGTCCATCCGATAAAGCTTTCACAGCAGCCTTTGTAGCACAATACACACTACCTCCCGGATAAGCAGCATCTCCGGCAATAGAACCAATATTAATAATATGTCCTCGTTTACGTTCCACCATTCCCGGTACGATCAGGCGTGTCATTGCCAGCAAAGCCTTAATATTAGTATCTATGACAATATCCCACTCATCCAGACTGCCTTCCTGTTCTTTATCCGTACCGATAACCAACCCAGCATTATTCACCAATATATCAATGGATTGCCATTCCTTGGGCAATGATTCCAAAGCAGACGTTGCCGCTTTACGGTCGCGCACGTCAAAAGGAAGCAAATATATTTTCGCACCATATTGCTTTTCTAATTCTTCTTTCAATGCACTCAGTTTATTTACGTTACGGGCATTTAAAATCAAACTTGCTCCCTGTGAAGCAAACTTGCGAGCGCATCCGGCACCGATACCGCTGGAAGCTCCTGTGATAAAAACAATCTTATCCATTTTATTATTTCGATTTATTAAAGAACTTACTGAAAAATAGTATTTGATAGTCTATGGCATTATTCCAATACCTGCCTGTATGCCCACCCGGACGGATGATAAAGTCATGATTTATTTTCTTCTTCAACAGTTTTTCGTGTACAGCCTTATTCACTTCCAGAAAAAAATCATCACAACCGCAATCTATTATAACAGCCAAATCACCATTCTTTATCTTATCCAACTGATTAATTACCGTATGTTCGTCCCATCTCTGCTTGTTGCTCGCTTCTTCACCTAATTGCTTCTTCATCTCCCAATTATTGGGAAACGGACGGATATCTAAACCTCCACTCATACTACCTCCTCCTCCAAAGACATCTTTATGACGGATGGATAACCATAAACTTCCATGACCACCCATACTTAACCCAGTGACAGCACGTCCCCCTCTCTCCGCTTTCGTAGTAAAATTCTTATCAATATAGTTCACCAATTCTTTTGACACGAATGTTTCATAACGGTACTCCTTGTTCAAAGGGCTGTCCCAATACCAACTGTTCTTCCCGTCCGGACAAACAAAAATGATTCCTTCCTTATCAGCTATCCGAGGTAATTCCGGTTTTATCCCGAGCCATGTTCCCGCATTGCCCCCATATCCGTGAAGCAGATAAAGTACGGGACATTTTTCACCTGCCATGGCTTTATCCGGACAGATGGTAATTACCTGAACCTCTTTATTCATTGCATCGCTATGTACCGACAAAGTATCCACCTTAGCTGCCTGCATTCCTACAGACAAACACCAGCTTCCTATCAAAAAAGCCCAATATCGTTTTTTCATGTATATAAAAAATTACCCGATGTAAAGGTACAATATAATTTGCAATTTAGTTGCATCTTCTTTCCGCTATCTTTGTTGTCATAAATAAAAAGAAACAATGAAAAAAATAAAATTAGAATCAGTTTTCAATGAATTCACTTTAATGGGAATAGCTGTATCAGGAGCATTCTATCTAGGAGAATACTGGGAAGGTATTGCCGTTATTCTGTTCTATCTCATAGGTGAATGGTTCCAACACAAAGCTGTACACAAAGCACGCAGCGACATCAAAGCATTATTGGATGTACGTCCCGAAACAGCCACTGTAATATATAACAACACATATAAAATAACAGTACCGGAAAAAGTACAGCCAGGAGAAACCATTGAAGTAAAAGTTGGAGAAAAAGTACCTCTAGACGGATTTTTACTGGAAGATTCCGCTTCATTTAATACGGCCGCCCTAACCGGAGAAAGTGTTCCCCGGACTCTATATAAAGAAGAAGAAGTTTTAGCAGGAATGATCGCTTCAGATAAAGTGGTACGGATCAAAGTAAACAAACCGTATGATCAAAGTACGTTAGCACGTATCCTCACTTTAGTACAAGATGCAGCAGAAAGAAAAGCCCCTGCCGAATTATTTATCCGCCGTTTTGCACGAATTTATACACCGATAGTGACAGGACTGGCGATACTAGTTGTCATACTCCCCTATTTATACTCTCTGATAAAACCTGAATTCATTTTTGTTTTTGATGATTGGTTCTATCGGGCTTTAGTATTCCTAGTCATATCATGTCCTTGCGCATTAGTGGTCAGCATTCCATTAGGATACTTTGGAGGTATTGGTGCCGCATCTCACAAAGGGATTCTTTTCAAAGGGGGTAATTATCTAGATGCCATAACCCAAATAAACACCGTAGTATTCGATAAAACCGGAACACTCACCCAAGGTGTATTCAGTGTCCAGGCAATATCGGCAGCCGAAGGTGTTTCGCAAAAAGAACTGCTTCAACTTATCGCCTCTATAGAGAGTTTCAGCAATCATCCTATCGCAAAAGCCATTGTCAAATATGCAGAAGAACAAAGTATATCCCTTAACTCGTCACTGAAAATAACCGAATTTGCCGGATATGGAATAAAAGCCGTAACAAACGGTAAAGAAGTATATGTAGGAAATGCACGGTTATTATCAAAATACGGCATCTCTTTTCCCTATGAAATCAGCGACATGACAGAAACAATCGTGTTATGTGCAATGGAAAACAAATATTTGGGATATCTTTCATTGGCGGATACACCAAAACCAGATGCTGTACAAGCCATCTGCGAACTGAAAGACTTAAATATTAATAATATTCAAATATTATCGGGAGACAAACAGACAATTGTTTCTAATTTAGCCGAAAAGATAGGTGTCACACAGGCTTTCGGCGATTTACTACCCGAAGGTAAGGTAGCACATTTAGAACAATTAAAAGCAAATTCTGAAAATCGTGTAGCTTTTGTAGGAGACGGTATCAATGATACTCCCGTACTGGCACTCAGCGATGTTGGGATTGCCATGGGTGGCCTAGGATGTGACGCTGCTATAGAAACTGCGGATGTAGTGATACAAACAGACCAACCCAGTAAAGTGGCGGAAGCTATAAAAATAGGGAAACAGACCCATCGCATCGTATGGCAAAATATATCAATGGCATTCGGAGTGAAATTGTTAGTATTGCTATTGGGAGCCGGCGGAATGGCCACTATGTGGGAAGCCATATTTGCAGATGTAGGTGTAGCTTTACTCGCCATTTTTAATGCAATGAGAATACAGAAATGGAAAGAATAAAATGATTTGACCTATGAATGAAACAATCTATTTAAAAAAACTGGAACAGCGGGAAATCAAACCGACAGCCATACGTCTGCTTATTCTAAAAACCATGATGCAGCACAAAGAAGCATTTTCACTGTTGGATTTGGAAAACGAATTGGATACGGTAGACAAATCAACCATCTACCGCACCATAACCCTTTTTTTAGCCCATCATCTGATTCATGGCATTGATGACGGTACAGGATCGTTAAAATATGCAGTTTGCAGCAATGATTGCAATTGTGAGGTAGACGACCTCCACACTCACTTCTACTGTGAGAACTGTCACCGCACGTTTTGTATGAAAAGTATCCACGTGCCCATCGTGACACTACCTCCCGGATTCACCGTACAAAGTATCAATTATGTCCTGAAAGGTCTATGTTCGGAATGCTCTCATCAGCATATGTAACTATTGCCAGAAAAGGAAATCAACCCCAAAGCCCAGTTGATATAATCCAATGCAGGCATCCGAATTTACTGATCGGATGCCATTCATCTAATTGTCTGTTATTCAAAGCTGTAATATTTTCTTATATAGTATCCGCCCTTTTAATGAACATCAATCAAGAAATACAGTATTTTTATTGGGGAGCAAGAAACTTCTTAGTCAGCCATTTTCTCACAGGTTCATCATACAGTTTCAGACACAGGCAAGCCAAAATGACACTCAAAACAAAAACACCCACAGCTACATACCAAGTTTCTCCCAATGTATAAAGTTTATTCTCAATCAACCATGCGTAGAACAAATACATCAACGGATAATGTACTACATAAACCGGATAGGATATATCTCCCAAGAACTTGCATATCTTTGTAGACTGCTTATCCGTAGTAGTACCCGACGCCCCCAGCCACACAAGAAAAGGAAAAACCACAATTACACAAAAAGCTTCATAAATACCATTCATGCAAATCGGCTCCAATCCTTCCAGATAAGGAACCGAGAACAGCGCAATCAGTATAATAGTACATATCCAAAACGCCCCATTCACCTTCATAGGCTTGAAGTTACGCGACATCAACATACCCAATGAAAATGGGAAAAGCATACGCAAAGTTCCACCTAAGAAATTCACTCCGTCGAGTGTCCATCCCACTCCCATATTCCCATAACCAGACACATTGAAAACAGCGAATGACGCTAATGCCATACCCAGCATCACAACCAGCACAGCCAATGCTTTATTAGATAACCGACGAATGAACAACGCATAAAGAATATTACCTATATACTCAAAAAACAGGGACCAGCAAGGTCCGTTCAACGGAAACATCTCACCATTACCACGAACTTCATATCCCACACCCGGCATGGCAGGAATAAAGAATATTGTACAAAGTAAAGACAACATAATCATGGAAATAGCGACATGCGTTCCATCCCATTGCACACAACCCTGAATACAGAACGTAATAGCTCCCAAAACAGCACCCATAATTACCATCGGATGAAGACGGATCAAACGGCGTTTGAAAAAGTCTTTCATAGTGAAATTCTTCCCCCAACGGTCATCATACGCATAACCGATAACAAACCCCGAAAGAATAAAAAAGAAATCCACAGCAAGATACCCGTGGTTGAGAGTTTCGATATTGCCGGCACTAGCAAAAGCAAAACCTTCAAATACATGATACCATATTACCATAAGAGCAGCAACTCCTCTCAATCCATCAAGAAGATCATAATGAGGCTTTGTATCAGTAAATGCTGCAGAAGAGATTTTTTCCATAATAAATTAATAGATTTAATAATTGATTCTTTTTAACTGTTACTAATAATGCTGCAAAGTTACACAACTTAAAGGCTTTTAAATTTGTCCTATGACAAAAAATCAGCAATACATAAATTATTTCTTAGCTCGGAGACGACTAAGTGTGGGAAGTGTTATACCCAAATAAGATGCAATATACCTTAACTTCACCCGTTGGCATATCTGAGGAAACTGTTGTTTAAACTCCTCATATCTTTCCTTTGCTGGCAAAGTCAGCCGTTCTTTGTGAGAACGATGCAAACGCCTGTACTCATTTTGATGAATAATCCTCCCCCAATTAGCCAATTCAATATTAGTCTGAAACAGTCTGGTTAAATCAGCTAATGATATTTTGTAAACAACTACATCTTCAAGCGTTTCCACAAATTCCTCGCTCGGCTTATTATAGTACAACTCGTCCATACTGAAAACAATACCTCCTTCCCATGAAAAGGAGGTTGTTATTTCTTCTCCATTTACAAGCCAGAAAGAACGTGTCATTCCTTTTTCTATGAAATAAGCTGATTTACAAAATGTATTCTCCTTTATTAACTGATATTTCTTAGGGAAACGACATAAAATCATACATTTTTTCAGTTCTTGTATCGTATCTTCAGAAACCGGACACAAAGAGAGCATATTATCTATAATGTTTGTCATAAAACCGTAGTCCATTTAAAATACATATAAACACACCCGATATAAACACGGGATATACCTTTTTTTTCTTTTCAGCCAAAAGTACAAATATATATTGGAAAACGACATCATTTTTCCAAATAATCGGAGTTTCCAAGACCACTCCATACAAGAATGTCCATATACCTCTTTTATTTATTACTTTTTGTTCAAATTACAAAGATAAAGCATTAAAATGCCAACCAGACTTTTAAAACATCCCATCGCTTAATGCACCACTCTAAAAGAATTTCAATAGCCTCCAAATCACTTTTCATATAATCTATCAGAAATTTCATACCAAGAAAACCCCAAAGAAATACCAAAGAATTGAACATTTTTTATGAAAAACAGCCCTTGACATATTAGCGGATGCAGACTATTTTTGCATTTTAACAATTATAACCCTTAAAACAAAAAACATTTACTTTGCAGTATGAAGTATTTATTATCGGAAGAATAAATTCTTAATTAATAATCTGCTACTGCTTTAACCAACAAGTCCAATCACATGAAAAAAATTATAACATTACTTTTAATATTGTTGTTTGCCACAAAAAGCACTTTCTCCCAATCGCCAAACAATATAGAGAAGTTCGTCGTAGTCAGTGTAAATGATAAAGATAGTATTTTAAACAAAATAAAAATGTCTGCTCCCCAATTCTACAACATCGGAAAAGGTAAACGTATAGAGGTAAAAGTATGCAATGAAGACAGCATACAAATAAGAAGAGTACGCTGTCTTTTATATTATTCCAACTCCGGCAAGAAAGAATGTATAGGAAAAATATGGATTTCTCCTCTTATTGGCTACGAAACCTGCTATTTTTGCATGAACGTGGATATTCCCCTAACAAAAGATGAATGGCATAAACTAACTTTCCGAATAAAGAGAGGAAAAAATTATAAGGATTACAAATTCTTGAAACAGCAAGTACAAGAATAAAATATTTGATAATAAGAGAGAGATTGACAAGAATAAGAACAAGTAAGAATTGTTTTTATTTTAAGTTTCAGCCTTAAAATAAATCTAGATTTATTTCATACCATTCTGATTATTTGTATATTTGTCTCTTGATAATAAAATTATGCAATTTATTAATTTACAAAAACGATGAGCTATATCCAAAACAATCTACAAGCTGGTGAAGAAATTAAATACAAAGCAGATATTCACTGGTATATATTTGCATATCCGGTAATACTACTATTATTAAGCGCCTTCTTTTCTTCCGCACAAACCGGATTATTCTATTATGTCAGCATATTTCTATTGTTGTCAGGATTATTCCAATTGATAAAAAGAATTCTTCTTAAGATGGGAGCTGAATATGTTGTCACAAACAAGAAAGTCATTCTAAAATCCGGTATTTTAAACCGGGATGCCCTTGAATTGGTTTTAAACAAATGCGAAGGAATACGGATTAATCAAAGCCTCATGGGACGTATGCTCGGTTTTGGTTCTATTGTAGTTACTACAGGCGGGGTCACCAACAAATTTGACTTTATCACCAATCCTATAAAGTTCAGAAACGAAATCAATGCACAAATTCAATAAGAATAAGTGAAAAGCATTTAAAGAAATACAAAGAGAACGGGTATAAACACGCTTTTGCACATACATCCATACAAGGCTATACCTACGTACGTACGAGCTTATGCGTATGTATATGTAAAATGCCTCAGTCCAGAATAAAATTCCATATCAAAGACAAGGGCGTTTTAAAAAAAGATCAAGAGCTTTTTAAAAAAGATAACCGCCTTTTTTTAAAAGAACAAGAGCTTTTTTTAAAATGTCTTGTTCTTTTTTACCGCTGCCGCGAATCCGTAAGCTATCATTTCGTGGAAGTTTCCTCTTTCATGCGCATTTCTTACGAGGAAAAGGCTTGAAAACGCCCTACTTTATACCAGGCAGGAACTGTCTATAAAAAAGAATATATGGCTGACAGCAAGCATATTATGTGAAAATCAACTTCAAAACGTAGTGAGGGCATGAGAGTATAAGTGAGAGCAATTTTTTTTACCATTATCATATAAGTCATTCATAATAAACCCATTATACATACAGTGAGGGCATGAGGGTATAAATGCTCCCGAACTTCCCAGCGAGAGCTGAAGCTTAAATACCATTGCTTTGACATACCACGACCACTACAAGTTGTACCCCATTTCCAACAGCTTTTTTTAGAAATGCTCAACAAAAAACAAGCCAGCCAATTCATTCTAAAAATATTTGAATTAGCCGGCTTGTTTGTATCCTTAGGTGTTCCCCTAAATAAGATTCGCCTAAACGGAAAAATGGAAAACTATCCGGTCATTCCTACGGATCAGTATCTCACATCGCGCACACAGAACACACCGGCTCTGCCGTATTTTTTCCGTTCTTCCTTGTCTTCCTCCACCATGCCTCTCTCATCTGAATAGTAGGGCATCATATGCATTTCTACCCGGCGAATTTTCAGCAACTCCAGTTCCGAATCGGTCTTCCAATAGTTCAGTATGTAGCCGGTAGGCGTATATTCGTGTCTACCGGGATAATAGCGGCTGTAAGAATACGCCGTACGGCAATGGAACACGGCGCAAAGCCGGTGCTTAAAGTTATGCTTCCTTTTATCACTTAAATCGCATGTCAGACTGAGTGGGTTGTACCAGCCGTAAGCATCACCTACGGCATCCTTGTCTCCCGGCTTCACCATGGGCGAGAAAGGCAGGTTGTCCTCATCCTGGAAGAAGTTGAATGCCAGCTGAATCAATGTCAGTTCGCGTTCATTAGGCAAGCGCCACGCTCCGGCGGGGGTCACTCCGTCTCCTGCTTCGTGATAGTCTTGGGCTATGGTAAACTTATCTCGTTTGGCATTGTCTATCTCAATAAGTTTCAATGTCGTACCTGTCCATGTTACCTTACTGGGAGTATCTTTATCAAATCTCAGGTGACTCGGGTCAGTGCACTCAAATTCCGCAATCGTATCCATCAGCATGGGTTCTTGTGCCAGCTGGAATTTCTTGTACAGACGGTTCTGCGTATCGCGTTCGTTATGGGGCTGAAGCTCCCGGTAACTGAACGAGCGCATGGCTTCGTCCGCCAAAAAGACTTCCAGTGTACGGCTTGCTTCATCGTATTTGTAATAAGGAGACGAAACTTCCCTGTCCATCCTGCCACTCACGACTCCGCTTCCCAAGCTCCTCACACTAATCATGTGCCTCAGATACGTATGACTTATGTATCCTCCCAGTTCCGACCATATTGTGGAATAAGGACCGTATGTACTGGCCGTATATCCCTGTACGGGATCCTTGTTTATCTTTTTCCCGTCTGCTCCTATATATATATCGAAAGACGATTTCCACAAGGCGGCTTCTTTTGCCATGGCAGGCTCTCCCAGCCACATACCCACCAATTGCCCTATGGCAGGTACATACCAGCGCAGTTCTGTCTCGTCCAGATAGCCGTTGCCGTTCAAATCACGGTTACGTATCAGCATGATAACCGGATCGTCGGCCTGTCCGCTAATCGGTCGGGATTCCTTCAGACTTCCATCTTTCCTCAGTATAAAACCGGATAGGAAAGGTGATGTTTTAAGCCCCCATTCCATACCATGTATATTACAATTTCCAACCTGACCATCCAGCTTTTGCCAAGTATTCTTTCTGCCGTCCCAAACTTCCCTCTCGCCCGGTTCTGGCTCATACAGGATGTGCTTCTGCTCTTCCACCGACTCCAAGCCGAATTTATTGAGAGTCTCATCGTTCATATCATAGAAGCAGGCAATGGAACGTTGTTTCAGCGTATAAACCGACTGCGACACCGCGCTCTTACCATCTTGGCTGAACTCGAGGTCGGTAGCAAGCGAGAAGATACGGTCCTTGCAGTTGATAAAATCTTTCAGATGTACCGGTACCGTAATACGCGGGTCGGGATGTCTTTCATAAAAGTTCTCATCCACAAAGCAGGTGTAGTACGCCGAATCCTCCTTGCTTGCATAAAACTCATCGAGCGCATCGAACACACTTTTCACCTTGCCTGGATAATAGTATTCCAGGAGATAGGGGCTTTCCTTATCCGGTTTTGTTCCATTATAGAAATAGTTATCCTTTTGCGTCTCTTTCGCAAACTCCAGCCACGCCAGATAGCCTTGTGCCACCTCTTTGGTAATACCGAAACTGCTCACGGATACACATTTGCCTTCCAAACCTCCGTCTGGGGTACCTTTAGGATAATACATCACCCCCATGACCCCGAAAGGTGTGTCGGTATACAGATAGACACCCTTCTCAATGTCTTTCCGCATGAATTTCATCTCCACCTGGTCAAAATGGGCATCGATATGTGCGAAAGCCTCATGCTTGAACACCACTCCTTCCGCTCCCGGAGTCTTCTCGTTCTCATCTTCCACTTCCACCACTATATCATCCACTCCGTTGATGGTTACATTATACGTATAGTGATGGTCGCGCTCCACGCTGAAGTGATTGAGGTCTTTCCCGAAATTACCCAAATGGATATAATAACGGACATCGGCAGCAACCGTCTTGTCTGCATTTTCAAACCATCCGGTCAGTTCAATATAAGTAGAAGCTTTCGGAGCAAACTCAAACTTGTAGTGCCCTTTGTGATTATCGGCATTATCAGCATGAAAATCATCGGGAGCGGTCTCTTCCGTATTTTTATTGTCGGCAGTCTTCACCACCTTATCCCGCTGCCTGTATTCGGTAATCTCCACGCCGGGTCTTACCTTGCGTATGTTCTCCGGCAGGTATATAGTAAAAGTGAGAGAATCCAGTAAACCGAAATTCACCGGCTTGGCATCTTCCACCAGGATACGGTCCCGCTCTTCTTCCGTCCACGCCTGTGCGGTGGGCGACACATAATGAGGTATATGGCGAACCGTGTAATCTCGCGCCGTAAACTTCACTCCTTTACCTTCCCTGATATTCATTGTAATCTTGCTCATCAGGCGTTTCAGCACAAACGAGTTGTCTTCATCGTGTTTACCGTCCGGCAACAGCGTATGAGTTTTTCCCTCTTCATCCGTATAACTGATTTGCCCCTGTTCGTTCACATGACATAATCCTGTATTGTTGTTCACCATACCCGTAAGCGGCAGATAACCGTCTACGCTGTGTATGTTTCCGTTCCACTTCGGGGTTGCTTTTTCAAAAAACTCCGCCTGAGTGCCCAGCGCATCCCCACCCGATACTCCCGGAAAGAAATTAAGGAACGAACTTTGCGCATTGCCCAACAGATAGATATACACATCGCCCACCGGAACATAGAACTTGATTTCACCGCACGTAGGGTCGTCATTATCGGCAATCCATCCGCCGGTAGCGCCTTCCAGCGGCTTATTGGACGGATTGGAGAACAGATGATAGGCCAACAACTCATTTTCTTCCGGATTGTCGCTCTTCGCTTCATATACAAAAGCCATCACGCCCGAAAGCTGGGAGTCATAATCAATCTCTCCACCTGCCGCACGGGTTGTAATCGTGGTAGTGATGCCACGTCCCACACCGAACGGAAGCCTCACCTCCACCCGCTTGTCACGGTCTACTCCCTGCAAGTCGTTTCCTTCGATGAACTCATCGGTGCAAGATGCAAGCGACAGGAGCGCCAACAGTCCCGCCGCCAGAATATGATTCACTGTTTTTTTCATCATGCTGTATATTTTTGTCTGTTATTCGTCTGCCTAATTAAATTCCACATCTCCGCCTCCGGTTTCCCACGGAACAATCATCCAATGTGCTGTCATAGCCACGTGTCCATGCATGGAAATAACGGAAAACAGCCGCAGGTTCATGTTGGCTTCCACTTCGGGCAAAGCCACATATTGCATATCAGCCTCATGTCCTTCCGTACCGTCACTTCCCACTTTATGTTCATGCGACAGTATTTTCAGATAATATCCCCTTGAACTCTCTGCTGACGGATTCTCAGGATAACGGTCTGCAATTTCATTGGAGTTGGCAAACAGATAAATCGGTTTGGCTGGCATCCACTGAAAGTTTTTCGTGTCTGTATTCCCGGCATGTGCCAAAGCCTTAATCTCGTTGATATGGGTCTTCTCCAGCAAGTTCTTTTCATACACCTCATATTCCGGTGTCCCTTCTTGCGGAGCGGTTTCCGGTTCCTCCGGCCATCCCGCACTCAGAATTACCTTGCCGTTCTTCTGATTCTTCGAGTCGGAACTTTCACCGGCTCCCTCCAGACAATTGAAATCTCCCGTATATTCGTACTTCTCTTTCGGAAACAGATACCCGTATTCCGGCATATTGTAGAGATACAACCCGCGCCCCATATAGAGCTGCCCCTCTCCGGCGTCTGCCACATCCGCCTTGGCAAAGTAAAGCTGTAGTTTCGCTATGCTGCGTTTCAGTTCCAGGTTTATCTCCTGATTATCGTGCGTAACTGTTCCACGATACTTACAGGTCATCGGCACAATGGCAGAGCGGTATTTTTTTCCCGTTTCATCCTTGCCTGTTTCCGTTCCGTCCGACACATATTCCGCTTCCGGCAGCCGGCTGAAAGTCAAAGACTCCAGTCTGTCCGGCGCAACTTCCAAGCCTTCGACCGGATGTACTCCCCCAGCTGTCTCACCGGGCAGTACAAAAATGTCTCCCTTGTTTTCGCTAAGCAGTTCTCCGGCCTCCTGCTCATTGGCCACTGCATAAAACCAGACTTCTCCCTTCGGCAATTTCCATTCAAAAGTATGAGCCGGCACATCCTCCCCGCCATAATAATACCCCACCGGGCTGCCATTCTGGAAAGCATACACCCTGAGCGTTTTCACCTGCGAGTCGAAATCATCCGTTTCTGCCACCCTTGTATCGATTGAAAATTTCACCGTCACCGGTTCTCCCTTTCCGGAAAACATCCCTTCCTTTTCGTCCGGTGTACAAGCCGTCATTATCCCCGACGTTGCGGCAAATATCCATATATATGAGTATTTCAGGATTTTCATATCTTACTCCTTCCTGTTTATGAGATTACCAATCTGCCGAAATATCCTTGCTGTCCCAATCACCCACACTCACTTTGACAGTAATGTCGGCATCACCGGCAGGTAGCGTTATTTTATAATGGTAAGTGTTCGACTTTATCCATTCCGTTGTCTGAGCTACATCCAAATATACTATCGCTTCTTTTGCCTCCGACAGCGGTTTGCCGTCATAGGCATACTTAAAGGTTACCGCCACATCCTCCGTCACCGGCTGTGGCAACAGCAACACGCCATCCAGCACGGTAGCGCTACTTCCGGCTTCTATCCGTACACTCCCGCTGCGTACGAAAGGAGTTTCCTCTTCCGCACAGTTCACCCGGCTTTGCCATGTCGAGTTTTCCGGTGTCCACAGCAAGTCACCCCTATAGTCCACACCAAAAAGTCTGATGTCCGACACTTCCGCCAGCTTCTCCCCGGTACGGACAGTTAATTTCACCTGTGCCAGTTCATGTTCGAATGCCAGAAGCACGGGGGGCATCGTTCCGCCGCCCTCATAAGTCACATCCGGTTTTGTTGCCGTCATTAAATCCACGGCATCCTTCCCCATTCCGGAAGAATCAAAACCCGTAACCCTGAGTTCGCCCTTGTCGTTGCAGGAAACTTCGGTAGCGGCACCATCCTCTTCCATTTTTTCCGGATGCACCGCAAAAAAATCATAAGGCCTGCCTACAGCCCAGAAACGTTTCTCGCCATAGTTTCCCGACGGAGTAACTGAAGCGGCATCGAAAAACAGTTTCGGTCCGTCGCTTTCTCGTACCCATCCCCACAGTGTAAAATTATCCATACCCTCCTTGTCACTTTCCACCACAGCGCGGGTGGCAACTTGTGTGCCAAAGGCAATCGGCACCTGTTGTTCCGGATTGTTTGCTTCCGTCATGCTATCGGAACAGCCGGCAGCGACCAGCATGGCCGTAACAAGAAGGGAATCCTTTTTTAAATTAAGTCGCATAGGCATTTATTTTTTATTTGAATAAGTAGTGACCGGGAGGGGAACATTCAACCCCGCCCGGCCTGTTATATTTCCGCAACCCGACGGATGGAAAAAACAGGTTTGCGGCGATTCAGTTTATTTTCCGGGGTTTGAATCAGGAACGCTTGCATCGAGGTCCTGAGAATATTCAACAAAATCATCCACTGTCACATCAAATGTGATAGGAACCAAAACAGGTTCCGGATCCGGATTTTCAGGATCGGGGTTTTCAGGGTTAAAGCCACCGCCTTCACCAAAGATAAGGGTATAAACATAACGCTTGCCTTGTTTCCAGACTTGTTCGGTTTTTCCGCTTATGTCCTTGGGTTCTCCTACCAGAGAGACACCCACCCATGCGGTTTCCTCTTGTGAGTCCTTGTCTGGCCACAATTGTACATCAGATGCCGTATCTACCAGCTTGCATTTAACAAGCACACGTGCTGTCCCCGTGATTTTGTACTCCGGATTTTCATCTGTTCCATCGGTCTTCGTAATCCAGGGATTCAATGTCTGCGGCAAAAGGAGCAGTCCCTTATAGCCATTGTCTGTTTTAACAGTCAAGTCCCGCACAGATGCATCTTTGGAACCTGTAAAGCCTGGTTCCATAATCGGAGTAATCTCAGCGGGATAGCCGTTCTGCTTTGCGTTCTCTTTGTTATATGCGATATCCCATGTTCCCCATGAGTCGTCAGTTTCCGTGTCTTTTTCAGTTTCCTGCCATTGGGTAGTAGTGCTCAAAGTCGGCCAGGAGAATGTACCCTGTTTCTCTATTCCATCCACTTTCACCCCGTCTACAAACACTGTCAGGTTGGAATTGGTATTTTTGATTTTGAATACAATCTGTGACAGGGCATGGCGGAAGTTGACCGTAACCGGTTGTTTGCCCTCATGTTCGGCTTTCTTTTCAGCCAGGTTCAAGGCATAAAGCAGGTCTTCATCGCCGGATACGTTATAGTCTACAATTTTCTTGTCGCCTTTGACCTCGATGCTAACACTACCATTCTGCGTATCCATCGGACTATACGAATAGAAGTCCACATCTGTTTCCGGCCAGAATTTGGTATCACCGTATGTCCATGTGTCGTCGGTTCTCGTCACATCGTGATTCATATACTCCAATCCTTGTGTAAAGGCGTACACATGGAAGTTATCAATACTATTTGTCGTGGTAGCCTCACTTCCTGCACGGGTAGCTTTTCCTGCTACTGCACTCAAGCTGATACCTTCACCTCGGTTCATTTCTATCGTTTCGTCATTGGTACATGCCGTTACCAATGCCATGGCCGATAGTGCCATCAGAATTGATTTCGTCTGCATAACATTAAAAAATATAAAAACTACATAATGATATCGTTTTCGACTTCCACCCAATCATCAACCTCCACATCAAATCCGCCCTCGTCCGGAAGCGGTTCCGGAAAGTCCGCATTGTCAATGATGATGTGTACATGTTTTCTATCCGGAGCTTTATGTACCTGGTCGGTCACATCAAAAGTTGTATAGAATTTCTCCTTATTGGAATACCATACATAAAACATCATTTTGTGCGGACGGGCATTCTCTTCGTGATGACCAAACGTATAGAACTTACCGGTCATTTTCGAACTCTCGGGGTGAAGTTCCGTCTCGAAGGGAACTGTGACACACTCCCTGTCCAGTTCCTCGTTGGCAAACAGCATGGAGGGAGCCATGCTCGACAATGATCCGCAGGCCTGCGTCATATACTCCATGTTCTTAACATTACGGACCTCATAGGTGTAGGTACATATCAGTTCGGCAGGATAAAGCGTGATGACATGCTCGCTACTTTCTATCCATTCGACCTTGTCCTTGTCTGTGAAGGGAACGCATTCGTAACTTATCCCTGCTTCAGTGATTTCCACATTTCGGGCGTTACTTCCCCACATCATGTCAGGGCAGATAACGACACGCTCGTCTTCCGAACCTTTGGACGGAGGCGCATAATGGGCACCGTTCCCATAAATGCTCTCAAATACATTGCCATCCCGTGTATATCCCTCATGGGTGTCAAATCCTTCCATTCCTCTGAACAGTAAAGACTCCGTATCATTATTGTAACAGAGTATCCTGTACCTTCCCACTTTAATCTCTACCGGCCCTCCGTCTTTTCCTGCAAAATCGAACCGGATAGGGGCCCCACCCTCTTCAGGATAAAAAAACACACACATTCCTTCCGGGTTGGCTTGCGGGGCGTTTTTCCAGTCAAAATCCACTCTGACCGTAACCACATGCGGATGATGGAAACAGAGTTCCTTGTGCTCGCATGAAAAAAGAATCATGGCCAGCAGTGCGTAAACAGTCATTCGTATTCCGGTTTTCATCGTCCGCCTCCTTTCCCTTTATTGAAGTTTCCCCTGCCAATCAGCCATACCAGCGATATTTCCGCCTTAGTAGGACCGAACCAGTGCCGTTCCTTGGTAGCCTGCCATACGTAACAGTTGTCTACCGGAGTATATTCGTAATAGGTCCCTCCCCAATACCCGACAGCGATAGTGAAGTCAATGTTCAGTCTGTATGCCACCGGCAGCGAGTAGCCGTATTCCACACCTGTGGAATAGTTCATTTTGTCCCAAAGTGTTCCTCCGGGTTTTCCACCCATATAGCCTTTTCCCCCTGTTTCAAAATCATAAGTAAAAATCTGCCCGTAAAGTCCCACATGATGTCCGGTAAGAGGCTTTTCCTTGGCGGCTTTACCGAACCATTTCCGAATGGCTATGTCACCGCCATAAGTTCTCCAATACCAGTGTCGCCGGTCTGTTTTCCACCAGGCATACATCCAGTTGGCACCTACACTCCAGTCTTTGCCTAGATAAAGTTCCACACCGATATTCGGTACAAGCAATGCGTCATACAGCATATTTGTCTTCACAGCAAGATACAGGTTTCGTGGCTGCGGAGGCATATATGGAACGAGAGGTAGAGGTCCTGCCGGTTCGGGCTCGGGCACAGGCAGTTCAATGGAAGGCATTGGCATGGGAGCGATAGGATTCCATACTTTCTCATACCACAGGTATAACCGGGAGGCACGCAACTCTGGAAAATGTTTTTTATACATATACCAATAGGGCACTCCGCCACGCAGCTGCTGTATCCGCCGCAAATGGTCACCTTTTGAAAGATCGTCATTTGCCGCATCCTCTGCCAGTTCATGCAATAAATGCAGCGTTTCTTTCCGGTATGGCAGTTCCGGATCATCACTCACAAGACGGATCAGACCATTCCAGTCTCTTCCGAGGAACACATTAGTTTTCAAAGAATCGGGTAATTCTCCATAGCGTGAAAGGTAATTGAACAACACATTGGCACGCTTTACTGACAAACGTCTATTCAGAGGGATACTGCCTTCCGGGGATGCACCACCTACTACCTGAATACGTTTCAATTGATAAACGGAATCCGCATAGCTTGTCCGTAGACTGTCCGCAATCCGGTCTAACGCTTCTTTGTTATTTCTACGGGATGGTTCCAATACGGAATACCCTTGTCTGAAATAGATTTTTACCGAATCCCGTACTTCTTGTGCTGAGACGTATCCCCCATAAAGTATCAGGAATACAAGTAAGATTTTTCTCGCTTTCATATTGATTCCATATTTGTAAACAAATACCAATACACCTCTAGGAGAAAAAAATGTCATTTGTTTATTTTGTGGAAAGTATCTATAAAAAGTGCTTAATAGTATTTTTGCAAAACACCTTCTACTTTTTACAAGTAATCTTTCCATGATTTAGGCATATTTACTCCACCAATTCTCCATGGTAAATAAACCTCTCTTCATAAGAGATGTACATCTTCCGACTATACAGATAGTAATTGCCTGATTATTAAAATTATTTTGGGATATTTGTTAGAGTAATTGTTTTTCATTTTATGAACTATGTTGAATATTTTTGGAAACAAACCATAAAAGAAGGCTATAAAAAAAGTTTATATTATGCCTTGATTTTTGGATTTTTTTGTATCTTTGCAGCAGAAATATACATCTCTTATGAAGATAAAATCACAATGGTTACTCTATTTCAGATTTCATAACTGAAGATGTACATCTCTTATGAAGATATGTATCCTATTCAAAGAACTTTAATATTATTTTGATACATTCTCTAATAATTACCATATAAATCACGCTACCTATATAGACTTCAAAATAAGACTATTTGCCTTATCCACAACAGATGTATCTAAAGAAGCAAGATAAATTCGGGTAGTTTGCTCCGAATCATGTCCCAATGCTTCACTGATGACAGATAAAGAGACATTTTTACTTTGAGCAATACTGGCCCATGCATGACGTGCAACATAGGTAGTAAGTGGAATACTTAAACCTATCTGTTTGCCAATCTGTTTCAGATTTCTGTTAATACGGTGCGCTGCATTTTGGTATTGATGCCACTCATCCACACTACTGTTTCGAATAATCGGCAGTAAGTAAGGAGTATCAGAGGTATCGTATTTATCAATGAGTTCCTGCATGGGCTTTTCCCATTTGATAAATAGTTGCTGACCGGTCTTATTTCTCCGGTAAGTAAGAATTCCATTTTGCAAATCTTTCTTTTTTAGAAATGCCATGTCCACAAAAGACATTCCACGTGTATAAAAGCTAAATAAAAAGATGTCCCTAGCAAAGGTCTGTGATTTTTTTGCCAAATTTAAATCTCGTATTTCCCTAATCACATCCAAGGAAACGGCACGTTTCTTTGTTTTATCAATACCGGTATATACATGCTTGAAAGGATTTTGTTGAGCGACAAGACCTTGTTCCACTGCACGGTTATAGATAGCCCTAAGATTACGCATATAATAGGAACTGGTATTCGGGCAAATACCGGTTCCTTTGAGCCAGCTTTCGTAGGATATCATCAGATTAGAATCTAATTCTTCCAGCAGGATATCTGCGCGGTTATTCAAAAAGTGTTCAAAACTGCCCAAAGCGTTCCGATAGGTGTCGGCTGTACGTACTTTTCCTATTTTTTTTAATTCAACAAGCAGTTTTTTTCCATACAAAAGGAAAGGACAACTTGCTTGATGAGTAAAGTAAAGCCCCACAACACGGTCAGCTGTATAAGGTTTATTTTCCTGTTTCAAACGGCTGATGCATTCTTTTATTTTGAACAAATCTACATCGATGTGCTTTTTCAATGCTGCCAGATAGAGTCTTCGCTCTTCATTCTTTCCAGCTGAAACATTTATCCGCTGTAAAGTGCTATTCCATTCGCTCGGGAATAGTTTATAACCGGTACGAAGTTTCCGTACCTTACGATGATGGATTATTTGATAATGTAGAGTCCCTTCTTTTTGGATGATAGAAGATGGACGAAATTTTACTGTTATACTAGTCATATACATTCAGTTTTAAATTTAATGTAGAGAAATAAACTCTCGCCAACAACTATATAATACTCTACATTATAAAATAGTTCCTTCATTAAGTATTTGCAAATATGCCATTTTGCATCAATTCCCGCCATTCGTTCCACATACAGATAAGATCATAACATCTTATCAATTAATAATCTACATTCGCACCGACGGGCTAAGGTTTACCTGTATTGATTAATTATTGTATCACTTAAATTATTGATTTTATGACTAAGAAAAAGCAACAAGAGCTGAATCAGGACGAGCATGTAACGGCAGTTCTTGACAAGAGAACAAACAAGACCGCAGCCATCTCCAAGATGAACGAACAGGACGGCAGCATCGAAGTCGTACCGCCAAACAAAAAGAACAACAACAGTTTTCTCAAACAGGACCGTACCACACCTCTGGAACTGTTCTTCACGAATTTCAAAAACTAGTACCAAAATCCTACAAGCTTCAGTTTCTTCCTTGTACCACTTGCTGTTTTGGACAAGACACTAAACGCGGTCATCCAGATTCGGAAGGGGGAAGCCCCCGGACCGAACGGCTAGAAACTGGTAGAAAACAGCGAACTCAACGACGAGGGACGTATCGCCAAACTGACCCGGCAGTATAAGTTTGATGAGCACCAGTTGCCGTGGAAAGATCTGAACGCACTCGGCCTTGACAAGGAAACTCTGTTTTTGTCCTTTTCTTGCCTGTCGACAAAATGAAAAAAGTTCCGTAAAATATTGATTTTACGGAACTTATCTTAGCTTTTCCACTATTTATCTTTAGCGTTCAGCGGAGAGACAGGCTCTCGAACTTATGCCTTCAGAAAACATCATAAAATCACAATTTACTGATAATCAAATATTAATCAATATGTATAGTAAAACTAAATCTTTCTAAATGTCTTTTGCTATCTCAATTATTGGGTGTATATTTGGGTGTAGAATTTCAAACGCACCCAATTATGAATATCAAACGTAACATAATTTTTGCATTGGAGAGCCGAAAGAAAAACGGTGTGCCAATCGTAGAGAACGTGCCTATCCGTATGCGTGTCATATACGCAAGCCAACGCATCGAGTTTACAACAGGCTACCGGATTGACGTAGCCAAATGGGATGCAAACAAACAACGGGTAAAGAACGGATGCACCAACAAGCTAAAGCAAAGCGCATCCGAAATCAATGCGGACTTGCTGAAATACTATGCAGAAATGCAAAATGTGTTCAAGGAGTTTGAGGTACAGGAAGCCATACCTACCACACAACAGTTAAAAGATGCGTTCAACTTACGGATGAAAAATACAAGTGAAGAACAGACGGAAGAAGCCCCTGTCAGCTTTTGGGAAGTGTTCGATGAGTTTGTAAAGGAGTGTGGCAATCAGAATAATTGGACGGCATCCACATACGAAAAATTTGCAGCGGTGAAAAACCACTTAAAAGAGTTCAAGGAAGATGTAACCTTTGAATACTTCAACGAGTTCGGGTTGAACGAATATGTCAATTTTTTGCGTGACAAGAAAGACATGAGAAACAGCACCATCGGCAAACAGATGGGATTCCTCAAATGGTTTCTGCGCTGGAGTTTCAAGAAAGGGCATCATCAGAATATCGCATACGACACATTCAAACCTAAATTGAAAACCACTTCTAAAAAGGTGATATTCCTGACATGGGAAGAATTGAACAAACTGAAAGATTACCAGATACCGCATGACAAGCAGTATTTGGAACGTGTCAGGGATGTCTTTCTGTTTTGTTGCTTCACAAGCTTACGATACTCGGATGTCCGTAACTTGAAAAGAAGCGATGTGAAACCCGACCACATTGAAGTTACCACAGTCAAGACAGCGGACAGCCTGATAATCGAATTGAACGACCACAGCAAAGCCATTCTTGAAAAATACAAAGATGTTCATTTCGAGAATCACATGGCATTGCCCGTCATCAGCAATCAGAAGATGAACGATTATCTGAAAGAACTGGGTGAGCTGGCAGAAATCAACGAGCCTGTACGGGAAACCTATTACAAAGGAAATGAACGCATAGATGAAGTTACACCCAAGTACGCATTATTAAGCACCCATGCCGGAAGAAGGACTTTCATCTGTAATGCGCTGGCTCTCGGAATCCCTGCACAAGTGGTTATGAAATGGACGGGACACAGCGACTACAAGGCTATGAAACCTTATATTGACATTGCGGATGATATTAGAGCCAATGCCATGAACAAGTTCAATCAACTATAAAAGTATCAATTAGTTTCATAAACAGTTATCAATAAGTATATTTGCAGAAACCATTATCACAATATGAACAACAAGGAATCCAACATAGAAAAAACGAACTTTAATGCGTTCATACACGCAGTCGGTTCGGAAATAGAACAGGCGCAAGTAAGGCTGATTGTCGCAGCCAATGCGCAAATGCTGTTCCACTACTGGAAAGTGGGCAACTATATTCTCTATCATCAGCAACAGCAAGGATGGGGAAGTAAAATCATCAAGCAACTGGCAAAGGCTATCCGGTTCAATTATCCCGAAAAGAAAGGATATTCGGAACGCAACCTTACCTATATGTGTCAGTTTGCAAAGGCATATCCTTTGAGAGCATTGCAAAGTTTCATAGAAACGGATGCGAAGTTGATAGCTCCAAGTGTGGAGAAAATAGCAGACGAAGTACGCTACTTAAACGATGTGCAATTTACGCAAGAGCCTCTTGCGCAAATTCAATCTGCTAATAACAAGGGGATTACAATCACGCAAGAAGTTCTTGCACAAATCCACGATGTTGCCAAAACCGTATCTGATATTTACCGGATGGAAATTAAGGATATAGAAAGCGTATTCATGGCATCACCTGTTGCAAGAACCAATTGGGCAAGCCATGTGATTATGCTTAACAATTCGCTACCATTGGGCATAAGCTATTGGTACATGAAGCAGTCCGTAGAAATGGGCTGGAGCAGCAATGTCCTTAAAATACAAATTGAAACCAACCTGTACAGCAGACAAATCAGCAATAATAAGGTAAACAATTTCACAGCCACGCTTCCTGCACCGCAAAGTGACCTTGCCAATTACCTGTTGAAAGACCCATACATCTTTGACTTGGTTGGAACTAAGGAAAAGGCAGACGAAAGGGATATAGAAGAACAGTTGGTTAAGCACGTTACCCATTACTTGCTGGAAATGGGCAATGGCTTTGCTTTCGTTGCACGACAGAAGCATTTTCAAGTCGGGAACAGCGATTTCTATGCAGACCTGATTTTATATTCCATTCCACTACACGCATATATCGTGGTGGAATTAAAGGCTACCCCATTCAAACCGGAGTATGCAGGGCAACTGAACTTCTACATCAATGTGGTGGATGACAAACTGAGGGGAGAGAATGACAATAAGACTATCGGGTTGTTGCTGTGCAAGGGAAAAGACGAAGTTGTGGCACAATACGCACTGACAGGCTATGACCAGCCGATAGGCATCAGCGATTACCAACTGAGCAAGGCTATACCTGAGAACTTAAAATCGGCTCTGCCAAGTATAGAAGAAGTGGAGGAAGAACTGGCTTCCTTTCTTGAAAAAGATGGTGGCACTCAAAAATAACCGCCCATGAAAGACATAATTACAACGCTGATTCCCCGATACGGAGAATTGAACAGGATATACAAGGAGTGGTTTGCAAACAAGGATTTCTCTTTTGAAAAGCAGAAGTTCATCACCCGGTTTTATTTGGACTACAATGATGTAACGGCTCTTGAAGCTGCCATCCTTGAACTGGTTCTTCATGTTCCGCAAGAGCAATACACCCTGCTTCTGAATAGCTTGAAAAAGGAAGTCCATGAAAATACAAACTATTACGAGAAAGGTCGTATGCCAAGTGAGCAGTATGTCATTAATGCCTGTTTCAAAATTTCGGAGATATACAACGAAGCGATAGAAGAGCAGAGGCAAAGAACCGTCAAGCTCCATGCCCCGCTAAATGAAGCGTACAACCGATATGATTCCATAGGTTACAGGGAGCATACAGCCGAAGATGAACAGCGTGCAGAAATGGAATATGAACGGTGCAAGGCTGAATACGAGGAGGAAAAGGTCAAATTGGTAGAACTATACGACATACAAAAACAGGAAAAAGAAGAAGCCATTAAATATGCACGAAGCTGCTTCGATGAAATCTACCGCTTGGGAGGCCACCTCAAAGAGATATTGACGAAATATGTTCCTGATGAAATTCGTGAGCCGGAAGAACCAACCAAACCAAGCGAACCCGATATACAAGAGGAAGCACCCCAAGAGGAACAACACGAATATTTCGACATGGAATTGCTTTCGCTCATTCACACGACCTGTGTGGGAGAACAATTCGAGAATATTTCCGAATATGATTTCTATGCTTGTATGAATCTGCGCCCCGGCAAATGCAAGCTGAAAATAAAACCGAGAGAGAAAATACGTGTCTGTTATCTGATATTTCTGATGGGCGAACAACTACCCAAACTTGACAGGGAGAATTGGAAAAAGAATATCCTTAAAATGCTGGATATTGAAGAGAACTATTACAAGTCGAAATATAAGGAACCGGTTTCTGATTTCCCAAGTGACAATAACCAGAAGTTCGCCAAAGAAATGGATGAAATATTCCGATAATCCGTGATACAACCTGACATTTTACGAAACAACCACTTTTACCACTCAAATTAATTTTTGAGTGGTATTTTTATTCCCTGATATTCAGTTGAATAACAGAATATCCCATTTACGCTAACCACATCCTTACCACTTACAACCCTACCTAATTTTGCATCGTTCGAGAACAGAAATAACAGCCAGTGCGCAGGGCTGATTGTTAAACGACTAAATAGATTGGACGATGACAAATCTTCAAGAATTATTATCAAAACCTGTCTGGCAGATGACAGGCGAGGAGTTCATTTACCTTAGCAAGCACGCTTCCGGTCATTCGGAAGTGCAGCCCCAGCCAGTTACGGACGCAGAAAGAAAGTATGTGTACGGAATACTGGGCATAGCCAAACTGTTCGGGTGCAGCCTGCCCACCGCCAACCGCATCAAGAAAAGCGGAAAGATTGACAAGGCAATCACCCAGATAGGGCGCAAGATTATCGTGGATGTGGAGCTTGCCCTTGAACTTGCCGGAAAGAAAACAGGAGGACGGAAATAACGGGAGACATGGCTATGGACTATATAAGAGAAACTAAGGATATATCGGCAGAAGAAGCCATTATCCTTTGGCAAGCCTCACGTTTGAGCCTGTCGAAAAGTTATGAGAAAGCCCCTGAAATCCTCAAAGTGCATGGCTCTGTCATTGGGACATTGGGCAATTTCAGCGCATCCATCGGCAAAGCCAAAAGCAAAAAGACATTCAATGTGTCGGCTATCGTAGCCGCCGCATTGAAGAACGGCACAGTGTTGCGGTATGTGGCGGAACTGCCGGAAGATAAGCGTAAAGTGCTTTATGTTGATACGGAACAAAGCCCTTACCATTGCCTGAAAGTCATGACACGCATTTTACGGATGGCCGGTTTGCCCGATGACAGGGACAATGAGAACCTTGAATTTCTCGCTTTGAGAAAATACACGCCTGAGCAACGTATCAGGATTGTGGAACAGGCTATTTACAATACACCCGACATCGGCCTTGTAATCATAGACGGCATACGGGATATGGTGTACGACATCAACAGCCCCGGCGAATCCACACGCATCATATCCAAACTGATGCAGTGGACGGACGACAGGCAGATACACATCCATACGATACTGCATCAGAACAAGGGGGATGAGAATGCGAGAGGGCATATCGGTACGGAGTTGAACAACAAGGCGGAAACAGTATTGCTGGTAGAAAAGGACAAGGGCAATGGTGACATCAGCCATGTTTCAGCCATTCACATACGGGCAATGGACTTTGAGCCTTTTGCGTTCCGCATCAACGACAAAGCCCTTCCCGAACTCATGGAGGGTTACAAGCCCGAAGCCAAGAAACCGGGAAGACCCGAAGAAGAGAGGTTCGACCCTTACAGGCATATCACCGAACAGCAGCACCGTATCGCACTGGAAGCCGTTTTCGGTCTGAAAGAGGAGTACGGCTACAAGGAACTGGAAGATGCCTTAATCAAGACCTATATGTCAGTGGGGGTAAAGCTGAACCATAAAAAGGCGGTATCGCTCATCACCATGCTCCGCAACAAGCGGATGATAGTGCAGGAGAACGGCAGAAAATACACATTCATGCCCGACTTCCACTATTAGACCATTTCCCTGAAATCACTTCACTTTATTCTCGGGGTGTATATATTAGGAATATAGTGAAGTGGTTCTGAAATGGGATTAAATCGCTTCACTTTATTACCGTATCCTATATATACGAGAATTTAGTGAAGTGATTATAGACCGTACTTCCTAAAAAGGTACGGGCAAAAAGAAAAATAAACCAATTCACCAACTACTAAAACAATCATTTTATGGATATACAGACAGCCAAGCAAATCAGGATAGCGGATTATCTGCACGGTTTGGGTTATTCTCCCGTCAAGCAACAAGGTATCAATCTGTGGTATAAATCTCCGTTTCGGGAAGAGAGTGAAGCATCGTTCAAAGTGAATACCGAACGTGAACAATGGTATGACTTCGGTTTGGGAAAGGGCGGAAACATCATTGCACTGGCTGCACATCTGTACGCTACCGACCATGTACCTTACATCTTGAAACGGATAGCAGAGCAGACACCGCACGTGCGCCCGGTATCTTTCTCTTTTGGAAAGCAAAGCTCTTCTGAGTCGAGCTTCCAACAGTTGGAGATTGTTCCGCTGTCATCTCCTGCCCTGCTTGCCTACTTGCAAGGTAGAGGAATTAACATAGAACTGGCGAAAAGAGAATGTAGTGAAGCCCGTTTCACCCACAACGGCAAGCGGTACTTTGCCATCGCCTTTCCCAATGGTTCGGGTGGGTTTGAGGTTCGCAACCGCTATTTCAAGGGCTGCATCGCCCCAAAGGAAATCTCCC
>OGQR01000104.1_pt1 | contig 81656 bp, 106 predicted proteins | sample 1553271 | NCBI WGS metagenome assembly OGQR01 (sample SAMEA2579970, study PRJEB22360) | human gut metagenome | biome: human gut; feature: human-associated habitat; material: faeces | place: Denmark | collected 2008/2010 | reverse complement strand
GAAATAAAAATAATAATAATAATAATAATCACTTAAAACCCATTACCTATGAACACAGAAGAATTATCAAACCGATTAACACAAATCGTACAAGGCATTACTAATGAACAACCTAATATTATTCAAGGCTTTGTTCGATGCTTTATCGAAGACTTTGTACCAAACCAGGATTATGTAATATCAATCATAGACGTAGAGGGATACGAAACTCCAATGATCGAATACTATGCCTGGGACGAAGAAGAAGAAGATGGTCCTATACCAGGCATCAAACTTTTCAAGGATCTCAATATATACCTTGAACGAGAATATTGCGAATACTAACTCAATTAACCCAGGCCTAACTTAGGTACCTGGGTTTTTACTTACGCTAACTTAGTAAGCCCTTATAGGCTAGTCTATGAAACCCGTTTTTCCCATAGGCTTACCATAGTCCATATATGGCCCTATAGAATTAGGACCAAGGGTTTTTATAGAGGGATATACCTAATAGGCCTTAATTCTTTATCACCTTAGTCCATTAAGGGCCTATATGTAATATACAGATATTAATATACTTTCTAGAGGATAAGCATAGGCCATAATATACCTATCATATATGCCCACTACAAGGCGTGTGATGATTTTCCTTGTGAACCTCCAAAATTTCCCCCAAAATTAAGTCCTTTTTAGGGTGCACTAAATTTTTGATTTTAGAGATTTTTTACGAAAATAATTTTTAAAATAAAAATATTCATTTTCTCAAAAAATTTTCTTGAATTTATTTGTAGTTTCAAAAATAGTTCATATATTTGCAATGTAATCAAAAACAAAAATATTATGAAGAAATTAGTATTTGCATTTATTTCTATTATTAGTTTATGTTCATTTACAAAACAAGAGTGCACAAATCATTTAAAAATAGCTCAAAGTATTAATGATAGCATTTTTATGTTATCATATAAAGGGGATACTATATATAAAGTAAATGGATACGAAAATAAAGAAGCTACGAAAATTTTAAATGAGAAAATTTTTTCAAAAAAAACTTCTAAAAATTTTGTAGATTAAAAATAAAGCATTATCTTTGCAATACAGAAATAAAACAAACCTTATGAGATAGTTTAATAAGTCTTGAATATCTATCAAAAAGGTTATAAAATAATAATAATAAAATATTCAAGCGTTTTTATTATGAAAAATCAAATTAATAAAGTGAGTGCAGAACAAGCAGTTTTAAACAGCAAAGCAAATAGTTTAATAGCTTTAGACGTTTTAAAGTCTGTGAAAGAAAAAAATCAAGGACTTTTCAAAACGTCTTTAGGGACAAAAACAGAAATTTATAAAAAAGAACTTTTTGAAGGAGCAAACGAAAAGCAAATCAAATCGTTACGCAAAAAGTTCAGAAATGTAACTTTTAATTTTCTTTCAACGATTGCAAACAATGCAGATAAAAAACTAATTGACGGTTTTATAGACTTTTATAAACAAGTCTATACATTAAATGATTTTTCATTTAATTCTATTGCAAGCGAAAATACAAAAGAAGAAAAGAAAGCGATATTAATTAAGGGTCTCGAAATAGTAAAAAATTCTTTGAAGTAAAACAAAATTAAAGTAGGGAATTAATTCCCTACTTTAAAATAAAAATAAAGCTATGATATTAAATATATTTTTATTTGTTGGAGTAATTTATTTAGCAATTCAATGCTATAAAGATATAAAAGAAATTTTAAAAGACGATAATAGCACATTCAAAGACTAAAAGAAAAACAAAGGGATGAATAAAAATGTTTGTCCCTTACTTTTTATTTTCAAATGTTAATTTTAAGCGAACCGTTCGCTCGTTTTACTACCAGGAAATTTTAGGCTTTCGTGATAAGGCTCTGCCAGAACTACCCAACCACATTTTACTACCACACAAAAATCACTCCTCGTAATAAAGGCATACCAGAACTCCTCCCAATAAATATTAGCGATATCAACCTTTCTTCATTATAAACCAAAAACTTTATGTGATTATGAAAACAATAAAAAGAATCTCCCCCCCCCTTACCACCTTAGAATTTAGTGCAAGAGCCTATGATACAAGGCTAGAGGTATCTGGTGAGGGTGGTACTCAAATATATGTAATCAACTCTTACAGAGATAAGTTCCTCAATGGCAAAAAGGTTGGTCAAGAATCACTAAATTGGAATGTTGAAATATCCTATAGTGGTACATCTGTATGGCTTACTGCTAATACCTCCGATGGATTACTCTCATTGGTAATACCATTCAACAATGATTCTAGCAGTAGAATAGCTACTGTAGTATTAAAGCAGGATTTATCAGGCAAAACAATAACTATCCAGGTAGATCAACTTGCTTATGAGGACCCAAATGATCATTGGACATTGCATATGATATCAGATATCAATATCTCTGGGTACTTTAATGATGAATATATGGGATGGGAAGCTAATACGGAACATACCATCAATATCTATGAAACCTCAGTATTATCCCTTGAAGTACCCAGAACAGCATTTTTAAGTTACGGAATATCAATATGGCCCACAGACTATGCTGGTAATACAGTCCCAGATTGGGAATTCGTCAATAACTTTTATCAGATGGATTATTTTACCTATAGATATTTGGATTCTGGTAGCAAGATTTATTTAGAGAGAAACCAATTAAATCAAGCTCTCCCTTATAGCACAGTAGTGGAAGGAAGTTTCTATTCATCTACCTGTGAAGGTGTACCTGATAATTTTATGTGTGACATTACGATTACCGGTATAGACTTCAATTAAAAACATCTATGACAACAAAAAAAATAACTTTAGTATAGAACGTTCTACTAGTATCTCAGTAGAAATACCCTATGGAAATAATAAAACCTACAATGTAACTTCTTATAAAGACCAATATATTAATGGGAAGTTACATTCCTCAAATATACCATTAGATTTCACTGCAGTATCAAGTAACTCTGGTAATTTCAGTGTAACTAAGAGTGGTAATCAAATCACCATTTCTGCACTCAATAGTAACCCTAATGGAGCTTCTGGAGTCATTACTCTTACTCAGAATGAATCTGGAGATACCATAACTATCAATGTAACTACTCCAGCAATGGTATATACTTATGAGTACATATTTACTTCTAGAGGATTAGACTTACAAAATATACCCGTCATGGGACAAACTACATCTCCTGTGATTTCTAAAAAGGTAGAATACTTAAATGGTTCACCCACTGGAAAGGAAGAGTTAGTCCCATATTCTATGACTGTAAGCGGTGATATTCAGGCTGTTTTGCAAAACCTCCAAAATGGAGACCGAGCAGTAATTTTCTTAGAGCATACTACCAATGTAGATGATAGAAGCGGTATGATACATCTTACTCAAGAAATTACTGAGAAAACTGTAGATCTCTCAGTTAATCAACTTGGTCCTATGTATGCCCATGTAGAATTGGCAGTTACTTCAATTTCTGGTTACTACGATGATGAATTTGCCGCATATGATCCAGAAACCGATACGGGAGGTGCAGGTTATTGTGATAATTCTATGATTAATTTAGATAATATAAGAACTCTAGAGATATCCATATCACCTCAGTATCCGGGTAGTGATAATACATATAGCATAGAATTATACGAAGCAGGAGCTACAGGTAAGCCTTTGATTGGATTAAGAGGTTTTAAAGGTTTAAGCTCTGACGGAGAAATATTATTTAATAATGGAGATTTCTTATTAGCCACCTTTAATAGTGATTACGTATATGACTACAATCAGGGGACTAAAGTAGGTTGGGTATGCGTTAATGGTAATACCAGTAAAGCGTTTCTATTAACCATTAAACATTAGAGAAATTATGAAAACTATTAAACTGAATTTTGATAGTGGGGATCAATCCCCACTATCCCTTAATTTAGAACCAAGAGCTACTTCCTATACACTTAGCTTTTCAGATACCGGTGGGACTAATTCATCTCTCCCGGGAATAAAATCCTACAAGGACAAGCTGATCAATAATAAGTTGGTAGATACTTCTGGAGTAGATTATACTTACAGTACTAATGCTTCTTGGATTACTATAAGAAGAGAATCTAGGACAGGGGCTCCTGCCTATACCGATTACTTAGTGATCACTGTTTCTGCAAATAGTGGTAGTAGTTCACGTAGTGCTTCAATCAATATTACCCAGAAAGAAAGTGGAAGAACTCTTACGGTTAACATAAATCAGAGTGCTAATATACCAATCACCTATACATATGATTTAATGTGTATACCCGAAAATGGTGATGATAGGACAGAATGGTTACCGTCTGGTAATGCCATGGTATACTATATAGAACCTGGTAGTCAGATTCTAAAAGTAGAGGGTGTAAAGATTGGTTGGAAAGGGCAGAATAAATATAATGATATGTATATGGAACTAATTACTAGTAGTATGAAAAATCATACTGGTAACGATATTAATGTTACTTATCAACCCTCCTACCAATACTTAAATATAACAGTACCCAATCGGTACTCTGGTTATTACTATGGTACAATTACCATGTTTGGTCAAATTAGAGAAAATTACCAATACGTTAATCAAACCTTTATTTTCTATCAAAGGTAATCACACTTAAAAGCCCAGAGATAATTCTGGGCTTTTTTTTTATGGATTAGTTATACATAAGATAAAAGCAATAAACCAAAATATAAGGGCTAAGGTATATGCAAAAGAATACCTATGCCAAGGATACCAGCAGGTAATGTAAGAATCTACTTTTAATATTTCTGGATGTTCTTCTTCGAATTTTTTATCCTCTTCTCTAGAACTGTATTTATGTAATATATAAAGAGGAAGCAATGTAAAGAAGATTATCAAAGCAATAGGGAATAACAGTAGGATAAGTATTTCCCATCCTTGCATTGATGACCCAGCATAGTGACCATCTCTATCAAAAAAGTACCTCATAGTAATCTATGTTTAATAAGCCTTATTAAAATGTATATGGGGAAGAAAGGCAATGTAAACCATACCGATAGGAATAATATCAATGAATGTATATTATGAGTATAGGGTAAAAAATCTAACACTACCTTCACAAAGAATACCGTAAAGGGTAAGCACAATAAATAAATTATAGCTAATACTGTAATCATTTTTCCTCCTTGAAATATTTATTAACGATTTTGGTAAGTTTCTTATCGAATTCAATCATTGTATCGAAATCATCGGTATCATTTAGATTTTTTACCTCTTTATCCAAGAACTCCATATTCCTTTTAATAGAGAAATATGCTTTGTAAGCTAAGAATGATTTTTCATTCTCATCTGTTAAAGGTAAAACCATCCCATCTTTTCCATCCAATCTTGAATAGGTATCATCCGGTCCAAGTGTTCTTGCAATCTTTACCCGATTACTTAGGGTAACATATCCCCCTTTCTTATCAATGGATTCTACTATTACCTTCTCCATGATTTGTCTTCCATTAAGTAAGAAGAAGACTTCATCACCTTCCTTGAGCTTTTTGATTTCTTTCTTTTCTTTTTTCATATCTATTTTTATTTAGAAATTTTCTTTATGCAAATATACGAAATTATTCTTTATCTATTGCATTATCTATTTTATTTTTAATAAATTCATAGGCATTGCCCTGGTAATCCTCTAGCATTTTGTATTCCTGTGGAGATAGAATTACTCCGTTTACTTTAAAAAGCTTTCTTAGATGCTCTGGAATAGTTCCATGGTGAGTTATGTTATTGTATCTGATGATGTAAACATGTTTAGTTTTTTTATCAATAACTCCTAAAGTGTTGATTGGTTGAAGTTTGGTTTGGTAAATCCCACCAAAAGCTGAGGGTACCATCAGAATATTTCCAGGTACTCTAGTTACCCAATGAGAATAATCGGGAGTAATTACCGCAATTTTATTCTCTTTTTCAAGGTTTTTATCATAATCTAAACGATTAAACCAAAAAGCACACTGAAAACAGATGTCTTGATTTTTCATAAGTTTTGGGATTTCCCTATTCAAGTCAAAATCCTTTAAATTAATTGGTTTACCACATATTCGGCACCGATTTGTCTTATTCATATTGCATTATTTATAAGTTATATAGGATAATAGAACCTTGAAACATCCTAAAAATGGGTTATAAGCAATACTTTCGTTACTAGAATTGAACCATTAAAACTGATAAGTTATGGATAAATTAACAAATGAGATGATTAAAGACCTTGCTAATCGTTTAGGTCTAGAACCTGCTCTCTTAAAAGCTGTTCAAATCGTAGAAGCAGCTGGTAGAGACGGATTTTTAGCTGATGGTAGGCCTCAAATTCTCTTTGAGGGTCACATTATGTACAAAGAGTTTCATAAAAAGTTCCCTGAAAGAGATTTGGGGTATCTTTGTAAGAAATTTTCTACAGTATTTTATCCAAAATGGGATAAATCTAAGTATCTTGGCGGTATTCATGAGTACAAAAGGCTCGAATTAGCCAAGGAAATTGATGAAGAATGTGCATTAAAGTCTGCAAGTTGGGGAATGTTCCAAATCTGTGGATTCAATCACAACCTTTGTGGGTGTAAAGATGTCTTTGAATTTGTTCATAAGATGTCTGAATCTCATGAAAAACAATTGGAACTCATGTATTATTTTATGAATACCTCGGGTTGTTTGAGAAATCTCAAGGAAAAAGATTGGGCAGGCTTCGCAAAGAAGTATAATGGTCCTGGTTATGCCCAAAATGCCTACGACCAGAAGTTAAGAAATGCTTACGAAAATTTCAAAGATAAGTTATGAAAAGATGTCATTTTAACAGCTGGGTAGCAAAAGTATTCCTTTTCCCCAGTTACAAGGCAATAACCATGTTGTACAACTCCTTTTTCAAGCATAGAGTAGAGGAGTGTAAACCGGATGATATCAACCATGAGAGAATCCATCAGGTACAACAGATTGAGTGTAGTATATTCGGTTTGATACTTGGTATCATACTCTGGGTATTATTCGATATATCCTTCTGGTGGGTAGTAGTTCTCTGTTTTGGTCTCTTCTACCTTTGGTATATTATCGAATATCTTCTCATTTTGTGTTTTGCCAAATGGGATAAACAGAATGAAAGGTATCATGATGTAAGTTTTGAAGAAGAAGCTCACAACAATGATAAGAATCTGAGTTATTTGGAAGACCGTAAACCCTTTGCTTGGATTAAGTACATCGAATTGAGAAGTTACAAGAAATAAATTTTCCTTATTACATAATCTTCTCCTCTTATGATTGACCGAGCTTTTGTTTTACTGATATTAAATTTTTGAGATAAAGTACGAACGGTAACCTCTGGATGTCTTAGGCTATACCTATACAACCTAAGTCTCAATCTATCAGAATAAATTCTAGCTCGGCCATCTACTTGTTTTTGTTTATTATTTTCTGATACTGTGCCCCAATATAAGTTCTTATAATGATTATTTTGAGGGTTATTATCTTTATGACATACACAGGGTTTATTTAAGGGGTTTGGTACCCAAGCTAATGCTACTAATCTAGATAAAGTACATCTAGAATTACGCTTATTACCATTAACCCTAACACTAACAGAAGGCTTAATATAAGAACCGTTTCTTTTAGAGTTACTACGATATCCAATTTTTAGTTCTCTCAAAGAATTATCTGTTTGTATTTTAAAAGCTTTACCTTCTTTTGTAACATATAAGTTATAGAAACCAGGCACATTACATTTAATCTGTTTTTTCATATATGAATATATTAGGTGTTTCAGCCGCCCAAGGGGCGTTATTATTTCCATTTTTACATAGTAAAAAATTTAAAATACTAGCCAATATAGAACCTCGTGGAGTATTCCATACAAATTGTGAAAGCCAATGGAAATTAAACTTCGGAAATATACCTTTTCATAAGGGTTTTTGTTTACAACCTCTTGATAAAAAAGTGGATATCATAGTAGCTACTCCGGACTGTGGTATGTCCTCAGTAATGAGATTATCCAAGGTAAAAGAATTGGGCAATCCAAAAGATAATCGTAGTCTTAATCTAGTAATTGCTGCAATATTAGAGTATAAACCTAAAGTATTTCTTATAGAAAATCTGCCTCGTTTGCTATCTTTACTTCCCAAGGATTTCTTTGAGGAAACCTTTAAGGACTATAAATTAATTTTTCACGAAAGGTCAGTTTCTGACTATGGGAATTCTCAAGTATCCAGGAAGCGTTTAGTTATCATTGGAGTACATAAAAAGACCGGTAAGAGATACTTAGATGCTTTTAATGAAGTATTCCAAGTAAAAAACCCAACAACTACTAGAAATTTACTGAAACCCCTCACGTTTTCTTCAGAAAATGATACAAATCAAATTCCTTGGATGAGTAAGACTCTGGCAATGTATGATTATCGAAAACTCCCTGAAAAGAAAAATCTTACTGTTGCAAAGATACATCGGCTCTGGGTTAGAGATTTCAGAGATGAAAAGAAGTGGCCAATCAAAACTGCCAAGATGAGTACTCTACCAGGAGTATATAGATTGGAGTATGATAAACCCCCACTAACTCTTAGGCCTGCAGATAGGCAATTCAGACCCGATGGTTATCCTTTGGGGATTGAGGATTTTAAGTCAATCATGGGATTCCCAAAGAAATTCAAAATTTACCTTCACAAAAATCAGGGTACCTTTGAAAATGATTTTAAGGATTACCATTATTGGCTTAACAAGGCAAGGTACACAATTGCCAAGGGCTCGGTTTATGAGGTAGGATTATGGTTCAAGGATTGCCTAAAAAAGGTACCTTCTAAGAAACTCTAAGTTTCAGCTTTATATATAAAGTCTTATATATAAGTTTCTGGGGTGCCTTGAAATATATAGATATATAATATACTACGTATATATATCTATATATTTATCTACGTATATATAGCTATTCATATATCATATCGTAAGTAGTATATTTGGATATTATCTCACTTCGTTCGATAAAGGTAATCGCTTAGCGATTACCGATTAGATAGTATCCTTAGCGTGTACGAACTTTCCTAAAATTTTGAACCATGAAGAATTTAAAGAATGCCTTGTTTATTGTACTTCTAGGATTTACTATTTACCTTTGCTTCAGGAATTACAAACTTTCTCGAGAAGTTAATTCACTGGAACAAGCGATCAATGAAATCCCAGATACAGTTTACAAAGATAAACCTTTCATACCAGAGAAGAAATATTCTGAAGACATCGAACCAGGTAGGATCTTAATTTACAATAATAGGCAGTCAAACTTAAATGACACTCTCTTTTCCAATCCACTGTTAAGACAGCCAGTTATTAGTAAACAAGATTCCCTGGTTCAGATGGTCTTAAAGAAGAATCAGTTAAACCTAAGTCTATTCAATCAACAGACTGGAACTTATTCCACTAGATTATTCAATATTGATCTAGATAAGTATAACTATAACTGGTATGAAGGTCAATTAACTCGGAAGAAAGTTGCAAGGTTATCACTTAAACCTTACGTTTACGGTAAGTACAGACCTTTCAATAATCTTTTCGATATGGGAGCTGGTCTTTCAATCAAGACTAAGAGATTTAATTACAAACTCGGAGTCAATACCTTTTACTATCCGAAGATAAAATCTGGGATTGGTACTGACCTCGAATTTCAAATAACGTATAACTTTTAAGTATGGCAAAGACTATCTCAGAAACTAGAACTACTTTAACCAGAGAGGAATTAGCAAATCTTTCTCGAGTTTCAGTAGATGTTTTCTTTTTCAGTCTTTTCTGTAATGTGATACATCCGGTAAAAGGAAAAGTAAGATTCGAACTTTACCCATTTCAAAAATCGGTTCTGTATAACTTTATTGCCCAACGTTTCAATATCATTCTTAAGTTTCGTCAGGCAGGTATTACAGAATTGATTTCTATGTACTGTCTTTGGTTGGCGATGTACCATCCCAACAAAAAGATAAACATTATCTCTATCAAAGACACCACCGCTAAAAAAGTACTAAAGAAGATCAAGTTTATGTACAAGAATCTTCCATGGTACCTTCAAACTCCCATAATAAACGGTAGAGTCGGTGAATACGGTTCTGCATCAATGATAGAATTCGATAATGGGTCTTTTATTGAATCAATTCCGACTTCCTCTGAAGCAGGTCGTTCGGAATCACTTTCCCTTTTGGTAATTGACGAAGCAGCAGTAGTTAGATGGGCAGCTCAAATCTGGGCAGCTGCCTTTCCTACTCTTTCCACTGGTGGAGCTGCTATCGTTAATTCCACTCCTTATGGAGTTGGTAATTTCTATCACTCAACCTGGGTAGATGCAATAGCTGGAGGCAATCCCTTCAACCCCATTCGATTATATTGGCAGATGCACCCTGAACGAGATATACATTGGTATAATCAAATGTCTTCTGCACTGGGTGCAAAAAGAACAGCACAAGAAATAGATGGTGACTTCTTGTCATCAGGTAATACAGTCTTCGACTTAGCTGATATTAAGGCTATCGAAGACTGCCTTAGTGATTATCCGGTTATAAAGAAAAGGTTTAATGGTCAATATAGGCAATTCTGTGAACCAGAACTGGATAAAGAATATTTTATTGGTGCTGACGTTGCAACTGGTAGAGCTTCTGACTACTCATCATTTACTTGTATGGATAAGCAAGGAGAAGAACAATCAATATACAAAGGAAGAATGGCAGTAGGAGCTTATGCTAAACTACTTGGAGATACAGGTCAATTATATAATTGGGCTACTATAGCTCCAGAATCTAATGATGTTGGTTTGGCAGTAACTTCTAAGCTTCAAGATGAAGGATACCCAAAATTGTATTATTACCAAAAGATGCTTAAGAAAAAGGGCAAGAGTAGACCAGAGATGGATCAATCACCAGGCTGGTTAACTACCCAAAAGAATCGTTCAGTGATAATAGAAAACTTGGAAGAAGATATCAGAAATGATAATGTAATCATAAAGGACCCATTCTTCGTTCAGGAAGCTTATACTTTCATTTATGATGGTTTAGGTAGGCCTGTTGCAATGGGTAAGCATAGGGCAAATAACTCTGCCGTTGATGTAGACCTTGAAGGGGATGTTTATTCAGATGATGATATCTTTGGAAAAGCCATATGTAATCACATAAGAAAAGGAAAAACTAATGTAATCGTACAACCAAGATGAAAAAGTACTTTAATTTTAATTGGGTTTGGGGACGTAAGAAGGACCCTCCCAAAGATGGTACCTCTTCTAATAAGGAGCCAAAACCTAATACTCCAATATCACCGGGTAGAGTTTCAGTTGACGATGATAGCACTAACTTTATCACATCATTACAAGGGTTAACTAAATTAGTTGAACCCTCTTTTCGTGTTGATGTAATACCTTTAATTCGAGATTTATACAAGGTAAATCCAGATATGGGGATTGCATTGCAGGATATGTTTAAGTTAGCTAACACCAGTCATACTGTAACTTTCCCAAATAATACTGATGAAGAGGCTTCTAAGATGAGAGATCACCTTAAAAAAGCAACCAAGGGATGGACTAGATATACTGCTGGTATAGATGGTTTAGTTAATAAAATGATTGTTCAACTTCTTGTAAGTGGGGCAATATCTGTAGAAGGAGTCCCAAATGATAAACTCAATGGTTTAGCTACTGTATTATTCCTTAAACCAGAATATATCAAGTTTAAACGGGAATTAAATGGGGTGTATTCCCCTTACCAAAAGAATAATAATTACTTGGTTAAGAAACAAGATTACATCAAGCTTAACCCAGAAACTTATTTCTATGTTGGTATGTTTAATGATACAGATGAACCTTATGGAGTTCCTCCTTTTATGCCCGCCCTAGATTCTCTCAAAGGTCAAAATGATATGAAGATTAATTTCAAACATATCATGGAGATTTGTGGTATGGTGGGTTTCCTAGAAGCTAAGATGCAGAAATCACCTCAAAGGGCTAATGAAAGCATGGGTTCTTATGAATCTCGATTAAATAGAGAACTTAACCTTTTAAAACGGAATGTTAAGGAAGGTATGAAGGATGGAGTTGTTGCTGGTTATATTGATGACCATGAATTTAAACTCAATTCTACTACCAAGGAACTTGGTAATATCGAAAAGCCATGGAATATGAATCAACAATCCGTAGCTAATGGCTTGGGAGTTAATGGTTCTATTATTGGGGTATCTGCTACTACTGGTGAAGGTGCAACGGGTATAATGTTATCTAAGATGATTAGCCAGTTAAAAAATATCCAAATGCTTGTAGCTTATGTATTAGACCGACTTTATTCTCTAGAACTGCGTCTGGCAGGCTTTAATAATAAGGGAATGAAGATTGATTGGGGAACTTCTACAGTTTCTGATGAAGTTAAAATCCAACAAGGTCTTCAATATAAGATACAAAATCTTGATTTACTGTATAAGGCTGGTATTATTAGCCAAGAACAGTATGCTTGGGCAATGGGCTATGATTCACCAGATGAAGATGAACCAAGAGTTTCACTTGAGGACCAATTTGCCAAGGGAGGTAATACCGATCCTCAGGAGGGAACTAAGAAGAAACAAAGGCAAGATGATAAAAACCAATCTGCCCGTAGGTCAAGAGATAAAGCAAATCCGGCTCCTTCTCGAGGAGACCAAAATACTAAAGCAAGATGAGTAAATTTACAAAGAAAAACAAAGAGCATCTTGATTCTATGGTGATAGGTCAAGGACATACCATTATGGCTGGGTATATCCCAGAAGCAGTGGGAGCCCAGACTTTCTCAGAGAATTATTATAAGTGGAAGAATCCTACACCGGATTCTATTGCTCAATTTGGATTTTGGGGAGGGGATATAGATTATAATACCTATTACCCTAACCTGGATAAATCTGAATTAACTCCTAAAGACGAGGAATTTATTGAGCCAATGTTTAGATTACTTTCGGAAACGATAGTATCTAAGAATTGGAATCCAACGGATTTTGGTCAAAATGGAGTATTAAAAGCATCTATGAGAATGTTACTTGGTCAAACAGTAAATTGTGATCATGAAACAAACATAGGTAATGCTATTGGGGCTGTATCTCAGGTAATGTGGCAAGAATCCTATAAAGATGGTAGCTTTACTATACCTGCAGGTATTAACGGTATTCTAAAGATTGATGGTAAAGCTAATCCTAGAATTGCTAGAGGTATCCTTATGGAACCACCTTCAATCCATAGTAATTCGGTTACTGTGCAATTTAAGTGGGATAAATCTCATCCCCAAATGGAAGATAATGAATTCTATCAGAAACTTGGTACCTATGACTCTAAGGGAGTAATGGTACGTAGAATAGTTACTGAAGTAGTTCGTTATTTGGAGACCTCATTGGTATCACATGGAGCTGATTCTTTTGCTCAAAAAATTGGTTCTGATGGTAAAATTATCAATCCGACTTTTGCTAAAAGGACTTGGGCATCATACGAAGAATATAGAGATGATAAATCTAAGCAATACTTTTTTACGGATTATAAATCTGACTTAACTTCATATCAAGAAAAGAACGATACTCAAAGTTATTTTAATGATAATGATACCCAGGATAATCATTCAAACGAAAATAATATGAACGAATTAGAAAAATTTCTCGAAAGCCTTTTTGGGGATAATATGCTTGCCCTTGAGGAAGGTAAAGAAATGAATCAGGAAAATGTAATTGCCTGTATTCAAAATTTGGTATCATCCAGAAACGAGTTGCAAACTTCAGTAGATAATCTTACTACAGAGAAAAATTCTCTTACAGAACAGGTTACTAACTTGAATGCAGAAGTAGCTAATCTTAAAGAGATGGCAACTGTAGGAAAGAATCATATTGCTTCTCTCCGTGAAGATGCCGTAGCAACTTATAAAAAGTTGATGGGTGATAAAGCAGATGAAACCATTGTTACAATGCTTAATGCAGAAACAACTGGTATTACTACTCTTGTTTCCTTGACTAAGGATTACCAAGTTCGCTTGGAAGAGAAGTTCCCTCTCACTTGCTCTAAGTGTGGTTCTAAGGATGTTAACCGTGCTTCTTCTCTTACTGAGGATTACAACCAAGATAGGGGTAGTAAAGGTACGGATACAAACCAAAACTCTGAATCATCGAGTACTAAGAATGTAATCGATAATCTCTATCGAAACAAAATCAAATAAGTAATCATAATAAATAATCCGCATTATGGAAACAACGAAAATCGTAAATGATCCTCAGCAACTTACTCTCTTTGGAGAAAGAACTCCGAGAGCGGTGATTTACAAGAGTGAATCTCACAAATTGCATCAGGCTTTCAATGTTAAATCTGGAGAGAAAATTGTACAGGGTATGCCCGTAGCTTTGAATGAAGATGGTTTAATTTACCCCTGTACTGATATCACTACTCAAGTTTACTTGGGTGTAGCAGTAACAGACAATGTTAACCCTGCTTATCAGCCTCAAAGAAACTTCCCAGTAGAAGTAACAGTGGCCGTAGAAGGTTACATGATTTGTAACTGGGTATCTAACGGAACTATCGAAGCTGGATATGTAACTCCATCTGGAGATTTACTTAATGACCGTTTCGTTAAGGCTAACCAAGCTACTTCAACTCCGTTCATTGCCCTCAATCCTGCAGAAGAGGCAAATGAGGTAATTCAAGTACTCATTAAATAAGAGAAAAAGAAATTATGGAAAATAAAATTGATATTACAAAGTTGAAAGCTCAGGATTTTATGAATGAGCTGCCGGAAATGGTAAGAAGCTTGGAAGCTGTTCGTTCCGGTTCACAGGACAAGAAGCCAGTAGAAGTAACCCTTGGAGAATTGGTTACAGGTAAATGGGGTATTACAGAAGATGAACTGTTTGAAAAGATGGGTATCAATCCAAAAGTTGATACGATGCAGAATATCTTTACTATGCCTCAGCAGAATATCCGTTGGATTGTTCCGGAAATTATCCGTGCTGCTATTACTCTGGGCATGCGTCAGGCTCCATTCTATCCGAACATTATTGCATCTGACCAACCTATCAATGGTTTGCAAGCAATCATGCCGATGGTTAATATGTCGGATGCTGCTCCTGCTAAGGTTAACGAAGCAGAAACTATCCCGTTGGGAGATGTTAGCTTCGGACAAAAATCGGTTAGCCTTTTCAAAATTGGAAAAGGTTTCAAACTTACTGATGAAGTTCGTAACTACGTTTCACTCGATGTCCTGGGAATTTACCTTCGTGATTTTGGTGTTCAGTTGGGCTATGCTTTGGATACTTTGGCTATGGACGTGGCTATTAATGGTAACAAGGCTGATGGATCCGAGTCTGCTCCAGTAATTGGTGTATACGAAACATCCAATGGAATCACTTACAAAGATTTGCTTCATATTTGGGTTCGTGCTGCTCGTATGGGCCGTAGCTTTACTACTATGATCGGTGGTGAAGATCAGTCTATCGAAATGCTTAATTTGCCAGAATTCAAAGACCGTCATTCCGGTACTACTGAAGCTACACTGAATGTGAAGTCTCCAGTACCTAAGAATGCAGACTTCTACATCCATCCGGGTACCCCTGCACAACAGCTATTGTTGATTGATACTTCCGCTGCTTTGATTAAGCTGACTGCTAAACAGTTGATGTTGGAATCAGAAAGAATCGTTTCTAACCAAACAGAAGCTGTATATGCAAGCTTAACTACCGGCTTCTCTAAGATGTACCATGATGCTGCACTCTTGTTGGCTGCAGATAAGAAGTTTACAGAATTCGGATTCCCCGATTTCATGAATGTAGACCCATATCTGATGGTTAACCTTGAATAATAAGGCGCCCGGTTATCTATATAATTCCAAGAGGTGGTTTAGGGATAAAAACCCTACCCCTCTTTTCATTTAAAACCCTATTATTATTTTTAAATCTTAGAAAACATGGCTAAAGAAAAATATATTGTAACAGTTGGGCCGAGAGCTTTTAGTTTTCATGACCAATCAACTGGTATTACCGTTTGCAAAGGAGAAGAAATAGAATTAACTCGTCGTCAATATCTTACTTCAAAAATACAGAAGTCACTTGCTTCAGGCCATCTTATTTTGGTGATGGACAAAACTCAGATAGAAAAGTACTCTGAGGCAGACATAGAAAAAATGGATAAGAGGCTTATGGCTCAGTTTAAAAAGGGTATGACTTTGGAAAAACTACAGAAGGCTTATTCTCTTGAAGAACTGAAGTTAATAGCTTCTGTTCATGAGATAGTAGTAGAAAAAGAGGATACCCTTGAAACTATCTTGCAAGCTCTGTATGAAGATTTTGAAGAATCAAGCAAAGGGTAACCAATGAAACTTATATAGAGACATACTAATATGAAAAGCAATCTAGACTTTATATATGTTACGTCAGGTTTGCAAGTTTCATTTAGAGTTATATCCAAAGTCCCGGCCAAATCCATTTTTGACTGGGACTTTGGCGATGATAATGGGGAGGTTTTCAATGGTGGAAGGCTTGTTTCCTATTCTTATGAAACTCCAGGTTTTTATACTGTAACCTTACATGTAACTAATTCTGAAGGTTTAGATATCAGTGTAGATAGAACTTTGGTTATTTGCGATTATGGGCATACTGTACTATCAGATTCCATTTATAACCTTATTGATAGGTATATTCCCGAGGAAATATCTAAAGGTATGACCAGAGAGGATAAATCTATCTACATCACCAAATGGCAATATTATATTGGACCACTAGTAAATCATGTAATTCCCAAGGATAAATATACTGACGAATTATGGTATGAAGCACTAGAAAACCAATTAATAATGGAATTGGCTGCATGGGACTTTCTAAATGTGAAGATACTTAATTTATTAACGAGTACTTCTGAATACCTAAGTCAATTAACTTCTACAAAAGAACAAACTGGTGATGGTACTTCTAAACCTGAACTTGCCCGAGGTGATAGAATAAAACAGATCACTACTGGGCCTACTGAAGTTCAATATTATGACCAATTGGCAGATTCTGCAAGCTCACTATGGAAAACACTTTCTCAAGCGATGCAACCTGGTGGTCTAATAGATGAATTAAGAAAGAACCTTTGTACATTAGCTTCAAGATTAGAGATCTACTTACCCTTCTGTGATGAAGTATTTAGAACAGTAGTTCCAAGGGTAGTTAATAAAAGACAACCTGGAATATTGGATGGACCTAATCCAAGTGCACCTGTCAAAGGAGGTAATAGTAAACTTTTAATTAAAGAGTAATGACGAAAGAACCCTGGAGAATGGTTAAGAACCGCTCTTGGGATAGATACAAGAAAATTATCACTGATTTCTTAGATTGGGATGCCGGTAGACAAACCATAACTTGGGCTAAGCATGTTAATCAACTTCTTAGCCATGCAGAAGATAGTACTCCTAGATATTATAATATCCCCATAGAAGCTTTATGTTACTACAATGCTTTCAGAAACTGGCCTATAAATAAGGCAACAGTTACTGGAGAATTAGATGATGAAAACTTATCAATACTAATTTCTAAATCATATATAGAAAACATCGGTTATCTTACACCGGAAGGCTATTGGGATTTTAATTGGGAACAGGATAGATTCATAATCAATGGGATTACTTATAAACCATCTGGTGATACTCAAACTGCTCAAGCTAAGGATGAGGCTTTAGTTTTCATGGTTATCCTAAAGAGAGACCGAGATACGAATGTAGAATTTGTAGAATAAAAATTAAGTATATGGCAAAGATGTTAGTACTGAGGTGGACACCAGTTACTACAACCAGTGGGATTTGGTTTGATAGTAACATGATTATCCTTAATGGTACCTCTGGAGTTCATATTGAAATGAAAGGTAATGGCAATGATGTAACGGCATTTCAATCGATGACCGGTAACAAATTTGTCACCTGCTTTCAAGATTATTTCGGAGATATTTGGGATAAAATAATACCTCATCCTGGTATAGGCCAGGTAATAAAATTCCGTGTAAATAGGCTCCCTGATTATGCTTGTATACGAGGAGATATAGAAGATGGAGGGGATATTGATCCAGAAAACCCAGATGTACCAATGAATGCTTTCTGTGGTTCAGAAGGGGAACCTTTCAGAGACATCGATTCCGAATTCTTAATCGGAAGACAACGTGCAGTAATTAACCCTAAATATTAAAATATATGTATGTAAGTAAGTATTATACCTGCGAAGAAATTGATCAGCGGTTATTACAAGGTTACTATGATGACTTTGTTCGTGCTGGCTTTGGAGGAACTATAAATGAGTTCTGGGCTTTCGTACTATCTATCAAAGATAAGGTAGATAAGAAAGAAGGCTATGGCTTATCCGAGAATGATTTCACTAATGAGCTTAAAGCTAAATTAGATGGAATCGAAGAACATGCTAATTACATCACTAAAGTTTCTCAGCTTGAGAATGATTTAAAATTCCAGACTGATGAAGATGTTAGGAAAGCAATCAGTGATTTGGTTGATGGTGCTGATGATGCACTTGATACTTTAAAAGAATTAGCAGAAGCTTTGGGTAATGATCCCAACTTTGCTACTACCATTACTAATAAGTTAACAGAATTACGTACTGCTTTAACTGAAGAGATAAATCGTGCTAAAGAGGCAGAAGCTGCTTTAGGTGCAGCAGTTGCAGCAGTTGAGCAGGACTTAGAATATGCAATAGAACAGATTATCAATAAGATCGATACAGTTAAATCAGATTTAAAAGCTGAAATTGACCGTGTAGAAAAAAAGGTTGATAAGAATGCTGAGGATATCAAAAACTTAGAGGATAAGGTAAATGAGAAGAATGATCAACTTGAAGATGAACTCAAAGGGCTCATTCAACAAGAGAAAGATGATAGAATTGCGGCAGACAATGAAATTAAAGAAAGTGTAAATGAACTCAAAACTTTACATATTAATGATAAAGCTGAGGTGCTTTCTAAAATTGCCGAAGAAGTTTCTAATCGTACAAACTCCGATACTATCTTAGATTCTAAGATTAATGAAGAAATTACCAATCGTCAAGCCGATACCCAATCTCTTCAAGGTAAAATCGACCAGGAAAAGGTAGACCGTCATTCGGAGGACCAAGTTCTTCACAATGAAGTTTCTAAAGAGGTAGCCGATCGTACAAATGCAGATAACCTTCTTCAGAGTAACATTGATAAAGAAGCACAAGCTCGTACTTCTGCTGACCAGGTATTACAGAATAATATAGATTCAGAAGCAACTACAAGAGCTGCTCAGGATTTAGTCCTTGATCATAAAATCGAGGATATAAAATTACAGAGCCAAGCCGATAAAGCCCAATTACTCGAGGCAATTGCTGCAGAGGCTATGGCTCGTGAAAATGCCGATATCGATCTCGATAATCAAAAGGTGGATAAACGAGAGGGTTATTCATTAACTAAGAATGACTTTACAGATATACTCAAAGCTAAGTTGGACGGTATTGAAGAACATGCCAACTATATTACCCATTTATCTCAGCTTATCAACGATTCAGGTTTCCAAACCGAGGACGAAGTAAAAGCAGCTATTCAAGAAATTGTAGGTGCTGCCCCTGAAGTACTTGATACCCTTAAAGAGATTGCCGATGCTTTGGGTAATGATCCAAATTTTGCTACAACTATCACCAAGAAATTGGCGGCTATTACTGAACAGGTTAATCAGGAAATAGAGGACCGTATTGCAGGTGATGAAGCAAATAGTGCTGAAGTAGCTACAGAAGTTCAATCTCGTAAAGATGCTGATACTGCTCTTGAAGCTAAGTTAAAAGAATACATTGATAATAAATCAGATGATAGTGATACTGCTCTTGGAGTTGTAAGGGATAACCTTAACAAAGAAATCCAAGACCGTAAAGATGCCGATGCAGCCATTCAAGCAAGTCTGGATAAGGAAATTGCCGATAGAAAGACTGCCGATGATGCTTACACGGTTAGTTTGAATAATGTTAACAGACGTGTTTCAGAACTGGCCTTAAGTATTCAAGATTCTATCAATACTTTACGTAATGAACTTACTGCTCAGGTAAATGCCAACACAACAGCTATTGCTACGAATGAACACAATATCGAAAGAAATTCAGAGGCAATCACAAACTTAACTAAGACTGTAGGTGATAACTACAAGGAAGTTAAGGATATGATTAACGAAGAGATTGTGGACCGTACCAATGCAGACAGTTCTTTAGGTTCTAGAATTGATACATTAAACATCAATTTGAATACTGAACGTACAGAAAGAATTGCCGCAGATCAAGTTCTCCAGGTTAATCTCGATAAAGAAGTAGCAGATCGTACCAATGCAGATACTGCCTTGAAAACCGAGATGACTTCGAAATTGGATAATACCAAACAAGCTCTCGAATCAGAGATAGATAAACTTAATACTAAGCTCGATCAAGAGAAAACCGATAGAACTAATGCTGATACAGCATTGGGGGCTCGTATTGATTCTCTAGAGGCTGGTAATACTACGGCTATTACTAAATTAGAAGAGAAGGTAAATGGTAATACCACTGCTATTAATACCGAAAAAGAAAGGGCTATTGCTAAAGAGAATTCTATCGAAGCTAAGGTTGATACTAACCTTCAGAACCATAAAGATGACATGGCTTCTGTTAATCAAGGGATGCTTACCGAGAAGAATGAGAGATTAGCAGGAGATACTTTACTTCAGAATAATATTGATAAAGAAGCAACCGAGAGAGCTAATCAGGATACTCTTATCAATAATGCTTTAGCTCAAGAGAAAGCAGATCGCATAGCTGCAGATGAAGTTCTTGATGAAAAGAAAGTTGATAAGGTTGATGGTAAAGTACTGTCATCTAATGACTTTACTGATCTTCTTTATGCTAAGCTTAATGGGATTGAGGAAAAAGCAAACTACATTACCAAGGTATCCCAGTTGTTAAATGATTCAGATTATCAAACTGAAGAGGAAGTAAATGAGGCAATCCAAAGGGTTATTGGTTCTGCCCCAGAGGTACTGGATACTTTGGCTGAGATTGCTAAGGCATTGGGAGATGATCCAAATTTCGCAGCAACTATGACTGCTAAGCTTACCGAGTTGGAGAATAAGCTCGAAGCTGAGAAGAATTTACGTGAACAGGGAGATAATACTCTACAACAAACTTTTACTAACTTAAGTACTACTCTTACTACTACAGTAAATGAGTTGAGGACTTATGTAAGTGAGACCCGTACTGAGTTATTAACTTCTCTGAATGCTACGAATGCTCTGGTAACTCAGAATACGGCTAATATCCAACGTAACCTGGAATTAATCCAGGGTATTCAAGATAATATTAACGGTAACTATACGGCAATTACTGATTTGCTGAATAATGAAATCGCTGCTCGTAAAGCTGAGGATATTAGATTAGAAGCAAAGATTGATCAAAATACTTCCAATCTCAACACCGAGAGAGAAGAAAGAAAGGCAGCTGATAAAGTTCTTCAAGATAATATCGATGCAGAGGAAGCTGCTCGTATTGCTGCAGATACTGCCTTGGGTAAACGTCTAGATAAAGAAATTCAAGACAGAACCGATGCAGATACCGCCTTGGATAATAAGTTTACTGGTGTTACAGATGATCATGAGGAAAGATTGGTAGCTGAGGAAGCAACTTCGGAGGCTTTACCAGATACTATGGTTACTGATGTAAGTACTGTGAGTAGAACTGCTACCCAATTATCTTTCAAGGTAAAGACTTCAACTAAGGATAAGTCAAATAATCAGTATGGAGAAGAAGCAGAGGCTACAAAGAATATTCTCCAGGCAACTCAAACTCTTGCTGGAGTTATGTCTGCTACAGATAAAGTTAAGTTAGATGGTTTAGACCCAAATGCTTTAACCGATATCTCTGCAGTTTCAGATGCTAATAAGGTAACAGTAACAATAACTAAAGATAATGGTTTAAATGCAGATACTATCGAAACTTTTGACTTGCCGCAAGTATCTGCAACTAATGCAGGTACCCTGTCTGCTAAAGATAAAGTAGAATTAGATAGAATTACTACTGCTAATTTTGCTCTTGGGGATGTAACTCCAAATGAAACTTCAGTAGGCATTGCTGCTAGTAAAACCCTAATTGAAGATGGTACAGTAGAACAGAATCCAATTACTATATCAGCTTCTACTGTAGAAAAAGCCGGTGTACAATCTGCTGCAGATAAGAAGTTATTTGATTCTATGCCTAAGGTATGGCTTACAGAACCCAAGAATATTATTCTGGAATTAGATAAGGTGACTTTAGCCCAATCCATATCCAGAGTATCCTCAGAAAGCGGAACTTATGTGGCATCTGGTAATTTGTATACCGATTTACCTGGAGCTACTAAAACTACTGCAGGAGTTATGACTGCAGCTGATAAGGTTAACTTAGATGAGACATTACCTAATACCATTTCCCAGGAATCCCAAGCTAGAGAAGATGCAGATACTGCTTTAGATAATAAGTTGCAAACAAACATTGATACTCTAGAATCTAAGCATGATGACTTTGTAGCAATGAAAGGTAAAGCTAATGGTTTTGCTCCCCTTGATGAAAATGCACTAATCCCAGCTAATCACTTGCCTTCATATGTAGATGATGCAATTGAAGTATATGCTACTTATGATATAAGTCCTACTGGAGGTCTTACAAATATCCAATTATATTCCGATACAGACCATCAAACACCCATAGTAGGAGAATCAGGTAAGATATATATCAACATCACTGAGGATGAACCTGCATATCAATTCCGTTGGTCAGGGGAAAGATTCGTAGATATTAATACTTCTTCCCTTATTATTGGGGAAATTGCGGGTACTGCTTTTGAAGGCAATAGAGGTAAAGTTTTAGAGGAAGTATCTAGTAGTTTGCCTTCTGTATTGGTATCCGGCTTAGAATCTTTTACATACACCCTGGACAAAGTTAATCTCACTTATGTTAGAAGATCCAAAACTGATAGTAATAAAGGTATTTATAAACCAGTAGAGAATATACTCAGGTCGATTAAGGCAGTAACCAAAACTACTGCAGGAGTTATGACTGCTCAAGATAAGGTTAATCTTGATGAGACATTACCTCAGGCTATTGAGAATGAGGCAACTAATCGTACCAATGCTATTAATGATCTTCGTATAGAATTAAAAACTTACGTTGATGATTTGGTGGCAAATACTGATTCTGATTTAACTGCATTAGAGGCTGTAGTAAATACTCACCTTACAGATAGAGCTAATCCTCATTTAGTTACAAAAGTTCAAGTTGGATTGGATAATGTCAATAATACTTCGGATGCAGATAAACCAGTATCTACTGCACAAGCTGCTTCTATTGCAGATGCTAAGGCTGCAGGTACTGCTGCTCAAAGTTCTATTGATACCCATGCTGGAAGAAAGGATAATCCTCATACCGTAACAAGAGGTCAGTTAGGATTGGGTACTACCGACCAGGTAGTATTTGCTAAGACTACTGCCCCTTCTGGTTTCTGGAAAGAATCCTCAGATATTCGACTCAAATCTAATCTTAAAGATTTGAATCATACTCTGGAACAGATTTGCCAGATACCCACTAAATCATTCAATATGAATGGTAAGGAGGATGAGGGAACTATTGCTCAAAACCTTGAAGCATTGGGATTCGGTAAATACGTTGATGAGGCACCAGTAGAAAAATCCCAAGTTGATAACCCTGAGGATTTCGAAACTATAGAGATCAACGGGGAAGAATATGTACTCGTAAAACAAGTTAAATATCATAAGATGTCAACTTTGGCTATCGAAGGTATTAAACTTCTTTATGATGAGATTAAGACTTTGAAGGCAGAAATTCAAGAACTTAAATCAGAATAATATTATGGGAGAGATAGCAACTTGGAGTGCTGTCAAAACTAAAGTAGGCCTTGGTAGGGATGGTAATGACTGTCCTACCAAGGCTGAATTGTTAGCACTCTCTCCTACAGGAACGGGAGAAGATTATATTGGGTTGGAGCTATCCAATGCAAGTTCCTATGGTGATAATGAAACTGTACAGATAGAAGATGTTCATAAGGTAACTTATAAATATAATATTCATGTAATCAATCCGACTTTGAATTTCCCTGCTATCGGAGGGGTTGCTACACCGGCTTTCTTTACAGTCAGCTCTAATAAACAAAAATACCTGGATGGTGTTAAAAGTGGGTCACCAATAGGTGTAAATCATACTTATAGCTTACCATCTTGGGTATCTCAACGCGACGAGGGTTACTATGCTACTGAGAATCTAGAACTTACTGGTAGATCGGATACCATAACTTTTATTCAAGACGAATCGGGTAAAACTGCTACTGGTACTTTTGTTCAAGCAGCAGCAACTCAAAATTGGGAGTACAGATTTGACTCTAATCTATCAGAACTTTCCTTTACAAAAATGGGAGGCACTTTCAGTATCGGGGTATTTTCATATAAGCAAGAATATAGAAATGGGCATACTTATGGTAGTACAATTAATATAAATTATACTAGAGGAAACTCTGGGGATGTTGATGGTACTGGTAATAATATACATATGAGTGAGAATAAATCTACTTCTGCCAGATATGGAACAGTTACATATACTCAGGCTGAGACTGGGAAGACATTAACCATATCTTGTACTCAGGAAGCTGGGGTTATTACTTACGGTGATATCTCCATAACTTCTAATCCTAAAGTTTCCGATATACCAGCAAGTGGAGGTACAATTAGTTCTTATTCTACTTTACCAGGATATTCTCAAACTTGGGGATGGAATGGTAACGATATGGGTGGGGGAACCATTACTTCTGGAGGTACTATTAGTTATGGTTCTGCGGTTAGTGTTGGATCTTTGGGAACTACTGCGAAAAGTAGAACTCAGGTTGGTAGTTTAAGTGGTACCATCTCTTTAAACGGTAAATCTGTTAGTGTACCCTCGGTGGCAGTATATCAACAAGCTAACCAAGTAGAAAGAGTTACTAATGGTACCCCAGTTATAAGTTTATCAGCTGGTAAGTATACTTTTAGTAATAGGGGAGATTCTACTTCTATTTATGCTAGTGTAAGTATACCAACTACTAATCATTGGACTTCAGGGGCTACTTCTACAGGCTCTAGTAGAAGTGATACACCAAGTTTAAGTATTAGTGGTTCTGGGTTTAGTTTAAGTGGTACCACCGTATCAGCTTCAGAGAACACCGGTTCAGCTAGAAGTTGTACTGTAACAGCCTCATATTCAGGTGCTACATCTAAGTCGATTACTATCGAACAAGGTGCCGTTGATATAACTTATAATTATTATTTCGAGATCTATGATAATTCTATATTGAGTACCTTTCCTGCATTGGAGGCAACTTATGAATTACCAATAACCTCTTATAAGAAAAAGGTAGTTAATGGTACAGAAACTTCTGATAATTATCCGGTGCCTATAAATACTACAAACTTACCATCTTGGTTATCCATACCTACACCAACTTACAGTAGTTATGGGTATTATGTAATAAGAGCAACTGCTTCAGAGAATACATCGGAAAGTAGCCGTAGCCATACCTTCACTGTTGTTCAAACAGAATCAGGAAGACAACTAAATGTAGTAGCTCAACAAAATGCTGGAGTGGTTACATACAACTACGTATTCAGTATAGGATAATAAAGTACAACACTGCTTTATATTTAATGTATAATTAACTCAAGTATTAATCTTTTAAAAACTAAGTCTATGGGAGTAGAAGTTAAAAGCGGAGGTGAAGGTGTAATAGTAGCCGACCGCGGATGTAATGATAGTTGCTGTGATCTTAAGAATGGCCAACAGGAAATAAGTGTCTCATAGAGAACACCGCTAAGGATCAAGAGATTGCCCGTCTTAACCGTGTAGTTGATGCTCAGAGAGATCAAAACATTATCAGCCAGGTAGTTGCTGCTTTGAAACCGACTACAACAACTGCTTAATCTTTTGAATTAAAAGTGATAGAAAGGAGTGCATCTATTTAGGGTGTACTCCTTTTTTCGTCTATACCGAAAAACTAAGGAATTATGGAACAAGAAAAACTCACAGAATTCACTATACAAGTAGCTTTACCTGCTCCCAATGCAGAGATAGCAAAACAAGTAGCAAATAAAGCTCAGGTACTCATTGATCAGTTTGGATACTATCAATTCTTAAAATTGGTAGACTTCATGGAAAAGAATTCTGGAGCAGTATCTTTTGGTTTAAACTTAATAAATAGGAAGTGACATGGAAGAATTGATTTTTCAAAAAGTACAGAAAGGTGATATAATCTTCACCTTAGAGAAAGACCGTAGGTCTGGTTACCCAATCTTTGATCAAGCCAGAGTATTAAAAGTTGGTGAAAGTAAACCCATGGCCTCTAATGGCAAAGAGGGTTTTGTTAATAGTATCGAATTAGTAATCCAAGATTCAATATCTCAAGTTACCCTCTACTTACCAACAAATGTGAATGAGGGTATTTATAATGGTATATATTATACTACTAACCTTGAGAATATTATAAATGAGGTAGCTATGCAAAAGCAGAATGCCTTAAATATCTTAAATAATACATCGAAATTCGAGGCTATTGTTTCTGAATGTGATAATATTCTTGGTTCTATTAATCAACAGTTAGCTCCCAATAAACCAGCTCCTGAGTTTGAAGAGTTTAAGTTATCTATGGATGAAAGGTTAACTAATCAAGAAACTCTTTTATTGAGGATTGCTAAAGAATTGGGATTGGATAAACCTAAACAACAATAAGAATTATGCCAAGTAAGTCGGTTAATATTACACTATCGACTCCAATTGGTCCTTTAGAAATATACGTAGATAAACGAGAACAAGCTCGTGCAGCAAAGTTGATTGCTAAAACCCCAAGTATCTTAAACAAAGGCTATGCGAAAGGTACCGAAAGGTTTGGCAATCAACTTCTTCGTATAGTAAGACGAAGTTTAAATACTGGTGTACCTCCAAGAGGTTCTAACGTATCTTGGCCACCCCATGCACCTGGGACCATTAGGAAATATGGTGATCATACTATGTTACACCTTACGGGTCAATATGCCAGATCAGTTACTTTGGTAAAAGGTAGAAAACGAACTTTTGTGGGATTACCAATTGGAATAAGGAAGATTACCTATACTGGTAAGACTTCTAGAAAAACCCTAAACCAGATAGCTATCATGTTAGAGTATGGTAGTAGAGATGGTAATTTACCTCCTCGTCCTTTATGGGGTCCTGCTTATAAAGCAGCTGGTGGAAAGAAAGGCCTTATGAAGGAAATACGTAATGCAGTTAGAAACGAAATAAGAAAAATATAATGGCAAAAGATTTTGATATATCTCCCTTATCTGGTATTGGCCCTGCTACAATTACTGTAAAACCCAAATCGGTTAATGATTCGGAATCGATTAGGGACCAAGTAATAAAGGTAGTAGTTCAGGGAGTAGAAAGGGAGATTACTTTAGTACAAAAGGGTGCTCCGCCTTCTGTAGAAACTTGGAGGAGTTTTCTTCGTATCGAACCAACGAGTTTAGATCAATTTACTGGTTCTAAGAGAAATGAAACCAAAGAATTATCGGTATATAGTTATGAACAGAAATACGTAAATGATCAACCTCAAGAGGTATATCGTTCCATAAACTTTTCAGTTGAAGGTAATTCAGATTGGTTAGATATTACTACAGAAGTTGGCGATGGTAATAACCCTGGAAAGGTTATTTTCAAAACTCTTTCATATAACCCAACTTATAATCCATCAACTTATGTACCATTATCCAGAGAAGTTCCAGTAAGGATAGTACAGAATTCTGGGGATAGACTATCCGTAGATCTAACCATAGTTCAAGGTCCTGGAAAACGAACGGAAGCCTATGGTTTCGAGCCCACTCCTCATGCCGGGCATGGCTTTGCCAATCAAAATGCTTCTAAACAAGTAACTGTTCAGGGTTATGAGTATATTAACATTAATGGTACTGAAGTATCTAAGTCTGTTAAACCCTTTAAAATACCTACCATAGCTGAACATAAGACTGGTAACTTTGGAATAATAGGGGACCCTGTACCATGGGAAGCTTATATTACTGATTATCCCTCGAGTGTAGTAAACACTTTCATTAATCAAATGACTTGTGTAGTACACTTTAATAGTGCTATGGTAGGTGGAATTATTAGTGTTACTTGGGATGCCTCTTTTAGTTCCAATGGGCAAACCAAAACTGGCAGGTTTATTTTGGTAAATACATAACAATATGGTAAATTCAGAGGAAGTAGTTGAAAGAACTTTCTATATAAGTTTACTCAACGTATTATTGAAGAATGGTCTTACCTTAAATCCTGAAGATTATTTACCGCTCTCTCCACAGAATGAGAAAAGATTCCTTGAAGATATGAATGGTATGAAAAAGTTCATACCTCTTTGGGGAGTAAGTAATAATCAGGTAAAGGGTCCTAAGACACTCCCTCGTATAACTCTGGAATTACAGGGGTATTACTCGGGAGATATTGGAATAGAAAAATACATTATCGGTGATAAGTTAGAAGACGGTAATTATCAGTCTTCAGAATTCCCTTATGAAACTAAGGATATCACTATTGATGTACACCTCGTTTCTCAAACGCAAGCAGATATGAGATTACTACATAATATATTATACACTGCTTTGCCATCGAGAGGATACATAAGACCCTATTTCAATGATTTAGAAGAATGGGAGGAGGGGAGAATTGCTCCAACTGGGAATCTATTTATTGAAATAGGTAACTACTATGACCATCCAGATGTAGAACATGGGATATTAGAGAAAGTATACACTTATACTTGTAAGGATGGTATACTTCCAGAGAAAGCTTTGGAAGATGGTGCTCTTACTCCCATCAGGGATATATCAGTTCTCATTGGGACATTGGAACAAAACGAAAACGAAATGTTAGAGTTAAAGGTACCTAAAGGATAGGTACAATACTCTAAGGTATAAATTAAACGAGTAATTAACTTTAATCACAATAGAATTATGCCAACTTCACCTCATGTTGATTTCAAGTTTAAGAACAACAACGTTCTTCAAACTACTCCTATGTTAGGAGTTTCTTGTGTATTGGCTAGAACTACCAAAGGTCCATACGATGACCCTTCAGAAATCATCTCTACATTCTCTCAGTTCCAAAGAATCTATGGTTCTGAAATTGTACCAGATGGTTCTGTATCAAATATCGAAAAGGCTTTGCAAGGTGGTTCTAAGCTTCGTGTTATTCGAGTGCTTGGTAAGGGAGCTACTCAAGGTACAGTAGCTGTAACTGCAGGCAAGGCTAAAACAGTTGCTAAATCCGAAGAGGAAGGTATAGCACCTGCTTCTGCTACTCCAGACCCTGCTACTCCTGCAGCATTGATAACCATTGCTTCTGGTGGAACTACTTATAGTTTGGGATTGGTAACCAAAGGTTATGGAGACCCAATCGGTAGTACTGATACCTTCCAGGTAGGTTTCTATAAACAATCTAACACCTTGTATTATAAAATCTATTCAGGCAATGGCCAGGTACTTGAACAAGGTCCGGTAGTAACTTATAAGACTGCCGATGATAACAATAATACTTCGGTAGACTATCTTGCTCTTAGTGCATTTGCTAAGAACTCTGAATATCTCAAACCGGTAGTTGTAGCAGGCTCATCTTTCGAGAACCTAATCAAATGGTTAACCGAGAGTGTAGATGGTACTAAAAATGCGGTTACGGTTACCGTAGGTGGGGCTGCTCCTACTGATACAGAGAAAATGTTTACCGGTACTATTGGTAGTGCTGGTTCTAATCCTACTGCCGATGAATGGATTGCTTCTCTGGACTTGGTAAAGGATTATACGGATTTCTACCAGTTATTCATTTCTCATATTTCTCAACACCTTACTGCTGATGCCGATGTACTCAAAGTATATAAGGCTGCTGCCGATATGGCAAAAGAATTAATGGAATGGGTACTGTATATCGAAGTTCCGAAACACTTAACCCATTATACTCAAGGTACACAACCGAGAGATTACCAAGCTCAGGTTACTTGGGTACAGACTTGCCTTGGTACTGTAGGTAACTCTAAGTACATTGCCTATTTTGGTGGTGGACTTAAATATTACAATGAAAACGGTAATCTTCAAGATTCCGATGTAGTGGGAACTATTGTTGGTTTGGGAGATGCTTCTGCTACTCAATACGGTCCTTGGAAATCCTTTGCTGGTATGAACCGTGGAGTTATTCCGGATGCCATTGGCCCAGTATGTTCAAACTATGGTTCACCCTCTAGGTATAATGAACTGAATACACTTGCTCAGAATTATATCAATGAGATGGTAATTAAAGATACTCCGGATGCTGGTAAACAAACTATGCTATGGCATTGCTTCTCATCTCAAGTAAAACAAGATTCAGAAAGATTCCTTTCAATAGTAAGGCTTAATCTTTATCTGAAGAAGTTCCTTCGCCCTGTACTTAATAAGTATATTGAAGAGCCTAACGTTTGGGGTACTTGGAAGAGAATTTGGTTGGAGGTTAAACCTACTCTAGATTCTTTGGTAGATGAAGATGCCATGACCGAATATACCTGGATGGGTGACCAAGATGCAACTTCTTGGGATGACCTCTCGGTTAACAATGAGGCAGATGCTCGTCAAGGTAAATACCGTGCTATCCTTAAGTATAAGGACGTAGTTCCTATGCAAGAGGTAACTATGGAGATCGTAATTGAGGCGGCTTCTAAGTCTGTATCAATTGTAGAAACAAATAATAACGCTTAAACACTTATAAATAATGGGAGCAAAAGTAAAAAATCCAAGAAAGAAGTTTCTTTGGAGTATTATGTTTCCTAAGCACCCTATCAATACATACCTCTTTCAAACTTGTACTTTGCCAGATGTAGAAATTGATCAGGTAGCTCATGGAGATATTAATAGAGACGTTAAGACTGCCGGTAGGGTAACAGTATCCAATTTGGTAGTAGAGAAACTTATGACTACTGCAGGTTCTGATACCTGGCTTCATGATTGGCTTTATTCTTGCCAAGACATGATAGTTGGTGGAGGATTGGTACCAAGCCAATACTGGGAAACTGCAATAGTAAACGAACTTGCCGAAGATGGAGTCTCCGTTCTTAATACCCACATCTATGAAGAAGTTTGGCCCTGTAAAATTACTGGCCTTGATTTGGATAGAATGGCTTCAGAGAATACCATTGAGTCTATTGAGTTCTCAGTTGGTACTGCAGACAAATATTAATTCCTTAGTCAATTTTTACTAAGATTCGGTGGAGGGGTGGGATTCCTGTGATAGGAGCTCACCCCTTTCTTGTTGTTATAGGGAATACTATGAACATTTGTAATCAATTAAATTTATTTATATGGAATTTAGAACATTTAGTTTTACCGGACCCTCTGGTTATCAATATGAGATCAGAGAACAAAATGGTGCTGATGAAGACATTCTTAGCAACCTTAGTGATATGAAAAATTTGATGAACATAACTAAGTTCATCTCTGCCATCGTAGTAAAAACCGATGTTACACCTACGGGTAAATTAACTGTGGAAGATGCACTTAGTCTTCCAGTTAATGACAGATATTGTATTATATTTCAATCCCGTATTTTTTCTCTGGGTGAAGAAGTAGAATTTGAATATGATTGGGGTAAAGAGAATGGAGGTAAAGTAACTTATGGCCAAGATCTAAATGAATTCCTTTTCGACTTTAGTGATAGCCCCAATGAAGAAGAGATGGATAAGAAACCCGATGCTATCCCATTCTATCCCTATGGCAAGAGACTCAAAGATCATGAAGTAACCCTTGATTCAGGTAAGCTAATCAAATTTGACTGTATGAACGGCCATGGAGAACAAAAATTAGTATCAATGCCCTTGGATAAGCAAACTAAAAATGCTCCTCTTTTATGTAGAAACCTCTGCTTAGAGGTAGATGGTAAATGGGAAGTAGTAGAAAACTTTGCTATCTTCACTGCTAAAGATATGGCTCAAATTAGAAAACAGGTTGCTTCTATAGATCCAATATTCAAAGGAGAATCTCATATTACTAATCCAGTAACCGGAGAAGAAAGAACTTATCCTATTATATGGGCTCCAAGTTTTTTCTACCTGACGGAAGAGTAATGTTAGAGAGTGATTTTGTTTATATCACTAGAGCCGAGATAGCCTTAGACTATTTCGGCTTTTTACGTCTTCCGTATCGAATTAGGAAAATATTCAAGGAAATGGCTGAACAATATTATAAACAATTAAAGAAAAGAAAATAAATTATGAATACCAGTAGGAGTATAATAGAGGTCGGTGTTGCCATGGTATTAAAGGACCGATTCTCTCAAGAGGCTGGCAAGATATCTGGATCATTCAGAACCATGATGAATGACATGAGTACTTGGAATAGAGGTATTCAGATGTCAGCTTCCAATACAATGGACTTCGGAATGCAGCTCGTAGGGGGGATGGCAAAGGCCTATAAGTACTCTGCGGGTGTTCAGAATGAAGTTTGGACAGCATCGAAGATTGCTGGTGCTACTATTGCAGAGCAAAGGGAAATGTTACAATTGGCCAAAGATGTCAATGAGATAACTCCTCTTACGGCTGCCGATGTGGCATCAGGACAAAGGTACCTAGCTATGGCAGGTAATAAGTTTAATGCCATTAAAGAAATGATTGGGCCAGCATCTAAGCTTGCTTCAATCTTTACTATGCCAGTAGGACAGAAAGGTGGTGTAGCTGACTTGATGACTAACATCATGTCAATGTACCAAATACCAATGACTGATGCCGCTAGAGTAACCGATGATTTATTTACTGCTGTTACTAATGCAAATATATCTTTAACAGACTTAGCCCAGTCTATATCTTATGCAGGGGCAGATATGGCAACTGCTGGAGTAGACCTTCGACAAACGGCTGCTGCTATTGGCGTATTGGGAGATATGGGTATACAGGGTTCTATGGCAGGTACTTCACTTGCTAATATGATACGTTACTTACAACTATCCCTTGTTAACCAAAAACAAAAAGGCTATAACGCTTTAGCAGACTTAGGCTTAAGCCCCGATGAATTCTTTGATGCTCAGGGTAATCTTATAGACCTTTACACTATCTATCAAAAGTTTGCTAAGGCCGCAATAGATTTACCTTCACGAATCGAAACCCCAACCTTCTTCAATATCTTTGGAGTTCGTGGTAATAGAGGTATGCTTCCCGTACTTAGGGACATTGCTTCTGGTAGAGATAAGATGGGTAAAATACTTGCAACCTATGATCAAAATATTGGGGCAGTAAATAGGCTCAATGAAGAAAGGCTTCAAACGGATGCCGGTGTAATAGATCAATGGGAATCTAGTTTAGAAAACTTAACCGTTACTGCAGGTGCTGCTTTGGGCAGAGTCTTTACACCCATCCTACAAGTTGGTCAAAAGATAGTGGGCGTAATAAACTCCATGGCTGAAACTTGGGGTGGAAGTTTTGCACTTAGAGTTGCTGCTACTGGAGTAGTAGTTGGTACCATTGTTGCAGGATTCAATACCGTAAGAGGTATCATAAGGTCTGTTGGTTATTTGCAAACAATTGCTACAGCTTCTACTGAGGGTATGTCTACAGCAGCTATTAAGACTAATACTCAGTTTGCTATTATGGAAACTCATATGATAAGCATGGTGAATCATATGAGAACTCTGGTGCAATTACAAATGATGATGGGTGGGGTTAGTATGAATAAAGCTGGTAGGTTTTATAATACCAAAACTGGCCGGTATGTTAAAACTCCGAACCCAGGAATGCCACCAGCTACTTCACTTCTTGGTGGTGCAGTGGGTGGTACCATAGTTAACCAAGCAGGTAAACAAGCTGCTAAAACTGTTGCTACTAAAGGATTAGCCTCTATAGGAGGTAGATTATTGGGATTACTTGGAGGACCCTGGGGAGCAGCTATTACGGTAGGTTTGCCATTATTAGTAGAAGTGGGTAGTAGACTTATAAGTTCTGTTGATAGGAATACTGATGCTCAAGGTAGAGATCAAGAAGATCCTACTACTATTCGGGCTCAGAATGAAGAGAGGTTTTTAAATGCTATGAGGTCAGCTATTAGGGATGGGTTAAAGGATGGTAAGATTAACATAAGTGTAGATGGAGAAATCTTAGGAGATTACTCCTTAGGTTCCCAACAAGATTATACTGGTGTAGCATTAGGATTATAAATATACATATCATGGCTAGAGTATTAAATAAAGCAGCAGGTAAGGTTGTTGAAAAATATAATGACCTTACACGGGATACTTCAGGAGTTCTTACTGGACCCTTGAATAAACTATGGAGAGCAAGGATATTACTCAATAGAGCTACTTCAATTCTACCAAAGGATGATGCTCCAAAGGGGAAACTCTATGACCCTAATGGTGTTTTTGGAGAAGCTCAGATATCTTCTAAAAACCCAACTCTGAATAAACAACTCCAAGCGAAATGGAGGATGGAATTACAATTCCCCAGAATGGAAGAAGGAGAAGGAGTAGACCCAGCAAAAGGGAATAAGAATACTACTAATTACCGAAACTTTGAAGTAAAAACTGAGATTATATATCAGAATGAGATAAGGATATACAATATGTCAGTTAATCCTACTCAACATATTGTCTTACAAAATAGGCCACCAGAATTGGACTTTAGGGGTGAAACTACCTGGGCAACTATTAAGTCTATGGGACGTAATGTACCTATGTACCACTATACTGGAGCTGAGGACATTATTCAGTTTAATGTATCTTGGTACTGTAATGACCCAGAGAATCCCGAAGAGGTAGTAAATAAATGTAGGCTATTAGAAGCATGGTCTAAATCCAATGGGTATCAGTCTGCTCCCCCAATCATCAAAATAGAATGGGGAAGTTCTGGCTTATTTGATGATCATCACTATATTATTACTTCAGCAACTTATACTCTGAAAAATTTTCAGAATGGCTATAGAATAAGAGTACCCGGTAAACCGGCAACTTTTGGTAATGGTAGGTTATTACCTGCAGCAGCTACTCAAGAATTAATTTTCAAGAGAGTAAGTGCATATAACTTATCCTATGGGGATTTTATAAATTCGGATTCACTTAAAAAGACGAAAGGTATTAAATATGATTGATGTTAACCAATACTTAATAGGAGCAAGTCCTTATAACAGTGCCTATGCCATAAACTACGGTGATGGAGATTATTCTTTGGAATCACCAATAGTTTCAGTACCGTCTTCTTCCAATGATCTACAACATACAGTTAAAGATGGCGAAACTTTACAGAATATTGCTTATAAGTATTTTAAAGATTCTGGTAAGTGGTATATCATTGCAGAAGCTAATGGTATCTTAAATCCCTTTAAAGAATTGGAAAGTGGAACCATAATAAGGATACCAACGTATGGCAGCTAAACAGAAACCAATATTATATAATGGAATGGGCCAACCATATATGGCTCTATTCGATTTTAGAGGTATGCCCATAATGAATCCCATTACAGGTATACCTCTTGGAGCTTACATTAGTACTTGGAACTATAGGTACGATGAAGAAAAAGAGAACTTAGCTACGATTACTTTTGATACTGGAGATCCAGATACGGTAGATATTGAGGCTTTACAAGAGGGTAGTGTAATATGCCTACAATGGGGATATATTTATCCAGATGGCCAATTTGTATCGGGCCCAATTAAAACTATCAAAGTAAGGGATTTTAATGCCAAGTTTGATTCTACTGGTACTCATGTTACGATTCAATGTATAGATTCTATTGGTGATTTGAGATATCAGCCTCCTTATAATTTTTCTGAGGCATCAGAAAATAGCTTATCTACTTATTTAGATAACGGGTGTAATAATGGGACAGGTGTAATCATAGAAATATTTCAGTAATGGAACAACGGATAATAAGCAATAAAGTATATGAGTCACTACAGGTGCCTACAGAAAATACTCGTACTACTACTGGAAAAGTACTTTATGCTAATAGATACAGTGGAGTAGCTCAAGTAAGTATGCCCGAAGATTTAAAGGCATTAATGGATAGTGACTTTGGTTTAGTGGGTAAGAATATACTTATCCAACTGGAACAAAAAATGAAAGGCTATGGTAATGGTCCTTGGTATATAGATTCTAGGGATGATGTTATTTATATACACAATAGGAAATTTCATGAAGAACCGGTAAGAGTCTATACCTATCAGGGAGAAAATGGGGAAGTGATTAGTGTTAACTTTTCTACTCAAAAAGTGACAAAAAGGGTTAAGGCTACTTTATCTCCTACTATAAATCCTGAAAGTAAAGACTTAGATGTATTGAGTACTGGGATTGATGATACCGAAAAATTACCTGAAATAATGGCCAATGAAGCTAATGGGGTTTGGTATAAAAATTGGAAGACTTCTGTTGGTAAGTATGGTGCTGAGAATAATCCAGAGGATATAGCTACTATCAGAGAGATGCAATTAAAACATACTCTTACTACTGATCCTAATATGATGGCTGCTATTGAAGCTAGAAAACGTTTAGATAATAAATGGAATAAAGAAGTAGCAGAATATTCTGCTACTGATCCCGCTGAGGCTTATAATATGGGTAAAGAGAAATTTCTTAATGAGCTTAGCACTGATAAAGTAAGAGATATTATCAATAAGACTATTAAGCAAGAGGAGTTTCCCTCAGATCGGAGAGCTGCTTTAAATGCTGCACTTAAGAATGTGGTTAATGGTAAAACTTTAAGTGAGGACCTATACAACATTCTTAAAGATTGTAAGTACTTATTTGAAGGTGAAGACCAAATGGAATATATGACCATAGAGGATGTAGACCCGAGAGATTATGATCCAGAGCATGCTCCTAAAGGTGGGGCTACTGCTTGGGGAGTAGAGGATGAAGAAAGTATCTATAGAGGTATAGCGGCTTTAAAACAAGGCCCTTATACAACCGTTATAGATGATACACCAGTTATAAAATACAAAAACCCTTTAAACCCAAGCTTAGGTATCTTTAGTATTACTGTAAAAGTTCAGCATTGGAAAAAAGCCAATGTTGAGATACCCCTATATAAACTTTATCATAACTTATTCAGTAGATATGGGGGAGTTGATAAGTGGGCTTGGGCAGCTAATGCTAATGCTAATGGAGGTTTAAAATATACAGAGAGTAAACTAATTTGTCAGATGCAAGTAGTTGGAAGACCTCTATTGGCTTCTTCTCAGATATTAGTATTAGAGAATGTGGGCAAACGATGGTCTGGGCCTTGGTATATAAAACAATGTACTCATTCTATGGATGCTGGTCAGGGATACATAACTAGTTTAGAATTAGTAAGAAATTCAAGTAAGGCAGGTTCTACTACATCCAAAGTGGGATTATCCACTCAAAGTGTAGTAGCTAATGATGCTCAAGCTAATGCCGTAACTTCTAAGGGTCAGAATAAGAAAGCTTTGAGTAATTCTAAACAATTAGATTTGAGTTGGACCTATAATGAGGTAGCTTACTTTATTGAATCGGGTATTATGGATAAAGAGGGAAAAGTATTAGATAGTAAACGTAAGGATGAGTTACTTAGGAAAAAGGCTTATTATACTGAGGTATTGGCTAAGACCCCAATAGAAAAAGCCGAGGGTATAGCAGTAACCTCTGGTAGTTTAACTACTTCCTCTGGTAAAGTATTCCCTGGAAAGATAACCATAAAAGATATTCAAGTACCCGACGACTATTGGGTTAAATTTGATTATATGGAGATAGCTACAAGAAGGTTTCAAGAATATATTAAAAATAAGGAAGTGAGGTAGTTATGGGGTATGAAACTGCAAAGATAATAACTGAAGATGGCATAGAGGGCCTTGGTAGATATTATTCGATATATAGAGGTATAGTTGTTGATAATAATGATACCGAAAAGAAAATGAATAGAGTAAAAGTATGTATACCTGAAGTAATGGGTGGTACTTTTGCTTGGGCTTTACCAAAAGGACAACATGGTTCTATAAGTAATGGCTTTAAATTCCTGAGTCCTAAAGTTGGAGATATAGTATTCATTACTTTTGAATTTGGTGATCCAACTAAACCTCTTTGGGAATACCATGGTTGGGGCATGAATCAAATTCCTCAACCTTTAGATGGTCCTAATAAAATGGGTATAGTTACACCAGAAGGTAATCTATTGGTGATAGATGATGATAAAGGTACTCTAAATCTTTACTTTAACGGAAACATCTCTGTTTATTCAGAATCTAATGTGATAGTGTCATCCAAGAAAGATATTAATGTAGCTTCTGGGGATTCACTGATATTAAATACCGGAGAGAATGGTGGAATGATCAATATCTCTCAGTTAACAGAAAAGTTAAATAGTTTAGTATTAGAGCTAGAACAACTTCGAAGTATGTTTAATTCTCATATACACTCAGGTGTAACTACTGGACCAGGTTCATCTGGTCCTACTGTAACTCAAGTAACTAAACCTTTCTCACAATTTGTCGTAGACGATTATGAGGATAAAACCTGTATACACTAATGGAAAAGAATTACTTTACAGACTTAGTTGGTATAGGAGTAACTTATCCTATTCAACTTACTACCAATGAAAAGGGGGAAAGAGGTTGGTATCCAGTCAATGGGGATTTCAAACTTATCAGAGATAATATAAGTTCTATCTTATATTATATGATAGGCCAAAGATTCAGACAAGAAGAATTTGGTAGTAAACTTTGGCAATGTATTGAGGAACCAAACTCACAAGCCTTAAGTTTTATAATTAAAGAGTTTTTAAAACAAGCAATAGGTGCATGGGAACAAAGGATAACCTTCCAGAGTATTACTGTTACTAGAGTTGATGCAAAAATACATATAGAAGTAGCTTATGTAGTAAATGGAACAAATTCTAGTCAGTACCTTGATATCACCTATGATCGTTCTGATAATTCATTAAATACACAATAATATGGGAATCACAAATAAATGGCTTAACCCATACCAGAGGTCTTATCAACAGATTAAGGCTAAGCTGGTGGAATCCCTTATGGGACTTAAGGATCCTCAGGGTCAGAAACTCATAACGGATTATTCAGAGGGGAATATACTAATTATTATCCTCTCTTTGTTTGCGGCAATTGCCGAAGTACTTCATTATTACATAGATAACATGGCAAGGGAAACCTTCCTATCTACGGCAAGGAGGTATGATTCGGTAGTTAAACATGGGGCTCTGGTGGACTATCATGCTAGATCAGCAATAGCTGCTACTGTAGATGTTACATTATCCAGAAGTATTACTGGTAATTCTATTGGAGCAAAGTTAACCATTCCTCAAGGGACTCTATTTACTGACTCTAATGGCAATTCATGGTTATCCGCTAGGGATGTAATATGGTATTCAAATGTAACCACTTGTAAAGTACCACTTATACAACATGAAAAATATACTGCCAGTGCTATTAATAATATGGTAATACCTACTGGGGATAGGGTTATTATAAACCTTGGTACTTTGCCCAATGGTAAGTATTATGAACAGGGGACCATGTCTTTACTAATAGGCGGAGAATCTTGGGTATTGGTAGATACTTTTGCAAAATCTAAGCCTACAGATAAACACTTTATGGTTTCTGTAGATGAAGCCTTAAACCCCTATATTCATTTCGGTGATGGGACTTTTGGTAAGAAACCAGTAGCAGGTGCAAAGATTACTAATGTAGTATTTTACTTAACCAACGGTTCTCAGGGTAATATAAAAAGTAATACTTTAACTTCTGTACCTTCAGTAATATCCTCTTCTATTAACGATGCTACTGCAAGTAATGCCTACGATGCCGGAGGAGGTTCAAATTATGAGAACTTTACTATGTTAAAGGAACATATACCTTTAAGTGTAAAAACCTTGGGAGTAGCAATTACCAAAGAGGATTTTGAAAGTTTGGCAATGCTGGTAGATGGGATAAACAAAGCAAAAGCTGACTATGAATGTGGTAGGAAACTTACCGTATATATAAGCCCTGATGGAGGTGCAGTTGCTTCTTCTGAATTAATCAGTAGAGTTTATACTTTACTTTCTCAGAGATCACCAATGACTACTTGGTTAAAAGTAAGGTCAGCAGGTAAAGTACAAATTATATTAGAGATGGATGTAACTGGTAAAAGATCCTATAAGACTGCCGAAATCCAATCTCAAATACTTACGGCTCTATATAATGCTTATTCTGCAGAACAAGCAGAGATTGGAGGTAGTGTAAGGGTATCAGATATATATGCTCTCATAGATAACTTATCCATGGTAGATTATCTACACCTTACTAAGTTTTATATTAAACCATGGCCTACTACTATCTATGGCAATAAAGAGTTAGCATTGGGTCAGTTTAAATTGAATAAGGCTACTGGGTCAATGACCTATTATATAACATTCAATTCTTCTACTAATTTCACGGTTCGTTCAGTAGCTAATGGGTATGTAACTACTGGTACTGTAGGCGGTTCACTTCAAATAATCGATAAAGCTAATGGTTTTGATTTTTCACTTGATGTTCAGAACAATAGCTATCAATCTGGTTATAGGTATTCTATTACGGTATCAGAACCAAATCATGACTATGAAGATCCCGGTTTTAACTTACCGGTATTCGAAGATGATTCACAATTAACATTAACCGTTAACGAAATAGTTTAATATGATAAACCTCAAAAACCTAATCTATTTTTTACCTTTCGAGTATAAAGATCAAGATACTTATAAGGTAAACGGTAAAGGCATTCTTGAGAGGTTTCTAGAGATTTGCGGAGAGCATTTTGAAGATTATATTACTAAGGATATAGATAATATTCTGGATATTATTGATATAGATAAAACTCCAGATATGTATCTTAATTTTCTTTGGCAATTTCTCGGAGAAATGCCCTTTGCTTACGGGAACACCATAGATGCTACCAAATGGGCAGAGTATTTCAATGGATTTTACTCTGATAGTAAACTACAAGAATTGTCAAAGCTTTGGATAGTACCCAAGGAGGGACCTTTTACTTTGACCAGTACTCAAGTAAGAAATATCCTAAAGTATTCGGTATCTTTATTTAAGATACGAGGTACCACTGAATTTTTTGAGATAATGTTAAGACTGTACGGTTTAACCTGTACAGTATCTGATCCTTCTAAATCCGATGCTTATGATGGATGGATAAAAGGACACCCATATTTTGATGAAGAAAGTTACTTATACGATGATAGTAATTACGATAATACCTTTAATTGTTCTCAGTGTATCCCAGTAACTTTTAATATATCCGGTCATGGGTATACCTCTAATTCTGATGATTTTAAAAAGTTTAGGGAAGCCATAGAAAGTTTCTTCAAAAGATTTATACCTTATCATGTATCTTTTAATCTACAGTATGGGTTTACAGTTGATGATGGGTATTCTATTAAAGCTGAGTTAGTAAATCCAGATAAACCGAATTTGGTAGTTTCTGAAGTATATGAGGTACCAGTAGTTGTAACCGTTAGCTCTAATTGGGGTAAGGCAGATTTAAGATACCAAATCTCTAGTGATCAGGTTAATTGGGGATATACTAAACATCCAAGTGGTTCTGTATTTAATATACCTAGAGCTGGTACTTATTATTTCCGAAGCGTTGGAGATAATACTAAAGTAACTTCTATAACTGTAGGTCAAGAGTTTTATAATAAGGTTTATTCTATATCATGTGACCCAATTGTAGATCAGATTACTCCAGGGAATCTTAGAGTATATACTACCGTGATCGCTAACCTTCATTATAAAAACCGAGTAACTTCTTGTAGAGTTAGACTTAGTGGTACAGATCAAATAAAAGATTCAGGTAGGGTCTGGGAATTTACTGAGCCGGGTACTTATACCTTTGAGATAGTAGAGTTTCCAGTAAAGCAAACTAATTTCATAGTAAGTAGAACTCCTATAACTTATAGGGTAATATGTACTCCTCCAGAATTTAGAATAGGGGATAATCAAACTATTCGCGATGCTTCTACATTATTAACAGTAGAATCTAACTACCCCAGTTCAGTAGTAGGTGATCTATATTGTAGATTACTTAATGATACTAAGATATTCAAAAGTGGTGAAAGGTTTATTGCAAGTAGCCTTGGTACTTATAAATTCAAGTGTACTCTTGATACTCGAGAATCCGATGAGGGAGTTGGTATTTTTGAGGTAGTTTCAGGTAGAACTACTATTTATAGAGTAACTACTGACCCAGATATTTCTACACTGTATGATGATTCAGCAAAGACTACTGTATTTATTCAAAGGATTTCCGGTAATGGTACTGATTACCGAGTTAGGGTAGTAGAAACAGGAGAAGAATTCCAAGCTTTAAATGGTTATGTGTATACCACTAAAAAAGCTGGGACTTATACTTTTCAATCAGTAGCTTATCCTTCTGCTAGTAGTATATGGGTAGTAAGAAATGCTCCAGTAGTATATAAGAATAAGTTGAGAATTGTACCAAAAGATAGTACAGACCCAAGTTGGTTAGAGCCAGATTGGAGTTTACCAGAGGACCAGATAGATGACATCTATGCAGTATATGCTTTATTAGATTCTACCTCTGCCTGTAAGTTTTCACTTGAAGAATTAAAAGATGGAGGTATTATGAAGGGTTCTGTAACTTGTTCAGAAACTGGCCAATCTTATAATCTGAATAGTGATATAGTTTTAACTAAAGCTGGTACTTATACCTTTATTGCTGATGATGGGTCATTCTTACAATGTCAAGTCATCCTTAAAGATTACCCAACAATCATAGAGTTAACCATTACTCCAGACTATGCAGAATTAAAGGGTAGTATAAAGCAAGCTTCTTGTATTATTAAGTGTGAATCTAACAAGCCAGATTTTGATAGTAGAATCAGGGAAGTGGGTAAACAAATTACTTATGATGCAGGTGGGGCAGGATATCAATTTGTAACTTCACAAGCTGGAGAATATACTTTTGAATCTGTAGCCGATACCTCTAAAAGAAAAACTTTCTTAGTGGTAGATGCCGATTTATTAAGTGTAAATCCCCGTAGGTTAGAATGGGAACATGATGACCTATCAGAAAAGACTTTTAGTATAACCACTTATAGTAATCAAGATTGGACAATAGAGGAAGTATGATAAACAGTATAGATAAAATTACAGAAACAACCTCCCAGTCTTTATTTAAGACTTTTACAGTGGGACTACTCGGAGAATGTACTCAAATTTTATATGACTTGAGATGGATGATACTACTTGCCATTATCTTAATATTATCAGATTTATGGTTTGGTATATCTGTAAGTAGAGTTTATAGTATAGAAATTAGAAAATCTAGGGCAGGAAGAAGAACTCTAAATAAGTTAGTAGATTATATATGTTATATACTATTGGGTGCTGTACTTGGAAAAGCATTAGGTGAACCTTATGGGATAGATCCAATAGTTGTATCAATAACAGTAATGGTACTATGTTACTGTTTCGAAATTGATAGTATATATGGTCATATATGTGAAATACATGGTATTAAAAAACGGTATAGTGTATGGAAGATTCTCTTCAAATTAATTACCTTTAAGTTCAAAGATTTAGGAGAAGCTTTCAAGGATATGGCAGAACAGAAAAATAACTCTAAAACTAAGGATAATGAAAACTTATTTTAAATACGAAGGCATTATTAAATCTAAGGAGGCAGCAGAGGCAATTGCTGCTCCTTCTGGTTTAGGACCATTCTGTGGCTTTGGTTCAGCAAATATAAACGGTAACCAATTAGTGATCTCTCCTCAAGGCTCTACAAGTAATAAGTATGCTAATGTAATTAAGGATAAGATTCTTGCAAGGTACATGACTAAAGTTGCTGAAGATGGGGAATTACCTGATATAAACTTTGGATGTATCTCAAGGGATGGGTATGTATTTATATCTGATGAATCTTCTATGACAATAGAAAATATCCTTGGTACTCAAGGGTCTACTGAAGAAGTATTATTATTTGCAGTACATACTGTCATCTCAGAGCCAGTAGATAATCCAGTAGAGTTTGTAGCCTATTGGAATGAATCATCACAAAGTTTCTATGATTTGTATAAGAAATCTGTAGATGTATATTACCCTATCGCAGATGAGAAACGTACTCCAAGTATAATGGACGATGTATATCAGAATCCAGATATTTCATTAAACAATCTGCTTTTAGTAGTAGAAACTGCTTGCCCCTATTATAAAAACAATAAAAGAACCTCGGTATTAATAGGTATCTATGGTAATGGTACTGATGCAATGACTAAAAGAAATGAGAATTTTGCCATTGTACCCTACCAAGGCAAGTTCCAAGAACTACCCTTTACTACAGCTACCTATAGTTCTATAAAGGAATCAATTAAGAGAACCGAACAAATTAATACAGGTTTTCCAATAACTGGTACTGATGGGACTAGACAAAATATTAAGCAATACATAGATGCCGAAATAGAGAAGGTTCGAAAAGAATTCGCTAATTCTCTTAGTACTGCAAATCTCCCTATCGGTTCGATTATATTATGGGAATCAGATGTTATCCCAGATGGATGGGCAGAATATACCAAAGCTTCAGGTAGAATGGTATTAGGTTATCAAGCTGGAGGTATTCAAGTTGGAAATGATACTTTACTGCAGAATGTCGGTGATTTCTATACGCCTACCAGTGGAGGGTACTTGATTAAGATAAAAGGCGATGATTTACCGAAACACAGGCATTCAGTTGGTTTGGGAAGGTTTATGTATAATAATGATTCTGAAGCTAAAGGGTGTACAGTCAGAAATTATAATTTGAGAGATACCAGTTTAAATGGGCAAGTTGGTCAATATGGAAATAATGCTCCTGGTCAAGTAGCTCAAAATGGTGCAGTAGAAACTAGCTGGAACCTTATTGGGGAATCCTATACTACAGAAGTAACCAAGGATACCTTATCACTAGAAAAATTGCCCCCGACTATAACATTACGTTATATACAAAAAATATCTTAAATACTACTTGTGTTATTTATTTAATTTGTTTTGTTATTAGTATTATTTGTGCATAGAATATTCAATTGTTTGTCGGGAAGGGACGTTGGGAAACGTCCCTTTTCTTTGTGTTAATACTTAAGTTCTTCTTTAGCTCTATCTTCCCAATATTGTATATCTTGTCTAAGTTCTGAGATATATCTCATGGACTCATTAGTCTTAGGCATTTCAAAAAATTCTACAAGCATAATATTGGTAATTCGAGTACTATTACCAAGTCTCTCTTTAATGAAAGGTGGAGGAGTAATCAATACTTCAAATAAGAGATAGGCATCTGGAGAAAGCTTATCCTTCATATAGGTATACATCATATCAAGCATTTCAGATTTAGCTTTCTCTTCTTCGCTATCATCCTCTAACTCCTTATCATTATCAAATAAGTCATCGAGTTTAAAGAGACTTTGATTATACTCAGCTTGTTCTCCATATGCAGAACGAAGCAATTTATTTTTGAATGTACTAAGTGATGCAAGGATTCTTGCTTTAAGATGTTCTTCAGTACATTCACCATAGTATTTGTTGAAAACAAATAACATCTTATCCCAGAAATAAGATTGAATAATATCCGGTGTAAGATTAAACCGTTTATAATCAATCTGACGGGTAAGATTCTTGATTACCGGCTTACAGACTTTATAAAGTCTGTTAAATGTAGCTTCATCATAATCCCTCATAGGTTTTAATCTGTGAAGCTCAGAGCCATTATTTCCTTTACTTTTTCCCATTGTTATAAATATTCGTTATGCAAATATAAATTTTTTCTTATATAAAATAATAATAATATTAAATATTCATGAGCTTAAGGTAGTGGATTAGTAGTTTCTAGTATGTTGTCAACATACTCAGAACTATCTCGGTACTATCAAAATCTATTAGTTTATATAATATTGCAATATAAATATGAAGAAGTTTAAAGACAACATCAAATTTAGTTTCACTCCGGAGTTTCAATTAGAGATACTCCGGTTTATATTAAAAGATAAAGAGGGAGGCTTAGTTTTAAAAAGGCTTAAATCTAATTACCTGGTTTTAATCGAACATTCCCTTATATTTGAGGGTATATCAAAATACTTTAAGAAGCAAGGTAAGATGCCATCCGAGAATATCCTAAAGGAGGTATTAAAAGAATTATTAGAATCAAAGGCATACATCGATTTGGTAACTAAGGAAGATATCCCAAACATTAATAAGATAATCAGTAATCTTTATCATATACCATTATCGGATGCCGATTATATAAAAGAAAAGATATATCAGTTCTCTACTTATGTTGAGATGAAGAACTTAAATGATTCTTTCGACTTGGATAACTTTGAGCAATACGAAGAATATTCAAGGAAGGTGGAAAAGGTACTTCAGAAAAGTAAGCCTAAGAAAGAAGATGAACCTCTATATATGATTCGAGATATAGTTGAAAGACAGTTTAAAAGGCAGTCGGAACCCTCGGTATTACCTTGCCCATTTAGGCAATTGAATGATTTAACAAATGCAGGAGGTTATCCTGAACATTCGATCAATGTGATACTGGATAAACCCAAAGCAAAGAAAACATTTTTCATGGTAAATCTTGCAAGAGGTTACTTGAGAATGAAGAAATCAGTATTATACATTGATACAGAAAATGGTCAAGAACAAATTATGGACCGTTTCATTCAATCCAGTATCAATAAAACCAAAAAGGAATTATATTCAGGTGAATATGATAAACTTGAGGCAAAGCATTTAAGGAAACTTGCCCGGTTCGGAGTTGAATTAGTGGTTGAAAGAGTACCTGCAATGATTACTAATGCCACTTATATAAGAGAAAAGATAATTCAACTGCGTAACCAAGGGGTTGATATTAAGGTATTAATGGTCGATTATGCAGGTAAGCTTGCATCAATAGCTGGAGACCGAGAAGACTTCGAAAGGATATCAAATGTATATATTGACTTACAGAACCTGGCAGAAGAGTTACACTTAGATATTGTATGGACTGCTCATCATATTACTCGTGATGGTAAAAAGCATAGGACTACTAGATATGATGAAAATGATATCTCGGGTTCTATTGCAATCGTTCGCAATGCTCAGGTTATTGTAGGTCTTAACTCTACTGAACAAGAAGAGAAAGATAATATCCTTCGAGTTGAGATGGTAGTACAAAGAGATGGTCTTTCTTCTGGCAGAGCTTTATTCAAATGCGATGTTGAAAGGCAAAGATGTACTGAATTTACAAAAGAACAACGTAAACAATATGATGAAGTATATGGGAAAAAGTTGGATGAACAATTTAAGAAGAATAGTAGCAATCCCGATGCAGATTCTAAGAAAAGGGAAAGAACTACTGGAGATATCTAAATGTAAGTTAGGTATACATAAGTGGGTACATGAGTTTTGGTATGAGTATAGGGAGAAACCTAGAAAAGCCATCTTCTCAAAGAAAGGTGGTAGAAAGAGGGCTCAGTATTATACCAAATATTGTTCGAGGATTTATTGTGAAAGATGTGGTAAGAAATGAAAGAATAGATATGAAAACAAAAAAGATAGCTATCACAAAAGATAGGTGGGAGGATGGGTTATCTTTAGAGATATCTCATAATGGTTATCAAACAACCTCTATCGGTAATTTAGATTTAGAGGATTTGAAGAAATTAAGAAAAGTAGTTAAGAAAGCAATACGAGAATATGAAAATAACTAATCAGTTTAAATCTAGACTACGAACCTATTTCGTTAAAAGATTAGGTGGATATGATTATAGGCATGGCTGGATGAGAATACCTACTTGCCCCTATTGCGGAAGGGAACATAAGTTAGGTGTTAACCTGTCTATGTATCGAACCAATTGTTTTCGATGTAATGCCCATCCCTCTCCTACCCAATTAATAATGGATATAGAGGGATTCACAGAATACCATGAATTAATAAACTTTTTGAACAATGGGCAATTTGATGAACTTCAATTTAAGGAAGAGAAACTTGAACTTGCCGAAAGTAAGCCCCTGTATCTCCCTGAGGGATTTAGAAATATTTCGATTGGAGACAGCCAACTTGCAAAAAGCATTAGGGGATATGTTAAGAAACGCGGTTTTAGTATCGAACAGTTTTCAAGATACGGTATCGGCTATGGTACAATGGGGGAAACTTACGGGTACCTTATTATCCCCTTCTATTATAAGGGACAGCTTAAATATTACAATGCTAGAAACGTTATCGGAAAAGGTCCCAGGTATAATAACCCAGACAAAGATATCACAGGTCTTGGAAAACAATTTATCATCTTTAATCATGACGCATTGGAGATGTACAGGTCGGTATTCGTTTGCGAAGGAGCACTTAATGCTCTCACCATGGGGGATAGAGGCATTGCCACAATGGGCAAAGCTATTAGTCAGTACCAAGTCAATGAGTTACTTAAATCCCAATGCGAAAGATATATTATACTCTTGGACCCAGATGCAAAAGAATATGCAATCAATCTGGCGCTCAAACTTGTTGCCTATAAAAAGGTCAAGGTGGTGTTTTTACCAGAAGGAAAAGATTGCAATGATTTAAAGAAGCCAGCTGTTATGAGATTAGTATATTCTACTCGGTACCAGAGTTATCAAGAATTGATTGCTATTAGAAACTCATTGAAATAGGGAGTTCCTATTATATTATATAAATATAAATTCCTAAAGTATGAAACGGTTTATTATTGTTATTATTGAATGGTGTATAAATATGGCTATAACCCTTGCTATTCTTGGGTATATAGGGGTTGTTATGTTAGGTATATATCTTTTAGATGATCATACCTTGAAAGGTATTATATATGTAGGTTTATGGATTTTATTTGTAATTGTAACCACCATAACCTTATTCATAAGGTATCATGAAAGGAGAAAGAAATGAGAGAACCAAGTATTCACATTACTAAGTCTCAATTTGAGGAAATCTTAAATACCTTAGAGGTAGATAACTTCCCAGTTGAGGCTTTTTTTGTTATTGCCAGGAAAATGGCAATAAATCATAGAGTAGTCTTAGTTTCCAATAATAAGAATACTAAGCGAGTTAATAACATTTTACTAGCATCTAAGGGGGATGCTGCCCTTGTTGCTGATATTTTATATGCAACTCGTATAAAATTAAAACATAGGGGAGTTCGGAAAATAAACGAAAGTAATTCCCGAGAATGGGCAAATTGTAAAAAGCTTGCAGAGATATGTAATACCTTTTGTGAGGATTTTAAACTTGATACCAGGGAAGGTTTTATCAAGTATATAGAAACCGGGTTAAAAAGGATGACTGATTATCGTAATGTTATGCAAAGGTTATTGTCCATGCAAGAGAACATTACCAATCAAGTAGATGCCGAGATAGAGTTACAAAATTCAGATTTAAAACTTACCAAAGAGATACATGATTATTTTATAGGTAAGATTGCTAAGGCAACTGGTATATATGAGTCTTACGAAAATCAGCCAGAGAAGTATGTACACTTTGCAAAGGTTGGTGACTTCTTAAAGGAGGAAGGCTGGGATTATAGGACTTTTATAGATGCTCAGTTTGAGTCTCTTGCCTGGTGTAATGGGTTACCAGATATTGCACAGATGTATACGGATAAAGCAATTGAAAGATACAATAAGTATTTATATAAGAATAAGAATAAACAACTTCTTGGAGATGAACCTACAGTAGAGGGGAGTCTTTGGGATTCTATAAATAACTAAATGTATGAAAGGCTTACAATTTTTAGGGAACAGAGTGGAGGATGCAGCTAATGCTTTTATAGATGTCCTCAAGTATTCAGACCAATCAGTAGAATATCCCGATTTTAAGGATATCGAACCTTGGCCTGATGAGATAGTTAATATGTTCTATGTAATTTGGAAGAATGCCAAATTCTCAGAACTAAGTGCAATCATTATGTATACTCAGCAGTCAGCCCAATTTAAAGAGATCTCGGAATTGATGCTGGGTATTGGGTTAGTAGAAATGAGGCATCTTGATAAGATATCTGATTTTATACACTTGGCAGACTCATACGAAGATTATTCCGTAATTAACATTAACCCTACCATTGAGATAGGGCCCACTTGGGAACAGGCTTTGAAGATTGCATGGGATTCTGAAATAGAAACCATAGGTCACTATAAGAAGATTCAAAAAGCTATTGGTCAATATAAAGAGAGACCTGATTATGATAGTGTGAATTATTTCCTTGAGAAATTGATTGCTGATGAAGAACATCACATCAAACTCCTTAAGGAAGCTTTGGGTGTAGATAAGAGTACTAAGGGTGTAACTGTAATTATCAAATGAGTAAGATAATTATACAGAATGGGAATATGTGCGAACTAGACTTACCTCTTAAGTTCGCACAGAAACTTTATAATGAGTTTGCCATTCGACATCCAAATGCTTTCTACTTACGTACAAGGCAAAGAGGTATGCAGAATTGGGATGGTAAGATTCACTACATCACCAAGACTGGGCAATTTAAAATAGGTTTACTCCCAAAGGTATATGAAAGATGTATTGAGATGGGGATTAAACCTAAAGTTATAGATATGCGTCAACCTTTACCTAAAGTCAGTAAAGTTGTTACGAAGATAGGCAACTATAAACTAAGACCAGAACAAGAGAAAGCAGTTAAATCCGTAATCAGTAATAAAGTTGGTAATACCTCTTTTCATATTGGAGTATTAGATTATACGGTTAATGCAGGTAAAACTCTTATTATGACGTCTCTTTATTTATCCTATAAGAAGCAGTTAAAGACTTTGCTAATAACTAACGACTCGGATTGGTTAAACCAGGCTAGAGAAGAATTTAAGCAATATCTTCCTGGAGAAAACATTACTTTTGTTCAAGGTAAAGTCTTAAATTGGAGTAACTTCACAATAGGAATGGTTCAATCCATTTCTCGTAATATGAGATTCTATCAGAAGGAATTATCTCAGATAGATATGGTACTTATTGATGAGGCTGATCAAGGAGGTAGTAAGCAATATCAAAATGTAATTACTCGATTATTTAATACTCGGATTCGTATAGGGTTATCTGGTACAATTTATATGAGTAAGCTTGCTAAGGATAAGGTTAAGAATATGAATCTTGAATGTTTCTTTGGTAAGGTAATCGCTGAGTTTAAACTTAAAGATTCTATTAAGAAAGGTTACTCAACTAAAACTATCGTAAAGATAGTACCTGGTAAACCCTGGTATGGTAATTGGGAATCAGATTGTATATCTTATAAGGAAATATACGATGATTCTATTACCGATAATAATACTGCCTGGACTATGGCTTGGGATAGGTTAAGGTGGAATCTAAGGCAAGGTAGATTTCCTGCACTTGTAGTATGCAAGCATATTGCACATTGTGAAAATCTATATGAGTTCTTTAAAAATAGACTGGGTGATGCCTATAATATTGCTTATGTGCATGTTAATACTCCTACTAAGTTAAGACAACAAATAATGAAAGATTTTAGAGAAGGCAAGATTGATATCTTGGTATCAACTACTATCATTGCTCGAGGTAAAAACTTTCCTAAGCTAAGATATTTATTAAATACTGCCTCAATGGATAGCCAAGAAAAATCTATTCAGTTCCTTGGTCGTTTGGTGAGAACTGATGAATCAAAAAAGAAAGTGTACCTTGATGATCTTCATTATCCTGGTAATTATTTAGATAGGCATGGTAAACATAGGAAGCAATATTATCAAAGACAAGAATTGAAAGTAATATTGTTAGATAAGCTTTGGAAGAATCATCCTAACCATAGCCTTAATCAGAGTTAACTAGAAGTACTATGAGTAATTACTTTTCTCCGTAGGGAGGAAATAATTACATCCTAATAAGCATATAGGCATTATGAAGAAATTAATAAATCTACTATCATCATTATCGAAAAAGAAAGAAGAAGAATTACCTTCAACTAATCACATATTCAATTGTAAAGACTTGGCATGGATAACTTCTATCAAACATTGGAGATATACTCCGGATATGTATACTCATTCATTTAGTTTATATTGGTCATCGGGATTCGAAGTTAGAGTACAACAAGATACTACTGACCCAGAATCTTGCCCAGATTTATCTAAACTCAGGGAACTATTTATTAATAACATCGGTTATTCATATGTAAATCTAGATGTTAACAGTAATATATACATCTATCATAAACCCGAAAAAAAATGATATTACAAAATGGCTAAGAAGAAAAAAGAACTTCCAGACTTATCAAAACATGATGTGCTTACTCCCTTAGATGTAAGCACACTTGGTACTAATGGTGACCCCTGTTTTGGTATTGGGTATGATTTATCAACCAAAGAATGTAAATTATGCGGAGACTCAGAACTGTGTGCATTCAAGATGTCCCAGAACTTGAACATTACAAGGAAAGAATTAGAACAGAAGAATCAATACAAAGATTTGGATGTATTAGAAGACACGGTTGGTATCAAGAAATACATTCGAGGCTTGATTCGGAAAGGGAGAGACAGAAAAGAAATTATCTCAAAAACAGTTGAGAAATTCGAAGTACCCAAGAAACGTATTAGAGAACTTTATAGAGAATGCAATGCAAAAAATTGATATGATATGGGCTATGTTCAAGGTATATTTGAATAACCCCAATTATTTAGTAAAGCAAGAGGATGTTCTTGCTGATTTATGTATGGAAGGCTCGGTAAATGTATTAAGAATGTGTAATTCATTAGGAGTATATGTTTCCAGACCCGATAAATTAACCTTTGGACAACTTTTAAAAAAATGTAACATATTATGGACAGATTTAGATTTATCAAAGTAAGGGAGGTAATATCCCCCAACAGAGCAAACCCAAATGATGCTGGGTTAGATTTTTATGTACCAACTGATTTATATCCAGAGCATATTCATTCTAAAAATGAATTCGACTCAGAAGGTTATGATTTAGATGTTCCTTTTGGTGAAGCCTTTGTAAGGCATATAGCTTTAAAACCTGGACATCGTATACTTATACCATCTGGTATTAGGGGATTGCTTGAACCACCTGCATCTATGTTAATGGCTGCTAATAAGTCTGGTATAGCTACTAAGCAAGGTTTACTTTTTACAGCTGAGATAGTAGATTCACCTTATGTGGGAGAGATACACATTGGAATATATAATGCTTCTGATAAGAATCAAGTTATCGAATGTGGTAAGAAGCTGGTACAGTTCATACATCTCCCTATCTATATCACAGAACCAGAGGAGATTCAACAAGAGGAATTCTATACTGAGTCTCAAATATGGGGAAGTAGAGGAGATAAGGGATTTGGTTCATCTCAAAATAAGTAAGCCGTGGACATAAGAAATATAAGAGAAGAAGTACCTCAAATAAAAGATACTGAGGTACTTTCAAATATGTATATATTGGGTATAGAACAATTAAATGGGTATAGGGAAATAGAATCATTACCTGAATATCCTTTCGATGTTAATAGCCCAAAGAATCAGGTAGTATTAAAAGATTTTATAGGTAGAGTAATAGAAGAACTTACCGAGGGTTTTGAATCTACAGATGAAGTATTCGAACTTTGCAGTAAGCAGGGATGGAATATTGAGATGCTTAATGAAGAAGAGTACCAATCTATATTGAATTCTCTTGCTAATGCAAATGAAGAACAAGCTGATGCTTTAGGTTTTTTCTTTACTCTTCTAGTATATTCAAATATACTCCCAGAAGATATACTAAAATATCATAAAGCTAATAACTTATTCGAAGTAATGGCTACTGGAGTTAAAGAATTGGTTATTAAATACCCAGATTATCAGAACTTACTAAAATTCGATATTATATGTGAAGAGGATTTTTATGAAGATAAAGATAAATGGGAACATATAAAATCTTACACTCCAGGCTTCCATCAGATGAATGAATTATCTCATGAAGCCGATAAGTTATATTTATGGGAAGTAATCTATGAACTTAATAAAGCCAGGAATTTCCTTAAATGCAGGCCTTGGAAACAAACTCAAGTAATGACTAAGGAAATAGATTTTCAAGAATCCTTAGTAAAGGCTTTCTATCTCTATATGGGATTCTTAGCAATGAACGGATTTACTCCTCTTGGTTTATTTAGTTTATTCTTTAAAAAACAACGCCTTAATTTATGGCGTCAAACTTCAAATTATTAACATGAAGAAAGACAATATACCAGATTACCCAAACTTCTATGTTTCTAAAAGAGGTAGAGTTTGGAAAAGGATAAGAGATGGTACTTGGAAAGAATTACCATATATTAAAAATCCTACTAGAGGTTATTTATATGTTAGTTTAAGTAAGGGAAAGAAATTTAGGTTGAATAGATTAGTTGCCATGATTCATATACCTAATCCAAATAACCTACCCATTGTAATGCACCTTGATAATAACATTTACAATAACCATTATAAGAATCTTAAGTGGGGTACTTATAAGGAGAATACTCAACAAATGATGAGAGAAGGTAGGAATAAGGGTCAGTTTAAGTCTACCATTACTAAACAACAGATTAGTTTAATACTAGAGAAATATACTACGGGTAAATATTCTCAGATTCAATTAGCTAAGTTGGTGGGACTTAAGAGTCAGGGTAGAATAAGTAGAATTATAAATAAGTATCAACGTGTCAGGATGGAACCATAAATTAGAGGGACTTCAGCTTAATGCAGAGGAGTCCCTCCATTCGTTAGAATTTGCTACTTCACAAGAAGCTTGGGAAAAACTCAATGAGGGTTTTCTAAGATTAGAGCCAATCCTATTCGAGAAAGGGGCTATGGCTAATAGTGGGGTAGCAGTAGTGTATAACGTATTTATAAAAATACGTAAAGCATGGGTAGACCCAGAATTTGATTATGGGAGATGTTTCAATTACAAAGAAACTAAGTGGACTAGCTTATTGAATAATTACATAGATTTTAATAAGCTTGACTTATTGCGTAGTAAACTGAGAGTACTAAGAAATAAGTATAATCAGAATTATAATATAACTTATATGTTTAACAATCATCATGATAACGGTAAACAATGTTTAATAGCTGCTACATTCTCCAAACGATTTGGGGAAGACATACCTGTTATTACAATGGTAATCAGGGCATCCGAGATAACAAAAAGGTTAATCTTCGACTTCTTACTAATACAACGAATGGCGGAATATGTGTACGGACCAGAACAATCAGTACAAATCAATTTATTTGCCACTCAAATGTATGGGAATGTAGAAACACTTCTGATGTATCATACCTATAAACCTTTGAAGAAGGTATTAAAAGGGGCAGAAGAAAATTCATGGAATAAGAGAGTGAAGGAAATATGGAAGAAATTCCAAAACGGTACAGAGAAAGAATTCTCTTCATTCAAGGTATTCTTTAGAAGTTTTAAAGTGCTCAGACCAGATTTATATGAGGAAACATATAAATCAATGAAAGCAAAAGAATTACTTCTTGAATATGAGGATATTGAATATCCAGAGAATGTAATCTCTTACTCTCAACGTAAAGCTTATAAAAAGAAACTTTTAAAACAGAAGAAATGAGGATATATTCTAACAGCTTTGAGTTAATGTCAGAACTTGGCAGAGAACTCAACAGTTATGGTCAAACTGTAAAACCAAAGACCTATCAGAATAAGGTAATTGAAGGTAATGAGGATTTTATAACAAAGGAACTCATTTGCCAACAATATTGCTTAACTTCACTCGGAGACCCAGTATGGTTATTTGTATTCTCTCATTCAAAAGAATGGGCAGATGCCGAGTTTGAGGAAAGAATTGGTTGGTACGAATTAAATCCTGGTAAAGCTTGGGAACTGAGAAAAGATTTATGGGAACAGTTTTTAGTTAATGGTAAATTTGATTATACCTATCCAGAACGTATTTGGAATCAATTATATCTGTATGGTAGTACATCATTTAATTGTGATTCTGCCATGCAATCGGTTATCGAACTCCTTAAAAGGGATAATGATACTCGTAAGGCAGTACTCCCTATATTTCATGGTACAGACCTAAGATTCCTTGATGGAAGTAAACGTATTCCTTGTTCTATGTATTATGATTTCCTTATTCGTCAAAATGGTAAAGGAGAGAAGGTACTACATATCTGCTATCACCAAAGAAGTTCTGACTTTGTTACTCACTTTGGTAATGATGTATACCTTGCATGGAGGCTTATGGAATATGTTGCAAAAGAAGTTGGGGTTAAACCTGGTTACTTATACCATACGATTGATTCTCTTCATGCTTATAAGAAAGATTGGTTAGCATTAGCATCTAACCTGGAAGACTTACAAGAGAAATACTAATAATGAGGGATGTATCTACTACTGGTAGGTATGTCCCTTTTTCTATTTTAAAATATGGAGACACGGTATACAATAATAAAAAACAAGAAAGAGCTTAAAAAACTTATTGCTTGTTGTAAAGCTACTGGTTATGCTTGTTGTGACTACGAAACAAATGCAGAACCAATATACAACAAAAGTTTTAAGCCAACTATACTTTCAGTATCCTGGATGCCAGGGTTTGGTGCTTCTATCCCTCTAGACCATTTCGAAACAAAAGATTATACATCTCCAGGGTGGAATTGGAAAAAGATGCTAAGGAAATTTGGGGAAGAGGTAATTGAGAATTATGAGATAACCAAGGTTGCATGGAACTGGAAATTTGATGACCAGATAAACCAGAAATATCAAATATTCTATAGAGGTACTTGTTTAGATGGTATGCTTGCAAAATATCTACTAAACGAGGAAAAACCTAATGATTTAAAATCAATGGTAAGAAGGTATTTACCAGAGTATGGTAATTATGAGAAGCAAGATGCTTTCGATAAAATACCTTGGGATAAAAAAGAGTTAGACCCACTTTGCCATTATGGATGTCAAGATACGGATTATACTCTTAGGTTAATGATATTCTTTGAAAAGAAGCTGATTGACCTTGGTTTGTACAGTACCTTCAGGAATTTAATTATGTCTGCATCAAGGGTACTCACTTCAGTAGAGAAGAATGGTTTGTATCTAGATAGAGAGTTCAATAATCAACTACTGGAAACATATAAACCAAAAATAGATGCGGCTAGACAAGCTATATATGATTTGCCAAGAGTAAAGAAATTCGAAAAGAAGTATAACCAAGAAAAGATTGATAAATATATTCAATCTATCGAAGCTGAACTTGAGGAGCTAGATTATAATGATCCAAAAGATAAACGAAAGATTGTATCAAGGGAACAGAAAATCTCAAATATCAAGGCTGGTATATTCACAACTAAAAAGGAACAAGAATTGATAAGACCTATCAATTTGGGTAGTCCAGTTGATTTACCTGCATTGATGTATTTGGAAGAAGGTTTTCATTTTGAGGTAATTAAGAATAATGAATCCGGTAAACCAAGTACAGATGAAGAGACTCTTACTAATCTAAGGTTAACCGTTAAAAAACCAGATTCACCTAAGGCAATTTTCCTTGATAGGCTTCTTGAATTACGAGGTTTAGAGAAGATGTATAAAACCTATATAGAGGGTTGGAATGAAAAAGTTCAAGATGATGATAGATTACATGGAAGATTTCTTATTCATGGGACTACAAGTGGAAGATTATCCTCTGCAGAACCCAATGCTCAACAAATTCCCAAGACATCCGTAGACCCCAATATTAAATTACAATTAAAAGCTCCTAAAGGAACCTTATATATTGCTAGTGATTTTAGCCAGGCAGAATTAAGAATTATGGCTCATCTATCTGGAGATGAAACTTATCTTAATGCTTTTAACTCTGGTCAGGACCCTCACTTAGCAATTGCTGCTACTAAATATCATATACCCTATGAAGAAGCTCTTAAGATATATGAGGATGAAAATCATCCAGAACATAAGATATGGAAGGTGAGAAGAAAGCAAGCTAAACAAATTGCTTTTGGACTTATTTATGGAATTGGTGCAAAATTACTAGCAGTAAAACTATCTGACCCAAAATCTGGTATTATAGTTACACCAGAAGAAGCCCAAAAGGAAATGGACATATTCTTTGGTCAACACCCCAAGTTGAAGACCTTCTTGAAGAAACAAGAGAAATTCCTTAGAAAGAATGGGCATCTGGTATCATTATTTGGGAGGAAAAGAAGATTACCCCAAATATATTCAAATGATAAGGGAGAAGAAGCTTATGCTTTGAGATTAGCATTAAATTTCCCATGTCAATCAGCAGCATCTGATATGTGTTTATTTGGAAGTATTCTCATATACTACTTAATGAGACAAGGTAAATTACCCTCTACTAAGTCTGTATGTTTGGTACATGATGCTAATTATCAGATTACTAAACCAGAGAATATTAATATTTGGAGTATATATGAGATGTGGCAAATTTATAGGAACCCATTAACTAAGCCATACTTCGGCTTTCAGATAGATGATGTCACAATGGACATGGAGTTTGTTATTGGTAGGTCAATGGCAGAAGAGTTACCTTTTATTCCGGGTTATGATTATAAGAAAATGTTAGAACCTGATTTCTCAGTAGAAGAATATATGGAAGAACATAAGAAATATAAACACATACCTATTTCAGAGTATAAGAAACGTTTTAACAAACAAATGAAGCAATATGAAAAAGATTTTGAACGGACCCACTGTATGGCGAGCTAAATGCCCTTACTGTGATTGTGAATTCGAATATGATTATTCAGAAGTGGACTCACATACTTTTGCCGATTGTAAATTGGTTAAATGCCCAGGTTGCAATAAGTACCTTCATCATAAAGACAATGCTAAATCTACTACAGAAGCGAAAAGAGAGGATACTATGTCTATATAAATAAAATAAATTTATGAAACCATGGCAACAACTAAAGAATATCAAAATGCAAGTAAGTTAACCGCTCTTACATATATGGTTGCAGGATGTTTAGGTTATTCTATAGAAAATATGTTTAAATACCTGGATTCCACAAATCTGAAGATAAGCGGACAAGAAAAAATGTTATTTAATAGAGTAAAAACTCAATTACATCAATTACAGACTAATCTCAGTACTTTAGAAGGATTGGCATTTAAGGTAATGGCTACAGATGAAGATGGTAAACTTGCTTATGAGGATGCCACTCATATTTATTGGGCTGCTTTTTTAGTGTTATTAGATAGAGGTGGAACAGATATTCTATGTGACTTAAGGTTAATGGCTTTAGTAGATAAGATTAGTATATACAAATCCCTTCTTAAATTGCCTGGTATGGATTCTGCTTATAGGATGGCTTTTACTCAAGTAACTCGTGCTATTGGTAATGGAGAATTTAGTAAAGAAGATTTTAAAAATCTATTAGAAGTTTATGAAGACGGAACTAAAGAAACTAAAGGTTAAATTTGAGGGTAGGACCATAGAAATAGATATTCAAAAAGAATTATCTATTAATGAAAATATCATTAATTCTCAGCTACGAGAATCTCCATCTAGTTATTATATACTTTGTTCTATTAGAGATAAGTATATAAAAGAAAGGGATGCACTAGCAAGAGAAAAAGACGAAGCCTATTCTAATGCTTGGGTATATTATAAGGATGCCAATGAGAGATGGAATAACGATTATGTTTCTCATAAGGCAAACCTTAATAAGAAGTATTCTTCAATATATGAAAGGTATTTAAAATCTGTTGAAAAGGCAAATAAGTTTATAACTATCTGTAAGTGCTATGAGTCACGTGAGGGGATATTACGGTCAATAAATTCTAATTTACGAAATCAAAAATGAAAACATCTAATATAAGAGGGTTCCCAGGTTACCGTGTAACTAAGCATGGTAAAGTATATAGAAAAGGTTCTGGTAAATGGTCTTTATTACCAATAAAGAAGTGGGGAAATAATTATGTGGTTAATCTTACCAATAGTTATAAGAGGAGGACATTTATAGTAGCTAGGTTAGTGGCAATGGCCTATATACCTAATCCAGAGAATAAACCCTGTGTATGTCATAAGGATAACGATAAATCAAATAATTATTATAAAAATCTTTATTGGGGTACACATAAGGAGAATATGGAACAAAAAGCTAGAGATGGTAGGTCTAGAACTCTACCAAGGCCTGGAGAGTTAAACCTTATGTCAAAGCTTACTGATAGACAACGTAAAGAGATGGTAGATAAATATAAAACTGGCAAATACTCTATGATGGGACTATCAAAAGAGTACGGTTTGAAAAGTACTACTACTATATTTAGATTAATGCACCCAGATAGAAGGTTAACCCATTGAACTATAAACAATTACTAACTTTTAAAAACAGTATTAGAATATGAATTATTCAATGACATTTATCTCACCTCTTGTAGCTGAGAAATTTAATCAAGAATTACCCGGATGCCCAACAGAAAACCGGGTACTTATTTTATCTCCAAAGGAGGTAAATCAAACTAAATCCGGTTTGATTATCCCTGAACAAGTAAAAGAGGGAGTTCCTCGTAAAGGGGTTGTAGTAAAGAGTGGGGAAATTACCGAAGAATACAAAACCTACCGAGAATTGGTTGCTGTAGGTAGAATAGTTACCTATGGTTTGTATGCAGGTAAAGAACTTGAATTCGAAACGGACAAACTATCTCCTGCTCTCAAACAACTTTTAGAGAAAAACGTTCTTACCGTATTGAGTATGAACGAAGTAGTTTACTCAGAACCGAATAATTAAAACTAATCATTATGATAAAAGACAAGAAGAAAAAGAAAGTTTCATCAGAGGGACTTTCTACAAAAGAAAAGATGCTAGCTAGAAAGAAACAGCTAGAATCTAAGGGAAACGGAAGTGGATTGGTATATCCAAAAGAAGGAACCCTGAGAATGAGAATTAAATCTCCGGGTGATGACCAAGAATTGGGTATCGAAATTATTCAATTCTACCTGGGTGGCAATTTGGGAGGAGTTATATCTCCGGCTACTTTTGATGAACCTTGCCCATTCATGGAGAAATATCAAGAATTGAAAAACTCTAAGGATGAAGATGACAAGGAACTTGCCAAGAATTTGGTGCCAAGAAGAAGATATGTTATTGGTGGTATCATCTACTCAGATGAAAAGGGTAGTAAGGTAGATTACGAAGGCAAAGATAAGGGAGTTTTAGTTCCTCGCTCAGTATATCAAGATATTATTGATCTTTATCTTGATGAAGATGAAGCTGGTGATATGACTGATCCTAAGACTGGTTATGATATAAAGGTAATCCGTTCTGGTTCTGGTAAACTAGATACTACCTATTCTGCCCGTGCTTGTAAACCAACAAAATTGGACAAGAAATATCAAGGTACAGTGGATTTGGAAGGTATAGTTCGTTCTCAAATAAAATCTTACGATGAACTCGAAGATTTACTTTCACAGTACCTAAACGAAGATCATGGGGATGACGAGGACGACACATCAAAGAAGAAAAAAAAGAAAGGTATTCATAAAGACCATTATATGGAAGATGAAGAACCTAAGAAAAAGAAGAAAAAATACAGATCGGATATTTAAGGGTTAGTAAATTATATGGTTTCATTCGAAGGAGGTAATTAGATTCGTTCAGTTATCTCCTTCTTTAGTTTAAATACATTACATTATGGCAAAGAAATCTAAAGTGGGTTTAAAGGTACCCACAAAGAATGAAATATTAAAAAAATATGGGAGTATGATGAGATTAGCATCAGAAACTGTGGAATCAAATCTATGGTTGCCCTCAACATTTTTTGCTCTTAATTATACTTTCGGTGGTGGTATACCCTTTGGTAAAATTTTGGAAGTAGCAGGAGAAGAATCTTCAGGTAAATCTCTAATAGCTTATAACTTTGCATATACATGTCAACAACTCGGTGGACACGTTATATGGGTAGATGCTGAACAATCATGGATGAATTCATGGGCCGAGATCAATGGTGTAGATCCCGAAAAAGTTACAGTATTGAATGATACACGTATAGAGTATATTTCTGATGCAGTAGCAGACTTAGCGATTTACCTACGTTCTCAATTAACCAATAATGAACCGATACTCTTAGTGATAGATTCTATTGCTGCTATGGACTGTGCAGATAATATAGATTCCAAAATGGTAGAGGGCAAAGCAGAGATGGGAGGTAGAGCAAAAGCTCTTTATAAATACTTCCGTATCAGAAGTGAATTATTTTATAGATTGGGAGTTACACAGATTTACATTAATCAATTAAGAACTGCTCTAAATGTCGGATTCGGAAAAGATAACACAACTACTACGGGAGGTGCAGCACTTAAGTTCTACGCTTCAATCAGAGCTGCCTTTTACTCAGGCAGGTCTATCACTATTAAACAGAAAGGTAAAGAACGGAAGGCTGGTAAATTGGTCACAATCAGACTTATTAAAAATAAAGTTGCTCCTCCAAGACCTACAATCAGTAAATGCCCGGTTTACTTCAATCCTAAGTTCCATGAAGTAGGTTTCGATAGATGCTATGCTCTTGAGGATGTATTAGTAGAAAATGACATTATCGAAAAATCTTCAGGAGGCGTATATAAGTTTAAGGGGAAAACACTTGCAAGAGGGGAAGAGAAATTTCAAAAACTTTTAGAGGAAGATGATGAACTTCGTCGCAAGCTCCTTCGTAAAGCCGATATAAATACTATTGGTACAACTAGAAAACTGATGGAAGCATTGACTACTAATTTATATCCAGTAGATGGAGTAGAATATGAATCATTTAACGAATCAGAAGACGAGGAGGAAGAGGATGAGTAAGAAAACAATATTACTGATTGATGGGGAGAACATTCTCCATCAATCTTTTCATAAGTTCGAAAAACTTAAATCTACCGATGGAAAACCCAGTGGGGCAATATTCGGATTTTTTAAATCCTTACATATGTATCTCACAAGGTTTGAACCAGACGAGGTTTATATAACTTTTGATAATGGTCACTCTCCAGTGAGGACAAAATTATTACCCAATTATAAGGGACATCGGAAGAATATATCTATAGATTATGAGTCATTGCAGAATCAAAAGGCAATGATAATGAAAATGCTTGGTATGCTAAGAATTAACTATATATTCGATAAAAAGAAATCCACAGTATACGAAGGGGATGATTTCTTAGCATACCTTGCAATTAAAAAATTCCAATCCGAGAAGATGATATTAATATCTTCGGACAAGGATTTTAATCAGTTGCTTTCGAATAATCTAAGGATATATAATCCGAGAAAAGACGAAATGATAAGGATGGATAATTGCAAAGAGTTATTCGGTTATCATTCTCATGAGACAGTAGAATACCTTGCAATGGTTGGGGATACTTCAGATGATATTACTGGGTTCCCAGGTATTGGTCCAGTAAAAGCCAGGAAGATTCTTGATGAGGGTAGAATTGAAAAGTTCATTGCTCAAAGTAAGAATAAAGAGTATCTTCAAATATGGAGAAGAAATGAACAATTGATTGACCTTTTTTGGTTTGTAAGACATAACCCTTTAAAAGAGTTACCAGTAAAGTCAAAAAGACAGTTTAAATATGAGAAATTCAAGAAAGTATGTATCGAATACTCTTTAGCATCCTTCTTAACAAATGAATTTATAAAACCCTTTAAAGAATTACACCATGAGTAAACGAATAATGTTTGTAGGTCCCTCTGGTATAGGAAAAACCACTTTAGCTAAATATGTAGCTAAGAAAGAAGATATACCTTTTATCTCTGGTAGTATGTCGGATTTATTGCCTGCTACTAAAGATGTATCACATAGTGAGATATTATCTCTTGGTTCGGAGGCAATGTATAAATCAGACTTTCAACTTCTGAACTTGAGAAATAGGTTATTCAAAGATAAAGAATATTTCGTAACAGATAGAAGTTATGCAGACTTAGCTGCTTATTTCTGGTACAAACAATCAAAAAGTATACCTGAATGTGAAATAGAACATTTTATCTGTCAATGTAGGACTTTGATGGAAGGTCAATGTGATGTAGCTATATTTTTACCATTATCCCTAAGTACTTATAAGAATTGGTCAATGGAAGACAATGGTAAAAGAATACTCAATAGATTCTTTCAAGTTCAGATCTCTTCTCTTATGAGTGAGTTACTTGTAAATTGGGAAATACCCACCATTTGTATTTCGGATTTAAACTTAGAAATGAGAATTGGACAAATAGATTATTATCTAAGTGGGGTATGGGAAAAGAAGTAATAGCAATAGCCTTTTCGGATTTGCATATTAATATATGGGGTAAATTCAATAATAATAATCATAGAACCTTGAATAGTTTCAGGGTTTTGTCGATTATACAAAAGCAATGTAAGAAATATAATTGTCCGGCTTTATTTTGTGGAGACTTATTTCATAAAGCAGAAACCATGGACCAAGAACTTGATGAGATATGCTACAAAGAATTTAATAAGTACAATGATTATGACCCTCTATGGATATATGCTATATCCGGGAACCATGATATAAAGAAGATAAGTAAAGTGGGTATGCCCCCATACAGTTGGCTTTATAGAGTAGAAAGGTATGGTATTTATATATTAGACTATGGTTCAACTATCCTATCTTCTAACCATCGGAATATAAAAGTATATGGTGTTCCCTATATTGATAATAATGTCGGTTTAAGCGAATATCTTAAGAACTTGGAATTAGATAAGAATCTTAAGAATATTCTTCTACTACATACCGATTATCCAGGAGCAAAGGATACAGACGGTAGGGAAATAGATTCTGTAGAAAATCTTAATGTTAATCTTCTTAATAAGTTCGATTTAATATTATGTGGCCATATTCATAAACCTCAAAGGCTTTCGAAAAAGGTCTATATGATTGGGGCAACTAACCATCAAAGAAGAACTGATAGAGATTGTGAATTGGGGTATTGGAAAATATATGAAGACCTATCTATGAAGTTTATCCACTTAAAAGAGTTTCCTAAATTTATTGATGTAGAATCTGAGGAAGATATTAAGGATGATGGCAATTATTATACGGTAATACCCAAAAAAGCTAGTACTCCAGTTAATAACAAACATAAGATTACTAAGCAACTTTCTAAGAAAACTCTAGCAAAAAGATACTTAAAAGAGAAAGGTATAAAAGATGAGGTTAAAACCAATCTTTTAATAGAAACACTTAAAAAAGCTGAATCATGTTAACATTTCTAAGTATGGACGCAGAGGGATTTTGTTCAATAGAATCCCTACATTTGTTATTGAATACTCAATGTACCATACTAATCAAAGCTTCGAATGGCAAAGGGAAATCCACTATCCTTTCAGCTTTGGTATGGGCAATATATGGGAAAAACTTAAAAGGAGTTTCTGAGGTAAATACCTGGAAACAAGTAAGACCTAAAGATTACAAAGGTACTAGAGTTCAAGTATACTTTCAGAAAGATTCACATACTTATAAGATAATAAGATGTCAAAAATATGAGGAAGTACTTGATGATGGAGCTAAAGGTAAAGACCGACTTATATTTATCAAGGATGGCGATGTCATTGATATAAAAGGGAAGGGTAAGATACAAGATGCCATAAACAGAGAAATAGGTTTGTCATATACTCTGTTCATGAATTCAATTATGTTTGGCCAGGGAATAAGGAGGCTTATACAAGAGTCTAATTCAGATAAGAAAAAGATATTCGAAGAAGTATTTGATTTAGAGTTCTTAAACCTTGCTAAGGGCATTGCATTGCAAGATAAGAATAACCTTATATCTCAGATAAACGAAGTAGAGCATGAGTCTCAAATGCTGAAGAAAGAATTAGAGGCTAACAAGGAGGCTTACTTTGATATGAGAGATAGGGAAAAATCATTCAAACAAAAGATTAGGGAAGAGAGGAAAGAACTAAAACAAGATAGGGAGAAGCTAACTAAGTTACTGATTGAAAAACAAAAACAGATTAAGGATGAGGTGGATGCTTCACTTCATATAAAGATTAAGAAACAGAATAAACTAATCCTTGATTTAAGGGGTAAGATAAAAGATGCTAAGAGTTTATCTAATGTACCTCTCAAGATGGTAATTAAGGAATTAGTAATACAGTTAGAGGCAGGTCACTACAAACGTGCATTACGTGATGCTAAATCAATATATAAAGCGTTTTCTGACCTTGATAAATATGATAAGGAATATCAAGAGGCTTTAGAGAGATTAGAGGAACTTGGTAGTGTAAATGATAAGTATAGGAAATTAAAGTCTGATTGTGATGATATTGCTTCTGATATTGCTTCTGTTGATGAAGATTTGGCTAAACTCAAACAGGAAAAACTTAAAGTCATGTCTCCCAAGTATAAACAAAAACTTAAGGAGATTAGGAAAAAATTACGTAAGGTTGATGAAGATTTTCACAACAAAGAATTAGAGCTTGAAAATTATAATTGGTTAATCAATGACCCATTGGGAAATAATGGTATTAAAGCTTACTTATTCGATTCCTCTCTTGAGTTCTTGAATAAATGTTTAGAAAAGTATTCAGAAGTATTAGGATTTAGGATTGAGTTTAATATTGATTTGGGAACTGCTAGAAAAGAATTTGTTACTCTTATAGAAAGAGATGGGATGATTATAGATTATGATGAACTATCAGGAGGAGAAAAACAATTGGTTTGTGTAGCAATGGCATTTGCAATGAACGAAGCTTTAACTGCTTCTAAAGGTATCAACTTAGCATTTCTCGATGAGGTATTCGAATCTTTAAGCTCTGATAATGTTGAGATAGTTACATCACTAATACGTCACATATTCAAAGAAAAAACATTGTTCTTGATAACCCATTTAGATTCACTTCCGTTAGGTAATACCAAAATCCTGCAAGTGGAAAAGGATAATGGCCTAAGTAGGTACCAACTACTATAATGTTATAATTAATTATAACAAGACAGGATTATGGCAAACTCAAAAAAGAAGGGGAATCGTTTTGAGCTAAAGATATCAAAATGGTTCACTCAATGGACTACATATAAATTTGGAAGAACACCCTACTCTGGAGCAAATCATCAGAGTAGGGATTTGGCTTCAGATATCATGTGTCAAGATGAAAGACATGCTCATAGGTGTAAGATATCAGTAGAATGCAAAAACTATAAGGATATCAAATTTGAACATATCCTTCTCGGCAATAAAAACTGTGATATATTAAAATTCTGGGAACAAGCAAGTAAAGATGCTGAAAGAGCAAATAAAGTTCCCATTCTCTGTATGAGGTATAACTCAATGCCTTCCGAAGAATTTTTCTTTGTAGTAGGTAAGAAACTTGCTCCAGTATTTTATAAGCCTCTATTTAACAAATGTAATATCATGGTAATAGATGTACCTAAAATAGGTGAGATTCTTTATGTATTCATGGCTAGTAATATATTAGAGAATGTAAACTATAAGTTAGTACATAAACAAGCAAAGTCAATTCTTAAAAACCCATAAACTCATGAAAAAGCATACCCCATATAAATACTGTATATTCTATATAGAAAGGAAATATTACGATCGAATTAATAAAGAACTTAAGGAAAAGGGGTATGATAAAATAAAAGCCATCATACCTACAGTAAGTATATTAAAAAAGACCACTAAAGGTAAAATGGTATTTGAGGATGTACCGGTATTATTTAATTATGGGTTTATGAGAATACCTACAGAATTGGCATACTCAAGGCCCTTTTTAAATAAACTAAAAAGAAGTATATCTGGTATACGTACTTGGTTAAGAGATACAGAAACTCTTCATCCAAGAAAGAAAAAAGCCCGTATAGATAATGCAGAAGACTTTGATGATTTTTCTTTAGTTGCTACTTGTAGTAGAAAAGATGTAAGGAGATTCATTAGAATATCAAAAGATAACAAAAGATTTTCTGTTGAGGATTTAGTCAATGTAGAAATTGGCGATTACATAGTACTTAGAGGATATCCCTATGAAGGGATAGATGCTACCGTATTAGAAGTAGATCACCTATGTAAACGGGTAAAAGTACTTATTTATCCAGAAATGGGTAAAATGGAAGTATGGTTGCCGTTTGACAATGTAATTTACAGTGTATATCAAAATTATGACCCAGATAAGTTATTTGCTAATCAAGGAGATTTTGATCCAAATCAGATTACTAGTGAAGCAATAGATAATATTATGAATATAAGAAAAGGGTAGTTATGATGAACGAGGCTCAGAAAAAAGCATGGGATTGTTTAATAGATAGGGAACAACAATCTTTATTCCTCCAATTATCTGAAAATAAGTCTTCGTGGGAAGCTGGTGAAATTTTAAAGTTATCTCATTATAAGTATCTTGAAATCCGAGAAAGGTCAGAAAAATTCTTTAGGCTATTCTCGGATTTTTTTGAGAAACACACTTCTATTTTTCGACCAGATTGCCCATGTGAAAGAAATTTTCAAGATTATATCGAGGGTTGTTTAGAGAAAAGGCTAACAAGGAAACAAGCTAGTTTATATACTGGAGATTCTGCTCAAATACTTTCTAAAGTAAATTCTAAAAACATAGAAAGGAATATCAAAAGGATGAAAGAATCCGATAATGAGTGGGATAAGGACACTCTAAGATTAATTTTTGAATTTGATAGGTGGAATAACTTTAGAATACTTCCAAGAATGCTACAACAGCCTTCTGCATTTAAGAGAAGGTCGAATAAAAAAGATAAGATATACATCAAATATCTTCTTAATAGGATTCCAGAATGGATGCACACTAAACTAAAGGAAAGGTTTAGATATAAAGTAAAACCTGGGAAGAAAAAGTATTGGGTATGCTTAATATCAGAAGACTTATATACGGATGGTTATCTATTAATGCCAGTAAGACCCTTGGAAGAAGTGGTAAATGAGTTTAGTAGATTTTATATGTATGTTTTTGAGAAAAAAGACGATGCCGATACTTTTGGTTTTATGGTATCTAAGTTTATGATTAAAACTGGTACAGTAAAACTTGGACAAAAATTCTGGCCTGAGTACCGTTGCTGTGTGGAAAAAGCAGTAAACTATAATCAAGTAAACAACATAGAATTCAACGTAAAGAAATTAGATATGGCTTATAATATCCATACACACAGAAAATCGAAAAAACCTAAGTCTACTGCTGTAGAACGGGCAAAAACCTCGGATTTTTATAAAAATAAATAGAGAAATAAGACATAATTAAAATATTATTCGTATATTTGCATAACGAATTAATGAATACTTAAAATATTAACTTTATGGCTAAGAGGGATAAAAAAGAAAAGAAAGCTCCATCCAGGGAAAAGTCAAATTTCCTTGGTGCATCTGGGAGAAACATGACCTATAAAGATTTAAAGAGAAAAGCTATAATCTTAGGTATGCCCTTCCCGGATGCCTGTTCTGCTGGAGTATTTGATCTATTAGGGTATATAAATAACTCTGAAGAAAAACCAGATAAATCCTTAATAGATAAATATGACGATTGGATGGATAAACAATTGGAGAACATAGGCTATTCAAAAGATAATCCATTAAGAAGTTCCCGATTAAGGCTTGGGTTTCTTGGAGAAGAAGGAGAGAATGGACAAAGAAAGATAAAACGGGTGCCAGGGATTAAGAAACCCAGAGAAAAGAAACCTCCCAGAGAAAGGGATGAGTTTAATCTTATCAAGGGTACTAAGAAATCCTATGTATGGGAATTAACTTCTAAGGGTTATGATATAGATAGGGTGATAAGAAGGATGAAAAAGAAATTCCCTGAAGCTAATGAGAAATCAATTAATCTTTGGTATAGAATGGCAAAGAGAACTATAAATGGTAAAACTAAAGGAAAATAGCAAGGAACCAATAAAACCAGATAGATATTATATTTGGACTTGGAGACCAGATACTACTAATAAGTATATTACTGAAAAGAGTCTTTATAGGAAACATCTTACTGGTATCCCCTATTTCACAAGGTATCAAGTAAAATTAACTCTGGTTCATATGTATGGGGTTGATGTTCTTCAATATATACATATAATTTCAGGGAGAAAGCTCTTAAGGAAAGGTATAAAAGAACTTTCAGATATGAATGGGCTAAGACTTAAATCGGGTTCTACAAAATTTTGGTTTAAGGGGAAATTAGTTAAGGCAAGGAAGTTTGTAATACCGGATGAATATAGGATTAATAAACACAGGAGGAGAAGATTTATGGTGCAAATGCACCGAGTTTTTAAATCTAAGGGAAAAAAAGAATTCAATGAAAGGTACTCAATCAAACTTTATGGACAGCGCCAAGGCATCGACCCCAAGTATATCCACAAAAAGAGATTACAGATGCGTGCTATTATCTTACAGAATTTACAACAGGCTGCCTCAAGAGGAGAAACATAAATTCAATATATTGTTTTTACAGTATCCTCCATTAGTTAGTTCTTTGGCTTTATATTTAAGGAAGAAACTAAATATACCGATGCAGAAGATACTATTTATCAAAGCACAAAGGGATATGGTAGATATATTTGATGAAGCCTCAATTAAATTCATGGGATACCTTCCAAAAGAAAGGTTTATCAAGAAATCTCTCCTATTTCAATGTTTTGTTCCTTTAGAGAATATAAAAATTAGAAAGTCCTATGCTTATATAATGACCAATAGGATGATAGAAAATAAGATATGGGTATACCCAGTTAGGTTATCCGATAACTATAGAATAATGAAAAAGGGGAAATATAAATCTTATACCGAAGTATTCGGAAAGGTTGGTATTCCTGGTATAACTAAAATTAAATATAGCGATGAAAGATACTAAATTAATTACTCATCAACCAATTAACCCATTTATAGGTAAGTCATTTAAGATAATTACCTATCAGGGTGATAAAGAACTTGCCTCTGAGGCAATAGAAATTGAATCTCAATCAGAATTGAAAACAATTCTAGATGGGATAAAACAATTCAATAATACTCAAGAGGAATTATTAAAATCTGGATATTCCCCGAAATCCATACTTATAAAGAGACTTATAACAGAGTGATATATTTTATTAATTAACTAACTTAAACATTACGAAAATGGCTAAGAAGAAAAAAGAAGTGGAACTGAAAGAAGTTTCCAAAACAGAAATTAATGGTGCAATTATCATTAAGTATGAAGATGGCTCAGTAAAAATCATTCCGGCTCCTATTTCCTTAACTGTTGAGGAAGCTGAAGATCTCTTTGGTTCTGAATCCGAAGAAGAAGAAGAAGAGGAAGAAGAGGAAGAAGAGGAAGAAGAGGAAGAAGAAGAAGAAGAGGAAGAAGAAGAAGAGGAAGAGGAAGAGGAAGAGGAAGAAGAAGAGGAACTGACTGGTGAAGAACTTGCCGAAATGGATTTCGAAGAATTGGAAGATGTCTGCGATGACAAAGATCTAGAAACAGATCCGGATGACTACGACGAGGACGACATCGAAAAACTCCGTAAAGCAATTGCTAAGGAACTTGGCCTCAAATTGCCTTCTAAGAAAGAAGCAAAAGGTAAAGGCAAAAAGGGAAAAAAGTAAACCTGGTAACAGTATTCAAGATTTAGACAAGATTTAGAAAGATTTAGAGGGCAGTGGGCATTTCTTCTGCCCTCATTTAAACTATTAACTAACGTAGAAGTTTTACTTATATTATAAACATTAAAATTATGGCAACTAAGAAAAAAGAAGACACCAAAAAGAAAGGTGCAAACAAAGAAAAAGATGCAGAAAAAGAAGCAAAACGTAAAGCTCGTATGGAAGCTTTGAAAAATCGTCCTGCAGAACAACGTCCGAACAGTAAACAAATCGATGTTATCAAAATTGGAGAAAAATCTGAAGTACAGAATTTCGGTTATGCCGTAAAGAACAAAGAAGGGTACCAGGGAGTGGTAGTTACTTCAATCTTGGTTACAGATGGTAAACCAGTTTCTACTTCTGTATCTTTCGTCCCGGGCAATCTTACTGTAAAATCAAAGAAAGGCCACGGAGTTATCTGTTCACCCAAATCAAAGAAAGAAAAGGGTGAGGAAGAAAATGAAGAAGAAACAGAAGATTAATAAAGAAATCTGTCAAATGGTTTAATTTGATACTTTTTGTTAATACGTTTGTTTTCATTCATTGTTAATACGATAAGCCTATTGCCTGAGAAGGTAGTAGGCTTTAATTTTTTATACCCATGGATAGAGAGAAATTAGAAATTAGAAAGAATATTCGAATACTTGCATTAGATAATCTAATAAATACTTATACTGATGCACTAGATGATAAACAATTAAACCTGGGACCAGATGAAAGGGAACTTGCTATCAATATAATAAATGAGGCAAGAGATATGTTATCGGAAGAAACCCAGGAGGTACCTCACAAAGTAATCCAAAGACCCTCATGGAAAAAGACTTAAGATTATTAATCGAAAACATTAATCAAACTGTAAAGGAACTAGATTATGTTTTATACCTTAGAAGGGTAGCTCTTAATAAAGGGAAAAAAGGAGAATATCAATCTCACCGATTAAAGAGTATGTATTTAAAAAGAAAACTCACCTCTCTAAAGAAAGACTTGAATAAGAAGCTTTATGGTACTTATATTGTAGCAAGATTTACTCTTATAAGAGGAGAACAAAAAGAAACTTTTGAACAAACCTTCACTGATCTATCTGATAAGGAGGTAAGAGATATACTTCAGATTGAGGCCACCTTAACCCAATGTAATTTAGAAATCCTAGAAATTAAAGAAATCCCAACCAAAATTAGGAAAGTATAACTATGGTATTATGTAAATCGGAAATTCAATTATTCACCAAATTATAAGAAAATGGCTAAGAAAGACAAGAAGAGCACACCGGAATCTAAGACCCCGGAACTCACCAAGGCAAAGAAAGCTTTAGACACTTATCTCAAAGAGAATAAGTTGGACCCTACTAAGGATTGGACTAAGGACAAGAAACATGGTAAAAAGGTTACCGAATTAGTAAACAAACTTAATAAAGAACGGGATAAGGTTGCTGCTAAATTCCCCGAGGGAGATGAAAAAAATGAAGCTAAGCTCGTAAAGCTAAAAGCTAAGAAAGAAGAAGAGAAAGCTTCAAAAAAGAAAGAAAAGAAGGCTACCGGTAAAGCTGCTATAAAATACGATTATCCCCTCATCGATGGTAGAGAAATGACTTCTGCCGAAAAGAAGAAATATCGTATGGAACAAAGAAAGCTTGCTTCAGGAAAGACTCCAAAGGAATCCAAAGAGACTAAAGAGAAGAAGGAAAAGAAGGTAAAAGAAAAACCCGCTCCGGAAAAGAAAGAAAAGAAGGCCAAAGATAAAAAGAAGAAAAAGGCCGTAAAAGAAGAGGATTAATCCTTTTATATAAGTATTCGTTAATAATAGGAAAGGCCTGGCAATCAATTTTGTTCAGGCCTTTTTTCTTTACTCACACTTAAATATATGGAACAAGAAGTATATAAACCAAAACTAAGAATCACTACCTTATCCGAGAATGGTACCCCTTTATCAGATAGGTTAGTAGATGCTTATACTGAGATGAACTCAGGTCCAAAGGTACAGCATAAGGGTCCTATAAGAGTAGAAGTAACTCTTACTAATAAACAAGATGTAGATAACTTTAAAGAATACTTAGATAGGTTAATTGGGGTATTACCTGCTAAGGCGCCAACTGCTGGTAGAGGAAGACCTGCAGGGACTACAGTTAAAAATCTTGAATCACCCAGGGAAGACATTCTTGCAGATGTAGAGAAAATGGTTGAAGAAGGTAAAAGCCAACAGGAGATTATTAAATACCTAAGAGAATTAGGATTTATATTTATCCTTACGGAGGACTTTCTTTATCACTTTCCCGGATTCGAATTCGATAAAAAGGATGTTGGAGAAGCAACCGACAATAAGCAATATCCCAATTCATTCTCCTGGATGGCAAGATGTATCAAACGTGCCAAAGATCCAAAGGCCGATAAATTCGACCCAATGATCATCTTTGGTTTTAGTATCCTTAATGGACCATCGAAAAAGATTATTCCGTACTTGTATAAAGAAAGGAAAAAACCTCTAAGGGCCTCTGTTGGTAAGAAAACCCTATCCTTCTCTCAAGCTGAGTTCACCAGGTTCCCAAAATATCAACTAGAAGAAGAACGATTAAAGTTCTCAGCTGAGATGAGGCAATTGATGATCAACCCAGAAAAGAAACCTTCAAAATTCTTTCTTCGTTGGGCACCAGATGTATTATTATCTCCTAAGGCTTATGAATCATTTAAGAGATTGAATATTAAGTTTGCTAATGATAATCAAAAATGATAACATACCATTTCTGGAAGGTTACTTTATAAGTAAGAATGGAAGACTTTGGAGTAGGTATGATAAGTCTGGCCATATTACTAAAGATTCCTGGCATAGGGTTAAGTATAATACTTCTAATGTTGGGTATAAGTTTATACAGCGTAAGGGTAAAACCTACTCTATTCATAGATTAGTAGCTATGGTTTATATACCTAATCCTGAACATAAATCCCATGTTTGTCATAAAGATAACAACCGAACTAATAATAGGGTAGATAATCTTTATTGGGGAACACCAAAAGAAAATATGGAACAATGCTCTAGAGATGGGAGAACTCTTAATGGGGATAAGAATCCTATGTGGGGTATATCTAGAAGAGGAGCTGCTAATCCTAATGCTAAATTATCTAAGGCTCAAAGAAAAGAAATTTTATTTCGATACAAGGCTAATGAAAGGATTTGTGATTTAGCAAATGAATTTAAGGTATCAAGATTAACTATAAGAAGGATTATAAATCCTAAGTTGAGATCCTTTAATAGGCTTAAGTAACCTACCACTACCTAAGTAATTATTAAAAGAGTATTTTATATAAAATAATTTTAGTATATTTGCATAAAGAAAATTTAATTATGGACAAGGAAACCAAAGACATTGTAAAGCTAATCGCTGGTATTCAAATCGAATCATTAAACTCCTTGAAGGAGGATATTACTAAGGGTAATAATATTGCCCAGGACTTAATCAAAAAACTTCTTCAGATTGATAATGACGAGATTATACGGGCATTAGATGAACACATAGAATTATACGTAGAAATTGAGAATACACCTCAACTGATAAATATACTTAGTGAATACCAAATGCTGGTATGTACCCATATATTATTCAGAATGGAGGATGAATGGGTACATACAAACTCACAGGGAGTATTAGGAACATGGTCAATTCTCCAAAAGGCTAATCTCAAATTTCACCCAGAACTAACACTTTTAAAAATTTAATATAGACATGGAAAAGAACGAATACTTAGAATCAGTAGAAATGAACATTGGGGTCGAAATGATTCCTTGTGAATCCTCCAATATTGAGGGATATGGTTATGACTCAAAGAAACAACAACTTTGGGTTGCTTTTAAAGGAAACCGGGTATATAGGTATGATAAAGTACCTCATGAAATCTGCGATGGTTTACACCTTGCAGAATCAAAAGGGAAATTCTTAGCTAAGAATATAAAGGATCACTTTAAAACTACCGGTTATGAACTCAGAAATTAAATTCATATTGGGTCTGGTAACAATAGGGGCAGTAGTTTACTTCATTGGGGAAAATAAAAAATCTCGGATAGAAGTGAGCACTGCTCCTTCTTGTTTTGAAAGTCCTATAACTAAGTTAAATTATCTCTCTGATAGTTTAGAAGTTAAACCCAAAGAAGAGAAAAAGAAGCAATGGTATAAATATAGGGTAGAAATAGAAACTATTCCAGAAAATCAAATATATAAGATTGAGAAATCTGGATACCAGCAATACGAAGTTTCTAGATTGGGTGAATCATATTCTTATGTAACTTACGAATTTACATCAGATAAGGTAATGAATACCCGGGAAGCTTATAACTTTGTAATCAATAATCTTGATAAATGTACCAAGGTTTCTAATATTCCCCAAGGTAATCCTTATGATAGGTATAATGATGAATATGAGGATTACATTAATGACCCAGAGGACGAAATTAACTATCCTCCAGAGGTCTTTGACTTCTTAGCCTATTAACCTTAGCAAATTGAAAAATAATATAGAAATATTTTTGTATTAAATATATTATTCTTATATTTGCATAGAGAAAAGAAAAACAAATTTATTTATTAACATTTTAAATATAGACGTTATGAAAAAGAATGAAACCAAGGTTACTAACCTCGTTGCAACTAAAGTTGCAGAACAACTTGAAGGCATTAAGAATGCTAAGACTTCTAAGGCTTCTAAAGAAAAGGCCAAAAAGACTAAAAAGGAATTGGTAGAAAATGCTCAAAATGCTGCTAAATCCTTTGCCAATGCTAAATTGGTAGAACTTACTCCAAAGGCAAAGACTGCTAAATCTAAAAAGGAACAGGTAGTCAAGGAAGTTAAGGAACAACAGAAACCCTCAATTATCGAACAGGTAATCTCCAATCGAGAAGTAAAATACGTATATCCCGAGGATGTAGTAGATACACTTGCCCGAAAGAAATGGAGACAACAAACTCGAAACGAACTTCACAGATTGGAACTTGCCATGGCCCGTATCAAGGATACTAATTCGAAAGAATTCAAGGCTGCCTCTAAATCATACGAGGACTTCAAGAAAAAAGTTCTCAAACCCGAACAAGTTGCATAACTCTTTATTAACCAGGTGCTCAGAATAAATCCTCTGAGCACCTTAATTCATCTAAAATGGATTACACTATCTTCTCTGATAAAGAGATGCTTAAACAAGATAAAGAACTTGTAGAATTACATAAACGATGTTGTAAATCTTGGTTAGTTCAGCATTCGCTTAAGCACTCTAAGATAAAGAAATTCTTTATAGTTTATGATTGGTATGTCAATCCCAATAACGTAAGGAATTTCTTTTTTAGGCCTATACACATATTTATTCAAGCATTGCTTTTAGGGCAACTTGATAACATATCAGATTACATTAATAATAACAAAAATGGAAAACGCAAAAAGAAACGAACCAGAAAAGTATAATATACTCTACCTTAAAGGTAAGTATCAGTACAAATCCAAATATCCCCAAATAGAACTTAAGCATCATATTATATATGCAGGGCCAGTAGAACCTATGACTCCAATTTGGAATAATATCTCTGTTATTCTAAGGAGATCAGATAGGGTTTGTACTGAATCACGGAGAGAATTAAAGAAGTTAGAGGAACGTTCACAAAACCAACTTTACTTCAAGAAAAATGGTATCACTCATATAATTATATACAGATGTTTAGAGAAATAGTTAAAGACCTATATATAGGTAAATCCAAACTGATGATAAAGTGTAATGGTAGGGAAATCCCCCAAACCGCTTTACTTCAGGATGTATTACAACCTACAGGTTTTACTGGTAATATGCCAGATTATGGTACATATGGTAATTTACTTAGTACGGGTGAATTCGAAATAACTCCTATGATGCCTAAACATAGGCTCTATGTTACTGGTATCCCAAAAGGGGCAATCCTTGATAATTTTCGGATTAGAAGGGTTTATTGGTCCTCATATTATGAGGATGATATAAGGGGATATTTATTTCAGATAACCGATGAATATCCTAAGTTAATAATCACAAAGTAAAGTTATATGGAAGCAATAGATTATGTCAAACTATTTAAGCTCGATCAAGAGAATTATGATTTTAAAAGGGAAGAGTTTATATCCGAACTTGGTAAAGAATTTCTAGATTATTGCCAAACTACCACAATTGGTATTAATGAAAAGACAAGAACTCTTTACTACTATCGGTTTAGAGAAATTGTAAAGAATTTCGAAACTAAGTTCTGGGCAATCTCTGATTTAAAAATCGGAGAACCTTTTACCAAGAATTTATGGAATGCTTTTTTTGCAACCCAGGTAGTTCCCCTAAGGGCAAAATTATTCCCTGGTATTCAATCTATGATCGAAAAATTAAAGGAGGAAAGCCAGAATAAACAAGACAAAAAACATTCGAACCCTAAAAAGGCAAAATATGGCAAGGGAAATCCTAGACCTTCACGGCAATAAATTTAGGGTAGGGGATTATAAACTTTGCCTTAAAATTCCTATAACTGGGAAAGGTAATTTGGTATTCACCAGGGACTTAATCTCTGGTGATCCATTTAATTTATCAGTGAACAATAAAAGGTATAAGGGATATTTCTATAGCCCATCATTAAATCTATATGTAAGGTATGATTTAGAATATGTGGGTTATGATGAAAGTTCCGATATCAGAAAATCTCATTTGTATGTTAGAAAAAGAAAATAAGATTGTAAGATTTCCCAGACCAATGGGAACTACTGCAATGGCATTAGAATATCAAAAGAATCCAAGTGATGAACTTTTGTTGAAGATACACAATTATATCATCAATCAATGGCTGATGGGTAATGGTGTATTATGTGGTGTTACATATGATATCAATACTTTTTCATATCGTATGGGTATAGATATAAACTATATCCGAGTATTTATGAGGGATAGGCTATTAAGCTCTAGAATATGGGATAAAGATAAGGCAGAAGATTTATTACAAGCATTAATGGGAGAACAACTAGCATGGGCATTAGAAGACCGTATGGAGATAGCTCATCAGGTTAATATACTAAGAGAATCCCAAGGTGGAAAGTATATGCCATTTATATCTGCAGAGCTGGGAAAGGCTTTGAAACTAAAACTGGAATCATCTACATCATTACAGTCTATTGTACGTAATCTTACCGGAGGGAGTACAACTAATATCTTTGCTCAATTCAATCAACAGAACAATGTAACTCAGCAAAATGCCATCACTGTTGAAGAGGCCCGTCAAATAGTATTAGATTCTCAAAAGGTATTGGATAAGACAGAAGAGGCTAAACTATTGGAGTCAAGATATGATCTTAGTAGTTTGCCAGAAGTAGTTGCTACTAAGCAAGAAGGGGTAGATACTAGTAAGGAGGGCCTCAACTTAAATAAAGCTGAGCTAATGCAAATTACCGATGATTATAAAGGAGCAATGTCTTCATTCTCAAAAGAACACCATGAATTAAGAAGAGAAATAGAAATGAATATAGACCCAGAAGAGGAAGATCCAGAACTCTATACTTATGAAGAAATAGTTCCAGAAGAGGAGGATAATGGCTCATTTGCATCCCAATTCCTCCGGAATAGTAAGCTCCCGTAGTTATATCTGGATATTGCATATATAAATAAAAATGATTATATTTGCATATCAATTTTAAATATAGACAAAATATGAAAAAACTTGAACAAATGCTTAAAGCTTTCCTCAAAAAGAGGGATTTGCTAGACCCAGATGGAACTAAATCAGGAGGAGTTCCTCATATCCAATTATCGGAATCCCTTCCTTTACAGGCTTCAAAGGATGAGGCCTATCAATTAGATGGGTTTTACCTTGGAGGTGATACAGTATTCCTATTATTTTCTGACTCTAATGGGGATATTATATGCCCAAGTTATAATGAAGCTTTTAGAATGTCATTATATCCTACTTGGATAGAGTCCCTAAAAGAAACTCTATATCAAGCTATGGTACAAATATTATGGGAGAAACATTATGGAAATATTAACATCTGAATATAAAGAGACTCGGGTTAACAAGGTTAATCAAGGTACATACTTTAAATTAAAACCCACAGAAACTGCCCCAGTATGGGTAAGAGATCACTATGATAAATCATCTAAATCTTATGCTTGTCATAAGTACGATGACTCTAATCATGAAAAATTTCTCAAGGGAACAAGGAAAATATATATTAATTTTACATTTTAACACATGAACCTATTTAAACGAAAAAGATGTTCCCAGGAACTCATTACTATTAAGGATGGTAACTTGGTATTTAACTTAAATAATCAGGATATCAATATAGTTTATTATACCTTACAGGCAGTAATGAAGAAATCCGGGATATTCAATGAAAACCTATATTTTGACCTATATAGGGAATATAAAAAACATTATGTTATCTATGATGTAGTACCCTCTTTACTACAATATAAGGTATCTTTAATATTCTCTGGTAGATTCCCTGGAATCCTCTTTGATAATCAGTTCACATTCGAGGAATTGGTACCTAATGCTTGTGTATATCATAAATTGTCAAATAAGTTCAAATTACCTGAAAATTTAGAGAAAACCCTTTTAGAAGTAAAAAACAGGGTATCTGCTTATTTAGACACATGGGATATATCGGATAATGTTTACAGGGACTTAATTCGAATGAATTTTGTTAAGCAATGGGATGTATTTAAAAGACATCCAGAACTTATAGATATCTATATGGAAAATCAATTGGGGATATTAGTATCCTGTGCTAGTCCCGAAAATAAAACGATAGTTAAAAACATAATCGAAAGAACTCTTGAAGATCTTAATGGATTAGCTCAAGAGTTCCTAACTAAAAGTTATAGCCATGAATAATAAAGAGAAATTTGCCTTTAGAAAGGTACACATGAGTCAAGAAGTAGAAGTAGAATTTATTAAGCTTCTATCTGAAAATCAAGAGAAATCCGATGAAAGCTTACTAATGGCTTTCAAAGATAAACTTACTTCCGATAAGTTAACTTGCCATGCAGACATTCTATCAAGAACCAAAGACTTGATTATTATCCAAACTTCTAAGTTTAGTAGATTATTCTTAGAATACCGAGATTACGAGATTTGGATGTTTACCAAGGTTAAGATTGTAAACTTGGATATCCAAGCAAATTACCTATCAGATACATGGACCTTAAATAGATTTAGGGTATGATTAAAATGATTGCACTTCAAGCAGAAACTATTCAGGATGAATGGTTATATAATGCTTTGACCAAAGGTCTTAAGGAATGTTTAACTGCACCAGTCCTAACTTTGGACCCAACAAAACCCGAGCCTATAAGAAGAGCTGAAATGATAATAGATAATTTTTCCCGGGAAGACTGTAAATGTATACCAATGCTTATAGCACCTGGAAACCTTATTCAAATGCTATTGCCTAAAGATGAAGTACTGATCTCTGTATTATTTCAGTATAGAAAAAAAGATATTCATATTCGAACTGTAATTCAAAAACTACACTACTATGAGCCAGACAACAAAGCGAGTATGCAGAATACTAGTAACACTAAGGAATAATCAGGTTTATCTCATTACTTTAGACCATTATATAGAGCATCCAGTTCCACCCAGACTAATGAAGTATTTGATGCCATTGGTTAGAAACTATTGTGGAATGGAAAATAGATACTAAATTAGAATACGAAAACTTTGGAAAATTCACCGAGGAAATAATACATATGGGATTTGAGATTTGGGAAGACTTTGGAGGAGGAGTTCTATATTTGGACAAGGCTATTTATTTAACTCCTAATGATGAAGCTTTAACTGACCTTATTAGCAAATTAAAAATCTGCTTTCAATCTCAAGAGATCTCCAAAAAATTAGGGGACTCTCTTAAGAGTCTAATCAAAGAGGAATTCGAAAAGAAAAATCATGATTTGAACAAAGCCGGATATGCTGCTCTATGTTCTACTGCCTCTTATATAATTGAGGATGCTTGCAACTATGCCAAGAATACTTTAATTTTCTAAATTCGAAAGGCAGTCTAACCCACTGCCTTTCTTAGCGTGTACACATCCTCAGCCACTTTAAAATAAGTATAGATATTATTTTCTATATAAATAAAAATGATTATATTTGCATATCAATTTTAAATATAGACAAAATAT